>Ga0335071_10008375_pt1 | contig 10628 bp, 12 predicted proteins | sample Lox_Sample_15_FD_206724 | JGI IMG/M metagenome (GOLD analysis project Ga0335071, IMG submission 206724) | Soil microbial communities from Loxahatchee National Wildlife Refuge, Florida, United States - Lox_Sample_1.5 | ecosystem: Environmental > Terrestrial > Soil > Wetlands | place: USA...
GGCTTTAGCGTATGCCGAGAATGAAATCGCCGGCTTCCAAAAAAAAGCGCGCACCCTGCTCTTTGGCTGCGGGATGCGCCCCTCCTATACGCGGTCTCTCCTGGAATACTCCGAGAAGATCCTCGGGCTATAGGCTACCTTCCTGCTTTTGCCGGGCAGATAAACCGGCACCTTCCGCTTTTGATATCCAAGGCTACCTCGCTTTGCGGGTCTATCGCCAGCGCTTTTTCCAGGTATTCTTGGTACTTTTGATTATCGCCCTTGATCTTATACCACTGCGCTAATCTTACATAGGCATCCACAAAAAGCGGATCTACCTTGACAGCCTTCTCCAGGTACATCCCGGCCCTATCCATGTCTCCTCCTATAAGAGAAGGCGCCAGAAGATAAAAGCTGCCCAGGCCGAAAAAGACAGCCGGGGAATTCGATTGGAGAGATTCGGCTTTTTTGAGGCTCGGGTAGATCGCCGGCCCGTTGATTGCTTTAGAGAGCGGCCCGCCGTACTGCGCTACCATGCCCTTGGCTCCTCCGTATATCAGGTAGGCGCGCGTAAAGTTACTGAGGTCAACCTTGCTCCTGCCCTGCTTGATAACCTTATACGCCGATACCGTAGCTGCCTCGAATTCCGCTTTAATATACTGCAGGTAAGCCAGGCTTATGTAGGCGGGAGAGAAAGCGGGATCGGCGCGAATGATCGCTTTCAATTGTTCTTCGCTTTCTTTTAGCTTATGCTGGCGCCGCGCCACTTCCGCCAGCCCCCACCGCGCTTCCAGATTCCCGGGCTCAGCAGTAATGATCCGGCTAAAAAGCGCTCCCGCTTCTTTGTCCCTGTGCTGATTTAAGTACGCCAGCCCCAACACATACAGATCCTGAAGAGACCCCGAATCAAGTTTTGTTTTGGTAAGCGCAGCGGCTACGTCTTTTTTGTCCGCTTCCTCATGAAGCCTCTGCCACTGCCAGGCATATCCTGCAGCGTACCAACACACCAGGAATCCCGCTGCCAGCCATACGCACAACGCCCTCTTCATATCTTTGCCTTTTTGAAGCGTTCCCAGAAAATAATGGTGAGCGCTACCATGCTAAAGCCAAACAGGAAATCCTCAAGCGGAATGCTGCCTAATCTTAAGCCCAGGAAAAATCGCGGATTGTAGAGGACGACGCCCTGGCCGGTCAAATAGCCGTTGACCAGAAACTTAAAAACGAATATGACCAAAAGAAAAATATAGAAATCTTTTCTCTTCAGGAGCTTGGCCCGGCTGAGCCTGTCGACGGCAATAGTTACCAATACCGATATGGCGGCAATAAGGGTGTATTCTCTCATCGCATTCTTTGCTTCATATACTGCAGCGTTTCCCAGGTAAAAATGCAACAGAACGGTATCACCACAAAGAACAAAACCTCCTCCAGGGGAAGGTTGATGATCCGGAAACCCCAGACAGCACTGGGATTAAAATACCAGTGGCCGCGCCAGGTCGCATAGACATCCCAGCCGCCAAAGACCAGAAGCACGACAGCAATGCTGGAGGCCATTGCCGCCAGATTACGGTAGAGCCGCAGCCCCGGCCAAAAACTCAGCGCGAACGGGACGGCCCCGGAACACAACAGCACCATCATGTATTTTGACATAGCAGTTATATTGTATCAAAAAACCGGGGACGTTTCTGGTTTTTCTTCTATTGCCTTGGGAGCGCCTGCGCGGTAAAATAGTGCCATGTCTGATGCTGCAACAGATACCGCAACTCGAACAGGATTCCTGCTGGCTGCCGGAATTACCAGGGCGGCGGCAAAGAGCTTTTATTTTGCCTCGCATTTCCTCCCCGGAAAAACAAAACAGGCCGCATACGCCATATACGCCATATGCCGCCTCAGCGACGAAACCGTAGACACAGGAGGCCCTGAAGGCGCCGCGGCAAGGATCCGGGGAATGGAACGCCGTATCGCCTGCGCATACGACGGCTCAGCTACAGAGGAGCCTCTCGTATTGGCCTTTCGCAAGACCGTAGAAACCTATCGTATCCCCCGGCGCTACTTTGACCAGCTCATCGAAGGTATGCGCATGGACGTATCCAAAACCCGTTACAGGGATTTTGGCGAATTATACGCCTATTGCTATAGGGTAGCCGGGGTAGTAGGGCTCATCATGTGCAAGGTATTCAAGGGCGACACCCATGACGCCCAGGAAGCAGCCGTACACCTGGGGATCGCCATGCAATTAACCAATATCTTGAGGGACATAAAAGAAGATTTCGCGCGTGCGCGGGTATACCTGCCGCAAGAGGAGATCCTGGCCTGGGGGGTATCCGAAGAGGATATCCGCCGGGGGGAAATAACCGTCAGCATGAAAGGACTATTGCAGTCCCAAATCAGCCGCGCACGGGATTACTATGCCAAAGCCGAACGCGGGATCAAATTGATACCGGCGCGGCGTTACCGGCTGGTCATCTGTCTGATGAGCCGGATATATGCGGGGATACTGCAAGCAATAGAGGATGCCGGATATGATGTGTTCTCAAGGCGTGCGACAGTCAGTTATGTAGGAAAGATAGCTATCGCGTTCAAGGTAATAACGAAAGGCGACTACCTATGAAGATCAACGTAGCCAAATCCGCCGGTTTTTGTTCCGGGGTAAAACGGGCCCTGGATATAGCCATGCGTACCGCAGCCAGCAAGACGCCGGTCTACATGCTCGGCGATATCGTCCATAACGAAGATGTCGTATCGTGCGTCAGGCAAGCCGGGATCCGCAAGATACGGCGGCTTACCGGTGGTAAAGGCAAAACCTTGCTTATCCGGGCGCACGGCGCCGGCATCGGTGTTTTTACAAAAGCTGCGCGGCTCGGCTATTACATCGTGGATGCGACCTGCCCGATGGTCAAAGAGATACACCGCATCGCCAGCCAGATGGAGGCAAAGGGTCGCAGGATCATTGTTATCGGGGACAAAAGCCACGACGAGGTACGCGGGATCCTCGGACAGCTCCATCAAAAGGCCATCGTGGTCGATGGCGCCGATGCGATCGCGGCCGGCCGGCTGAGAGGCATACGCAAAGCTGCGGTTATTGTACAGTCAACTCAAAATATAGAAAAGGTGCTCAAGATAGTCGACCTCCTTAAGGCCATTATCCCCGAGCTTGCGTTCTACAATACCATCTGCCGGCCTACCAGGGTCAAACAGGAAGAAATAAGATCAATGCCCCTGCAAAACGACGCGATGATCATTATCGGCTCAAGGTCCAGCGCAAACACACGCCGACTCTATGAGATATCGCGCCGCCTGAACAAGAAGACCTACTGGGTCCAGTCAAAAAAAGATGTAAAGGTAGGCTGGTTTGAAGGTATCGCGCGCGTAGGTATCACGGCGGGCGCTTCAACCCCTGATTGGATCACGCAGGAAATCGTCGCTTACCTCAAACAACTCTAGAACAAATCATATCCGCGACAATACGGGAGCTGGCGATCACCGGAGGCAGGCCCCCTCCGGGCTGAGTGCTGGCCCCGACAAAATAAAGGTTTTTAATCCTGCGGTCGCGGTTCGCGGGCCTAAAGAAGGCGCTTTGCATCAGGGTGTGCCCCAGGCCGAATGTAGCACCATACTGGATATTATATCGGTCGATAAAGTCGCGCGGATAAAAAGCATGCTCGACTTCGATAAGGCCATCGAGATCGATCCCCGCGATCCGGTTAACCTTATCAAATACTATTTTGCGCAGCCTCTGGCGGTGACCGGCAATTTCATCCTTTGAGCCATCAAGATTCGGTACCGGGATAAGGATGTACACGATCTCTTTGCCTGGGGGCGCAAGCGAGGCATCAGTTACGGTCGGCACATGCACGTAGAACGAGGGGTCCTGCGGCATGCTCTTATCGGTAAATATCTGCGTGAGGTTTTTCTTCAGGTCGCCGGAAAAAAACAGGTTATGGTGGGCAAGGCCCGGCACCTTGCGCTTCAGGCCAAGATATAACAGATACGTGGAACAGGAATAGTCGTATGTGGGCAGGGGACGGTTAAGCAGCGCCCTTTGCGCATACGCATAATCGGCGTTGACTACCACCTGATCGAATTCCTTTCGGTCAGCTTCAAGACCAAGAAACAGGTTGCCGTTGCTTTTTCCGACCCTTCTGACCTCTGCGCTATAATGGAATTTTACGCCCAGCTGCCTACCCAGCTTCTCCAAGGCTAAAGGAATTTGATACATCCCGCCCATGGGGTGGGCTATCTTTTGCACATGGTCGGCGTAGGTGATAACGCTATAGAACGCCGGCGCCATAAAGGGCGACACTCCGATAAACATCGCTTCAAAAGTAAAGGCATAGCAGAGTTTGTCTGTTTTAAAAAACCTCTTTACCAGCTGCCAATACGATTCAAGCGCTTTTATCTTACCGAGCAACGGCCAGTAGCCGGGATGCAATGCGTGCCCGGGGGTAAAACACCGGTACAAGAGGGGTTTGACCAACCGGTAGATTTCGGCTGTCTGACGTAGTAGTCTCTCATACGCCGCAGAGCTGTTGCGTTCTAATTTTTCCAGTTCTTCTTTTGTTTTCTGCGCATCCCGCCAGACCGTCAGGCTATCTCCGTCCGGATAGAAGATTTTGTAACTAGTGTCCAGGGTTTTTATATCGAGGAAGGATTTTAGATCTCTGCCGCAATAAGAAAACACCTCCTCGAAGAAATCAGGCATTAAGACAAAGGATGGCCCCATGTCAAACTGAAAACCCTGATCTTGGAGGAGGTGGTTGCGGCCGCCGCAGCGGCCTAGTTTCTCAAAAACTTCAACACTATAGCCGCGGCTGGCCAAACGTGCTGCGGTAGCCAAACCGCCGACTCCGGCGCCGACTATGCCAACACGCGTAGTCATGGTTATTTTTGACTTTTACGTCTTAAAACTTAAGCTCTAACTCATACCTGCAGAAAAGCGCCTGATCTTTTTTTGCGTAAAAGTTACCGGGAATCAAATACTCTGCCAGGACATAGGTATTAATATTCTTGTTGATCTTATAATCGAGCCTTGCCTGCGGCAGATGCCCCCTGGTCTTTCCTGTCCCGGAAAGCACTGTGGTAGAAGCGGTGTTCTCATTGGCCCGCAGGTAATTATACCAAAGGCTCAGTTTTGTTTTTGAGGTGGGCCTAAGAACGAAAGATGCCCTCACCGCATTTAAGTTCGTCCAATAACCGGCTTCGGCATCGGCTGCTATACTAAGCACGTACAGTTCGGATATCCAGGGCCAGCGGGAAAATATCGGATCCCAGCCTTCGTTCCTGGTAGTCTTGGTGTCGTCACCAGACAAATAAAGATACCCGATACTGGCTGAAGGAGACCACTTGGCATCTTTAAAATCCTTATCCAAATACGCATACCCTCCCAAGCCCTGTCTTTTATTGTCGCCATACGAACCGAACTGGCCGGCAAACTGCGCCCTCACTGCCCAGGAAGGAGCAAAGTTATACTTGGCGAAGGAACCAATGGTACTGAGCCTGGTGGTCTGTCTAGTCATCGCTGCACCAGCAGCAGAAGTCCCCTTTTCCCCCTTGTAGAGATAATAATTTTCCCAGTGCAGGTTTTTGAAGGCATCGTTCTTGTGATACAGGCCGCTTGCCCACTCATGGCTTGAGGCAAGCACGTTTTCCGGGCTCTGCTTGTTTATAATCGGTAGGTTATCGTCATCCCTGGGGTCATTCATGTAAAGGAAATCCAGGGTGTTTTTCTTGTCTATTTTCCAGGTGGCTTTTGCGGCATTAAAATAAAAACTTCTTGAGCCATCACCGGGAGTGCCGTCCATAAGGATGAATCCCTCACCGTAGGTACCCAGAAAATCCTGTCTTCCTAAACGCAGATCTACCGGAAGCTGCAAGAAATCTTTCAGATCAAGGTATAGATTATCGACGAATACCTCGTTGATGTCGTACCGGTATCCCTTTTTCCCACTGGCTGATTGATACCAATACGTATAGGCCTTATTGCTGTTGGTAAGCTTGGCGTATACGCTGATATCCTTGCTGAAATCCGCCTGCCCCCACACTGAGGTTTTAAACCAAAAATAACCCCGGTTATCCTTAGTGTCATTATTCGTATCAAACAGATTCTTCCAGAACTCGTAGCGCGCGCGCTCGTACCATCCCCACTTGTAATCGATCTTCGCAAACGCGGAAACCGGAAGCAGCAAACCGAGCAGTAGTATTGCCCCTACAAAAACCACCAGCAACTTCTTCATTTCTTCACCCTCCTTTTTTTCTTTAGTTTAAATGCCTTTGAAGGCTTTGTCAACTACCGTGTTCGACACGGGCTTGGTACACAGGCTCACCAAAGGCACGACCGCAAAGGGCGCGACCATGGCCACCGTAGAGGCAATGGGAGATTTATCTGGCCCCCACAAGAAAAAGAGCCCCACTGCCAGAAGCAGACCCGCAGCCATGCCTGCGACTGCGCCGGCGCGGCTAGTCCTTTTCCAATACAGACCATAGAGAAACGGCGCCATAAAGGAACCGGCAACCGCACCCCACGATAAAGACATGAGCGTGACGATCAGGGTAAACTCATGCCTGGCGATAAAGTAAGAGATGACCACAAACACGCCGCTTAAAAAACGCATCATTGCCAGGGATCCCGTCTTGGATATCTTCGGATTGATGTGCCCTTTATACATATCAATGGCTATCGCGGAAGCGGATACCAGCACCAGCGAAGACAGCGTTGACATAGACGCAGATAGGACCAAAAGCAGGATCAGGGCCATCAAGGCCTCCGGCAGCTGACTGGTCAGAAGCCCGGGGATAATGCGGTCGAATGCCGGCTTGCCGGCTACCAGGGGGATCTTATCATAGAATATATGCGCCATGGCGCCGGTAAAGTACGCCGCGAAGGTGATCACTACGGCAAACACAAACGTAGCCCATGCTGCCCTCACGATGACCTTCTCGTCCTTGATCGCATAAAACTTCTGCACCATTTGCGGCAGGCCCCAGGTTCCGAACGAAGTCATAAACACCAAGGAAAGAAGCATAATCATACTTGGCTGTTTGGCCAGGGGCACATGCTGGGGGTACTTATCCATGATCGCGGCAATTGTATGAGTCAGCCCCCCGCCTTTTCCGATAAACACAGCGATCATTGCTAAAGAGCCGGCAAGCATAATGATCCCCTGGATGAAATCCGTCAGCGTTATGGCAAAATAGCCTCCCAGGACAAGGTACACGCCGGTGATGCCGACCATGATCAAAAGCGCCATATCATAGGAAATATGAAAATTCGCCTCAAACAGGTGCCCCAGGCCTTTGAAGACCGAAGCCGAATAAGGCAAAAGGAATACAAACACGATTGCGGCGGTAAAAAACTTTATATAGGTGCCTGCGTAGCGCTCTTGAAGGAATTCCGGCATGGTCATGACATCGAGGTTCTGGGTCATGCGCCTGGTCCTGCTGCCCAAGACAAGCCAGGCCAGAAGAGAACCGAACAAGGCATTGCCTGCGGCAACCCACAAGGCACCAAGACCGAATCCCCACCCCAATTTCCCTGCGAAGCCGATAAACAGCACGGCGGAAAAATACGTCGTGCCGTAGGCAAACGCGGAAAACCACGGGCCGATCGTCCTGCCGCCCAGGAAGAAATCTCCGAGGCTGGCGGTTTTTTTCATCCCCCAGAATCCGATGACTACCATCAGGCCCAGGAAAATCACCAGAGACATGGCAGACAACATACTCTCTTCCTCCTTTTTAGTTAGTGCGAATGTTCTAACAGGATCTTGGCGCCGATAACGATCAGGATAAGGCCGCCCAAGACCTCGATTTTGTTCTCAAAAAAATGGCCGACGCGGTTACCGATATAAACGCCGACGAAGGAAATCGCAAACGTAACCATCCCGATGACCAGCGCGGGCGTAATAATAGGTACGCTCAAAAAAGAGAGGCTTACGCCTACGGCCAGGGCATCGATACTGGTGGCGACGGAAACCGTCAATAGCCACGGCACGGACATCCGGCAGGCAGCCGAATCTGCCGGATCTTCGGCCTTGAGCTTGAAAGATTCGATGATCATTTTCCCGCCAACGGCGCTTAGGATCACAAAGGCCACCCAGTGGTCGACCGCGGAAATCCAGTTTCGCAGGGCCGTGCCTGCAAGCCATCCCGCCATCGGCATACACGCCTGAAAGGCGCCGAAAGAGGCGGCCAGCTTCAGGGCGTTACCGGGGTTAAAGCATTTCATGGCCAGGCCGCTGGTAATGGCTACGGCAAAAGCATCCATGGCTAGGCCTGCCGCGATAAGAATGACGGTAACGATATGCATGCGGCTACTTGAGCCTTTCAATGAACGACCTTATCGCGGCCAGATACACATCCTTGGAATCAAGGAACGCGGTCATGTGCGGACCGGATATCTGCGTAAAGTATTTCGGCTCGGGAGCCGCCCGGTAAAGCTTCTGGGCAAGGTCCATCGGGACTATCCCGTCATCCTTGCTGTGGATGAACAATTTAGGCACGCTTACGCGCCCGATCCTGGAGAGAGAATCGAATTTGACTGAAATAAGGAAAGGCGGAATAAACGGCTGCAATCTTTTTGCCATATCCGCTGCGCGGCTGAATGCGCCTTCGACTATGACGCCGGCGGTCTGGACCTTCGAAGCAAGCTCAATGGCCGGAGCGCCTCCCAGCGATTCTCCGTACACAATGATGCGGTCCGGCCTAATCTTGAGCCTGTTGACCATATATTCATACGCGGCCCTGGTGTCCGTATAAAGCCCCTTCTCGGAAGGGGCGCCGTCGCTAGTGCCGTAACCCCGGTAATCAAAGAAAAACAGATTAACCCGCAGGCCATAAAACAGCATTATCTTATCAAGCCTGGTGGAGATGTTCCCGGCATTCCCGTGGCAGAACAGCATCGTATACTTGGCGTCGGCGGGGATGAACCAGGCATGTATCTTAAGTTTATCGGGCGTAGTGAAGTAAATGTCTTCGAAGGACAGGCTCATGAATTTCGGGTTCAACTCCGCTTCCCGGGAGGGAAAAAATACGCTCTTGCTTTCTATATACCTGGCGTAGGCAAAGATAAGAAGCGAAAAAATAAGCAAATATACTATAGCTCTTATCAGCATATCAATATACCCTCTTGGCCGGCAGCGCATCCCAATCCCGCAACAGGCGCAGGCATTCGCTTTTAAGGAAATGCGCAACGATGCGCACCCTGCTTTTTCCTCGCGCCTTCATTTCCGCGCAGGAGATATCCAATTCATTGAAACCTCGTTTTTTGACGTCGCTGATGGAGGTGCCGTAGATAACGGAGCGGATCCTTGCCCAGTGTATGGCAGCAAAGCACATCGGACAAGGTTCGGTGGTCGAATAGATAGTACAGCCGGAAAGGTCGAACGTTTTGAGTTTGCGGCAGGCGGCACGGATGGCGTTTATTTCGGCATGGGCAGACGCGTCGTTCTTGAGCACTGCATTCCGGGCAACCGTCAGGACGCGTCCCTCCTTCACGATGCAGGCGCCGAACGGCCCTCCACAAGAGCCCCGGCGCACATTTTTTCCGGCCTCCCTGATCGCTAAGCGCATACATTCCGGATTTGGTTTTTGGGCCATCTATCCTGCGATCCGGCTATTTGAGATACGCCTTGAGGATCTTCTGCTCCGTGCGGGGCCGGTCATTTTGATCGGTTTGCGCGCTTTCTATTTTTTTGACTACGTCATAGCCGGCGATGACTTCGCCGAAAATGGTATGCCGCATATTCAACCACGGCGTCTTGGCGGTGGTGATGAAGAACTGGCTGCCGTTGGTAGCAGGGCCGGCATTCGCCATAGCCAGGAGGCCGGGTTTATCGAAGGTAACAGAAGGGCTAACCTCGTCCTCAAATGGCTTACCCCATACCGATTCTCCTCCCCGCCCCGTACCGGTAGGGTCTCCCCCCTGAATCATGAAATCCTTGATGACGCGGTGAAAGATCAACCCGTTATAATAACCCGATTGGATAAGTTTGGTGAAGTTCTCGCAGGCCTTGGGGGCAACGGCAGGATAAAGTTTTATCTCAACGGTGCCTTGATTTGTCTCTAAGACAACGGTGGGCGTGGGCGTATGCAAAGTATCCTCCTGGGCAAGGGCGCCTGTGATAAAAAAACTCCATAACGCTACCATCCATAATCTCTTCATGGTGGTATTATAGTATCATACGAGGAGTTGTTTGGGCAATACTTTTTTCAGGGCAATAAGGCTTGCCTTATGTCCGGGGGGACGGCTGCGGGTTTAAAATCCCTGCCTACACAGACCCAGGTGGTCTTGGAGTCAAGGATAAGGATGCTGCCCTTAAGGATCTTCTGGGAAAAATATACCGAAGAATTCCCGATCCTGTCAACGCGGGTGGTAACCTTAAGGGTATCCTGGTAGCGGGCGGGCGCCTTGTAATCTATCTCTACGTGCGCGACCACAAAATAGACTCCTTGGCTTACCAGTTCTTTGAGGTTGACGCCCTTACTGTAACAGTATTCGGAGCGGGATTCTTCAAGATGCTTCAGATAATTGCCATAATAGACCACGCCGCCGCAGTCGGTATCGTGGTAATAGATCTTTTTTTCGATAAAAAAATCTTCCATGGCTTTATTGTACCGGAATCCTTTGTAAAAAACAAGAGGCAAAAACCCGGAAACGG
>Ga0335071_10008376_pt1 | contig 10628 bp, 8 predicted proteins | sample Lox_Sample_15_FD_206724 | JGI IMG/M metagenome (GOLD analysis project Ga0335071, IMG submission 206724) | Soil microbial communities from Loxahatchee National Wildlife Refuge, Florida, United States - Lox_Sample_1.5 | ecosystem: Environmental > Terrestrial > Soil > Wetlands | place: USA: Florida...
CGGCTCTGCGCCTGTCTGCGGTCGCAGTGTCCGGCTAGGAAAGCAAATTGTTCCAGGTAGGATCAAGGTACTGCCACTGCTGGACTTCGTACCAACTCATGGAATCTCCCGGAACATATAGGACCCCGTGGCCGTGCGTACACACGAGTTCGGTGCCATACCAGCCCAGAAAAGATTGCGAGGGGTCACCGATTCGAGTCGGGCTTGAAAGCAGGCGCAGGCAAACCGGACAGCGCTCGCGCTGATCCTTAAGTGCCCAGCGGAAACCGAGGATCTGCCCCAGCAACATGCTCCAACCAGCGAGTGGGGGGATGGAGGCCAGTGCGAGCGCACCGCATTGCGCGATAAGCACGACGAGAGCCATCTTGACTACAAGAAACACCCAACGCAGCAAGCGCACGGAAACCGCCGGAGCGTAGCGATTCACCGGGTACTTGCCGAGACGTAAGGGTGCAATCGGTGACGCGGCCACTAACAAGCCGAAAAAATAGCCGAGCAAGGCGAAGGCGAGGGAGAAGTCCAGGTAACTGCTTCGCGAAGTCGTGGTCTCGGGCTCACCGGGCAGAACAGTCGTCAACAGGGTGCTCAATGCCGCCAACGCTGCCAGGAACATCACGCATTTGAGGGGAGATTCAAAGCTAAACCAGCGGCGCGTGGGCGGGGCGGGAGTGTTCCGGTTCATCCAGAACGCGTCGCAAAAAGCGCCAAGGCAGAAGGCCGTGGCGCGGCGGTTGACGTACCAGAGTTCCGCCCGCCATTCCGTCAACCATTCGGCCCGCTCCGACGCGGGAACCAGCAGCGCGGCGGTTTGAATAATGGCGAGATGCAGTGCGCGAAGCATCACGCGTTCTCCTGCACGGGCACGGGAAATAATCTGTTTAACAGCGGGTACCTCTTCTGCGAAGCCGCTAACGTGGCCTGGCCGGCACGAGTGATTCGGTAGTATTTTCGCGGGGGCCGTTGCGCGGCGTCGGCCACGGCCTGCGATTCCCAATAGGAGCGGATCAGGCTAACGCGCTCGAGGCGCCGCAAAGCAGGATAAACCGTTCCGCTTGGCAACCCCGTCGTCTCCATCACGCTGAAACCATATACGAAGCCCGCATCGAGCGCCTGGAGGATGATGGCGGCGGTGTGGGAGAGCTTGGCTTCAATTGCCATGGCGCGAATTATACCTATGTAGAATTCTACTTGACAAGAGGTAGGGTAGATTGCTACATAGGGTGCAGGAAACATCCATGCTCGAACTCCGCCACGTTTCGAAACGCTTCAGCGGCATCATCGCCGTCGACGATGTAAGTTTCAAGGCGCAGCCCGGCGAAATTACCGCCTACCTCGGCCCCAATGGCTCCGGCAAGTCCACCACCATTAAGATGATCTCCGGACTTATGGAGGCCACCGCGGGTGCGATCCTGTTCAACGGTCAACCCATCGGGCGCGATCTGATGGCGCACAAGCGCCGGATGGCATACGTTCCCGAGGAACCCCACCTCTACGCGCACCTGAGCGGCTTGGAGTACCTGGTGATGGTGGGTCAATTGCGTGACCTGCCGCCCAAGCCCACCGCCTCTCGCATTGACGGCCTTCTGCATCTGCTTTCCCTGCATGCCAGCCGGCACGCAGCCATTGCGGGCTACTCGAAGGGGATGCGGCAAAAGGTGCTGCTCGCCGCAGCGCTCTTGCACAACCCCGACCTTCTTCTGCTGGACGAACCATTTTCCGGGCTCGACGTCGCGACCGGATTGGTATTGCGAAGTCTGATTTTGGAATTGGCGGCGCGCGGCAAGGTGGTGCTCTTCAGCTCGCACGAACTTGAAACGGTGGAGCGCCTTTGTTCGCACGTGGTGATACTGAACCGCGGCAAGGTCGTCGCGGACGACTCTATCGAACAGATGCGGGCGTTGATGGCCCTGCCGACACTCGAGGGCATCTTTGCGCTGCTTGCGGTGGAACAGGACACGGCGGCAGTCTCTCGCCAAATCGCGGATCTGGTTTGCGCATAAAGGCCACCCATGAACCTGCGTCAGTTCCGAATCCTTTATCGCCAATTCCTGTTTCGCGCTGTCGATCTCGAGGTGTTGTCGGCTCATGCGGAAGGCGATGCCAACAAGCTGCTGGGCCGGTTGGCATCCTTGCTCGTCTTTGTGAGCGTGATGCTTGCTTGGGCCGGCGTAATGTCTCTCGACGCCAGCGGGGCTCCCGCGGCACGCCTGGATTTTGCGTTGTACATGGAGCATTTTCTGGTTGCCACCACGATGTTGGTGGTGGGCATCTTTGCCGTTTTGTGCTGGGATTCTACTCTCCCCGATCAGCGCGATTTTCAGGTGCTCGCCCCTCTGCCGCTGCGCGGCCGGACGATATTCCTGGCCAAGGTAGCGGCTGGAGCGACGGCGCTGGGACTGGTGGTAGTTCTGCTGCACAGCGGCGCCGGCTTGGTCTGGCCATTGGTTTTCTCCGTGCAAGCCACCCCGCAGCAGGCCTTGGCGTTTACCCATGATCCCACGCCGACACGTCTGACCGTAGCTGATCTGAAACCCGACCTGGACGGCGCTCTACGGCAGGCCCAGGCGAACGGTTGGCTGGCGCCGGGTACCGGCTCCGGTCTGGCCGTTGGGGTATCGCAACAAGGTGTGCGGCGCGTGCTCGCGTATGGCGCGGCCAAGCCGGATTCTCTGTTCGAAATCGGGTCCATCACCAAGACCTTTACCGGCTTGCTGCTGGCGCGGATGGTGGAACAGGGGAAGACGAGATACAACGAGCCGGTGCGTGCACTGTTACCGGCCGGAACCGTTTCGAAACCTGCTGGTCGGGAGATCTCGCTGGTCGATCTGGTGACGCACCACTCCGGTTTGCCGCCGATGCCGGACAATTTCCGAATCGATAAGTCCAATCCGTGCGGTGATTATCATGCTGCGGATCTCTATGCCTACATGGGAGAGCATGGAGTAGAAAAACCGGCTGACGCTTCTTTTCTCTACAGCAATCTCGGAGTCGGCCTGCTGGGGCAGGCGCTGGCCGTGCGCGGCGGGATGAGCTACCCGGACCTGTTGCGCGAGGAGGTCACCGTCCCACTGGGGCTAAAAGACACGGCAGCACTGCTTTCTCCCGAACAATCCAGGCGGTTCATACAAGGGTACAACGGAGAGCACCTTCCGGTTCATTCCTGCGACTTGGACGCGCTGGTCGGGGCCGGGGGAATCCGGTCCACTGCCGGCGACCTGCTTACTTACCTTGAGGCCAATCTCCACCCGGACAGATTCCAACCCCTGTCTAGGGCATTGGTCGAATCGCACCGGCTCCGCGCGGCGGCGCCGGCGGGTCTGCGGATTGCTCTCGCCTGGGGTGCGCTCCGGGACGCCAGGTCCTATTGGCACAACGGTGCAACTCCAGGGTTCGGGAGCATGGCGTCTTTCGACCCGAATCAGGACCGTGCAATCGTGGTGCTTATCAACAACGGGCCAAACCCGCTGATCTCCGCTGAACTGATTGCGGGGCGTATCGGCGAGCGGCTCGCAGGCGAACCAGCCTTTTCGTTGAATACCGTTTTGGTGCCGGCAAGCTCCGGTTTTGCCGGTCTACTGCGCTGGTACGCAGCTTATTGGTTCATCATGTTGGCTGCCGGCGCGTTTGTCTACTTTGGCCTGTTAGGCGTCCAAGGGCTGGCCGCGCAACTTCTACCGCGGCGGCTGTTCCTGCGTTCATCGGGCTGGTTGCAACTAACAGTCTTCTCCCTGTTTGTTGCAGTCTATTTTCTCGAACCAGAAGTCGACGGATTAGGCACGTTGATCGCGTGGCCAATGCATCGCTGGGTCGCAGGCGTGCCTTCCTACTGGTTCCTGGGACTCTTCCATGAACTTAATGGATCCATGCATTCGGTCTTTGGGCCACTCGCCGGGCGAGCGTGGATCGCGCTTGGCGCCTCGGTATGCGTGGCCTCAGGCGCGCACGCACATTTTTGGACGCTTACACTGCGCCGGATTGCGGAACAACCGGAGATTAATGCCGGGCCGCGCGGAAACCTCCGGCTGCCGCGCTTTGGCACCCAGGCGCAAACTGCGATCGGGCAGTTCGCCATCCGCACCCTGGCACGCAGCCGGCAGCATCGCCTGATTCTGGCCTTCTACTGGGGAATTGGCATGGCGATCACGATCCTCCTGCTGCAAACGCTGGATATCAGTCCGTCGTTACCGGATGGGCCCGTGAACGACGTGTTGCACGAAGCCAGCACGGCGGTGATGGGAACGAGTGTCATTCTGCTTGTGCTGGCGACTGTGGGAACGCGGGTCGTGTTCGCCCTACCGCTGCAGTTGCCCGCGAATTGGATATATCGCTCCATCGGCGTGCGGGGCGGCCCGGAAGTCTTGGCCGCCACGCGGCGCGCCTTGTTGTCTCTCTCTGTGGCGCCAGTCTGGCTGGTCACCGCATGCATGTGCTTTTATTTTTGGCCCTGGCGCGAAGCCGCCGCCCACTTAGCGATTCTGGGGTTGCTCGGAATAGCCCTCACCGACCTCGCGCTGCAAGGCTTTCACAAAATTCCTTTCGCCTGCTCCTATTTGCCTGGCAAGGCACCAGTACACATGATTTTTCTGGCCGCGTGCGGTCTGATGTGGCTGATCCAGTTGGGGGCCGACTTCGAGCGGCAAGCACTTCACGAACCACGCACGGCGGCGGCGCTGCTGGGGGTGCTCGCTGCGGTGGCGGCGGCCGTTAGATACGCCACAGCGGTGCGGGCAAGGTCCGGATCGCTCGACCTACAGTACGAGGAGGTGCGGCCTCCCGTCTTGATGGGATTGGGGCTGCACCGCGACGGCGTGATGGTCGTGGAGCCTCCTTCTGGTCACTAGAGCGACGCGGCAACGTAATTACCCATCGCCGTTGTTGACAGCCCAACCCTTAGGCGGTCGCCGTCGCGGTTTCTCTGGCGACCGACTTTTGCATCTGGGCAACACGGAAGTCAGCCCACCGTTCTAATCGCTAAAAAGGCATGATCGGTCGAGAAGCTCCCCCCGCTGACGTAAATCCGGCCAAGAAAGGTGAAGGTTGGTCGGTAAACTCCTGGATGAGCTCAAGATTTGCCTGCTGGAGGGCCCTTCCTTCACCCTGGCCCTCCGCCAAATGACGGCAGTCAACAAAAGGGGGTAGGGAGCCATTCTCGCTGCTCTTTCTCGCGCGCTAGAATTCCGGACGAGCCGCACTCTGCTCACGCTTGAATCCTAACCCTCTTCCCCACAGAAGAAAGGGCTCCCGGTCCCCTTCGGTGCAATCGCAGCGGGCTGATTGACGTTGAAGAGCGCCGTAGTTACAGCGGAAGATCGGGGCGCGGCGACACGCGCCGGGAGATGCGTTGATCTAGCCATAGAAAGGGGGGCCGAGGTCGGGTCTTCCCCAGTGGCCTCAGCTCACCGGCGTTGCGTGGGCGCAACGAAAGCTGCCATCGCAGATCACGTTTGGGAGTTCTCAAGTCTGCTCGCGGCCAGAAAGGAGGGCCATGAAGACTTGCCCAGAGTGCAAGCTCATCAATCCCCCTAATGCTCAGCGATGTGATTGTGGTTACGATTTCGACACCGCACAAATCAAGGAGTCATATCTGACCGAGCGCGACAAGCAAACGGCAATGCGGCACGGGACCACCGCGGTGGGAATTTCCCTGGCTGTTGTTGCCGTTCGTCTCATACGCACGCTGTTCACGCATGGAATGCCGGCGACCTGGCAGGCTGTGGGCGCAGTCGTGGTGATATTGTTGGGGAGCGTCTGGCTGTGGAAGAGGAGATCATCGGCTCATTAACCCCGACAGAGAAGTCACTTCACATGGACCGCGAGTACCTGGCGAACGACGCCACCACCCTTCAGCCTCACGCCTGCCCCGACAATGGCGTAAGTGTGGCGTCTCGGCCATTCCCAATCACAGCCACGGCCAGGCAAGTCTTAACATATCGATTTGCTCCATGCCTTCGATTCCGATACTAAACGGCGCGCCAGAAGAACTTCTTTGGCCGAGAAATCTACAAAATCGGAAGAAACGCTTGACACCGCGCGCGAACTTTGGTAAAAGCCCCACGTCGCAATTTCATCATGGCGTTCCGGCGCCGTAGGTTGGACTGCCAAAGAAAAAAAAGAGGAAGGGGTGTAGACAATGGCGCGAAAGATCAACTGGGGCGTAATTGGATCGTGCGGAATTGCCTTACGGCGGACCATTCCCGAGGGGATCGTGCCGGCGGCGAACGCGGACTTGGTGGCGGTCTTCGACACCAATCTCGCCAAGAACGCCGAAACCGCCAAGCGCTTCGGAGCGCGGGCTTGCGGCAGCGTGGAAGAACTGCTGGCGGCGGGCGTCGATGCCGTTTACGTGGCGACTCCGGTTTTTGTGCATTGTGAACAGGCGACCCAGTGTGTGAAGGCGGGGAAGCACGTTTTATGCGAGAAGCCTTGGACCATGGACGTGCCCTCGGCGCGCGGCCTGGTGGAGTTGGCGAAACAGCATGGTGTCCAGCTTGGCGTCGGCCTGATGATCCGGCTTCAATCCCAGCACCAGGAAGCCCTTAAGCTCATCAGCTCCGGCAAGCTGGGGAAGCCGGTGTATGCCCGCGCCCAGCTTTCCTGCTGGTACCCGCCCATGGAAGGGGCATGGCGCCAGGAACCGAGCCAGGGCGGCGGAGGCTCGCTGGCCGATATGGGCGTGCATTGCATGGATTTGCTGGAGATGTTCTTCGGTCCAGCCGTGGCGGTAAGCTGCCGCATCGGCAATATCGTCCACCCTTACCGCTCGGAAGACGGGGCGGCGGTGATCCTGGAATTCGAGAACGGCGCCTTGGCCACCGTCGACGCCTTCTTCTGCATCCCCGATGAGGGCAGCAAGAACGTGCTGGAATTATACGGCTCCGAGGGCAGCATTCTCGCCAAAGGGACCATCGGGCAGGGACCGCAAGGTGAAATGACCCTGTTCTTGCGCGCAGGGACGGGGTACAACGCGCAACAACAACGGGATGCGAGTCAGGGCGTTGCCATAACGCCGGCGCCCGTGAATACGTACCAGGCAGAAATCGAGGAGTTCAGCCAGGCGATTTTGGACGGCCGGGAGTCGGCGCTAGGCGGCGGTTTGGGATTGCGAGGCCAGAGAGTCCTGGAAGCATGTTACGAGTCGGCACGAAGCGGACGGTCAATCAGAATCGAAAAGTAACCGGGGCGACCGCGCCGCGCGCGCAACTATTCAGGTCAGCAGGAGAGGAGATCAACGATGGACCAGGCAAAGCGGAAAGAGATATTGGCCCGGGGGAAGTTAAGCCGCGAGTGGCCGGCGGAACCAATGCTGGGCGGTTGGTATACCGAGGAAGAAATCGAAGCGGCAGTAAAGACGATTCGCAGTTCGCTGGACCCCGCCGCCGGGTTCGGTTTCTTCTGCGACGAGATCGTGGAATTCGAGCAGAAATTCGCGGAGTACATCGGCACGAAGTACGCGCTCTCCGTGACGTCGGCCGGGACGGGGTTGGACGTGGCGGTACGCGCGCTCGATCTGGAACCCGGGGATGAAGTGATTGTGCCGGCCATGAACTTCCGCGCCGCGCCCTATGCGGTGTTGGGAGCGGGCGGCAAGCTGGTGTGGTGCGATTCGGACGAGACGCTGAATGCCGATCCGGCCGACGTCGAAGCCAAGATCACGCCGCGCACCCGAGCCATCCTGATCACCCACATGAACGGCCTCTCGGCCCCGTTTGACACCTACATCGAGATCGCCAACCGTCATCCCCATCCCAAGTACGGCCCTCCCAAAGTGATCGGCGACGCGGCCCGTTCGCTGGGTGGTGGATACAAGGGCAGCAAGATCGGCAAGCTGGGCTGGATGACGGTGTTCAGCCTGCACACGATGAAGATGATGACGACGCTCGGGGAGGGCGGCATCATCACCACCGACGATCCGGAACTGATGCTGCGCATGCGGGCATTGCGGCAGTGGGGCATCGCGGTTTCGGAAGATCTCGAGATCGCGCGCGGCAAGAAGGGCACCGGCGATATGGGCTGGGGCTCGAACTACAAGCTGACGAAGATCCAGGCAGCGGTGGGGCTGGTGCAACTGCGGCGCCTGGACCAGATGATCGCTCCGCGCGTGGCCCTGGCCAAGAAACGCACGGCGATGCTGACGGGCATCCCCCACTTGATGCCGCCTTGCATTCCCGCGGGTTGCGACCCGGTCTACTATCTCTACAACGTGCTCGTAGAGAAGAGTTGGGCGGGAGCAAAGCGCGATCAGCTCATGAAGGTGCTCCGCGAGAAGTACGGCGTGGACACCGTCGTAGCCAATCCGCCCGTGTACCAGAACGACGCGTTTGTGCGGCGCATGACTCTGGGGCAGTCCTGCCCGCGAGCGGAAGAATTGGGCGCTCGGCTGTTCTGCCCACCCATGCACCCACTCATGTCCGATGCGGACAACGAGTACATTTGCGCCGCCATCGCCGATGCGGCGGAGGCACTGTAGAACGGCAACGAATCCTCAGGGCCGTTAAGGCGCCGTGAAAGTGCAGGCGCGCTTTGGGGGCAAGGCGCGCCTGCCACCGGCAAGTTCGGCACAAAGGCCGTAGCGCAGTGCGCCCGTCGACTGGCGGGCCCGCGGCTGGTAAGTACCGTGATGGGCAAATTCGGCACGAAGGCGGACCGATGCGATCTTGGTTTTTCCTCTTTTGCTGCAATCTGATGTGGGCCTTGCAGTTCACCTGCATCAAGTTGGTGCAGGATCAAGTGGGCTCATTGTTTACCGTCTGGGCTCCCATGACCCTGGCCACGTTGATGCTCTACCCTTTTGTGCGCGCCGAACAGAAGAACCCAGCGCATCGAGGGGAACGGGGCTGGAAAGACGTACTGCTATTTCTTACTCTGGCGGTCGTGGGCGTGTTCCCGGCGCAAGTCCTGGTGACGTGGGGAACTCGCATGTCGCTCGCCAGCAATGCCGCGCTGCTGATGTTGGCGCTGCCCGTATGCATGGCCCTGCTGGCGTTTATTCTGCTCGGAGAGAAAATGACGGGGGTCCGCTGGATCAGTTTTGGCTTGGCGATCCTGGGCGTTCTGCTCTGCTCCAATTTCGATCTCGGCCACCTGGATTTCGGCAAGAACTTTCTTCTGGGTAACATCCTGATCTTTTCCGGCGTGTTGGGCAGCGCGTTTTATTGCACCTATGCGAAGAAGGTTTTGGAACGTTATTCGGAAATGGAAATGCTTTTCTACACTTACGTCGCCATGTTCGTGATCATGACGCCGTTGATCTTCCATCAGGAGCGGGATGTATTTGCCAGGATTCCCTCCTTTACCGCGCATACTTGGATCGGATTGGTGTTATTGACCTTCTTCCACAACTATCTCTCCATGGTGCTCTACCTCAAGGCACTGAAGAAGCTGGATGTGATCCAGACCGCGCTTTCCAATTACTTGATTTCGTTTTTCGGGGTGCCGATCGCCGCAATTGCTTTGCACGAGCGGCTGACCGTGCTTATGATCTTGGGCGGCGTCCTGGTGTTCGGCAGTACGCTGCTCATCACGCTCTACGAAGAGCGGCGGCGCGTGCGAGAGACGCAAGCCGTCTTATCCTGAAGCACAGCGCCGCATGTATGTCGCAATTACAGGCAATTGCAGAATATAGTGGCATCCACTGTTTGTAGCGCCGCCATCCTGGCGGCATGACTCGGGTGCCGGAAAGATGCCAGCGTTACGGAGTCCGGCACGGTGTTACGTAATCCGAATCCCGCATGGAGGTTTAGGCGATGAATCTGCTCACTACTTTGAAAGGCTCACTCCTCGAATCGTTCTTTCCCGCGGCCTGGGACCTCGCGCAGTGGGATGCGTGTGTGGCCGACGATCCGAAGGCCATCTTCGACCGCCAGCCCAAGTGGCACAAAGATTTCTCCGTTCGCATGGCCAACGACGTGGCGGATTTTGACGTGATGCTGGGCCATGAACTGGCCATGGAAATCCGGCGTTGCCGGGAAGCGGGCCGCAAGCTCGCTTTGATCCTGCCGGTTGGGCCCATGGGCATGTACCGCTGGACGGTGTATTTCCTACGCGATTGGAACATACCCTGCGATCACGTTTACGGCTTCAACATGGACGAGTGGAGCGACAAGGATGGGAACACGCTGGCGGGCGACGACCCCGGCGCGTTTCAGAACGCCATGGAAGGCGCGTTCTACGGTCCGCTGGCCGGACTTACGGTACCGTCCGCGCAGCGCTGCTATGCCACGCGTGAGCTTCTTCCCCAATACGCCGAGCGCATTGGTGCACTGCGCAAAGCCGGGGCGAAGCTGGTGGTGGTCTATGGCATCGGCCGCGCTTGCCACATCGCTTTCTGGGAGCCGCACTTCGGCGCCGAATTCAAGGATGACGAAACCTGGCGGCAGCAGACGCATCGCCTGGGAGCAAGGCTGCACCCGCTGACCATCGAGCAGAACGCCATCACCAGTTTTAAGAGCCGGACGACCTTGGTGCCGGCGTTCGCCAACACCATCGGTCCCGCCTTCTTCACGCGCGCCGACTACGCCATCGGAGGCGCGGATGGGGAACTGGGCCGGGGCATGCAGTGGCAGGGGCTCTCGCTGTGGGTAACGCTCCGCCACGCGGTGAGCCGCCACATCGCTTCCACCTGGATGCCG
>Ga0335071_10008377_pt1 | contig 10627 bp, 7 predicted proteins | sample Lox_Sample_15_FD_206724 | JGI IMG/M metagenome (GOLD analysis project Ga0335071, IMG submission 206724) | Soil microbial communities from Loxahatchee National Wildlife Refuge, Florida, United States - Lox_Sample_1.5 | ecosystem: Environmental > Terrestrial > Soil > Wetlands | place: USA: Florida...
GGTGAACTGCCCGACGCTCTCGGAGGAGCTGCTCGCGAGCGAGCTCTTCGGGCACGCCCGCGGCGCCTTCACGGGCGCGGTTCGCGACCAGGAGGGGCGCGTCGAGGCCGCCGAGGGCGGGACGGTATTCCTCGACGAGGTCGGGGAGATCTCCCCGGGCCTGCAGGCGAAGCTGCTCCGCTTCCTGCAGGAGAAGCGCTTCGAGCGCGTGGGCGAGAACCGCACCCGCACCGCGGACGTGCGCATCGTCGCCGCCACGAACCGCGACCTCGAGGCGGCCGTGAAGGAGGGGCGCTTCCGCGAGGACCTGCTCTACCGGCTCAACGTGGTCGAGGTGACGGTGCCGCCGCTCCGCGAGCGCCCGGAGGACATCCTCCCGCTCGCCCGCGCGTTCGTGGCGTTCTTCGCGCGGCAGGCCCGCCGCTCGCCGCCGGAGCTCTCCGAGGGAGCGGCCCGGATGCTGCTCGCCTGGCCCTGGCCCGGCAACGTCCGCGAGCTCCGCAACGCCATCGAGCGGGCGGTGATCCTCTCGCCCGGCCAGGTGCTCGAGCGGGAGAGCTTCCCGGAGCGCATGGCCGGCCACGTGGCCGGCGTCCCCACGCTCGGCGGGGACTTCACCGTCGACGACGTCGAGCGCGAGCACATCCTCCGGGTGCTCGCCCGCACGGCCACCCAGGAGGAGGCGGCCCGCATCCTCGGGCTCGACGCCTCCACGCTCTGGCGCAAGCGGAAGAAGTACGGACGCTAGACCCGGGGGACGTCGGGGGCGGCGGGCAGCGTGAACCAGAAGACGCTGCCGTCGCCCTCGGCGCTCTCGAGGCCCATGTCGCCGCCGTGGGCCCGCACGATCTCCCGGGAGATGTAGAGGCCCAGGCCCACCCCGCCGCGCTTGCCGCCCGGCACCTGGAAGAAGCGCTCGAAGATCCGCTCGTGGTAGGCGCGCGGGATGCCCGACCCGGTGTCGGCCACCTCGAAGCGGGCCGCCGCGCCCGCGCGCTTCACGCGCACGGCGATGCGGCCGCCGGCCGGGGTGTGGCGGATGGCGTTCCCGAGCAGGTTGGTGAGCACGACGTCGACGCGCTCGGGGTCGGCGAGCACCGGCAGCGGCTCCTCGGGCGCCTCGACGGAGAGCGCCACGTCGGAGGTGCGCGCCGAGACCTCCACCCCGGCGGCCGCCTGCGCCGCCAGCCAGCGGGCGTCCACCGGCTTCGTGTGCAGCTCGATGCGCCCGGCCTGGATCCGGGAGAGGTCGAGGATGTCGTCGACGATGGCCTGCAGCCGCTCGCAGTCCTGCCGCGCCGCCCGGGTCAGGTCGGCCTGGCGCTCGGACAGCGGGCCGGCCGCCTCCTCGGCGAGCAGGTGGATGGCCATGTGCAGCGAGGTGAGCGGGGTCCGGAACTCGTGGGCGACCGTGGCCACGAGGTCGTTCTTGAGCTCGTCGAAGCGCATGAGCCGGGTCACGTCCTGCAGGACGATGGTGACGCCGCTCACGTTGCCCTCGGCCGAGTAGAGCGCCGTGGCGCGGGGCAACAGCCGCCGCGGCCCGTCGGGCAGCTCCACCCGGACCGCCTCCTCGAAGCCGCGGGGAACCACTGCCCCCTTCCCGCCGAGCACGTGGGCGCGCACCGCCTCGAGCCGCTCGCGGAGCGCCGGCTCGAGCGCGTGGATGGGCTTGCCGACGCCGTCGCCCGGGGAGAGCCGGAGCAGGGCCTCCGCCGCCTGGTTCAGGTTCACCACCACCCCCTCGGTGTCGAGGATGAGCACCGGGTCGGGGAGGCTGTCGATGGCCGCCTGGGAGGCCTGCTGCGCCTGGAGGAGGTCGCCGAGCGAGCTCTTGCGGTACTCCTCGAGGCGGTCGGCCATGGTGTCGAACTCGCGGCCGAGCTCGGCGATCTCGTCCACTCCCCGCGGGCGCGCCCGCGCCTCGAGATCTCCCTCGCCGAAGCGGCGCACCGCCTGCGAGAGCGCCGAGAGCGGCCGCACCATGCGGGCGGTGAGCGTCATCGAGGCCACGAGGCCGAGCGCCAGCGCGGCGACGGTGGCGGCCATCATCAGGTAGAGGAGCCTCTCGGAGGTGCGGCGCGCCTGGTTGCTCTTGCGCACCATGGCGTCCTGGTTGAGCGAGAGCACCTCCTCGGTGGCCGCCCGGACCGCGAGCGAGGCGCGGTGGACGGCGTCGAGGTAGACGGTGAGCGGCTGGCGCGCCACCGCGACGTCGTCGTGCGCCTGCTGGTAGGCGTTCCACGCCGCGCGCAGGTTCCTCGTCGCCTCGGCCTCGCCCGGCTCGGTGATGTTGCCCTCCTGCACCCGGAGCTCGGACTCGAAGTGCTGCCGGGCCCCCGGGTCGGGGGGGGACGCGCGGCCGAGCGCGCGCATCAGCGCGTCGCGGTCGAGGAGGTCGAGGGCGGCGTTCATCCGCTGCGCGGCCAGCACGCTCCGGTAGTTGTCCTTCAGGATCCCCTCGGAGCTCTCCCCCAGGGAGGCGACGGTCCGCAGCGAGGCCGCGCCCACCAGCACGAGCGCCGCCGCGAGCGGCGCCTGCGCGAGCAGCAGCCGGCGGCGCAGCGTCACGGCCGGCCCTCCTCCTCGAAGGAGACGACGTGCACGTCGATGCCCGAGGCGCCGTCGATGAGCCGGTCGAGCACCGAGAGGCGGAGCAGCCTCCGCCACCACACCTGGTCGGCCCTGCCGACGACGATGTCGCTCACGCGGTGGGTGCGGGCGAAGTCGAGCAGCGCCCTCGCCGGGTCCTCCGAGCGCAGCCGGACGAACTCGCCGCCGAGCTCGCGGGCCCGCTCCATGTTCCCGTGGAGCCGGCGCTGGGCCTCGGCGTCGATGCGGTCGGGTGCCTCGCGCGGCGTCTCCACGTAGACCACGTACCAGTCGGTGTTGAGCCGGCCGGCCATGCGGGAGCCGCGCCGCAGCAGCGTGGCCGCGTGCGGGGGGTTGGAGGACAGGCACACGAGCACCCTGCCGGGAGCGGGCGCCGCCGGGACGCTGGTGGGCTGGCGGGCCTGGCGGTCGAGGCTCTGGGCCACCTCCCGCAGCGAGAGCTCGCGGAGCGTGGCGAGGTTCCCGTCCTGGAAGAAGTGGTCGAGCGCCCAGGGGATGCGGTCGGCGGGGTAGATCTTGCCCGCCTTGAGCCGGTCGAGCAGGTCCTCGACGGCCAGGTCCAGGTTCACGACCTGGTCGGCCTGCTCGAGGAAGGAGTCGGGGACGGTCTCGCGCACCTGCACCCCGGTGTTGCGCTGGACGAGGTCGTTCAAGCTGTCGAGGTGCTGGATGTTGAGGGCTCCGATGACGTTGATGCCGGCGGCGAGCAGCTCGAGCACGTCCTGGTAGCGCTTCCGGTTGCGGGAGCCGGGGACGTTGGTGTGCGGGATCTCGTCCACGATGGCCACGGTGGGCCGGCGCGCCAGAACCGCGTCGAGGTCCATCTCCTCGACCGCCACCCCGCGGTACTCCACCCGCCGGCGGGGTACGATCTCGAGGTCGCCGATGAGCGCCTCGGTCTCGGCGCGGCCGTGCGTCTCCACGAGCGCGCCCACCACGTCCACGCCGCGCTTCTGCAGCGCGCGCGCCTCCTCCAGCATGCGCCAGGTCTTGCCGACGCCGGCGGCGAAGCCGATGTAGAGCTTGAGGCGACCGCGCCGGCTTCGCTCGACGAGCTCGAGGAAGTCCTCCGGTCGCTGGCGCGGGTCAGCCACGCCCTAGTGATAACCCGATCCGGCGAGCGCCGGGCGCCCGAACTGCCGGTCGAGCGCCAGGTTGAGGATCAGCACGTTCACCCGCGGCTCACCCAGCACGCCGAGGTCGCGTCCCTCGACCACGTCCTCGACCGCGGCGCGGACGCGCGCCTCGCCGACCCCGCGGGCGCGGGCCACCCGGGGCACCTGCCACAGCGCCGCGGCGGGCGAGAGGTGCGGGTCGAGGCCGCTGCCCGACGCCGTCACCAGCTCCACCGGGACCGGCCCGGGCGCGCCGGGGTTCTCGGCGCGGAGCTTGTCGGCGACCTGCCCCGCCTGGTCGTGGAGCTTCTTCGAGGTCGGCCCGAGGTTCGAGCCGCCCGACGCGAGCGGGTCGAACCCCTTGTCGCCGGCGGCCGACGGGCGCGGCTGGAAGTAGGCGGGATCGGTGAAGGCCTGCGCGAGCAGCTCCGAGCCCACCACCCGGCCGGACTCGTCGGAGACGAGGCTCCCCCTCGCCCGGCGCGGGAAGAGGACGGAGGCGACCCCGGTGACGAAGAGCGGGTAGGCGAGCCCGGTGAGCACGAGCGTGACGACGGTGGCGCGCAGCGCCGGAAGCAGGTGTTCGCGCATGGTTCCTCCTCAGACGATCCCGACGGCGGACAGCGCCATGTCGATGAGCTTGATGCCGACGAAGGGGGCCACCACGCCTCCCAGCCCGTAGACGAGCAGCGAGCGGCGCAGCACCGCCGCGGCGCCGAGCGGGCGGTAGCGGACCCCGCGCAGGGCCAGGGGGATGAGCAGCACGATGATGACCGCGTTGAAGATCACCGCCGACAGGATGGCGCTGTAGGGCGAGGCGAGCCTCATGACGTCGAGCGGCGCCATCTCCGGGTAGGCGGCCACGAAGAGCGCCGGCAGGATGGCGAAGTACTTGGCGACGTCGTTGGCGATGGAGAAGGTGGTCAGCGTGCCGCGGGTCATGAGCAGCTGCTTGCCCACCTCGACCACCTCGAGCAGCTTCGTCGGGTTGGAGTCGAGGTCGACCATGTTCCCGGCTTCCTTGGCCGCCTGGGTCCCGGTGTTCATCGCCACGCCCACGTCGGCCTGCGCGAGCGCCGGGGCGTCGTTGGTGCCGTCGCCGGTCATGGCGACGAGCTTGCCGAGCGCCTGCTGCTCCTGGATGAGGCGCATCTTGGCCTCGGGCGTGGCCTCGGCGAGGAAGTCGTCGACGCCGGCCTCCCGGGCGATGGCGGCGGCGGTGCGCGGGTTGTCTCCGGTGATCATCACCGTGCGGATGCCCATGGCCCGGAAGCGCTCGAAGCGCTCCTTGATCCCGCCCTTCACCACGTCCTTCAGCTCGACGATGCCGAGCACGCGGTTGCCGTCGGAGACGGCGAGCGGCGTGCCGCCGGAGTCGCCGATGCGCCCGGCCGTGGCGGCGAGCTCGGGCGGGAGCGCCCCGCCCATGGCCTCGACGTGCCTCGCCACCGCGTCCACGGCCCCCTTGCGGATGACCCGGCCGCCGATGTCGCAGCCGCTCATGCGGGTGTGGGCGCTGAAGGCCACGAACTGCGCCTCGCCGTGCAGGTCGCGCCCGCGGAGGCTGAAGCGCTCCTTGGCGAGCACCACGATGGAGCGCCCCTCCGGCGTCTCGTCGGCGAGGCTCGCGAGCTGGGCGGCGTCGGCGAGCTCCTCGACGCGAACCCCGGCCGCCGGGAAGAGGTCGGTGGCCATGCGGTTGCCGAGGGTGATGGTGCCGGTCTTGTCGAGGAGGAGGACGTCGACGTCGCCGGCCGCCTCCACGGCGCGCCCGCTCATGGCGAGCACGTTCTTGCGAAGCAGGCGGTCCATCCCGGCGATGCCGATGGCCGAGAGGAGGCCCCCGATGGTGGTGGGGATGAGGCAGACGAGCAGCGCCACGATGGCGGTCACCGAGAGCCCGATGCCGGAGTAGGCGGCGAGCGGCACCAGGGTCACGCAGGCGAACAGGAAGATGAGGGTGAGCCCGACGAGCAGGATGTGGAGCGCGATCTCGTTCGGCGTCTTCTGCCGCGACGCGCCCTCCACGAGCCCGATCATGCGGTCGAGGAAGGACTCGCCCGGGTCGACCGTGATCCGCACCACGATCCGGTCGGAGAGCACGGTGGTGCCGCCGGTGACGGCGCTGCGGTCGCCGCCCGACTCGCGGATGACCGGGGCCGACTCCCCGGTGATGGCCGACTCGTTCACCGAGGCCACCCCCTCGACGATCTCGCCGTCGCCGGGGATCATCTGCCCGGCCTCGACCACCACCCGGTCGCCCTTGCGCAGCGCGGCGGCCGGGACCCGCTCCTCGCGACCGTTGACGAGCCGGCGCGCGGTGACGTCCCGGCGCATCTTGCGCAGCGTGTCGGCCTGGGCCTTGCCGCGCCCCTCGGCCACCGCCTCGGCGAAGTTCGCGAACACCACCGTGAACCACAGCCACAGGCTCACCGTGAGCGTGAACCACCCGGGCGCCGCGCCGGCGGGGTGGGCGATTCGGTCACGCAGCCACAGGATCGTGGTGAGGAGGCTCCCCACCTCCACCACGAACATGACCGGGTTCTTGGCCACGTGGCGGGGGTCGAGCTTGCGCAGGCTCTCGACCGCCGCCTGGCGGAGGATGCTCGCGTCGAAGATGGCGGACTGCCGGGTCGCGGTGGCCATGGCTAGAAGAGCTTTCCGTGCAGGGCGGCGAAGTGCTCGAGCACCGGCCCGAGCGACAGCGCCGGGAAGTAGGTGAGGGCGCCGACGATGATCACCACCGAGACGAGCAGGAGCACGAAGGTGGGCCCGTCGGTGGGGAAGGTGCCCGGCCCGGAGGGGACGGACTTCTTGCCGACCATGGCCCCGGCGATGCCGAGCGCCGGGACGATCATGAGGAAGCGCCCGGCGAGCATGTCGACGGCGAGCGCGACGTTCCAGAACTTGGTGTTGGCGTTCAGGCCGGCGAAGGCTGAGCCGTTGTTGGCGGCTCCGCTCGTGAAGGCGTAGAGGAGCTCCGAGAGGCCGTGGGGGCCGGCGTTGTTGAGCGACGAGGTCCCGTAGGGCACCACCGCCGACCAGGCGGCGAGCGTGAGCACCACCAACGGGAAGACGAGGATGTAGAGGACGGCGAGCTTCATCTCCTTCCCCTCGATCTTCTTGCCCAGGTACTCGGGGGTCCTCCCCACCATCAGCCCGGCGATGAAGACGGTCAGCACCGCCATGACCAGCATCCCGTAGAGGCCGGCGCCGACGCCGCCGAAGATCACCTCGCCGAGCTGCATGTTGACGAGCGGGACGAGGCCGCCGATGGGCGTGTAGCTGTCGTGCATCCCGTTCACGGCCCCGCAGGAGGCGTCGGTGGTGACGGTCGCGAAGAGGGCCGAGGCGGCGATGCCGAAGCGCACCTCCTTGCCCTCGGTGTTCCCGGCCGCGTTCTCGATCCCCAGCCCGGCGAGCGCCGGGTTGTGCCGGGACTCGGCGCCGTAGGCCACCGCCACGCCGGCGAGGTAGAGCGCGGACATGGCGGCGAAGAGCGCCCACCCCTGGCGGCTGTCGCGGGCCATCTTCCCGAAGGTGTAGGTGAGCCCCGCCGGGATGGCGAAGATGAGGAGCGTCTGCACGAAGTTGGTGAGCGGCGTCGGGTTCTCGAAGGGGTGGGCGCTGTTGGCGTTGAAGAAGCCGCCGCCGTTCGTGCCGAACATCTTGATCACCTCCTGGGAGGCGACGGGCCCGAGCGTGACCACCTGCTTCGCGCCCGCGAGCGTCTGCAGCTCGACGTTGGCGGCGAGGGTCTGCACCATCCCCTGGGAGACGAAGAAGAGGGCCCCCACCACCGAGACGGGCAGCAGCACGTAGACGATGCCGCGCACCAGGTCCGCCCAGAAGCTGCCCAGCGTCTTCGGGCCCGCCGGCCCGGGGCGGCGCGTGAGACCGCGCGCCAGCGCGAGCGCGACCCCGATCCCGACCGCCGCCGAGGTGAAGTTGTGCCAGGCGAGCCCCGCCATCTGGGTGAGGTAGCTCATCGTCGACTCGCCGGAGTACGACTGCCAGTTGGTGTTGGTCGTGAAGCTCGCGGCGGTGTTGAAGGCGAGGTCCGGGGCGACGGCGGCCATCCCGTTGGGGTTGAAGGGCAGGACGCCCTGGAGTCGCTCGAGGAAGTAGGTCCCGAGCAGCCCGAAGAGGCTGAAGAGGAGCATCGCGATGGTGTAGCCCTTCCAGTCCTGCTCCCTCGCCGGGTCGACGCCGCAGAGCCGGTAGAGGAGGCGCTCGAGCGGACCGAGGACGCGCGGCAGGGGTCTTCGCTCCCCCTCGAAGACGCGGAACAGGTACGTCCCGACCGGCTTCGTGAGCAGCAGGATGACGAGCGAGAAGAGCGCGATCTGGAGCCAGCCGTTCAGGGTCATTTTTTGCCTAGAAGCGCTCGGGGCGGAGCAGCGCGTAGACGAGGTAGGCGGTGAGGAGCACCGAGAGACCGATGCCGACGGCGTACTCGAAGGTCATGGAGGGGCCTCTCTCAGGTCCTCGGGCGGAGAAGGAGCTGGACGAAGAACAGGCCAGCGACGGTGATGAGGATGTCGACGACGGGGCTCGGCATGACGTCCTCCCTGGGCTAGAGCCTCTCGCAGCCGCCCACGTAGGCGATGGCGAGGAGGAAGAAGACGGCGGCGGCGGCTACGAAGATGGCGTCGGCCATGGCACCTCCAACGATTCCAGATGCACCCGGAGCATGGGCCGGGCCAAGCGGGGCGCTCGCGGTGGGCCGCGGGAAGACGGGCCTTTTCCGGGGCGGTTTCGGGTGGAGCGTGCAAGGCGCAGGTCGCCGCCCCGCTTGCCTTGCGAGGTGCACGCCCCGCCCGGAGCCGCGGCCCACCCCCTTTCGAGGGCGCGCCGCAGTCGCCGCGGCACCCGGACGCGCGAGCGGCGACGCCACCTCCCGATGACTAGCGGGTCGGCCCGGACTCTCCGTCGGCGCTCGCCCGGCCGGCGGCGCGAAGTCCTTCGGGGACGAGCACCCGCTCGGAGGCGTCGAAGAGCCCCTGGACGGCGAGGGCGAGCAGGGCCGCCGGGACGGCGCCCTCGAGGATGAGAGGGGTCGAGGCGAGCCGGATGCCGGCGAGGATGGGCTGGCCGTAGCCACCCGCCCCGATGAGCGCGCCCAGGGTGGCCGTGCCCACGGTGATGACTGCGGACGTCTTCACCCCGGCGAGGATGGCCGGGGCCGCGAGCGGGAGCTCGACGAGGCGCAGCCGCGCAAAGCTCGAGAGCCCGAGCGCGAGCGCGGACTCGCGCAGCTCCGGCGAGATCCCGGTGATGCCGGCGTGCGTGTTGCGGACGATGGGAAGCAGCCCGTAGAGGACGAGGGCGGCGATGGCCGGCCGGGCGCCGATCCCGAGGAGCGGGATCATGAAGACGAGCAGCGCGAGCGAGGGGATGGTCTGCACGACGCCAACCACCGCGAGCACCACGCGGCCCACGCGGCGGCGCCGCGCCGCCCAGACGCCGAGCGGAACGGCCGCCGCCACCGCGACCGACAGCGCCACCCCGACGAGCACGAGGTGCTCCTCGGTCCGGCGCAGCAGCCGCGCCCAGAAGCCGGCCACGGCCACGTGCGAGTCGAGGCCGAGCGCGGTGCCGAGGAAGGCCGCCGCGACCTCCGAGGCCGGCACCCGGTCGAAGCGGACCCGCCCGTTCATGGCGATCATCTCGGCCGCCGGGATGCGCCCCTCGAGCGCGCGGATGGCGGCCACCGCTCCCGGGGCGCGGCCCTCGAGGTCGCGGCGGTAGAGGATCACGGCCTGGTACTCCGGGAAGGCGCCGCGGTCGTCGGCGAGCGCAACGAGGTCGTACCTGCCGATCTCGGCGTCGGTGGTGTAGAGGTCGGTTGCGTCGATCTCCCCGCCGGCGAGCGCGCGGTAGGCGATGTCGTGGTCGAGGCCGCGCACGCCGCGGTGGGCGAGGTGGTAGCGGTCCCGCAGGGCCGGCCACCCGTCGGCGCGGTCCATGAACTCGTCGGTGAAGGCGAGGCGCAGCTCGGGGTGGCGGGCCAGGTCGGAGATCCGCGCGATGGCGAGGCGAGCGGCAAGCTCGCGCCGCATCCCCACGGCGTAGGAGTCCTGGAAGCCGAGAGCCCGCGTCGCGGAGATCCCCCGAGCGGCAAGCGCGCGCGAGAGCCCCGCCTCGCCGGCCGCGTCCTCGCCGACGAGGATCTCCCTCGCCAGCGTGCCGGTGTACTCGGGGTAGACGTCGACGTCCCCGCGCAGGAGCGCCTCCCAGACGACCCGGGTGCCGCCGAGCTCCTCGCGCCGCTCCGCCCGCGCTCCGGACGCCTCCGCGAGCTGGGCGGCCATCTCGGCGAGAAGGATCGACTCGGTGAACTTCTTCGACGCGACCTTCACCACCGGCCCGGCCGGCGCGAGGAGCGCGAGGGCGAGCAGGGCCGCGCCGGTCAAGGGCCCGCCCCGGCCGCGGGGGCGCCGGCCTGCGCCGCGACGAAGCGGGCCACGAAGGGCTCGGCCGGGGCGGCGCGGAGCTCCTCGAGGGTCCCCTCCTGCACGAGCCGCCCGTCCCGCAGGAGCACGATGCGGTGCGCGAAGAAGGCGGCCTCGGCGAGGTCGTGGGTCACGAGCACCACGGTCTTGCCGAGCTCGGCGAAGATCCGGCGGAGGTCTCCCTGGAGCTCGGCGCGGGTGATGGGGTCGAGCGCGCCGAGCGGCTCGTCGAGGAGCAGGACCTCCGGGTCGAGCATGAGGGCGCGCATGAGGCTCACCCGCTGCCTCTGGCCCCCGGAGAGCTCGGCGGGGAAGCGGGAGAGCACCTCCCCCGACAGCCGGCAGAGCAGGGCGAGCTCCTTGAGGCGCGCGGCGACCCGGTCCGTCGCCCAGCGGAGGTGCCGGGCCACCAGGGTGACGTTGTCGCGGGCCCGGAGGTGGGGG
>Ga0335071_10008378_pt1 | contig 10627 bp, 9 predicted proteins | sample Lox_Sample_15_FD_206724 | JGI IMG/M metagenome (GOLD analysis project Ga0335071, IMG submission 206724) | Soil microbial communities from Loxahatchee National Wildlife Refuge, Florida, United States - Lox_Sample_1.5 | ecosystem: Environmental > Terrestrial > Soil > Wetlands | place: USA: Florida...
GTAGAAGTCTCGAACGGAACCTGCTTTGTCGGCGAACCAGATATACGTTAAAGCGTTAGCTGGCGGAGTCGCTGGCATTCCATTGTTATAAATAATCTGCTCAATGGTTGCTCGAATCGTCTGGCCGATACCAATGGTCCGCACAGTAAGTGCCGCGGTATTACCCGCCTCATCGCTTACAGCGTAGACTGTCCGGACCGGGCGGAGCGATCTAAAGCCGAGCAGAGCAGCAGGCAGGAGCGTCGCGCCATCGTCATCGCTCATCTTCTGTTGGAGATCGTCAAAGGCATCGCCGAAAATACTTTTCGCGGGTAACGAAGTTGTTGAAACTTTCGGCTCCTGGGTTAGGTTATCGAGACCGCGAACAACGATCGATCTTTTATCAACGTCCCAACCGATCTCCGCCTCCGGCGGGGTTTTGTCTATTTTGATAGTAGAGCTTTTCGCGTCTTCAACATTTCCGGCCACATCCTTCGCTCGATAAAAAATGCTCTGCGCTCCCTCTGTGGAAATAACTATCGGCTGACTATACTTCTGCCAAGTCGACTCGTTGTCGAGAGAATATTCAATTGACGACACACCGCTCCCGCCTTCATTGTCTTCGGCAGAGAGCGTCGCGGTGACATCGGAAACATACCAGCCGTTCAAGCCGGCGGTACCAGAAATGTTTACGGTCGACATGGGCGGAATTGTATCAACCGGCGCGATAACAGTCGAGGAATTTTGTGGGTCCGCGATGTAATCGACGATCTTGCCAGTCTCAATCGTGCCGGTCACCTCAGCAGTATGACCATCACCGTTATCGTCGTAAACCAAGCCTCCGATCGTGTATGACCCTTCACCGGTGCCGATGACCTTAATGTCATATTTTCCCGGTTCGGTTTGGGGAATATAAACAATTTTCTTTTCGTGAACGGAACCAGGCGGCAATGGTTCGTCGCTTGAAATAATGGGCCCCTCAAGAGAATAATTCGCTCTGGGTATTTCCGCGTAATCCGTCCCCGAAACAGGGTCTCTACCGATACGCCGACCGGACGGGTCAGTAATGAGAAGTTCCGCCGGAGAAGCGATGTAAACAGTCATCGAGCCGAGAATGTCAACGGGTGATGCGTGATAGGAAAACAGGTTAGCTTTATCGAATTCGTTGTTATAGGCCTGAATATTATTCGCGAGATTCTTTGTTTCGTCCAGGCGTTTTGTATTGAACCAGAGCGGATCATTGATAAGATATGTGAACTGGTCTGGGGCTTTTTGGTACTTATTCTTGAGAACGAAGTAGTGGCCGTAAGTAGCGCTATGACCGATAGCCGGTTTGTTGTCTCCTAGATATTGGTCTATCAAGGCGCCTCTTGTTGCCGATGAGGCATTGTGATAGTCAAGTGTTAAATGGTTTTTCTTTTTTCCGGCGCTAACGTTTCCAAGATATTCGACGGCCTTACTCCACCACAAGGAACCGGAAGCGTTATAGCCGTCGTTAGAGGTTAGCCAATTATTAATGCCCAAAGGGCTGTTATCAGAATTGTCTATCCCGATGTTAAGGCCGTAATACCTTCCGACCATGACCATAGACGTAATAGCACATCCGCAACGCCTTATGGTCGAGTTTGTGGTGCCATTTTCATAGCAATCTTTATAGGAACCGCTACCGTACAACAAAGAGGCCCATTGTGATGTAAGAATCGCAGATGGATAATCGGAAATTACTTGCGTATACAGTGGCACCGTATGCACCGTGAAATCACCGCTGCCGAGTGCGCCGTATTCCTGCCAATCCGAAGCGAGATTTGTCACCGTATCCACCGCCCGGGCGCGCCAGCGATATTGACCGTCAGGTAGATCTGAGACCGAAGTGGTCGCCTGACTGCCGGGTAGAACAGGCCCGCTCGTCGCGTTCGCAACTCCGGAAAAAGAGGTGCTCGTCGTGTATTCAACTTCCAATCGAACTTGATTAGTCGAAGATGACTGGAGCGTCGCCCCGAATATCACCTCATCTTCCATGGTCGTGTCGCCTTCAGCAATTTCAGTTAGGGCATCTGAGTGATACTGTTTCAGATCCCCGATAGACGGCGGCTGGCTTGGCTCTCCGGTCAGCCTGATGGCCAATTCCTTATTCGTGTACTCCGTCCAGCCTACGGGATAAAAAGCGTATGTATGATATTCCCAATATGATGAATACGAATATTCGTCTGCGCTCCGCACAACCGATAGATACATGGACTGAAACGGGTCGTATTGCGAACGACTGAACTGGAACCAGTAGGTCGTGCCAGCCGCAAGGTCAAGACAGGGGTCCAGGGCAAATTCGGCGTAGTCGCTCTGGTTCGTCGGCAAAAACGCAGCTGGGACAAGAACGCTCGCGAGAACGGCGCTGCCTGCTCCGCCCGGCTCGGCGCCGTTCTGGTAGACAGTAAGTACGACGCTGTCGGTCTGTTGATTCATCCGCCTAACCCTGTGTCCGACCGAACAGATACGCTGGTTTTCCGGCGGGATGTACTTCTCGGCAATAACATCGATGCCGGTCACTATGCCGCGGCCCCAGCCGAGATCATACATCGAATCGGGAAAGGCGCCGTGAACCTCGAAGATGGTCGGACCGAGCGCAAGCGTTGTCGCTGGTCTGAACAAAACTCCGCCGACCACAAAGGCCAGCGGCAGGAGAAATCCGCAGAGCAGGGTCATCGGACTGTGGCAGCGTCCGAAAGACATAATGCCTATTTTATAGCGCTCCCGAAGAATCACGTCAAACAGCTAATTTTTATCCCTTAAATCACCTAAAAACATTCTCAAATTCTTAAGAATTTGAGAATGTTTTTATGAACGAGACGAATGTTTTCCCGTATGGAGAAAGGGAGTGTTCGACGGCGTGACCGCGATAACGTTTCTCCACGAGCCCGGCTTGAGCAAGTCGGCGAACATGTTCCGCAACCGTCTTGAAATTCCCGCCCACCTCCTTCGTGATGCCTTCCACTGTCATTCCTTTTTGGTTGGCAATTAGAAGCAACGCCTCAATGCGCCAATGATTTGCCACGCCCTTGAAATGCCGCTCTAACTGTCGCGCCGTTTTCGTTTTCTTCGGTCCGATCATTTTTTTATTTTACCGTCTTCACAATATATTCTCAAATTCTTAAGAATTTGAGAATATATTTAATCTTGGGAATGCACGCTTAGACCAAAGTACGAACCCCACACCTATGAGTAGGTGTGGGGTTTTATGAATGGAAGAGCTCGGCGTAGCCCATCACCTGAGCCAGTATCAGACGGCATTCCGGACAGCGCAGGATGTTGCCCAGCATCTCGGCGGCATCATGCGCCTCTATTTCGAACCCGCAACCGCAGTTCGGGCAGTCGAACTTGTCGCCGGCCTGAACGAACCTGGTCGGCGGGCGCCGCAGGATCTTCATTCGTCACCTCCCAAGTAAAATGACCACTTTATCTTACCACAGGAGACGCTCAAGATAAAAATAACGATGGGGCGCCTTGTTAGGGGCGCCCCGTTTCTTGGTGGACCGCATCGGCGTCAGTCAGCGTGGGTCGGCGCGCTCGCCGGCCAGCCGCGCTCCGGTTGCTGCTCGCTCCTCCGCACGCAGCTGCTGCAGGCGTAGCTTTCGCAGGCCTCGCAGAACCGACCCTCGCGCGGATAGGTGAACCAGTCGCCGCACTGCCGACACTTCCGACGCGTTTCGAGCGACGGCTTCTTCTCCTCCGCGTGCCGGCGGCAGATCCCCTCCCCGCAGTAGATGCACCTGTGGCCTTCTCTGGGGAAGATGAACCAAACGCCATCGACCACGCACTTCAAGGACTCCATTAAGATACCCTCCTTCTGACTCCATCTTTACCACACTATCCCCACTTCCGTGAAGCGGACTTCACTGGACGGGCCGCCCGCCGGGCGTAAAATTGAAGCTATGCCCGCCAAAAAAATATCTCTCGAAAAGGCCAAGGAGAACAAGCTTTTCTATTTCGTCGCGAACGCCGTCGTCTACCGGGAATCGGACGGTCGCTGCCTTATCCTCAAACGCAGTCCGGAGGAGAAGGTCCATCCCGGAAAATATTGCGTGCCGGGCGGCAAGCTGGAATGGAGCGAGCTCGACCCGACAAAACCGACGCGCCTGAACGGTGACGTGCTGGATTACGAAGACACCGTCGAAAAACTGTTGGCCCGCGAAGTCCTCGAAGAAGCCGGCATCGAGATATATCCGAACCTTACATATATGAACAGCGTCGCCTTCATCCGGCCGGACGGTATTCCGGTCGTCCTCGTGAAGTTCGCCGTGCGCTATAAGAGCGGCGAAGTGAAGCCGGATAAGAACGATTTTTCCGACTTCGCCTGGGTTAACGCCGAAGAGGTCAAGAAGTATGAATGTATCCGCGGCATTCCGGAAGAGATAAAGACGACCATCGCGCTCTTCAAGAAGCCCTAATAACAAAAAATCCGCCATCGGCGGATTTTTTGTTCTAATTACTCGTCCACGCCGTACCGCTTATACGGATGGGGTTTGAAGTTCTTCCCGAACCAGTGCGCGATCTCGTGCTCGGCTTCCTCCTGGGTCTCGGAGGCGTGGAGAAGGTTCATCACGGCCCGCTTCTCTTTGTTACCGAGGAGCGGGGAATCGATAGAGAAATCGCCGCGGATGGTGCCGACCTCGGCCATCGCCGGAATGGTCGGACCGGCCACTTTGCGCACAACGTCCACGGCGTGGATACCCTGGACGACCATCCGCACCAAGGGCGCCGAGGTCATGTAGTCGACGAGCCACTTGCGGACCATCTTCCCGATCTCGTACTCATCGACGGTCCCTATCTCCTCCATCGCATCGTAGCCGTACTTTTCGTAGGTCTTAAGCGTCTTTTGACCGAGCCGGCTGATCCACGCTTGATCCTTCGGATAATGTTCATCTATCTGCTCGCGCGTCGGCTGGAACATTTCGAGAGCGACGATCTTCAGGTCGCGCTGCTCGAACCGCCTGATTATTTCGCCGATAAGACCTTTGCGCACGCCGTCCGGTTTCACCATCACGTACGTTACTTCCTCTTTTGGATGTTTTCTTACCATAGTATTTTTATTTTTCCGACGACTTTTTTGATATTTCGATGCCCAGCTCGCGCAATTGCTTCGGCTCGGCCGGCGATGGCGACCCCATCATCGGATCGCGTCCGTCCCCGGTCTTGGCGAAAGCGATGACCTCGCGGATGTTCGGCTCGTTCCCGAGGACCATCAGGAAACGATCGAGGCCCGGCGCGATGCCGCCATGCGGCGGCGCGCCGTAGGAAAGCGCTTCGAGCATGTGACCGAAGTTCGCCTCAATGCGTTCGTCGGTGAAACCCATTATCTTGAAAACGGCCTTAAGCGCTTCCGGCTTATGGTTCCGGATGCTTCCGCCGCCGATCTCATAGCCGTTCAGGGCCAGGTCGTACTGGGTCGTGAGAATCTTGGGAATGTTCTTCCCGGCCAGAAGGTCGGCCATGTGTTCCGGCTTCGGCGCCGAGAACGGGTTATGCGTGAAGGTCCAACCGCCTTCGTCGGATTTTTCGAAGAACGGAAAATCGACGATCCAGCAGAAGGCCAAGAGGTTCGGGTCGTTCTTATCTTTCCGCAGGTCGGGCTTATCGCTCTTGTACTTTTCCATCGCCTCCGCGTAGGTCAAGCGCGGGAACGGAAGCTGCTGGATCTTTTTCTCCGGGAACAAGGTCTTCACCGTTTCTATAAAAAGCCGCTCGGTTAACGCCATGACGTCCTCGCGTTCCACAAAGCTCATCTCGAGGTCGAGCTGAGTGAACTCCGGTTGGCGGTCGCCGCGCGTGTCCTCATCCCGGAAGCAGCGTGCTATTTGGAAATATTTTTCGACGCCGGCGACCATCAAAAGCTGTTTGTACTGTTGGGGTGATTGCGGTAAGGCGTAAAAGTTGCCGGGCCGGATGCGGGCCGGCACAAGATAATCACGCGCGCCTTCCGGCGTCGACTTCGAAAGGATGGGCGTTTCCACTTCCAGAAAACCTTCTTTGTCCAAAAAATCCCGGATGAACTTGACGACCCGATGGCGGTCGACGAGATTCTTTTGGAGCCGGGCGCGGCGCAGATCGAGGTAGCGGTATTTGATGCGCGTTTCTTCGTCGATGTCGTAACCGGTGCCGTCTACCGGTATAGGCAGGGCCTCTGCGCGGTTCAAGATGGTAAGTTCTTTTGCTTCGAGCTCGTAAGCGCCGTTCGGCTGGTCAGCGTTCACCATCGAAGGCGGGCGTTTTTTAATGATGCCTTTAAGGCCGATAACGTACTCCAATCGAAGCTCTTTGGCGTCTTCAAGCTGCGGCCCGAAGACGACCTGAACGAATCCGCTTCGGTCGCGAAGATCTATGAAAACGAGCTTGCCGTGGTCGCGGCGGGCGTGAACCCAGCCGTAAAGCTCGACCTCTTTGCCTTCCTTATCGCGAATGTCCCCTATCAGAGTTCTCATAAATTAAGACGGCGCCAGGCCGGCGCCTGATAAGTGCTATAATAAAGCAATGATGGACATAACTCAAATGCTTTTGCGTTTCGGCGTCGCTCTTTTTTTGGGCGCCCTCATCGGCGTCGAACGGGAGATGGCCGGCAAAGAGGCCGGTGTCCGAACTTCGATGATGGTCTCCGGCGGCGCGGCGATGTTTTCCATCGCAGCCATCCAATTGCCTTATCTCATTGCCACCTCGCCGGCGGAGATCCCGAACATCATGGCCCATAATAGCGGCTTCCTGGCCATCATCGCGAACATCGTGGTCGGTATCGGCTTCCTCGGTGCCGGCATGATATTCAAGACCGAAAGCCATGTTCATAGCCTAACGACCGCCGCCGTCATCTGGGCGGCCGCGGCCATCGGAATGCTTTCCGGTATCGGCCTCATGAACTTCGCGACCGCCGCGACCATTATCATCAGCACGTTGCTCTACATCATGCGGAGGGTCGGTATCTCAGAAAAGCTCCGCCACGATTAGCGCTCGAGCCGGAACCGCCAGCGCCGTTTCGCCCAGTACGAGCCCGCGTAAGCCACGCCGACGCGAGCGCTTTTTTTGATATCGCGCGGCAAGACACGCGCGCCGCGGTCCTCTAGCCACAGACCGGACCGACGCGTTGCCGGTCGGGCGTTCTGCTTTTTATCAATAGCAAAATATTTTGTGAGTCGGGCGGGACCGCTCACGCCCTCGACGCCCCGGATAAGAACGGCCGCCGGATAACCGCGCTCGCGCGTGACGATGTTCAGCATCCAGTGCATCCCGTAAGTAAAGTAAACGTACCAATAGCCGGGCGGCCCGAACATCGGCGCATTCCGCATCGTTCGGCCGCGCGCGGCGTGTGAAGCGCGGTCGCGAAAACCGTCATAGACTTCGACCTCGGTAATAAGACCGGCGCTGATTTTCCGCCCGCGCCGGCGAACCAAGTACTTTCCCAAAAGCGCGGACGCCACGATTGGCGTCGGCCGAGCGAAAAATTTTTTCGATAGAACCTTGCGCATACGGTATTCAGTATACCCAAAGATGGGTAGGCGCCGGGAGCAACAGCTCTCGGCGCCTACGTCCTCGAAGGTTCAGGTGGCGGCTACGACGGTAGCCGACTTCATCGCCGCGTACCGCGCGAGGCGGGCCGCCGCGATGAGAGGCTCGCGGCGTCTCTCCGCTGGCAGACGACGACGCTGCTCGTCGCAGTAGCGCTGGAACTCCACGGCCGCCATGAGTCGCCGCAGCTGAGCGGCCAGGCGCCTGTTCTCCCGCCAGGTCTTGAGCTTCGCCCGGACGATGATCGGTCGCACGGCGAGATACTGGTCGAGGCACCGCTGGTTGTGGAAAGGCCTCTTCCGCCACTCGACGCGGTGCGGCTCGTACGCTGCGACCTTCTTGTGGCATCCAAGACACTCGCCAGCGACGTGCGAAACGCCTGGTTTCGCGGCTTCTAATTGCATCCTAACCCCCAGGACTTAAAGGTACATCCGAGCGCAGTAGCCCGGATAAGATATTAGGATATCAAGAAAAGGCTGTGTGTCAATCCCTCACCCAACGAGGAGATGCATTCATCTGAAGCTGACGAATTCGCCGAAGTATCTTCGAGAGCTGGGTATTCGTCGGTTCGGCAACCTTACGGAACGCAGGAATTCTAACTCTTCGTTGGGTGAGGGATCAAGCGGCTGTTTCTATAAGATGACCGTAACGCCGCTCGAACCATCGCTTAACGAGCTCCACGGCAAGAAGATAGACACCCACGATCGCCCAAATGCTCAGGAGCGGCGCGAGCGGTAAACGCGCTAATCCGAAAAGATCTGCCAGCGGCGTGAACGGAAGAAGCCAGGCTGCCAGGACGGCGCCGAACGTTCCGAAGATAAGGAAAGGGTTCGGGAAGCTCCAGCCGCCGCCGAAACGCCGGATGACAAGAACGACGAGCGTCTGAGTAGCGATGGATTCCAGGAACCAGGCGGTCTGGAAAGAAGCATTCACATAACGAAAACCAAAATACATGACGATGAAGGTCGTGACATCGAAAACCGAGCTGACCGGCCCGAAGGTCATCATGAAGCGTCGCAAGAACTGAAGGTTGAACTTCTTCGCCCGCCGAACGAACTCATCGCTCACGTTGTCCCAAGGAATGGTCAGTTGAGACGTATCATAAAGGAAGTTGTTCAAGATTATCTGGGCCGGTAGCATCGGCAGGAACGGCAGGAAAAGCGAGGCGATGGGTAAACTGAACATGTTCCCGAAGTTCGACGAAAGAGCCATCATCAGATACTTGAAGATGTTCGCGAAGGTCCGCCGGCCCTCGACCACGCCTTCGATGAGCTCGCCGAGGTCGCCGCGCAAAAGGATGATGTCCGCTGTTTCTTTGGCGATCTGGGTCGCGTTATTGACCGAGATGCTCACATCGGCCGACTTCAAGGCCAGAACATCGTTCACGCCGTCGCCCATGAAACCGACCACGTGGCCGTTCTCCCGAAGAGCCCGAACGATCTCTTGCTTCTGCTCTGGATTAACACGCGCGAAGATGTTCGTCGTCGCTACTTTCTCCTTAAGTTTTTGATAGCCCATCGCGGCGATCTCATCACCGGAGAGAACGCCGTGGATCGGGAAACCGAGCTCGCGGGCGACCATTTCGGTCACCAGATTGTTGTCTCCGGTGATGATCTTGATGTTCACGTTGTGCGCCATCATCTTCAAAATTGTCTGCTTGGCGCTCTTCTTCGGCGGGTCCATGAAAGCAAGATAGCCGAGGAAGGTCATCTCCGCTTCGTCGGCTTTCGTATATGCGCCGGTCCGCCGGTTGACGTTCTTGATAGCAACCCCGAGAACGCGGAAACCCTGAGCGCTCAGGTCCTCATACTCTTTTTTGATACGCACCAAGAGGTCGTCGGAAAGGCGCTCGGCTTTCTCCCCGTAGGTCTTGCAGTGCTTCAAGATCTCTTCCGGCGCACCCTTGCCGAGGAGTTTTATTTCGTTCCCTCGATGGACAACGACGGACTCCATCTTGCGTTCAAAGTCAAAAGGTATCTCGTCCGCTTTCGTCCACTCTTCCGGCTTGAAGTCCTTGGCGTAGTCCCGGATAGCGTTATCGAGCGTCCGTCGGATGCCGCTCACGTAGTGCGCCGAAAGCGACCCCCAAAAGAGGACGTTCCGGCTTTCCGCCCCAAGGCCGTCGACATACTTGATGAGCGAGATGCGATCCTCGGTGAGCGTCCCGGTCTTGTCGGTACAGAAGATGTCGATGCTCCCGAAGTTATGGATAGCGCTGAGGTTCTTCACGATGACGCCGTTCTTCGACATCTTCTTCGCCCCGCGGGCCAGATTGGCCGTGACGATCATCGGCAGCATTTCCGGCGCGATGCCGACCGCAATGGCGACGGCGAAGAGGAACGTCTCGATGCCTAGGCTGCGCTTCAGAAGAATGTTCAAAAGCAGAATGGCCAGAACGAGCGAAAGCGTGACGCGGAAGATGAATAAGCTGAAATCCTTCAGGTTCTTCTCGAATTCCGAGACCGTCTCCGTTGCCTGCAAACGATTCGCGATCTGACCCATCTTCGTGTTCCGGCCGGTCACGACCGCCACCGCTGTCGCTTCTCCGGAAACCACGCTCGTTCCCATATAAAGAATGTTCGCACCCTCGCCTTTCCCCTTTTCGACCGGCATTGATTCACCGGTAAGAGACGACTCGTTCACGAAGAGGTCACGTTCCTCTATGACCAAGCTGTCGGCCGGAATAAGGTCGCCGGCGACGACATTAAAAATATCTCCCGGAACTACATCGCGGACGCGCTTTTCTTTGAGCTTGCCGTCGCGCATGACGGCTACGGTCACTTTGACCTGCTCTTCAAGGTCCAGGACCGCTTGTTCGGACCTGTAAGTATTGAAAAAATCGACCATGGCGCTCACCAGGACCATCGCCATGATGATGTAGGCCTCGAAACGGGAATCTAAGAAGAACGAAACGGCGGAAGCGGCGATGAGCATCAAGAGCACCGGACTCTTGAACTTCGAAAGAAGAATAAGAAAAGGCCGAATGTGCTTCTTGGCCGCATATTCGTTCGGTCCGTATTCGGAAAAACGGCGGTAGGCCTCGACCTCGGTCAGGCCGTTCTCCTGGGAGTTCAGAGCGGCCAAGATCTCGACCGGCACGTGG
>Ga0335071_10008379_pt1 | contig 10626 bp, 12 predicted proteins | sample Lox_Sample_15_FD_206724 | JGI IMG/M metagenome (GOLD analysis project Ga0335071, IMG submission 206724) | Soil microbial communities from Loxahatchee National Wildlife Refuge, Florida, United States - Lox_Sample_1.5 | ecosystem: Environmental > Terrestrial > Soil > Wetlands | place: USA...
TCCCGATCCCGGGCACGACGAAGCTTCACCGGATGGAGGAGAACGTCGCCGCGGCCGAGGTCGAGCTGACGACCGGCGACCTTCACGAGCTCGACGAGGCGGTGTCGAAGATCGAGGTGCGGGGCGAGCGCTACTCGCCGGCGGGCCAGGCGACGATCGACCGGTAGCTCACTCGCGCAGCGCCGACCAGCCGGCGCCGGCCGCCGCGACGAGCAGGACGCCTGCGATCCCGTAGCCGGCGCGCGGGCCGACATACTGCGTCACCGCGCCGACGATCAGCGAGGTCACCGGCGCGAGCCCCGGCAGCACCATCGTCCAGAGCCCCATCACCGGCCCGCGCAGCTCCGGGTCGGTGCGCACCTGCACGAGCGTGTTCGCGAGCGCGATCATCCAGATCGAGAGAAAGCCGACGAGGATCATCAGCGGGAACGCAAGGCCCGCGACGGGTGCGCACGCGAGCGCGACGACCGCGACGCCGGTGCCGAGGCAGAGGTCGCGGGTTCTCCGCCCCATCCGCTCGTTCTTCGCCGTCGCGGCGGCGTACCCGCCCGGGATCGCGCCGATGCCGAAGCACGCCGCCAGCACGCCGAAGCCGACCTTGCCCAGCCCGAACGTGTGCGTCGCGAGCACCGGCACGGCGGTCCCGGTGTTGAAGATCATCCCGGCGGGCGCCGCCATGACGATGCACGCGGCGACGGCGGGCGTTCGGCGCACGTACGCGAGGCCGGCGTGCAGCGCCTCGCGCGTGCTCGACCGGCGCGGAGGCTCGGCGTGCTCGTCGTGCGGCTTGAAGCGGAGGAGCACGAGGAGCGGCGGCAGGAACGAGATCGCGTTGACGAAGAAGCAGGTGGCGACGCCGAACAGCGCGAGGATGACGCCCCCGGTTGCCGGCCCGATCACGCGCGACGCGTTGATGATCACCTCGTACAGCCCGACCGCGCTCGCAACGCGGTTGCGGCCAACGAGGTTGACGACGTAGAGCTGGCGCGCCGGCTGGTCGACCGCGAACACGCAGCCGTTCGCGAGTGCGAGCGCGAACACCATCCAGAGCTCGACCCTGCCGGACGCGACGAGCAGCCCGAGGACGACCGCGATCGAGCCGGCCGCGATCTGCGTCCCGATCAGCGCGTGACGGACGTCGCGATGCTGCAGCATCGCGCCCGCCCACGCGCCGCCGAGCAGCACGGGCGCGAACGCGACCGCCGACAGGACGCCGAGCGCGAGGCCGCCGCCGTGCAGCACGTGCAGCACGAGCCACGCCTGGCCGACCATCTGCGCCATCCCGCCCGAGCCGGAGAGGATCTGCGCGACGAACCACCAGCGGAACGCCGGGATCTTCAGCGACGCGAACGCGCGCCCGCGCTTCTGCGCGGGTGTCGTCGCCTCGACGGTCTCGGCCTCGACCTCTGCGCCGCTCACGCGCGAGAGGATAGGTTGAGTTCGTGGAGTACGTGAACCTCGGCCGCACGGGGCTGCGCGTCTCGCGCGTCTGCCTCGGGATGATGAGCTACGGCCCGCACGACGAGCGGCCGTGGGCGCTCGGCGAGGACGTGGCCGAGCCGATCGTCCGCCACGCCGTCGAGAGCGGCGTCATCTTCTTCGACACCGCCGACGTCTACAACGGCGGCGCGAGCGAGGTGATCACCGGCAACCTGCTGCGCAAGCTCTTCACGACGCGCGAGGAGTACGTCGTCGCAACGAAGGTGCACGGCAGGACGATGCCGGGTGAGAACGGCGCCGGCCTGTCGCGCAAGCACGTGATGGCGTCGATCGACGGCTCGCTGCAGCGGCTCGGGCTCGACTACGTCGACCTGTACCAGATCCACCGCTGGGACCCGCGCACGCCGATCGAGGAGACGATGGACGCGCTGCACGACGTCGTCCGCGCCGGCAAGGCGCGCTACATCGGCGCGAGCAGCATGTACGCGTGGCAGTTCGCGAAGGCGCAGTCCGTTGCGCCGACGCCGTTCGTGTCGATGCAGAACCACTACAACCTCGTCTACCGCGAGGAGGAGCGGGAGATGATCCCGCAGTGCATCGACCAGGGAGTCGGCGTGCTGCCGTGGAGCCCGCTCGCCCGCGGGCTGCTCGCGGGGAACCGCACGCGCGAAGGCGCCAAGCTGACGACGCGCGCGCAGACCGACGCGTTCGGCGACAGCCTCTACACGCCCGAGGTCGACTTCGCGGTCGTCGACCGCACCGCTGAGATCGCGGCCGCGCGCGGCGTCCCGCCGGCGCAGGTTGCGCTCGCGTGGCTGCTGCACAAGCCGGGCGTCACCGCGCCGATCGTCGGCGCGACCAAGCTCGGGCACCTCGAGGACGCGATCGCCGCCGAGCAGCTCGCGCTCGGCGCGGACGAGATCGCGCGGCTCGAGGAGCCGTACGCGCCGCACGCCGTCTCCGGGCACGCATAGCCCGCCCCGCCTGCGGGTTTCCGCGCGCGCGCCGACCACCTGAGTACTTGGCCGCATCCGCTCCCGGGTGAGTCCCGATGCGGTCTACCGCCACCGGACGACACGCTGGGACCGGCGAACGACCAGGAGGCTGCAGATGCTCGGCGAGCAGGAACTCACCTCCGTCCCCGGTCTCTCGGAAGAGGCTGTCCGGCGGATCGTCCAGGACGAGCTCGAGCACGCGAAAGGACTCGACCCCGCGCAGAAGCACGCGGCGTTCATCGCGTCGAAGGGCACGCTCGACTGGGCCTACCCGCCGCTGATCCTGGCGACGACCGCCGCCGCATCCGGAATGGAGACGTCCGTGTTCTTCACGTTCTACGGGCTCGACATCATCCACAAGGACTTCGAGCAGAAGCTCAAGGTCTCGCCGGTCGGCAACCCGGCGATGCCGATGCCGGTCCCGATGCCCGCGTTCGTCACCGTGCTCCCGGGCATGGGCCCGCTCGCCACGTCGATGATGAAGTCGAAGTTCCGCGGCAAGCACGTCGCGGAGATCCGCGAGCTGCTCGAGTCCGCGCAGGACCTCGGCGTCCGCCTCGTCGCCTGCCAGATGACGATGGACGTCTTCGGCTACACGCAGGACGACTTCATCGACGGCGTCGAGTTCGGCGGTGCGGCGACGTTCCTCGCCGACGCACGGCAGGCGCACCTGACCCTGTTCATCTAGGAGGAGCGATGGCTGCGACGCAGGTCGACAAGGAGCTGGACGCCCGGGGGCTCCTGTGCCCGATGCCGATCGTCAAGACGGCGAAGGCGATGAAGGAGCTCGCGCCGGGCGAGGTGCTGAAGCTCACGGCGACCGATCGCGGCGCCGTCACCGATGTGCCGGCGTGGGCCGGGACGACCGGCAACGAGCTTCTCGAGACCCACGAGGAGGACGGCGTCTTCGTCTTCCTGATCCGCAAGACGCAGGAATGAGGAGGTAACGGCAATGGCCGACCACGAAAAGCTCGTGATCATGGTCACCCACGGCCCGGAGGATCCGGAGCTCGCGACGATCCCGTTCGTGATGGCCGGCGCGGCCGTGGCATCGGACGTCGACGTCGTCATGGGGTTCCAGGGCGACGGCTGCCGGCTCGTCCAGAAGGGCGTTGCCGAGACGGTCGTCGCGCCGGAGTTCGCACCGCTCGCGGGCCTGCTCGACAGCGTGCGGGAGCTGGGCGGGAAGCTGCTCGTCTGCTCGCCGTGCGTGAAAAGCCGCGGCATCGAGGACGAGCTCGTCGAGGGCGCGGAGGTCTGCGCCGCGGCCCGCTTCGTCAGCGAGGTCACGTCCGCCACGAACAGCCTCGTCTACTAGGAGGAGCGAGATGAGCACAGTCCTGTCCGAGACCGATCTCACGGCGATCACCGCGGATGCGGTCGTCGACGCGCGCGGCGCCGCCTGCCCAGGCCCGCTGCTCGAGGCGAAGAAGTCGATGGCGTCCGTCGCCGTCGGCGGCGTGCTCGAGCTCTGGTCAACCGACGCGCAGACCAAGATCGACGTGCACGCGTGGTCGGACAAGGTCGGCCACGAGTTCCTGGGCCACCTGCCGGCCGAAGGGTACGAGCGCGTCTTCATCCGCCGGGTGAAGTGAGGCGGTCACGACCGCGATCGCGACACCCGCAAGGACTGCGGCTACCGGGTCGGAGACGGGCTTCGTCCCGAAGATCCTGGTCTTCTCGACGAACACCATCTCCGACCCCGGTATCGACCTCGCAGGCAGCTCGCACCTGCACTACCCGCCGAGCGTCATGACGATCAGCCTCCCGTGCACGAGCGGGATCAAGCCGGGCTGGATCCTGCACGCGCTGCAGAGCGGCTTCGACGGCGTGTTCGTCGCCTCCGACGGCGACGAGTGCGCCTATCTGCACGACTGCTCGGCGCGCTCGGCCCGGATCGTCGCGGAGGCGCAGACGCTGATCCAATCCGAGGGGTACGACGCGCAGCGTCTGCGCATGGCCGCGATCTGCTCCGTGTGCGCGGCGCCGTTCACGAAGCACGTACGCGACTTCTACGACGCGCTGGTGGAGCTCGGGCCGGCAGGTGCCGCATGAGCGTGCCCGGCTACGACGTCCTGGTCGTCGGCAGCGGCATCGGCGGCATGGAGTCGGCTCTCAAGCTCGGCGACATGGGCTACCGCGTGCTCGTCGTCGAGAAGGAGCCCAGCGTCGGAGGCAAGATGGTCCTGCTCAGCAAGGTGTTCCCGACGCTCGACTGCGCGAGCTGCATCTCGACGCCCAAGATGGGCGCCACCACCCATCACCGCAACGTCACCGTCCTCACCGACGCCCAGATCGACGGGATCGAGCGCGACGGCCACGGCCGGTTCACCGCGCACATCCGGCAGAAGCCCCGCTTCGTCGACACGAGCCTCTGCACCGGCTGCCGCCTGTGCGAGACGGCGTGCACGGTCTCGGTGCCGGACCAGTACAACGGCGAGCTCGTCGCGCGGCGGGCCGCCTACATTCCGTTCCCGCAGGCGGTACCGCAGAAGGCGCTGCTCGAGCGCGCCGGCACCTCGCCGTGCACCTTCGCGTGCCCGGCCGGGATCAAGGCGCATGGGTACGTGTCGCTGGTGCGCAGCGGCGAGAACGAGAAGGCGTTCCGGCTCGTGCTCGAGACGACGCCGCTCGTCGGCAGCCTCGGCCGCGCCTGCTACGCGCCGTGCGAGGAGAGCTGCACGCGCTCGGAGCTCGAAGGGGAGCTGCCGATCCGGAGGATCAAGCGCTTCGTCGCCGACCGGCACTACGCCGCGGGCGGCCCGCCGGGCGTCGACGCACCCGCCGAGACGGGCCGGAGCGTCGCGGTCGTCGGCTCCGGACCGGCGGGGCTGACCGCCGCCTGGCAGCTGCGGCTGAAGGGCCACCGCGTGAAGATCTTCGAGGCGGCGCCCGAGCCGGGCGGCGCCCTCCGGCTCTCCATCCCGAGCTACCGCCTCCCTGCGGAGGTCGTCGAGCGCGACGTCGCCAACGTGACCGCAATCGGCGTCGAGATCGAGACGAACGCGCGCGTCGAGAGCCTCGACGCGCTGCACGCAGGCGGCTTCGACGCGGTGCTGGTCGCAACGGGCACGCCCAACGCGGTCGCGCTCTCTGTTCCCGGCGAGCGATTTGCGGGCGTCGTCCCGGCACTCGGCTTCCTGCGGCGGATCAAGCTCGGCGACCCGGTCGACCTGGCCGGCAAGCAGGTCGCGGTGATCGGCGGCGGGAACGTTGCGATCGACGCCGCGCGCAGCGTGCGCCGCCTCGGCGCCGCCGCCGTCCACCTGGTCAGCCTCGAGGCGCAGGGCGAGCTGCCCGCGCACGAATGGGAGGTCGCCGAGGCGCTCGCCGAGGGCGTCGTCCTCCACGACTCCTGGGGCATTCGCGGCTTCCGCGGCGACGGCCGCGTCGAAGCGGTCGAGCTGAAGCGCTGCACAGCCGTGTTCGACGACGAGGGCCGCTTCAGCCCGCAGTACGACGAGACCGAGCGCGACGAGCTGCCGTGCGACGCCGCCATCGTCGCGATCGGGATGCGTCGTGGACTGACGATCGAGGTCGACCCGCGCACGCTGCAGGGCGCCGAGGAGTGGGCGTTCGCCGCGGGCGACACCGTCACCGGCCCCACCTCGATCGCCGCGGCCGTCGGCCACGGCCGGCGCGCCGCCTTCATGATCGACCGCTTCCTCGCCGGCGAGGAGCTCGCGACGGTCGCGTTCGAGGAGCCGCTGCCGGTCGTCGAGCATGCGGACGTCCTCGCACGGCAGCGCAGCCACAGCAGGCGCGAGCCGCTCGCGCCTGCGCTTGCGCTCGCCGCCGACCCTTCCGGCTTCGACGAGCTCGAGGCGGGCCTCACGGAGCTCGAGGCGCGCGCGGCAGCCGGGCGCTGCCTCGACTGCGGCGTCTGCTCGGAGTGCCACGAGTGCATCGCGATCTGCCCGGCCGACGCGATCGACCTGGGCATGCGCGAGCAGGAGCTGGACGTCGAGGTCGGCTCGGTGGTCGTCTCGACCGGCTACACGCTCTTCCCCGCGGACGCGAAGCCGCAGTACGGGTACGGCGTCTTCCAGAACGTGATCACCGGTGTCCAGATGGAGCGCCTGCTCGCTCCGACGCGCCCGTACAACACGGTGCTGCGCCCCAGCGACGGCAAGGTGCCCGAGCGGATCGCGTACGTCATGTGCACCGGCTCGCGCGACGAGACGGTCGGCAACCCGCTCTGCTCGAAGTTCTGCTGCATGTACTCGATCAAGCAGAACCAGCTGATCATGGGCGCGCTGCCGCTCGCGGACGTGACTGTCCACTACATCGACATCCGCACGCCCGGCAAGGGCTACGACGAGTTCTTCGAGCAGGCGAAGGCGATGGGCGCGCAGTTCGTGAAGGGCCGCGTCGCTTCGGTCGCGGAGGCCGACGGCGGCAACCTGGTCCTCCGCTACGAGGACGTCGAGAACGGCGGGACGATCGCGGAGGCGGAGTACGACCTGGTGGTGCTCGCGGTGGGTGTCCGCCCCAACCTCGAGGTGAAGAGCTTCTTCCCGGACGGGTCGCTGGGCTTCGACGACTTCGACTACGTCGACGAGCCCGAGGAGGATCTGAATCCCGGCCGGACGAGCATCCCCGGCGTCTTCGTCGCCGGCGCCGCGGCAGGTGCGAAGGACATTCCCGAGTCGATCCTCCATGCGGGCGCCGCGGTCGCGCAGGCAGCCGCGCATCTGGAGCGGACGAAGGTGACGGCGTGACGGAGCTCCCGGAACGGCGCATCGGCGTCTACGTCTGCCGCTGCGGCGGCAACATCTCCGACTACGTCGACGTCGAGCGCGTCGTCGCCGCGATCGAGGACGAGCCGGGCGTGAAGGTCGCGCGCCAGGCGATGTTCACGTGCTCGGACGCGACGCAGTCCGAGATCGTCGCCGACATCGAAGGGCAGCAGCTCGACGGCCTCGTCGTCGCGTCGTGCTCGCCGAAGCTGCACACGTTCACGTTCCGCGAGGCCGCCAAGCGCGCCGGGCTCAACCCGTACCAGTACACGCAGGTGAACATCCGCGAGCAGTGCTCGTGGACGCACACCGACGACCACGAGGGCGCGACGGAGAAGGCGATCCGCCTCGTGCGCGCAGGCATCAACCGCACCCGCCTCACCTCGCCCCTCGAGCCGCTCGTCGTCGAGACGGCGCAGCGCGCGCTCGTCGTCGGCGGCGGCATTGCCGGCCTGCGTGCGGCGCTCGGCCTGTCGGAGATCGGTCTCGGCGTCTTCCTCGTCGAGAAGGAAGCCGAGCTCGGCGGCTGGGTCGGCCGGTTCGGCGAGACCTTCCCACACGGCAAGGACGGGCGCGCGCTGATCGCGCAGCTCGTCGACGCGGTGCGCGCACGGCCGGACGTCACCGTGCTCACTGGCGCCGAGGTGGTCGGCAAGTCGGGCAGCTTCGGCAACTACCGTGCGGCGATCCGCGTCCAGGGCGAGCACGGCCCGGAGACGATCGAGGTGGACGTCGGCTCGATCGTCGTCGCGACCGGCTTCGACTCCTACGAGCCGGAAGCGGGCGAGTTCGGCTACGGCGTCGACGGCGTCCTGACGCTCCCGGAGTTCAAGGCGCTCGTCGACGCGGGAACCGGGCCGCTCGTGCGCGACGGACAGCCGGTGCGCAGCATCGCCTACGTCTACTGCGTGGGCAGCCGCGGCGCCGACGGCCACTCGTACTGCTCCCGCTTCTGCTGCCCCGCAGCGATTCACGCGTCGCTCGAGCTTGCGCGCCGCGACCTGGAGGTGCGGCAGTACCACCTCTACCGCGAGATTCGGGCGTACGGCGAGCACGAGCTCGCCTTCGCGGAGTCGCGCAAGCACGGCTCGCTCTACCTCCGCTTCGCAGACGACGACCCGCCCGAGGTCGTCCGCGACGCCGACGGGCTGGCCGTGACGCTGCGCGACCTGCTCACCGCGGGCGAGGAGGTCACGATCCGCGCCGACCTCGTCGTCCTCGTCACCGGCATGGTCCCGCGGGCGAACGACGACCTCGTCCAGGCGCTGAAGCTGCCGGTCGGGAACGACGGCTTCTTCAACGAGATCCATCCGAAGCTGCGCCCTGTCGAGACGGTCGTCGACGGCGTTCTGATCGCCGGCGCCTGCCAGGGCCCGAAGACGGCGGCGGAGAGCGTCGCCTCCGGCCTCGCGGCGGTGGCGCAGAGCGCGGCGATGCTGAAGCTCGGCCGGGCGGAGCTCGACCCGCAGGTCGCGATCGTGAACACCGCCACCTGCACCGCGTGCGGCGCATGCCTTGCCGCCTGCCCGTTCGACGCGATCTCCGAGGTGGCGCTCGACGGCCGGACAGCAGCACGCGTCGACGCCGCCGGCTGCAAGGGCTGCGGCGCCTGCGCGCCGGTCTGCCCGGAGGACGCGATCGACCTGCTCGGCTACACCGACGCGCAGCTGCGCGCGATGATCGAAGGGCTCGCGGGGGTAGGCGCATGAGCCGCGACCCGCGCGAGATCATCCGCGAGGAGCCGCTGATGCGCGGGCCGATCCTGGCCGCGCTCGCCGACGGCCCGCACACCGTCCCCGAGATCGCGGCGGCGATCGGCAGCCCCCAGGACGAGGTGATGTTCTGGGTCATGGGCATGCGCAAGTACGGCCGCCTCGCCGAGCTGCCCGGGGCGACCCCGGAGGGCTACTTCCGCTTCCAGGCGATCGGGGGGAACGGCGCATGAGCGCGGTCGTCTCCCACGAGCTGTCGGATCGCGTCCGCGCGGCCGGCCCGTTCGACGCCGAGGCCTGCATGAATTGCGGCGTCTGCACGGCGGTCTGCCCGCTCGGGCTCGACCTGCTGCCGCGCCGCATCTTCCGCTACGTCGAGCTCGGGCTCGAGGACCGGGTGCTCGCCGAGACCGAGACGATCTACTCCTGCCTGCTCTGTCGCGCCTGCCAGGAGAGCTGCCCTGCGGGCGTGCACATCGCCGACAACGTGCGCACGCTGCGCCATCACCTCAACCGGACGGCCTTCGGCCTATAGGAGGCGACGATGGCACTGCCGACCAAGGACGTGATCGGGATCCTCGGCGACAACCTGCGGCTGCGCGGCTCCGTGCTGCCGCTCTCGAAGGGCGATGCGATCCGTTGGACGCGAGGGCTCGAGCTCCCGCGCGGCGGCGAGACCGTCCTCTACACCGGCCAGATGTTCCAGCTCGTCCCGTCGATCGAGGGGCTCGTCCGTGCGCAGCAGTGGCTCTCCGACGCGGGGCTCGGGCGCCTCACCGGGGTCGGGCGGCGCGTCAACCGGTTCGTCGACGTCTCCGCCTTCATGGTGAGCGCCTCGCCGCGCGACCGCGAGGAGTTCGACCGTGTCCCACGCACCGTCGCGGAGCTGCTCCGCGACGCGGGCGTCGAATTCGGCTGCCTCTACGAGGACGACCTGTACTCGGGTGCGCTCGCGCACGACCTCGGTCTGGACGAGCTCGTCGCCGAGCACGCACAGCGGGTGCACGCGATCTTCCGCAAGCACGGCGTGCGACGCGCGATCACCATCGACCCGCACACGACGAACATGCTTCGGACCGTCTATCCCACGCTCGTCGAGGGCTACGACGTCGAGGTGCGGAGCTACCTCGAGGTCCTCGCCGAGATCGATGCGGCAGCGGCGACTCCGAACGGCTCCGTGGTGCTGCACGATTCGTGCGTCTTCGCCCGCTACGAGGGCGTTGTCGACGAGCCGCGCGCGCTGCTCGAGCGGGCCGGCGTCACGGTCCTCGAGCCTGCGCATGCAGGACGGCTCACCTGGTGCTGCGGCGGCCCTGCCGAGTCGCTCTATCCGGAGAAGGCGCTCGCAATCGCCGGGCAGCGCGCCGAGCAGCTGCACGCCGTCTCCTCCGAGTGCGTGACCATGTGCCCGATCTGCCTCGTCAACCTGCGCAAGGCCGCCGGGGGGACGATGCGGTTCACCGACATCTCGCAGGTGCTCGCCCGGAACGCGAACGGGCCGCGCCCGGAGGCACGGCCCGTCGGCTGACGGTCATGCGGCGGGCCGCTTGGGCGGGACCGCCGCCGGTGCGACAGCATCGAGGCGCGCCTGCCGGCGAACCTCGAGCTGGACGACCTTCGCCGGGCGAAGCGGCGTGGGCCGCGGCACGGCGTGCAGATGCCGGTGCATCGGCTGCTCCTCTCTTGTCGCTTGGGTGGTGCATTGGTCGGAAATGGCGCGGAAAAACTGCATGGCAAAGC
>Ga0335071_10008380_pt1 | contig 10625 bp, 15 predicted proteins | sample Lox_Sample_15_FD_206724 | JGI IMG/M metagenome (GOLD analysis project Ga0335071, IMG submission 206724) | Soil microbial communities from Loxahatchee National Wildlife Refuge, Florida, United States - Lox_Sample_1.5 | ecosystem: Environmental > Terrestrial > Soil > Wetlands | place: USA...
CATCCTCGATAGCGCTCCACCCGCCTGGGAACGGGTGACAGTGAGCCGGTGTTAACCAGACTCCCCAACCGCAGCCGGTTCGGCTCCCGGCCCGGTTTCGGCGGACTGCATCCCGGCCCCTTTCGCCGGACCTCCGAAGTTCGATCGGAACCCCGGTCCGGCTACTCCTGGCCGCCGCGCCTCTACCGTGAAGTCATAGCATACCACGGACCGTGAGATTGACACCCCCCAATCGTGTCCGCTACTCTATAACTAGTCAGACTAGTTTGTCGGGAGATACAGATGCCGGGAACGCCGAAAAAGTCCGTCCACGTGATTCATGCAAACCCCGCAAGCCCGCGGAGACCGGATTGGCAACTCCAGACAGCCAAAGCGAAGTTCAGTGAGGTCTTTCGCCTCGCCCGGACAGAAGGACCCCAGAGAATCACCCGGCAGGGAAAGGAAGGGGTCGTAATGATCTCGGATGAGCAATACCACCGTCTTGCCGCCAAAGCACACCAGCCGAAGAGCATCGTGCAGTTCTTCCGGGAGTCCCCGCTCGCCGGAGTCAAGCTGGATCTGGAACGCGATAAAGACACCGGACGCGAGATCGAGCTATGAGCGGATTCCTGCTCGACACAAATTGTATTTCCGAGCTAGTCCGGCCGAAACCCGAACCTCGCGTCGTGCAGTGGATGGAAGCCGTCGATGAGGAGCTGCTGTATTTGAACGTTCTGACCCTGGGCGAAATCCGTAAGGGCGTCGTGGGAATGCCACAGAGAAAACGCCGGACGCGGCTGGAGTCGTGGCTCGAAGCGGACCTTCGGGCTCGATTTTCCGGGCGCATTCTCACTATCGATTCAGTGACCGCCGATCGCTGGGGCCAACTGGCGGCGGAAGCGAAGCGCAAGGGGAAGACGCTGGCGGTCATCGACGGCCTCCTGGCCGCAAGTGCGATTCAGCATAACCTGATCGTGGTTTCACGCAATGCGAGCGGCTTCACCGGCCTCGCAATTCAAGTGTTGAACCCGTGGGAGGACTAGCTCGTCGGCTGGCCTGTCCGTAGCTTCAAGCGAATCTCCCTCGAGCTGGTAGGCACTCTCGGAGATCTTGCAAACCGTAGCTCGATTGTGCTACGCTCGATCTTTGGAACGGACAGTGGAATTCACCGATGCTGCCCTGCAAACCTTAGCGGGCATGAAAAAGGTTGAGCGCCGATTCGTGCTGGACGGCATCCGAACGCACCTGATCGAAAATGATCCGTTAGAGATCACCCGGAACAAGTTTCCGTTGAGACGGCCATCAGGACATGCAGAACGGGAGCTTCGCTTGGACAACTGGCGGGTGTTCTACACGGTGACGGACGATGGTCACTTGGTCATCGTCAATCTGATTGGCGAGAAGCGGGGCAACAAGCTGTTCATAGCCGGTGAGGAATTTGAATTATGAAGATCGAAAGTCTGAGGGAAGTCAAAAACAACTTCAGCGAAGTCATCGAAGGGTTGGAAACCACCGGGCCGGTGCTGGTGACGAAAAACGGGAGAGGTCGTGCCTTGCTGATTCCGGTTGATGAGAACACGGATCTTGAATCACTCATTTTGTCGAACAGCCCACGATTTTGGAAGCTGTTCGACCGGGCCGCTCAAGGGAAGCGAACGCCGATAGAAGCGTTACCGGATGCCGATGACGATGCCGCATGGAAGGCGCTGGCGAGAAAGCGAAAGTAGGTGGATTGAGATAAATGCCCGGAACCAAACGACCGATCCACTGTTTCCTTGGGACCTTTCCTTGCTCGTTTGCGGCAAGCGGGTCCGGGTCTACGAATGGCTCCCCGACCCGGTTCTGTGCGCCGGGTGCAAGCGGGACATCATGAAGCAAGAGGAAGCCGCACAGGGACCAACGATTGAAACAGAGCGTCCGAAAGTGAAGCTCACGACCGGGGGAGCGCCGTAGAAGGGGCCGAAGAAGGGTCTGCCGGTGGCGAAACGGGAGAAGCCCGCCGACAGCCGGGGTTTCCGATGCGACGGCACCGGCCAGATCTGCGATATTTGCGGCGTCGGAAAACGGCCACGAACACGGCATGTACGAAGGGCCACAAAGCCCGGTTCGCTGTCCCTTACAACCCGGCCAGAAGCAAAGACGCCGAATTGCGGTGCAATGAATGTGGACTAAGTAACCGTTGAGCGCCAGTGACGGTTTATTTGACGCATTGCGTTAAACCAGACCTGCGACTGTCTGGTTTTTCAGCAGCTCTTGTGTGGTCTGCTCCAAGCAACTTGGCGCTCAAAAGCAACATCGCCGCCATTCCGACTAAGCTGGCAGTTTCCGGCTCGGGTGTCTCCGTGTCCTGAATCGTAAGCACCGCATTAGAAATGTCGTATCTGTTGTTCGGATCGGTTCCGTAGATGATATTCGTCTCGCCGTCGCCAAGCCAAATGCCGGTTGAAAAATGCGGACTCGCTGTCGAGCCGGTAAAGAGTTGGGGCGATCCGAAGAACAAAAAGAGTTCGTCACCCGAAAGCTGGTCGCCATTGAGATAGGCATCGAACAAATAGCCGCCACCACCAGAAGTCGTGTAGAACCGTGGATAGAAGGCGCCGGTTGGATAATCGCTTGCAACTCCACCCATCAAGTACGTTCCCGAGACGTTGCCGATGAATGTTTGGTTAGGCATTGACGTGTAGGGTGCCGGATCTGAACCCTGCACCCACGTAAGCTGGAAATTCGTGCCCGTGAGCGGGCCGGGAGCGGCAGTCGGCACATAATCGCTAAACGTGCCGGTCGTGATAAAAGTCAGATTGGCAGCATGGGCGACGGCTGAGAAGTAGAACACTGCTCCTACGGCGAGAAGCCGGGTTCGCCGAACACTTCGATTCGAGTGTCGCATTCTGGGTCCAGCCGCATTGTAGAGGGGTGCATGGCCGAAGCATAGTTATCGAAGGTTAGGTACCGGACTGGACGGCGGCGAGGGACCGGAGATTGCAGTTTGCAGCTTGTGAATGGCGGAACCGGCAAGCGCATCAGACCCAAAGTCCGATCGATTTCACTGGATCTGTGGGTGCAACTCCCACGCCTCCCACTTACCGGTGGCCTCTTCAGCGGGGACACTTCTGGTACCCCGGTCGTGTTTCGCTATCTTGGAAGCCGTGACACATCTTTCAATCGTCACGATGGAAAGCTACGCCCTGAAGGAACTCTCCGAAGCAGACGTGCGGCGGGTTGAAGAGCATGTCGCCCGGTGCGCCAAGTGTCGCTACATTTTGGAAGAACAACTTGGATGGGCGGCGGCAATGCGATCTCCGTTTCGGCGGGCGATGGAAAAGATGATTGACGCAGAGCGGAAGAAGCGGCGAAGTGCGGGAACCGGCACGGGCACGGGGAAGCCGCATCGGGACGAGCACCACTTGGCGGGCCGGGAGGCCCGCGTTACACTACGTCGACGCCCATGCTGCGCGCGGTGCCGCGGACGGAGTTCATGGCGGCTTCGAGGTCGAAGCAGTTCAGATCGGGCATCTTGATCTTGGCGATCTCTTCCACCTGCTTCTGCGTGATCTTGCCGACCTTGTTCTTGTGCGGCTCGGCCGAGCCCTTCGCCAGGTTCACGGCGCGCTTGATCAGCACCGGGACCGGCGGCGTCTTGGTGATGAACGTGAACGAGCGGTCCGAATAGATCGTGATCACCACGGGGATGATCAGACCTTCCTGGTCCTTGCCCGAGGTCTTCGCGTTGAAGGCCTTGCAGAAATCCATGATGTTGACGCCCTGCGGACCGAGCGCGGTGCCCACCGGCGGCGCCGGAGTGGCCTTGCCCGCCGGGATCTGAAGCTTCACCTGAGCCGTTACTTTCTTCGCCATACGTTAACCTTTTTCCACCTGCAAAAATTCCAGTTCCACCGGGGTCGCCCGCCCGAAAATCGTCACCATGACGCGCAGGGTGCCGCGTTCCGTGTTGACCTCGTCCACCTTGCCCGAGAAATTGGCGAACGGCCCGTCGATAATCCGCACCGAATCGTTCTTCTCGAAAGTCATCTTCGGACGCGGCCGTTCCGCGCTCGACGCCTGGCGGTAGAGGATCGAATTCACCTCGTCGGCACTCAGCGGCACAGGGGAATTCCCGCCGCCCACGAATCCCGTGACGCGCGGCGTGTTCTTGATCTCGTGCCACAGCGCGTCGCTCATTTCCATCTCGACCAGCACGTAACCGGGATAGACCAGGCGCTTGCTGGTGACCTTCTTGCCGTTGCGCAGCTCGACCACTTCCTCGGTCGGAATCAGAATCTGGCCGATCTTGTCGCCGAACCCGAAGGCGTCGGCGCGCGTGCGCAGCGATTCCTGAACTTTGTGCTCGAACCCGGAATAAGTGTGGATGATGTACCACTTCTTCGGAGAGTTCGGATCGTACCCCGCCTGGGCCGGTTCGGCCGCAGCCGGCTCGGGAGAGGGCTCGGTCACCGTCGCGGCTTCCTGGGATTCCTCCGCCGCGTCTTCTTCAACCGGGTGTTGTCCGGCCTCGCCTTCCGGCTCCTCGTCGTAATAGTTCTGTTCGTCGGACATAGTCGCCTATCTGCCGGTGAAGAACGTGAAGATCGCGTTCGTACCTCTCCTCAATAGCGAATCGATCACCGCGAAATATGCCGCGAAGGCAAACACGCTGATGATCACGACCGCCGTGGTGCTCTCGACCTGCTTGCGGTTCGGCCAGGTGACACGGCGCATTTCCAGCCGCAACTCGTTCACGTATTCCTTGGTGCCGTCGACCCAAGCTTTGACGTCCGCAGCCATAAACCTTCCTTACAAATCTTCCAACCCAACTTGTGAGCGGGTGTTTGGCAGGGGCGGAGGGATTCGAACCCCCACTCGCGGTTTTGGAGACCGCTGGTCTGCCGTTAAACCTACGCCCCTACATTCAGCCCCGTCCGGGGCCGGCGCCCCGGTACACAGGGCACTCCTATTCTACTTGATTTCCTTGTGGGGCTGGTGCTTCCGGCAGTGCCGGCAGAACTTCTTGAGCTCCAGCCGCTCCGTGGTGGTCTTCTTGTTTTTAGTCGAGCTGTAATTCCGATTCTTGCACTCGGTGCATTGGAAAGTGATGATATCGCGAGGCATTGTGTAAACTCCTTTTCAGCTCTCAGGTCTCAGCTATCAGCTACGCTCGCAGCCCGTGTTGGCTGAAAGCGGATAGCTGACCGCTGATCGCTACTTCATGATCTCCGTCACCGTGCCGGCGCCCACCGTGCGGCCGCCTTCGCGGATCGCAAACCGCAACCCCTTGTCCATGGCGATCGGCGTGATCAGCTCCACCGTCAGGTTCACGTTGTCGCCGGGCATCACCATCTCCGTGCCTTCCGGCAACTGCGCCACTCCCGTCACGTCCGTCGTCCGGAAGTAAAACTGCGGCCGGTATCCCTTGAAGAACGGCGTGTGCCGCCCGCCCTCTTCCTTGCTCAGCACGTAAACTTCGCCCTTGAAATTCGTGTGCGGCGTGATCGAAGCCGGCTTCGCAATCACCTGTCCGCGCTCCACTTCGTCCTTTTCCACCCCGCGCAAGAGCAGCCCGACATTGTCCCCGGCCTCACCCTGGTCCAGCAGCTTCTTAAACATCTCCACGCCGGTGACCACCGTCTTCCGCGTCTCCCGGAAACCGACGATCTCCATTTCCTCGCCGACCTTGCACACACCCCGCTCGATGCGCCCCGTCACCACCGTGCCGCGGCCCTGAATCGAGAAAATGTCTTCGATCGGCATCAGGAACGGCTTGTCTTTGGCTCGCTGCGGCAGCGGAATGTAGCTGTCCACCGCGTCCATCAACTGCTCCACCGTCTTCTCCCACTTCTCTTCGCCGTTCAGCGCGCCCAGCGCCGACACCCGCACCACCGGCAGATCGTCGCCGGGGAACTGATAGGTCTTCAGCAGCTCGCGCACTTCCAGCTCCACCAGGTCCAGCAGCTCGGGGTCGTCCACCATATCGACCTTGTTCATGCACACCACGATGTACGGCACGCCCACCTGCCGCGCCAGCAGCACGTGCTCACGCGTCTGCGGCATGGGTCCGTCGGTGGCCGCCACCACCAGGATGGCGCCGTCCATCTGCGCCGCCCCGGTGATCATGTTCTTGATGTAATCGGCGTGGCCCGGGCAATCGACGTGCGCGTAGTGCCGGTTGGCGGTCTCGTACTCGATGTGGGCCACGGCGATCGTGATGCCGCGCGCCTTCTCTTCCGGCGCGTTATCGATGGAGTCGAAGCTCCGGAACTTGACCTTGGGATTGTGCTTGGCCAGCACGCGGGTGATGGCCGCGGTCAGGGTGGTCTTGCCGTGATCGATATGGCCGATCGTCCCGATATTCACGTGCGGCTTGCTGCGGTCGAATTTTTCCTTTGCCATAAGAAAAAACCTGTCTCCTTAATTAGAAGTCTTGCCCTGAACCTTGCTGACGATTTCTTCGGCGAGAGCGCCGGGAACCTCTTCGTACTTGCCAAAGTGCATGGTGAAGCTGCCGCGGCCCTGCGTGCGGCTGCGCAGCTCGGTCGCGTACCCGAACATTTCCGAGAGCGGCACGCTGCTCTTGATAATCTGCGTGGTGCCGCGAAGCTCCATGCCTTCGATGCGTCCGCGGCGGGAATTCAGGTCGCCGATCACATCGCCCATGTACTCTTCGGGAACCACTACCTCGACCGCCATGATCGGCTCCAGCAGCACCGGCCTGGCGCGCCTGGCGGCCTCTTTCAGACCCAGCGAGCCGGCGATCTTGAAAGCCATTTCGCTGGAATCGACATCGTGATAGCTGCCGTCGTACAGCGTGACCTTCACATCCGACATGGGGAAGCCCGCCAGGACGCCGCCTTCCAGGGCCTCCTTCACGCCGACCTCCACGGGCCCGATGTACTCCTTGGGAACCGAGCCGCCGAAAATCTCGTTGACGAACTCGAATCCACCGCCCGGCAGCGGCTCGATGCGCAGCTTCACCACGCCGTACTGGCCGCGTCCGCCGGACTGCTTCACGTGGCGGCCTTCCGCCTCGGCGGCCTTGCGAATGGTCTCGCGATAAGCCACCTGCGGCTTGCCGACATTGGCCCCCACGCCGAACTCGCGCATCATGCGGTCGACAATGATCTCCAGGTGCAGTTCGCCCATGCCGGAGAGAATGGTCTGCCCGGTCTCGGGATCGGTATTCACGCGGAACGTCGGGTCCTCCTGGGCCAGCTTCTGGATCGCCAGACCCAGCTTCTCCTGGTCGGCCTTGGTCTTGGGCTCGACCGCAAGCTGGATCACCGGAGTCGGGAACTCGATGGACTCGAGCACGATCGGGTGATCGTCGTCGCAAATCGTGTCGCCCGTAGAGACGGTCCTCAGTCCCACCGCGGCGCAGATGTCGCCGGCCAGAATCTCCTGGATCTCTTCGCGCTTGTTGGCGTGCATGCGCAGCAGGCGCCCGATCCGCTCCTTGCGGCGCTTGGCCACGTTGTAGACCGTATCGCCGCTCTTGAGCGTGCCCGAGTACACCCGGAAGAACGCGAGCTGGCCGACATAGGGGTCGGTCATGATCTTGAACACCAGCGCGCTGAACCGCTCTTCGTCGCTGGCCCTGCGGGTAAGGATCTTGCCGGGGACGTCGAGATCGGCGCCTTCCACCGGCGGGATGTCAACCGGCGACGGGAGGTAGTCCACCACCGCGTCCAGCATGGTCTGGACGCCCTTGTTCTTGAATGCCGAGCCGCAGATGACCGGGAAAATCTTCAGCGCGATGGTCGCCTTGCGCAGGCCGGCTCGAATCTCGTCGTTCGATACCGCCTGGCCTTCGATGAACTTCTCGAACAGCTTGTCGTCGAACTCGCTGATCGCCTCGATCATCTTCTCGCGGTATTCCTTGGCCCTGTCGACCAGGTCGGCGGGAATGTCGGTGGTGTCGAACTGGGCGCCGAGGGTCTCGTCGTGCCAGATCACGGCCTTCATTTCAACCAGGTCGACGATGCCCACGAAATCGCCTTCCGCCCCGATGGGAAGCTGGATCGGCACCGGGCGGCACTTCAGCCGGCTGACGATGGTCTCCACCGAGTGGTAGAAGTCCGCGCCCACGCGGTCCATCTTGTTGATGAAGCAAATCCGGGGAACCTGGTACTTGTCGGCCTGGCGCCACACGGTCTCGCTCTGCGGCTGCACGCCGGCCACGGCGTCGAACACCGCGACCGCGCCGTCGAGCACACGCAGGCTGCGCTCCACCTCGGCGGTGAAGTCCACATGACCGGGCGTGTCGATGATGTTGATCTGGATGTCGTGCCATTCGCAGGTAGTGGCTGCGGAGGTAATGGTGATTCCGCGCTCCTGCTCCTGTTCCATCCAGTCCATGGTGGCGGTGCCCTCATGGACTTCGCCCAGCTTGTGGGTGCGGCCGGTGTAATATAAAATCCGCTCGGTCGTGGTGGTTTTGCCGGCATCGATATGTGCGGCGATGCCGATGTTTCTCATCCTTTCGAGCGGTACGGTTCTTGGCATAAAAACTACTTCTTCGACGCGGAGGCGCGGAGGCGCGGAGCAACTCCGTTTTGTGTTTCCTCTGCGTCTCTGCGTCTCCGCGTCAAGTCTTCCTTCCTTTACCAGCGATAGTGCGCGAACGCCTTGTTCGCCTCCGCCATGCGGTGGACGTCGTCTCGCTTCTTGATCGCTCCGCCGCGCAGATTGGCGGCGTCGTTCAACTCGTTGGCCAGTTTTTCGGCCATTCCTTTTTCCGGACGTGTGCGCGCGTTGGTGATGATCCAGCGCATCGCCAGCGAGGTCCGGCGGTTCTGCGGCACCTCGATCGGCACCTGATAGTTGGCGCCGCCCACGCGCCGCGTCTTCACTTCCAACAGCGGCTTGGCGTTCTCCACGGCCTTCTTGAATGCCTTGAGCGGATCGTCGCTGGTCCGCTCCTTGAGCTTCTCCATGGCGTCGTAGAAGATCCCCTGCGCGGTGTTCTTCTTGCCCTGCCACATCATCGAGTTGACGAATTTCTCGACGAGGGTGGAATTGTAGACCGGATCCGGCGCTACTTCACGAATAACGGCTCTTCTTCTGCGTGGCATAGTTGCTAAGCTCTCAGCTCTCAGCCATCAGCCTCTCAGCGAAGCTCCCAGCCGGTTTGGCTGAAAGCTGACCGCTGAACGCTGACAGCCTCTTCATGACTTCGGTCTCTTGGCTCCATACTTGGAGCGGCCCTGCTTGCGATTGGCGACGCCGGCGGTGTCCAGGGCGCCGCGCACTACGTGATAGCGCACGCCGGGAAGATCCTTGACGCGGCCGCCGCGGATGAGCACGATGGAGTGCTCCTGCAGGTTGTGGCCGACCCCGGGGATGTACGTGGTCACTTCGGTTCCGTTGGTGAGCCGGACGCGCGCCACTTTGCGCAGCGCCGAATTCGGCTTCTTGGGGGTCGAAGTGTACACGCGCGTACAGACTCCGCGCTTCTGCGGACAGCTATCCAGCGCGGGGCTCGAAGTCTTCCAACGCGGCGGTCTACGCCCGATGCGCACTAATTGATTAAATGTCGGCACAGATCTCTTTTCTCCGGTAAGAGCCGCCGGCGCGCAATCGCACCAGCCGGCCATTCCATTAACGAACCAAACAGCGAGGATTCACCTGCTTCAGACAGGCCCATATCGATTCCGGAGTGTACCGAACCGACATCGGGGCCTCACCCTCGGCCGGACCCGCCGACAGACGGGTGGTAGCCTCAAGGCAGAAAGCTTAACTCTCGCGAAACTCTTAAATATTAACCCAAGTGTGGTGCCCTGCGCAACTGGTCGAAAAACGGCCTACAATATAGCCGGACGCCCTATGGATCGACCACGCCATCCAAATGTCGTCCGGACCTGGACTGTCCCCCGGCCCCGGGTACCCGGCCGGCCGCCGCAGCCGGCCCGCCCGCGCCGTTCCCCGGCACCCCAACCTAAACGGAGGCCCTGAAACCATGGTCGTTTCCTCGCAAATGCGCCCCGGCATGGTGATCAAGCATGAAGGCCAGATCTACCGCGTGATCGCCGCCGAGTACCACCCCGGCCAAGGCCGGATGGGCGGCTGCACCCACGCACGCCTGCAGAACGTCGACACCCGCACCTTCTGGGAACACAGCTTCCGCTCGGATCTGCGGTTCGAAGAAATGCCGTTGGAGAAGCAGACGCTCGAGTTTCTCTACTCCGACGCCGGCGTGTGCTTCTTCATGAATCCCGAGTCGTTCGAGCAGTCGGAGATCCCCGCCGACCTGGTAGGCGCGCAGGCCGGATTTCTGGAACCGGGGATGCGGCTGGCGGTCGAGTTCCTGGACGGGCGCCCGGTGAACGTGGTGTTTCCCGGTTTCCTCGAGGTCGGCATCGCCGACACCGCGCCGCCGCTGCACCAGCAGCAAAACACCAATCTGAAGCCGGCACGGACGGCCAACGGGGTCGAGGTGATGGTGCCTCAATTCATCAAGACCGGCGACACCATCCGGCTCGACATGCAGACCATGAAGTACATGGATCGGGTGAAGGGGAAGGGCGCGTAAGCCGGACTTCGGATTCAGCCAGTTTTCTTCAGGCCTTGTCGAATGGCCTGCTTGAGCACAGTCTGATAACCGACGCCGGTTCTTTCTGCAATTTCCCGGGCTTGTTCAAGATCGGCGACCGGTACCC
>Ga0335071_10008381_pt1 | contig 10624 bp, 8 predicted proteins | sample Lox_Sample_15_FD_206724 | JGI IMG/M metagenome (GOLD analysis project Ga0335071, IMG submission 206724) | Soil microbial communities from Loxahatchee National Wildlife Refuge, Florida, United States - Lox_Sample_1.5 | ecosystem: Environmental > Terrestrial > Soil > Wetlands | place: USA: Florida...
GGCTCAGATCGATCCTCGCCTCGACGCCCCTAAGCCTGGAGATCTGCACACAGTGGGGACCCTGGCCACGGTCCATAAGATCGTGCGCATGCCGAACCAGAGTCGCTTCGTGTTCACCGAAGGGGTGAGTCGCGTCCGTCTGGTCCGGTTTGTCCAGTCGGAACCGTTCATGATCGCCGAAGTGGAAACACTGGAGGAGGTTGTACCGGCTTCAACCTCAACTAATTTTGAGGCACTGGCGCGTAACGTAATCGACCAGTTCCAGCAGATCGTCTCCGAGTCGCCAACCCTTTCCGACGAGCTGCGCACGATCGCAGCGAACATTGAAGAGCCGGCCCGACTGGTCGATTTTGTAGCATCATCGCTGCCTTTCTTGACGACCGACGACAAACAGCAGTTGCTCGAATCGCCAAGTGTCGCCGAGCGACTCGAGCAGCTGAATAAATTGCTGGCCAAAGAGATCGAGGTGCAGCAGCTGCGTGCCAAGATCCAGACCTCGGTACAGGACCAGGTGCAGCAGTCACAGCGCGATTACTACCTGCGCGAACAGCTCAAGGCTATTCAGAAAGAACTTGGCGAGCAGGATGAGGGGCAACGTGACATCGAAGATCTGAGGCAGAAGATCGAAGCCGCAGGCATGCCGGAAGATGTAAAGAAAGAAGCTCTGAAGGAGCTCACCCGCCTGTCGCGGATGTCGCCGATGGCCGCCGACTACTCGCTGACACGGAACTACATTGAGTGGTTGGCTGTGTTGCCTTGGAACACCAGCTCCGGTTCGAAAATTGACATTGCCAAGGCGCGCGAGATCCTCGACGAGGATCACTACGAGCTCAGGAAGGTCAAGGACCGCATCCTTGATTACCTGAGTGTGCTCGAATTGAAACCCGACATGAAGGGGCCGATCCTGTGCTTCGTGGGACCTCCCGGAGTGGGAAAGACCAGTCTGGGAAGGTCGATTGCGCGCGCCCTGGGACGCAAATTCCAGCGCATCTCGCTTGGCGGCATGCACGATGAGGCCGAGATCCGCGGCCATCGTCGGACCTACATTGGAGCTCTGCCCGGCCAAATCATCCAGAGCATACGCCGCGCCGGAACGAACGACCCGGTCATGATGCTCGACGAAGTGGACAAGCTCGGGAGGGATTTCCGGGGTGATCCGGCCTCGGCTCTGTTGGAAACGCTCGATCCCGAACAGAACAACACGTTTCGCGACAATTACCTTGACGTGCCTTTCGACCTGTCGAAGGTTCTGTTCATATGCACGGCGAACATGCTGGATACCGTTCCGCCGCCGCTGCAGGACCGCATGGAGATCATCCCATTGCAGGGGTACAGCGAAGAGGAAAAGGTGCACATCGCCAACCGGTACCTTATTCCGCGCCAGATCAAGGAAAACGGGATCACGGCCGAGCAGATCGAGTTCCCGGAAGATTCCGTGCGATACCTGATTCGCCACTACACACGGGAAGCGGGTGTACGCAAGCTCGAACAGACTATCGGTACGGTCTGCCGCAAGCTGGCGCGCCGCGTTGTGGAGGGCCACAAAGAGAAGCTGGTCGTTACCCGGGAGACCATCAAGGAATTCCTTGGCGGCATTCAGGTGCGTGTCGACACCGAGGTGGCGGAGCGCGTCAAGCGGCCCGGTGTGGCAGTAGGATTGGCCTGGACTCCGGCCGGGGGCGACATACTCTTCATCGAGGCCAACAAGATGAAGGGTAAAGGTGGATTCACCATGACCGGCCAGATCGGCGAAGTGATGCAGGAGTCCATGCAGGCTGCGCTGACCTGGGTTCGCTCGAATGCGGCCCGGCTTGGCCTCGCCGAGGACTTTAACAAGGACCTCGACATTCACATTCACGTTCCGGCTGGGGCCATCCCCAAAGACGGCCCCTCGGCCGGCGTCACCATGGCCACGGTCCTGGCGTCGCTGCTGACCGACACAGCAGTTCGCCCGCTCACGGCAATGACCGGGGAGATCACCCTCAGCGGGAACGTGCTGCCTGTAGGTGGAATCAAGGAGAAGTTCCTGGCGGCTCGCCGGGCAGGCGTGGAACACATCATCTTGCCTGCCGACAACCGGCAAAACGTCGAGGAGGACCTGACACCCGAAATGATGGAAGGCGTGAACGTCCACTACGCCAGCCAGATTGAGGACGTCCTGGCGGTGGCCTTGCCACTCTTGGCGGCGCGCTCCAGGGTGCATCAGCCCTCTCCCGATGTCGCGGTGATCGCTGCGGCGTGATCCCTTAGGAGAAGCACAATCAGGCCGGTGCTTGCATCGACCTGATTTTTTGTGCCGATTCCCTCATTGGGAACTCTCCCGTAAACATTGGCTCGCGGCGCCGCTCGCCCCGGGAGTACGGACGCTGGTGATGGAGAAGATCAGCCGGACCGCCGATAAGAACGGAGAGCACGCCCTAGACCGAGCGGCAGAAACCGGAGAATGAGGTGCCCGCGCTTGCAGAGGAACTGGCTCTTGCACATCGCCTGGAGCCCGCCACACTGCAAAGCCGGCTCAAGGGCTGAAAGCCATGGCAACCACACACACACTCGCTCCGCTCCACCTTTCCGGAAACACGACTGAAGAGCAGAACAAGCGGCTTGAGGCTTGCATCGGCAACGCGACCCGGAATGCCTATCCCGTTGTGATCGATCAGCTCGACCGGCAAAGCACGCAGAGTGTCCTCGATGTGGAAAAGGAACTCACATCCGAGCTGACCAAAGTCGTGATCGAAACCGTGCTTGCACGCACAGTGAGCCACAAGTATGAACGGGAGCAAGTAGAGTCGAATCGCGGTTACCCGCCGATCTATCGCGTACGCCCGATTGAGGCCCAGGTCACCGAGCTTAGGAAATTGCTTCCCATGCTTGGCGCAGCGCAGGAGAAGCTGGCCCGGATGACCCTTCCCAAGGGGCCGGAAGCCTGGTTTGCAATCCCTCGTTGGCAGGCCGTCGCTCCGTCATACAACGAAGCGGTCGAAGCGATCCTTCAGGTTCTGGCGGCGAAGCGCAGGTTCTCCAACCGGCTCGCGGGACGCCTAAGCGAAAAGTTCCTGCGGCAAACCGAGCGAAGCAAGCTCGCCGAGTCACTCCTTGCAGACCAGCAGCCGGGAAGCGACATCCTCGTGATCGCCGCGCAGGCCGGCCAGCTTCACCGCGGATGCTCTGCCAGGCGTACCCGCTCCGCCCTGGCCGGCAATGAGTTCTGCCTGGGTGTCTTTGCCGTTGCTAGCTTGCTCCTCACCCATCCCGAACGGCTCTCAACTGGCGATACCCTGATGGTGGACTGCGGTGGCGACGAGTACTCCCCGCACTCTGATTACACTTTTGATCGCGTTCCCCTCTTTGACTTCGACCTCTCCGGGATCGAGTTCAGCATCTTCTACGAGGATCGAGCCCGCAACATGTGGGGGACGCCCACCGCCTTTCTCTATAAGCAGACCTGACCATTGGCCGCATCCCCGGGCTGGCACACCCCGGATCGAAGCGTGCTGCGTCTAAGGAAGAGGTATTCTTTTCTAAGTGATGCCAGCCCGCGCACTCTCATTCATGACATGGATGATCGGCCGAAATGGTCAGTCATCTGGCCATTTTCGAATGAGTTGGCAAGGGAGTGGGCGGCGCTGGACACTTGCAACCTTTCGCAGACTTCATGCTCTCCTGGCGCCAGCCTTCGGCGCCGCAGTCCTGCTTTTTTCAGCCGGCGCGCTCACTCAGGACACCACCTTTCACGTAAAGGTGAATCTCGTCAACATCTTTGTGAACGTCACAGACCACAACGGCGCAATCGTGGGCGGCCTTACGCGCGACGACTTCGCTATCTTCGAGGATGGGCGCCCGCAGCAGATCGCCATCTTCGATCGCGAATCCGCCATGCCCCTCAACCTGGTGCTGGCCATCGATACCAGCGGCAGCGTGCGTAAGGACATGAGCCTTGAAGAGTCAGCGGCGCGACACTTCGCGCAGGTCATCCTCCGGCAGCAGGATCAGATGAGCGTTCTCCAGTTCGCCACTGACGTGCATGTCACGGTACCGTTCACAAACAAGCTCACGGCGATCGATCGTGGTCTGAGCCAGCTCCATGGGGACTGGGCCACTGCACTCTACGACGCAATCTGCACCGGCTCGGCGAGCCTCGGCCTCAAGGATGGACGCAAGGTCCTGGTGATCGTTTCAGATGGAGACGACACGGCGAAGACCTCGACCTATGCCGACGCTCTTGAAGCGGCTCTTCGCAATGAAGTCATGATCTACTCGATCATCGATGTTCCCATTGAGGCCAGCGCTGGACGCGACCTGGGGGGCGAACACGCGCTGATTACCATCGCCGAGCAGACCGGGGGCAAGCACTTCTATGTGAGCGACGGCGGGTTGGATAAGGCCTTCGCCAGGGTGAGCGACGATCTGCGCACTCAGTATGTGCTGGGCTATTACCCCAAGAACCAGGAACCGGGTAGAGACTTTCATCGCATCCTCGTCACGATTCCGCGCGCAGCCTCGGATGAGTTCAACATCCGCAACAAGGCGGGGTATTATGCGGATTCGCCGGCTCCACGAACCCGTTGAGGCGTGTTTGGCACTCTCGCAGATAGACATGGCCTGTCTTCGCCAAGAGAGAATTCGGCGGATTGTGATTTGGCCCGCGCTACTTCTCGTGGGCTTGCTTCCGGCGCAGGCCCGAAGCCGCCAGAATGAACTGCGCGTATTGATCGTAGATGGGTTCAGCAACCACGACTGGCAGCAGACAACGTTGCTGCTGCGAGGGATTCTGCAGTCGGCGGGCGGGTTCCGAGTAGACGTGAGCACCATGCCGCACATGGGATCGCCTGAATGGGCTGCGTGGCGACCGCCTTTCGCGAAATACGATGTCGTCATCCAGACATGCAATGACAATGGTGGCAATGGACTGCTGACGGATGTGAATCCCAAGCCCGAATGGCCCCAGGCGGTAAAGGACGATTTTGTCGAATATGTGCGCAGAGGCGGCGGCGTCTACATCTACCATTCCGCGGAGAACGCGTTTGTCGGCTGGAAAGCTTATGAAGAGATGGTGGGTCTCTGCTGGCGCCCTGTCGACTATGGGACGGCCATAGAAATCACAGGCTCGGGAAAGATAGCGCGAATTCCGCCCGGCAGCGGCCGCGGAACGGGACACGGTGCGCGGGGCAGCGTGCTGGTCAGGCGCCGCGACGACGATGCGATACACAGAGGTATGCCGCGCGCGTGGCTTATGCCCGATCTCGAAGTCTACTATTACGCACGCGGACCGGTAGGGAATGTACAAGTACTCGCCTATGCCCGCGACTCCGAGCCGGGATTGGGATTGCTTTGGCCGGTGGAGTGGACGACGACCTTCGGCAAGGGCCGAATCTACGTCTCGACGTACGGTCATGTCTGGCCCGGAGATGTGCAGCCGCCGAGCATGCGCGATGCGGCGGTGCAGACGATCATTCCCCGCGCGCTGGAGTGGCTGGCACACCGGCCGGCAACTTTCCCGGTGCCACAGGATTTTCCCACGGCAAGCGCGGTTTCGGTCCGCAGCCAGGTCGATGGAACCGACTGACAGCCAATCACGGCTACGTCTTTCGACCTTGCATCTAAAATAGGATCATGACTTCTCCCCTGTCGTCGCGACGCCGCTCCAAGACTCCTCCACCCGGCGAAACCGGACAAGAAACTCTTTACCTGCGTTCGCTCAGTGATCGCCAAGTCATCGTATCCATCAAGCTGCGCGATGGGGAGACTGTCCGTGGCTGGATCGAATACTTCGACGATGCCATGCTTCGCCTGACCCGCGAGGGTCAGCCGAACCTGTTTATCTACAAGAACCAGATCCGGTCGATCAGTGAGGCAGGCCAGCGCCGCAGGCCGCGCTACGAGACCGCCGACAATCACGGCAACGGTGAGGCAGGCCTGTGAGCGGGCTGGCTGAACCGGCGACCGAGCCCCGCTACAAATTCGTTCCCCAGGCCGCATCCATCGCGCGCGAGGCTGGCGCGCTGCTCCGCGATTATTTTTCCCGTGGCGTCGAAACCGAGTATAAGGGCGACGTAGACCTGGTCACAGTCGCCGACCGTGCCAGCGAAAAACTCATCCGCACCCGATTAGCCGAGGTCTTTCCCGGTCATGGTGTCTACGGCGAGGAGGGAACGCGCGAGCGTCTCGACGCGGAATTCCGCTGGTATGTAGATCCTCTCGACGGCACAACCAACTTCGCCCATGGATTCCCGCAGTTCTGCGTGTCCATGGGGCTGGAGCACCGCCCTGCCGGAACAAAAGCGGAGGAGGACGGAACCTTGGTCGCGGGAGTGGTCTACGATCCTTTGCGAGACGAACTCTTCGCAGCCGAAAGAGGACAGGGAGCGCAGCTGAACGGCAGGCCGATTCATGTTTCGCGCGTGGATCAGCTCGCCGAGTCGCTTTTGGCCACGGGCTTTCCCAGCCGTAAACGGCATGCCAGCCCCAACGTGCACTTCTACCAGGAATTCACGCTCCGCTCCCACGGCGTAAGACGGGCGGGGTCCGCCGCGCTCGATCTGGCATATGTTGCGTGTGGACGGATCGATGCTTTCTGGGAATTCAACCTGAACCCCTGGGACACGGCCGCGGGCATTCTTCTCATCCTGGAGGCGGGTGGCGATGTGACAGACTTCTCCGGGACTTTGGTCCGGCTGGCCAGTGACGAAGTTCTCGCGTCCAACGGGCTGATTCATAGCGAACTCATCGGGTTCTTCGACGATCTCTTCGCCGGCCGCGATCTGTCGCCGATCCCAACGCCGGCCGAGTTCGCAAGAAGCAGGGAACAAAGGAACAAGGGAACGAAGGAACAAGCATCCGGGAGCTGAGTCGTCGCAACTCTGCAATCGCGCTCTCGATTTTCTGCGTTCCCTTCGTTGTGCCTTGCCAAATACGATCGGGGCAGAAGCCTCGTCACCTCGTTGCCTTGTGCCCTGGCTTTCTTCCCGCATGGCAAAACCGAGACCGAGAGCCTGGCTTGCCGGTGTGGGCCCGTATGCTACTATCAGCGTCGTGAAGTTCAGCGGGGTCGGCTTCGGCAGATCCGCACCATAGCCTCGGAGAGAACGAAGATGGCATACGTTATCGCAGAGCCCTGTATCGGCACCAAGGACACCGCGTGTGTGGACGCTTGTCCAGTCGATTGCATCCACCCCAAGAAGGACGAAGCCGGGCACGCCGATGCCGACCAGTTGTTCATCGACCCCGTGGAATGCATCGACTGCGGCGCGTGCGTTCCGGTTTGTCCCGTCTCGGCCATCTTCGCCCAGGATGACCTGCCGGAGAAATGGGCCCACTTCGCCGAGAAAAACGCGACGCACTTCGGGCGCTAGCAGTCCCTGCGGGGCGTCGCTTTTCGGCCCGCAACGCTTCATTGATCTGATCTCCCAAAACGCGTGTCCTGCCTACGGGCCGGGCACGCGTTTGTGTCTTGACGAACCCCATCCCGGCTCCTGGCAGCAGCGCATTTTGGCCGTCGCGACTGCTCCCTGTTCCGGCACTCACTCCAGTGCGATGATGAAGGCTCATGGCTGTCCTATCCTCAGAGGCGGTGGTTCTGCGCACCTGGCCGGTGCATGAGGCCGACCTGATCGTCAGCTTCTTCACCCGCGATTACGGCCGGATGCGGGGTGTGGCCAAGGCCGCGCTCAAGAGCCGCAAGCGCTTCGGCGGGGCGCTCGAGCCAATGACGCTCACCCGAGCCTGGTTTGTTGAGCGGCCCGGAGCTGAACTGGTGCGGTTGGATCAGCTGGAGATCGTCCGCTCGCCGCTTTCGGCACCCGTCGACCACGTGCGCATGGCCGTGCTCAGCTTCTATGCCGAGGTCATCGACGAGGCACTCCCTGAGCGCGATCCGCAGGATGCGGTCTACAGGCTGTTGGTGAGCGTGCTGGAGCAGACGAGGGCCGTTGGGCCGGGACCCGATCAGGCCGGAGCGCCGCCTGGCCAGGTAGCTCAACCCTGGATGGCGCTGACGTATTTTTCGCTTTGGATGACCCGACTCATGGGGCTGCTGCCCGACACGGCCCGCTGCATAGTGTGCGGTGAGGCATTGCATGCAGCGGAGATTTCGTTCAGCAGCCATGCCGACGGATTGTTCTGCGCGCTGCATCGTAACGGCAGCGGCAGCGCCCTCTCGGCCGATTCGTGGCAGCTCGCACTGCGCATGTTGAAGTCCCCAGCGGGGACGTTTGCGGGTGAGTCGTGGCCGCGGCGGCGCGGGCAGGATCTGCGGCGGTTCACACTGCAGACGCTGGAGCGGCATTTGGAGCGAAAGCTCAAGAGTGCTGAGGCAATCGCGCGGCTGGGCGGGTGAGAGATACCTCGGCTGCTAAAATCGATCCTTAGTCCCGATTCGAGAGAGATTTGCCTGTGCCTGCTGCCGAAGCCGCTCCGCGTGTAAAGCCCTCTTCGCTCACCTTTCAGGATCTTCTCTTCCGCCTGCAGCGGTTCTGGGCGGAGCGAGGCTGCGTCATCCAGCAGCCCTACGACGTGGAAGTGGGCGCCGGCACCATGTGCCCGGAGACGTTCCTGCGTGTGCTGGGGCCGAAGCCCTACAGGGTTGGCTACGCGCAGCCATCGCGGCGGCCGGCTGACGGGCGCTATGGCGAGAATCCCAACCGTCTCTACAAGCACACCCAGTTCCAGCTGATTCTGAAGCCGCCTCCGGTCAACGTGCAGGAACTCTACCTGGAGTCCCTCGAAGCCATGGGCATCGACCTCAAGCATCACGACCTGAAGTTCGAAGAGGACAACTGGGAGTGGCCGGCGGGCGGCGCGTGGGGCGTGGGCTGGCAGGTCATGCTCGACGGCCTCGAGATCACGCAGTTCACCTACTTTCAGCAGTGCGGCGGCCTCGACCTCGACCCCATCTGTGCCGAGCTCACTTATGGGATGGAACGTATCGCGGCTTTCCTTCAGGATGTCGACTCGATTTATGACATCGTATGGGCGCGCGATCCCGATACCGGCGCGGTGGTGACCTATGGCGACGTGCGTCTGGCCGAGGAGGTGCAATTTTCTGTGTACGACTTCGAAATGGCCGATGTGCCGCGGCTCTGGGAGCACTTCAACAGCTACGAGGCCGAGGCGCACGCCTTGCTCGAGAAGGCGCGCGCCCTGCTCGGTGACGAGAAAGTCGGCCAGAAAGATAAGAAGCGCTTCCCGGTTCTGCCGACATACGAGTTGGCGCTCAAATGCTCGAACCTCTTCAACATTCTCGATGCGCGTGGCGCGATCAGCGTCACAGAACGCGTGGGTGTGATCGGGCGCATTCGCAATCTGGCAGTGGGCGTAGCGAAGGCGTGGGCGGAGCAGCAGCTACCAGCCTCTAGCTCCTAGCCACCGGCCTTTCTGTGTTCGCGCTGGTTGATTGTGGCGTTGTTCTGAGTTTTTCACGTGGAGAATTGATTCTGCTTCGCGCCTTTGCAGGAAACGAGCCAGTAGCTGGAAGCTACTGGCCAGAAGCTTGAAAGAAATGACTGTATGGCTGACTTTTTACTCGAAATCGGTCTCGAAGAAATACCGGCTCGGATGATTGCCGCGGCGGAAGCCGAACTGGGCCGACGGGTAAGCGAGCTGCTGACCCAGGAACGGTTGCTCGCCCCCCGCTGCCAAATCACGACCTTCTCCACGCCGCGCCGGCTCGCGGTTTTGGCTGAGGGAGTCCTCGGGAAGCAGACCGATACCGAGGAACAACTGACCGGGCCTTCGTGGAAGATCGCATTCAAGGATGGCGAGCCAACTCCCGCCGCGCATGCCTTTGCCAAAAAGGCAGGCGTCGCCGTTGGCGAGCTCAAGAGGGTCGAGACAACCAAGGGCGAATACGTCGGCGCGTCAGTCAAGCGCAAGGGCCGCACCGCGAACGAGATTTTCGCGGCCGAGCTTCCGAAGGAAGTTCTCGCTCTTTACTGGGCCAAGAATATGTACTGGCGCGCCGGCAAGCCGGAGCGCTTTGTGCGTCCCGTCCGCTGGGTGGTCGCGCTCATGGATTCCGAAATTGTCCCTCTCGACATCGCCGGTATCGCCGCCGGCAATGCAAGCCGCGGCCATCGCGTGCTCCACGGGGAAGCACCGGTCGTAATCGATCATGCACGGAACTACTCCAAAAGTCTGCGCGGCGCAGCCGTCGTCGCGGATGGCGCCGAGCGCAGGCAGATCATTCGCAAGGCACTCGACGCGGCCACGCGCACCGTTCTTGGTGCGCGCTGGCGCGAAGATGAGGCCCTCGTCGAGACGGTTACGCACCTCACCGAGTGGCCTACTGTAATCCTGGGCGATTTCGAGCGCGAGCATCTCGACCTGCCCGAAGAAGTTCTCGTGACCGTCATGCGCGACCACCAGAAGTACTTTGCTGTGGAAGACGCGACCGGCAAACTCGCCCCGCATTTTCTGGCGGTGCTCAACACGCAGGTAAATGCTGAAGGCGCGTCCATCATCCGGCATGGCAATGCGCGTGTGCTGCGTGCCCGCTTCAAGGACGCGCGCTTCTTCTGGGATGTGGATCAGAAAGTGCCACTGGTCGATCGCGTCGAGAGCTTGAAAAACGTGACCTTCCAGAAAGAACTCGGTAGTTACTACTGGAAGACGGAGCAGAACCTTGCCGTGG
>Ga0335071_10008382_pt1 | contig 10623 bp, 9 predicted proteins | sample Lox_Sample_15_FD_206724 | JGI IMG/M metagenome (GOLD analysis project Ga0335071, IMG submission 206724) | Soil microbial communities from Loxahatchee National Wildlife Refuge, Florida, United States - Lox_Sample_1.5 | ecosystem: Environmental > Terrestrial > Soil > Wetlands | place: USA: Florida...
AAAGCTCTGAAGGATGTGAGTGCACTGCTCAAGGGCAGCCCGGAAGACCGGCAGGTCTATATCACGCTGGCGCAGATGAACACGCGCCTGAAGCGTTTCCCTGATGCGGAGCAGGACCTTGACAAGGCAGAGCAGCTCTCGACCAAGGACGACGACAAGGAATACGTCTGGTTCCTGCGCGGCTCGACGTTTGAACGCGAGAAGCGCTATGCCGACGCGGAGGTGCAGTTCAAGAAAGTGCTGGCCAGCGATCCGCAGCACGCCTCAGCATTGAATTACCTGGGCTATATGCTGGCGGATCAGAACATGGAGCTTGACGCGGCGCTTGGCTACATCAAGAAGGCAGTCGATCTTGATCCGGCGAATGGCGCGTATCTAGATTCGCTGGGCTGGGCTTATTTCCGCCTCGGAAAGTACGATCTAGCGGAAGAGAATCTGCTCAAGGCATCGCAGAAGATCAATTCCGATCCGACTGTCCACGATCATCTCGGCGATCTCTACCAGAAGACGGGCCGGCTGAAAATGGCTGTCGCGAATTGGGACCGGGCGCTGAACGAGTGGAACCGCACGATTGCGGCAGAGGTCGATGCGGCGGATGTGGCGCGTGTACAGAAGAAAGTGGATTCGGCGAAGGTCAAGCTGGCGCGCGAAGACGCCAGCAAACAATAGGCTGACTGCGGCTTTGGGCTCTCGGCGCTGGGCTTTCGGCTTTCACTGCACTCGGTCAGGTAATTGCTTTGAGAACTCTGCCTTCAAATTAAGGCCGAGGGCCTAAAGCGAGACCACCGCGATAAACTAAGTCCATGCTCGCCGATTACGCGGTGCGCGTGGAACGGTCGCGGGGACGCCGCCATCCGGAACCTGCTCATCCCTATCGCAACGACTTTCAGCGCGACCGCGACCGCGTGATTCATGCGCGCGCGTTTCGGCGGCTTGAGGCGAAGACGCAGGTTTTCACGCAGCGGTATTCCGATCATTTTCGCAATCGGCTGACGCATACGATTGAGGTTGGGCAGATCTCGCGTACGATCGCCGCGCAGCTGGGACTGAACTCGGATCTCGTCGAGGCCCTGGCGCTGGTGCATGACATCGGCCACCCGCCCTTCGGCCATGCCGGCGAGAAGGCGCTGGACGCCGCCATGCGCCAGCACGGATTCTCTTTCGATCACAACTTGCACGCGCTGCGCATTGCGGAAGATTTTGAGCTAAGATATGCGGCTTTTCGCGGGTTGAATCTGACGTTTGAGGTGCGCGAGGGGATCATCAAACACTCGCACGACTATGCGGCGCGGGAGTATCCGGAGCTAGTGGAGTATCTCCTCGATCTGCGGCCGCCGCTGGAGGCGCAGCTCATCGATCTGACTGACGAGATTGCCTACAACACTGCTGACCTTGACGACGGCTGCGAGGCGCATCTGCTGAATGTCGAGCAGATTGCCGAAAGCTCGGGACTTTTCGCGCAATATTACGGCGAGGTGCGGGGGCTTTATCCTGCGGCTCCGCAAAAGCTGCAGTTTAACGAGGCGCTGAAACGCCTGTTCGACCGGCTGGTGAGTGACTTGATTACCAATACGCGAGAGCGGATTGCAGCGGCGGGCGTGCAATCAGTGGACGACGTGAGAAAGCATCCTGAGCGGCTTGCGGCGTTTAGTCCTGAGATTGATGGAGAGCGGCGGCAGCTTAAGAATTTTCTTTACGAGAATCTTTATTTCAGTCCGTCGCTGGAGGGCGAGAAGGAAGATGCCGAGCGAATTGTGAGCGAGTTATTCGCGCACTGGATGGAGGAGCCGGACGATTTGCCGCGCAGTTACCGGGAAAAAGCGGCGCACGAGCCGCTTCCACGCATTATCTGCGACTACATTGCCGGGATGACGGACCCGTTTATTCATCAGCAGTACGAGAAATATTGCGGAGAGTAAGACTGGGCACCCGTTCGAGGGCTAATCACGTCCTACCCTTGTTCGAAGGATAAACGAGGACGGTAATCACATCTTATTGAGCCCGTTTGCGTGATACTCGCGGGGAACCATTTTTGGTTCGACCGTGTCTGAACCTTTAGAGGCAGGAGATCGAATCATGGGCTTCGTTCGTGGTTTCGTCACTCCAATCGTCCATCTTTTCTCGCTGGTATTTCTTTTTACCTTCTGCGCAGCGCAGACTCCGGCGCCTTCAGGGAAGAAGATTGAGAACGATCCTACAGACCAGCGCGCAGAGGAACTGTACAAGCAGGGAAAGTTCGTGGATGCTCTGCCTCTTTTCGAGGCGCTCTCAGCCGACTATCCATCGGACGTAGCCGTACGTGAACGATGGGCCTGGTGCCTGTTCCAATACGCCGGCACGCTTCCGGAACCGGAGAAGCGCAAGAGCGCGAGGGCGCGGGCGCGCAAGATTGCGATTGAGGCGAACAAGCTCGGCGACAACAGCCAAATCCTACAGTTGCTACTCGAACTCCCGGAAGATGGTGGAGAAGATGTCAAATTCTCGGACCGCAGAGAGATCGATGATGCCATGAAAAAGGCAGAAGGCGACTTCTCTCGTGGCGATCTGGAGAAAGCTCGCGAAGGCTATCTGCGCGTGCTTCTGATGGATCCGAACAATTACGATGCGGCTCTTTTTACCGGCGACGTTTATTTCAAGGAACATGTTCAGGGTGCGGCTGGCGAATGGTATGCCCGTGCCATTCAGATCGACCCCAACCGCGAGACCGCCTATCGCTATTGGGGCGATTCCTTAGCCGCACTTGGGAAAGAAGAAGAGGCGCGATCGAAATACATCGAGGCGATTGTGGCGGATCCTTATCGGCGCCGCAGCTGGACAGGGCTTGAAAACTGGGTAAATCGAAATAAGCTCACGTTGAACTACGTGAAGCTCAAAGACGGAAGCGCGGTCTCGGTTAAGGAAAACAAGAACGTCACCCTCACAATCGACAATTCGTTAAAGGAAGACGATCCGGATATCACGGCATGGGTAGCCTACGTAATCGGCCGCTCGTCGTGGCAAACGGAGGCAACGAAAAAAGAGTTCCCAAACATCCCGCGAGACCGTCACACAATGCAAGAAGAGGTCTTCGCGCTCAACCTGATGATCACCATCATCAAAGAAGACAAAGACTACAAGAAAACATTGCCTAAAAGAAGTCCGGCCATTCAAGCACTTCTTAAGATTCAGGAGGCTGGTTTCCTAGAACCCTTCGTATTGCTGAACCGGGCGGACGATGGCATTACACAGGACTATGTGGCCTACAGGGATAAGAATCGTGAACTCATTCGGCGGTATTTGGACGAATACGTGGTTCCAAAAATACCAGCAGCAGGACATTAATTGGCGAAAGGCCAATGCTCATTTGCTATAGGTGATTCGATACACGACGCCCGCTGAATCATCGCTCAAATACATCGAGCCGTCTGATCCGAAGACGATTCCTACCGGCCTTCCCATCCATTTTCCGTGCGCTGTCTCGCCGGGGGCGAGCCAGCCTGTGATGAAGTCTTGTGCGCCGCCTGCTGGTTGGCCTTTGTCGTCGAGCTTTACGCGCACAACTTTATAGCCGGTGGGAACGCTGCGATTCCAGGAGCCGTGGAATGCCACGAAGACATTGTTTTGATACTCCGGCGGGAACATCGAGCCTTCATAGAACGCCAGCCCTAGCGGAGCGGAGTGCGCCTGCATCTGCACTTTTGGTTCGAGCACGCTCTGGCAGCGACTGTCGCCGGGCTTGGTGAAATTGGGGTCGGGGACTCGGTCGCCGTAGCAGTAGGGCCAGCCGGCGTCGCCGCCTTCTTTGCCGAGGTCGTAGATCGTCTCGGGGGGAAGGTCGTCACCGAGGCGGTCGCGGCCGTTTACGTCCACCCAGACTGTATCGGTCTTCGGATTCACTGAGATTCCTACCGCGTTGCGCAAGCCTTTGGCGAAAATTCTTTGGCCGCTGCCATCGGGATTGAACTCCATCACCGCCGCTCGCCGCGAATCTTTCTCCACGCAGGCATTGCAAGTCGATCCCGCTGAAACATACATCTTGCCGGCATGAAAGACGATGCTGCGCGTGGAATGGCCTCCGCCGCCGGGAAGGTCGGCTAGCTTGACCGCATTTGTCGCTCGCAAATTTGTCTCGTCCCAGTCGTAGCGGCGGACTTTGTCGTTTTCGGCGACGTAGAGCTTGGCCTGGTAGAAGGCGATGCCGTGCGGCTCGTTGAGTCCGGACAGAACATCGACTACGCGCGCGGCTTTGCCGGTGTGTCTGGGATCGGCGAGCGCGACGACTTTGCCTTCTCCGGATTCGCTGACCAGCAGCACCCCGCCGGGAGTGAACGTCAGCATGCGGGCGCCGTCAATGTTGTCGGCAAAGACTGCGATGTGGAATCCTTCCGGCAGCTTGAGTTGCTTGAGATTCAACGGCGTGTTTTCGGCGAGCGCACCAGCCGTCAGTAGGATTACCATTAAAGCTGTCGTCAGGCTGTTGTTGCGGTTCGAAGATTGCGATCGATTGCAGAAGGGCTGCGACATTAATTGGTGCATAGTCGATTATTGATTGATGAAGGCGTATCGGGAGAGGATGCAAACTGAGATAAGGCCAGGAAATAGTGGCTAGACCGGGCGGCGAGTTGAGTGCTGCCAGCTTCCGCCCAAGCAGTTTTTATATCTTCCGGCCAAAATTACCGTTGCGGAGGCTCGTCGTGCCGTAGTCGGATGGATGTAAACTATTGTAAACATGCAGTTTGTCTGCCATTGGACGCTTTGCCCCATTTGGCATCCAAACTGTTTACAGAAAGTGTGGTTTCAAACAATCCGCTTGCTGATGCGCCGGTCGCGTCCGCCAGTGCCAGCGAGTTTGCAAGGCGTAATTGAACGGCGCAATTAAAGGCGCATTTATTAAGCGCGGAGCGAAGGAACGCTCTCTACTGGAGGAACACTAAATGAAGAACCGTACTCTCCTTGGGTTGCTGTTGTGCGCGGCGCTGACGTTGCCCGCGCTGGCACAGGACAATTCCAATTCGACCCAGAACTCCCAACCCGCGGCGACGTCGAGCAGCACAAGCCAAAGCTCGGCAACCAGCGCCAGCGGCAAGCAGCCGCTGCAGCCCGAAGCTCGCGAAGGCTTCTGGGGACGGGTCAATCCGTTCGCGCGCAAAAAATATGTACAGCGCCAGACTGAACCGATTCGCGACCGTGTCAATGAGCTCGATGAGTTGACTGCCGCAAACACCAAGCAGATCAAAGACGTTGACGCGCGGGCCCAGCAGGGCATTCAGATGGCATCCGCAAAGGCCGCCGAAGCCGATCAGCACGCGACCGATGCCGGCAACAAGGCGATGACCGCACAGCAGACCGCCGACAAGGCCAGCACTCGCCTGAACACCGTCGAGCAGGTCGTGACGAATCTGGACCAGTATGCGCCGTCGACGCAAACCGAAATTCGCTTCAAGCCCGGACAGACTGTCCTGAGCAAGAACGCGAAGGAAGCGCTCGATGAGATGGCCACTCCGCTGAAGAGCCAGCGCGGTTACGTGATCGAGGTGCAGGGCTTCTCGTCCGGTCACGGACAGGTTGCGATCTCCAACTCGCAGAAGATGGCTGAGTCGGTGGTGCGCTACCTCGTGCTCAACCACGATATTCCGGTCTACCGCATTTATCTCGTCGGCATGGGCAACGCCCCGTCCCCGGCAACCACGACCGAAGGCGAAGCCAAGCCGAAGCGCATCAACGGTGGACGGGTTGAAGTCAGCCTCCTGAAGAACAACCTGGAGCAGCTTGCTTCGACCAACTCGACTCCGAATCAACAACCGAAGTAAGTTTGCAGTTCCGGCCCTTCCCCTCTAAGAGCCTCCTGCGAGTGCGGGAGGCTTTTACTTTGTCTGGGTCTTGATTGCGTTTCTCTCGGCGTGCTCACATTGTGACAGACGCGCGGGTGATGCTACGAATCGACGTCGTTCCAGCCTGCCGCATGATGGTCTCGAGCTCGCGGCGCAGGATTTTTAGAACAGCTTCGACACCGGGCTCTCCGAATGCGGCTAAGCCCCAAGCCTGCGGACGGCCGAAGCCTACGGCTGTTGCTCCGAGGGCCAGCGCCTTGAAAACGTCGGTTCCGCGGCGGACGCCACCGTCCACAATGATCGGGATCCGCCCTTTTACCGCAGATACTATTTCGGGCAGGCAATCGATGGTGGGACGCAAGCTTTCCTCCGCGCGGCCGCCATGATTCGAGACGACGATGCCGTCGACTCCATGTGTGAGCGCTATTTCAGCATCTTCGCGCGTCACCAATCCCTTTACCACGAGCTTCATTCTGGTCGCGTCCTTGAGGCGTTTCACAAAATCCCACGTAAGACTTGAGGCGTAGAGTCCGGTCACTCTTGTCACATCCAGACCGTCGAACATGGGCTTGCGACGTACATAGCCCGCAAATCCGGGCTCATGACAAGCGGTGCAATCCCGGTCGTCGATGCGACGGCCTTTCAGGATCGTCTCGCGATTGCTGTTTTCGTGGAGATCGACTGTAAACACCAGAACCGGGCTTCCTGCGGCCTCCGCCCGCTTGATGATGGCTCGGGTCACGGCCCAATCGTTGGTCGGATAGAGTTGCTGCCACACCGGCGCGCCACGCGCCGCGGTTACATCCTCGACAGATGAACTTGCCACGGTCGAGAGGATCTGCAGATGGTGTCTTTTGGCGGCGGCACGTGCGACTGCGACCTCGCCATCGGGATGGAAGGCTTTCATGGCGCTGACCGGGCAAAGCACGATCGGTGTCTCCCACTTCGTTCCGAACAACTCGACCGAGGTGTCGAGCCTCCCGACGTCCACCAGGCGTCGCGAGCGGATTTGGATGCGCTGATAGGCATCGTGATTCAGGCGGACGGTGGCGTCATCATCGACGCCTGTAGCCAGGTAGGCGAAGTGCGCGGGAGGAAGCGCCTCGCGGGCCAGGGGCTCGAATTCCATCACATCGAGCGCCTGTTCGGGGCTGGTGATCGATTGCGCGACGGGAGCTGTATCGGGCGGATTGGCGGATCCGGCAAGCTTCAACGCGAATGCTTGCTGCAGTGAGCGCCCCGCCCATGATCGTGCCGTTAACGACCGCGCCATGAGCAGCGGGCCCGCGAGGGCGGGACTGAAGGCGAGATACCGAAGAAATTTTCGACGGCTGTCCGATAGATTTGAAGATGAACGCATAGTCCTCCCGCCCGGCATTTCGCGTGCGGATGCATGCTCCGGGCGACGCGTGATTCTCTAATTCGGCTGTGCATTAGTCAAGAAGGACGCATGCTATGCTGGCTGAGAGTCGCAATCTGGAAAGCTTGTCATGGAATCTCTTTACTTTTTTCGCACGCCTTCGCCCGCTGGTCCCCTTTTCTTGGCCGCTTCTGCAAAAGGCCTAGTACGCCTTGAATTCGAGGGGCGTGTCATGAGAGTGGACGAGAAGAAATTTGAGTTGCGAGAGTCGAGAGAGGCTCTTGCGCCTTATCTCCGCGAACTGGATGAATATTTCGCGGGTGAGCGGCAGGACTTTTCTATTCCGCTCGACTTGCGCGGCACGCCCTTTCAACTTGCGTGCTGGAACGCGCTGCTTGCGATTCCATACGGCGAGACTCGCACCTACGCCGATATCGCCCGAGCCATAGGACATCCCACAGCGTTTCGCGCGGTCGGAATGGCCAACAATCGCAACCCGATCGCGATCATCGTGCCCTGCCATCGCGTAATTGCGACCGGCGGTTCGCTCTGCGGCTACGGTGGCGGGCTCGATCTCAAGCGCAAGTTGCTCGATTTGGAACACGCGCCTGCGCATCCTTGCCTTCCGCTCGCCATGGGCGCATAATCCGGCCAACTGTTGAGGGGGAATTTGGTGCGGCCTGACGTCGAGTATTCCGTCAATGTACCGGTGTCTGTTGATGCGGCTTTCGCTTCGTTTCTCAATCTCGACCGGCTTCTCAATCGCGGCATTTTTGCCGAAGCGCTTTGGACCGAGGGCGAGCCGTGGAAAGCGGGGAGCCGCTTGCGCTATGAGTTGCTTAAGCCAGTGCGGGCATCGATCTCGGCCGTTGTTTCGTCGATCAGCCCGCCACGCGCAGTGACCATTCTCAATCACGCGCTCGGCATTACTGCAGAACAGCACACCAGCTTCGGCCCGGATCTGAAAGGCGGAACGCGCATTCGCATGACGATGACGCTGATTGGCAAATCGACTGAACTCTCCGAAAAGGAAGTCAAAGACGCCGCGACTTTCATCACGCGCGACGCGCTCGATACTATCGTTGCCGACTGCCGCAAGCGCGCGAACTCGGCATCAGGAACGTAGACCCTTGCAGCCAACCATTCAAAGTCTCAGTCACGGCATTCGCGCGCGCGAGATTTCCCCTGCGGAACTGACGCACGAGTGCATTGACCGCATTGAGAAACTCAATCCGGCGCTGAATGCATTCATTACAGTGATGGCTGAGTCGGCGCTCGACCAGGCGCGCCACGCCGAGCAGGAAATTTTCCGCGGAAAATATCGTGGTCCACTGCACGGCATCCCCATCGGACTCAAGGACATCATCGATACCGCGGGTGTGCGCACGACCGCAGGCAGCGCGCTTTTTCAGAACCGCATCCCCGCGCACGATGCCGAAGTGGTTCGCCGCTTGCGCAATGCGGGTGCGGTGATTCTGGGCAAGCAGAACCTGCACGAGTTCGCTTATGGAGGCAGCTCGATGATCAGCTTCTACGGCGAGGTGCACAATCCATGGGATCTGTCGCGCGTTGCCGGCGGATCGTCGGGAGGTTCGGCTGCGAGCGTTGCCGCTGGGATGGGCTATGCGGCGGTTGGCACCGATACAGCGGGCTCCATTCGTTTGCCTTCGGCCTACTGCGGCGTGGTGGGCCTGAAAGCGACCTATGGTCGGGTGAGCACGCGCGGCGTGATTCCCCTCGCTGCTTCCTACGATCACGTCGGCCCGATTGCAAATTGCGTGTGCGACGCCGCGCTGGTGCTGCAGGTGCTTGCGGGGCACGAGCCGAGCGATGCGACAACGGCCAATGTGCCCATCTTCGACTACACCCGCAGCTTCGAAGAGCCGCTGCCACCGTTGAAGGTTGGCATTCCGCGTGGTTTCTTCTTTGACGATCTTCATCCCGACATCGCGGCGGCGGTCGAGAAGGCAATTGAGGTGATGCGCGAGCTTGGGGCAGAGATACGCGACGATATCCGGCTTGAGGTTTCAACCGACCGCACGCTTGCAAGTGCCGAGTCGTGGGACTATCACAAGGAGTTTGTTGCTGGGTCGCCGGAACTTTATCAGCCGGCGACGTCGGCCAGGATCAAGTCCGGCGAGAAGACGACTGCAGCCGATGTCGAACGCGCGCGGCAGGAACTTGCAGGTATGCGTGAGAGCATCCTCAAAGTGTTTGCCGACGTCGACATCCTGCTCACGCCGACGGTGCCGATTCCTCCACCGTCAATCGCCGGCCTGAAGCAGAATCCGGATCAACTTCGCCCGGCGGAACTCATGATGCTGCGCAATACGCGGCCGTTCAACGTGTGGGGAATTCCGGCGATCTCCATCCCGTGCGGTTTCACCAAAGACGGCCTGCCGATTGGGCTGCAATTGGCGGGCGCGCCGTGGGTACCGGACAAGGGACTGCATCTGGCTTACAAGTATGAGCAGGCGACGCAGTGGCACAAGAGGAGGGCAGAGGTAAGAGGTTAGAGGGAAAAAAACAATCAACGGGGTGGCAGGCGTCTAAAGAGCGTCAGGAATGATCTTTGGAAGATAATTGCACCCTCTTCATTCGTCTCCCCACCCTGATTACCATCTCTACATCCAGGGGAACCTCCGCGCGCATGGCAGAAACCGTCCTGCTATTAATCGAAACCGCGCCGGCCTTCACTTTCGCGGCCCCTTCTGTATTTGAGCTAGCCAACCCGATAAGCGTCAGAACCTTTGCCACTGGAATCAACAATGACTGCCCCGAGGATGAACAGTCGACCACGTGGACACCTCCGCCGTGGACTTCTCCAGCGGGCAGTGAAGCTGCGGTGGCGCCCAGCGCTTTTAGAAGCGCCTGTTGTGAGATTTGAAAGAATTCCATTTCCGACGGCGCTTCATGTTTCTGAAACTGCTTTGCCCAAGCCTCAGCGGCTTTTGCTGCCGCATCTGCCGAATGAAAGTCCGCGACAATCATCTGCGCCAGCTCTTTCTTCAACGCCATCGGATGCACTTTGCCGCTCGCTGCATCGGCTCGCATCTGCGCAATCTGATCGCTGCGCACGTCGGTCAACAGTTCGTAGTAGCGCCACATCATGTCGTCGGAGATCGACATGATCTTGCCGTACATTTCTAAGGGCGCTTCGTGAATGCCGATCGCATTGCCGAGCGACTTCGACATCTTGTTCACGCCGTCCAAGCCTTCGAGGATCGGCGTTGTGAGCACGATTTGCGATTCTTGGCCGTAGGCACGCTGTAGCTCGCGGCCCACCAGCAGATTGAACTTCTGGTCCGTTCCTCCGAGTTCGACATCGGCTTCGAGCGCTACCGAGTCGTAGCCTTGCGCTAGCGGATACAGCAGTTCATGCACTGCGATCGGCTTTTCTTCCTGAAAGCGCTTGTGGAAGTCTTCGCGCTCCAGCATCTGCGAGACGGTGTA
>Ga0335071_10008383_pt1 | contig 10623 bp, 8 predicted proteins | sample Lox_Sample_15_FD_206724 | JGI IMG/M metagenome (GOLD analysis project Ga0335071, IMG submission 206724) | Soil microbial communities from Loxahatchee National Wildlife Refuge, Florida, United States - Lox_Sample_1.5 | ecosystem: Environmental > Terrestrial > Soil > Wetlands | place: USA: Florida...
CCGCCTCGACGCCGTAGTCGATGCCCGCAGCCGTGAGCACGGTTTCCAGTTGCCTGGCTTCCCGCAACCGTTTGGCAATGTATACCAACTCGGCCCGATCTTCTCCGAAAAATGCGGCGTCCCGTTTCATTGAGTTGAGATTCCGGGCCAATAGCGCCCACCAACACATCTTAGGAAATGCCTGTTCAAGCCGCCAGCCGGGAGGAGGAGCTTCATTGGATCGCCTTAACGCTCGTTCCCGGACTCGGTACCCGCAACGCCGGTAAACTCATTTCGCGGTTCCGTACACCACAAGCCGTTTTTCGCGCGTCGCGCACGGAACTGGAAGGCGCAGGTGTGAGCGGCGCGGTGGCCCAGAGTATCGCCAGCGGCTGCTCGTTCGAAGATGCCGTCGTGCAGCAGGAAAAGATGCTCGAAACCGGCACCGTGGCGATCACCTTGACCGATCCGCGCTATCCGGCGCCATTACGCGAAATCTACGATCCACCGGTCATGTTATTTGCCCGCGGCCGGGTCGAGCTTCTGCAATCAACGCTTTTTGGGGTGGTTGGAACGCGGCGTCCCACGCCTTATGGTCTCGCCGCTACGGAACGCTTAGCAGGCGATTTGGCGCGGGCAGGGCTGGTAATCGTCAGCGGAATGGCGCGGGGCATTGATACGACAGCACATAAGGCCGCCTTGGCCGCCAGCGGCGACACCGTTGCCGTTCTCGGCTGCGGCGTGGATGTGGTTTACCCGGCCGAGAATCGCAAACTGGCGGAAGAGCTTGCAAAGAAAGGGCTAATTCTATCGGAGTTCGCCATGGGTTCGACCGCGTTTCCGCAGAATTTTCCGATTCGCAACCGTATTATCAGTGGGATAGGCGTCGGCCTGCTCGTAGTGGAGGGAGCGCAATATAGTGGTTCTGCCATTACCGCGCGCCTGGCGATCGATCAGGGCAGAGAAGTGTTTGCGGTGCCGGGGAATGTCACGTCGAAGATGAGTTGGGGGCCTAACCTACTGATAAAACAGGGCGCTAAGCTGGTGCAGGACTGGAATGACGTGGTTGTCGACCTGCCGCCCGAGGTTCGGCGACGGCTTGTAGAAGAAGGTAAGAAGCGCCTGCTGGATCAAGGGGTTACAGACGCAGATGCATCCTCTCGGAATGATCAGGCATCACTACTAAGCAATCAGGGTCAGGCCGCACGCCAGCTTCTGGAAAAGCTAAAACCCGATGCCAGCACGCACCTGGATACCTTAGTTGAAGCGCTAGAAGGGTTTACGCCCTCCGAACTGATCGCTGCCCTGTTTGAATTGGAGATGAACGGCCTGGTAAAACAGCTTCCAGGGAAGAACTTTGTTAAAGTGTGGTAGGCAGTTCTCGCTCCTGGTTAGAAGTTTCCGTTGTCTATGGCAAAAGCTCTCGTCATCGTAGAATCGCCGGCTAAGGCGAAGACCATTAATAAGTACTTGGGGAAGAACTACCTCGTCAAAGCCTCGCTCGGCCATATCAAGGATCTCCCTAAAAAAGACCTTGCGGTAGATGTGGATCACGGTTTTGAACCGAAATACGAAGTGATTGAAGGCAAGAAAAAGCTGATCCACGAGCTGAAAGAAGCCGCCAAGAAAGTCGAGCAGATCTACCTGGCGGCTGACCCGGATCGAGAAGGCGAGGCCATCTGCTATCACCTCCAGGAAGAACTGGACGGTGGCAACGGCAAGGGTAAGAAGAAAAAAGCCGGCCCGGAGATTTTCCGGGTGATGTTTAACGAGATCACCTCACGCGGGATCAAGAAAGCGTTCGAGAAGCCGGGGCAGGTAGACATCCACCTGGTGGAAGCGCAGCAGGCACGGCGGGTGCTCGATCGCCTGGTTGGCTACAAGATTTCGCCGCTGCTCTGGGACAAAGTCCGGCGCGGGTTATCTGCGGGCCGCGTGCAGACGGTGGCTCTGCGGCTGATTGTCGAGCGGGAACGCGAGATCCGGGCATTCGAAAAGCGGGAATACTGGACGATCGACGTCAATCTGGGCGCGAAGAAGCCGCCAAACTTTGATGCACGGTTGTTCAAGGTTACGGCCGCAGCGGATGGAGCCCAGCAAGAAAATCCGGAGATCGGCAACCAGCAGGCGGCGGATGCGATCGTAAAGGCTCTCGAAGGCACCAATTACGTCGTCAAGTCGGTCGGGACCAAGGAGAAGCGCCGCAATCCGGTGGCGCCCTTCATCACGTCCACGCTGCAACAGGAAGCGGCGCGCAAGCTGCGATTCAGCGTAAAGCGCACCATGATGCTGGCGCAGCGGTTGTATGAAGGTATCGAGCTCGGCAAGGAAGGCGCGGTCGGCCTCATCACCTACATGCGTACGGATTCGACGCGCATTGCGGCGGAGGCGATCGACGAAGTCCGCGGGTTCATCGGCGATAAGTACGGAGCGCCTTACCTGCCGCAAGCGCCGAACGTTTACAAGTCGAAGAAAGAAGCTCAGGATGCGCACGAAGCCATTCGGCCATCATCGGTTTTACGCACGCCGGAAGAAATCGAGCGCCATCTTTCCGACGACGAATTGAAGCTGTACCGGCTAATCTGGATGCGGTTTGTGGCATCGCAAATGATGCCGGCGGTTTTCGATCAGACCACGATTGACGTGACAGCGCAGGGAAAAGACGGGGCCGAATATACTTTTCGCGCGACGGGATCGGTGGAGAAGTTCGACGGATATCTGCGGGTTTACAAAGAGGGCAAAGACGAAAAGGACGAGGACGACGAGGAGCTGCGCCACAAGCTGCCGCAGGTGGAGGAAGGTGAGACGCTGAAATTCCGCGGCATCAAACCGGAACAGCATTTCACCGAGCCGCCGCCGCGCTACAACGAAGCGACTCTGGTGAAGAAGCTGGAATCCGACGGCGTGGGCCGGCCTTCGACATACGCCTCCATTCTTTCTACGATTCAGGAACGCGAGTACGTCACCAAGGAAGGCGGCAAGTTCAAGCCGACCGAGCTGGGGATGGTAGTGACCGATTTGCTGCTGGAAAGCTTCAACGACATCTTCGAAGTGAAATACACGGCGCGGATGGAAGAGGAGCTGGACGAGATCGAGGACGGGAAGATCGACTGGCGCGAGGCCATGGGCGAGTTCTACGGACGCTTCGAGAAGGATTTGAAGCGCGCTGAAGAGCACATGACCGACATCAAGCGCATGGAAAAGCCTACCGATCTGATTTGCGAAAAGTGCGGCAAGCCGCTGGTGATCAAGTGGGGCAAGCACGGCAGCTTCATCGCCTGCACGGGCTATCCGGAATGCACGAACACGCGCGAGGTTCCGACGGAACTCGCTGACGCTGATAGCGGGGACCTCACCGAACAGGGCGACGAGGAGTACTGCCAGAATTGCGGCCGCACCATGGTGCTGAAGAAGGGGCGGTTCGGACAGTTTTACGCTTGTACGGGTTATCCGGATTGCAAGACGACGCGGCCGATCGGCGGAACGCAGAAGAAGGCCGATGTCGCGCTGGACGAAAAATGCCCACAGTGCGGCAGCAACCTGGTGATGAAATATGGCCGGTTCGGCGAGTTCACGGCGTGCAGCAATTATCCGACGTGCAAGTTCGTCAAGCAGAAAACCGTTGGCGTGAAGTGCCCGGAGTGCTCGGAAGGCGAAGTGGTGGAGCGGCGTTCGAAGCGCGGCAAAACGTTCTACGGATGCAGCCGGTATCCGGAATGCAACTTCGTGGCATGGGCGAAGCCGGTGGCGGAGAAATGCCCCGAGTGCGGCAGTCCGTATCTGCTGGAGAAGTGGCTGAAGGACGGCGCTACGCTCCAGTGCCCCAACCAAGAGTGCAAGTTCAAGAAGAAGGTGGCTGAACCGGAGCTGGTCAGCCACTAATGGCCGCATCCAGGACCGTCTCCCACCTGCGCTGGTGGATTGGCGGCCTGCTGTTTGCTTCTACCGTCATCAACTACATCGACCGCCAGACGCTGAACGTGCTGGCGCCCTATCTGAAGGCCGACTATCACTGGACCAATTCCGATTTCGCGCTGATCGTGATCGCGTTTCGGTTGTCGTACGCGGTGGTTCAGTTTGTGGGAGGCCGCTTCATCGATTATGTGGGAACGCGGCGCGGGCTGACGTTCACGGTTGCCTGGTATTCGGTGATGGCGATGGTCACCTCATTCGCGACCGGGCTAAGAACTTTCTGCGCGTTCCGATTTCTGCTGGGAGCGGGCGAAGCGGCGAACTGGCCGGGCGCAACGAAAGCAGTTTCGGAGTGGTTTCCAGCCCAGGAGCGCGGTATCGCGGTGGCGCTGTTCGATAGCGGCTCGGCAATTGGCGGCGCGGTGGCGCCGGCGCTCGTAGTATGGCTCTATCACGTGTTCGGCACGTGGAGGCCGGCCTTTCTCATTACGGGGACGTTGGGATTTCTGTGGCTGCTGGCCTGGATCCTCACGTATCACCGGCCGGAGGAGCATCCCCGCATCAGCGACGCCGAGCGTGCCATGATTCTCGCGACGCGCGCGGGCGCCGATGAGAAAGTGGCGGCAAAACGGGCGCCGATGTTGCAGATCCTCGGCTACCGGCAAACGTGGGCGTGCATTCTTTCGAAGGCGATTCTGGACCCCTACTGGTATCTGGTGGCGGACTGGTTTGCGTTATTTCTGGTGAGCCGCGGGTTCAAGCTGGAAGACACGCTGGTTGGGTTCTGGATTCCGTTTGTGTGCGCCGACCTGGGCAATTTTGTGGGCGGCGGGCTTTCAAGCTGGTTCATTCATCGCGGCTGGAGCGTGGGCGCCGCACGGCGGGTGATCTTTGTGATCTGCGGTCCGATGATGCTGCTCATGATCCCTGCGGTTTATACGAAGCAACTCTGGCTACTGATTGCCGAGTTCGGTCTGGCCACGCTGGGATATGCGGCGTGCGCGACGGTGTTTCTCACGCTGCCATCGGATCTATTCGAAAGCGGATCGGTGGCGACGGTAAGCGGACTGGCGGGAGGCGTGACGGGCTTCGTGACCATTGCCGCCACGTACACGATCGGGGCGGTGACGGACAAATATTCGTTCGCGCCAATCCTGATGGGCGCAAGCGCCGCGCCGGTACTGGCGGCGTTTGTGGTGTTCGCGCTGGTGCGGAATACGAAGAATACGGGGAACGGCGTGGTGTTGCGGATTTGAGTTTCTAGCCGGCGGCGTTTCCCCGATTTAAATCCGAAAAACGCCCAAGGGAACACGTTCCAGCATGGTCCGAGTGGCGCGTCATCTGGCCAGCGCAGCCCGAATGCGCGACCACAAGCCGGCTTATGGGGAGTAATCCGCACAGGTTCGGATCGGCCTGCGTTTCGGGTCTGTTAGCATTGATTACCGATGGCCGCTCCTCCCATCGATTGGCGAAACAATGATATGCAGCAGGCGCTTTGTGCCGGACTGGACGAGGCTTCGAAACTGCTGTCCGAGGCTCAAGGCCAAAATGGGCTGGAATTCTGGCACGAGAAAGTGCCCAGCGGGCTGAATCAAACCGCGCTGTTCTCGTATCGAAACTTGCTTTTGGCTTGTAGGCAGGAGGGCATTTCAGCTGCTGCGTGGGCCACGCGGAACCTACTTGAAACGCGGATCTGGACGGAATACGTCACGGCTTCGAAAGACAACGCTCGCCGGTTTTACTTGGATTGGCTCAACGATGCGAGGGAACTGCTCGATAAAGCGCACTCGTATGATGGCTCGATCAATCTCGAAGAATGGAGGATAACCTCCCCGTATGCAGATTTGGATTTTGGGGAAACGACTGCCGAAACAGCACGGGACTGGCTCGGAGAATTGCGGAACTCCTCGGCACTGGTGGATGAAGACTACATCAGGGTCGGCACGATTGCGAAGGAACTCGGCCATGCCGCGAAGTTTGCATCGTTGAACAGGATGTTGTCGAAATTTGTTCACCCAACTGCATTCTCTGTGCTGTCGATGCCGAGCGATCGGGCCCGCCACAATACAGTGACGTTTATCTTGGTAGAGGGCAGCACCGCGTGCGCCCGGTGCCTGACCTTTCTCAATGATTTTTTGAAGCAGAAGAATGTTGAAGAGTTTTTTAGCCATTGAGCCGTTGTCGATTGGTATTATCAACGCACACGGCGTCAAAGCGGGCCGCAGAACAGCGGGCTAGCTCGTCTTCCCAGAAGCGTTTACGCGCCGGCTATAGGCCCCCACTTACGACCTTGAGTCGGCGGTGAGCGGTCTCCGAGCGGGCTGTCGGCCACTCGTACGGCACCTTGACGGACGAGTCGACCAAGGACATCACGCCAAAGTTAGAACGCGGCCATGCCCAGGCGGACTACCCGCGGTGATATTCTTCTGGCAGCGCCATATGAAAATCGCGTTGACTGTTCCGACCTTTCTTGTACTGTGTGCCATGACGGCGCAGCCGGCAACCGCGGCAGACCGCGTGAAGACCGCCAACGGCGTCGTTGAGTCGACCACATCACCGAAAAACGGTGTGCGGAGTTTCAAAGGCATCCCGTTCGGAGCGCCGCCAGTGGGAGTGTTCCGCTGGCGCGAGCCACAGCGTGTCAAGAACTGGGCGGGCGTCCGCAATGTGGATAAGTTCGGTCCGGCATGCATGCAGAAGCTGGCGCCGGATGACGACTACTGGCTTCGCGGCGACGGCATGAGCGAGGACTGCCTCTACCTCAACGTCTGGACGCCGGCCAACTCGGCCAAGGAGAAGCTGCCCGTGCTCGTATATATCTTTGGCGGCGGGTTTCAGAACGGCGATGGCTCCGAGCCGAGATACGACGGCGAGAGCATGGCGCGGCACGGCATCGTCGCGGTGTCGGTGAACTACCGCACCAACATTTTTGGCTTCTTTGCGCATCCGGAGTTGACCAAGGAGTCGCCGCATCACTCCTCGGGCAACTATGGACTGCTGGACCAGGTGGCCGCGCTCAAATGGGTGCAGACGAACATTGCGGAGTTCGGCGGCGATCCCAAGCGGGTAACGGTTGCCGGTGAATCGGCAGGCTCGATTTCCGTGAGTGCGCTGATGGCTTCGCCGTTATCGACGAATCTGATGACAGGCGCGATTGGCGAGAGCGGAGCGATGATCTCTACTCTACCCGCGCGGCCTCTTTCGGAAGCCGAGCAGGGCGGTGTCAAGTTCGGCAAGGCTGCGGGCGCGACAACGCTGGCTGCACTACGCGCCTTATCGCCGAAGCAGATTCAGGAAGTGCAGGATAAGGCGCGGGGCACAGAGTTCAGTACGACACTCGACGGATATTTCCTAAAGAAGCCGCTGCTGGATGTTTATCAGGCGGGTGACCAGGCGCACATTCCGTTGCTGGCCGGATCGAACACGGAGGAAGATTCGCCGCAAATGGTGCTGGGTGATGCGGAGCCGACACCAGAGAATTTCGAAGCCGGAGTGCGAAAGGCCTTCGGAACAAAAGCGGACGGCTTGCTGAAAGCATACCCGGTGCATTCGCGCGACGAGGTTCTGGACGCCGCGACCGCGTTGGCGAATGCGCGGTTCATCTCGTATGGGACGTGGCTATGGACCGAACTGCAGATGAAGACAGGCGCGCCGGTGTATCGCTATTTATATGCGCACCCACGTCCGGAGTACACGGGGACCCCGGGAGGTGCGGCGCCCAGACCAGAACCACCTGCACGCGGCGCGGTACATTCGGCCGAGATCCAATACGCCATGGGCAACCTTGATATCGACCCGCGATATAAGTGGGAAGAACCGGACCACGAGGTATCGAGGCTGATGCAGAGCTACTTCGTAAACTTTGTGAAAACCGGCAATCCGAATGGTTCGGGACTACCCGAGTGGCCGGCATACAAACCGGACACTTACGAGAGGCTGCGGATCGACACTACGCCGAAGGTGGAGAAGGAAGATCGGAAGCAGTATCAGGCCTTTGGCGTGGCAATGCCGCAACCGTGATTATCACATCGACCTCCCTCGGTACCAGCGCGGGCGCGAGCTGCTCGCATTGCTCACGGGAATGGTTGGCCTCCTTCCGATCCTCACGCTGCCAACTCTTGAACTTTTTGGGAACTGTTACCGGTGCCTTGGGCGGATCGGACAGAGGCGATTGGCGACCACGCATTCTCCGTGTCGCGCGTGATACGGCCAAAGCAGCGGAATCAGGGTCCGCAAGCCGACTTGAACGAAGCCGCTAGCGCGGCGGCCGCCCTGAGCTTTGGTGGTTGTTTGAGCAGTAGTGTTGTCGAAGAGAAAGGAGTTCTCTTCCATGACACTGATTCAGCGGATGAGGCAAGAACTCGTCCGTCGCAACTATTCCGCAACGACGATCCACTCGTACACCAAAGCAGTAGAGCACTTTGAGGGATACGTCGAGGCACCGCTCGATCAACTCGGGCCCGATGACATCCGGAGCTACCACGCCTACCTGCTCGGAGACAGAAAGCTCGCCGTCAATACGGTCGTGCTGAACGTCTGTGCCCTGCGTTTTCTGTACATCAAGGTTCTTAAGCGGCGGGACATGAAGGAGGACTTGCCGTATCCGAAGGAGCGGAAGTGCTTGCCGGTTATTCTCAGCCCCGGCGAAATTGCCCAGCTGATTTCAGGAGCCCGCAATCTGTACCACCGCACGCTGCTGATGACTCTCTACTCGACGGGCCTGCGCCGGGCCGAGTTGTGCCGGCTCAAGGTCAGCGACATAGATAGCAAGCGCATGATGCTCCGCGTCGTCCAGGGCAAGGGCGGCATTGACCGAGAAGTCCCGTTGAGCAAGACTCTGCTGCCGACGCTTCGTGAATACTACCGCTGGATGAAGCCCCAGACTTATTTGTTTCCGGGTACGATAAACGGCTGGCGTGCCGACAAGCCCATCAGTGAAAAGATCGTTTGGCAGGCCGTTCGCGAGGCACGCGACCGTGCCGGCATTAAGAAGCGAGTGTCGCCACACACCCTGAGGCACTGTTTTGCAACTCACCTTCTGGAATCTGGAGCTGATTTAAGGACGATCCAGATGATACTCGGCCACTCGGACCTGGAGGCGACGACGGTCTATCTCCACCTTTCGCGCCGGCATCTTCAGGCCACAGCCAACCCACTGGAAAAAATCAGCGTTTCGAGTCCAACGCAACTCGAGCGTTCGCGGAGAAAGCGCAAGCCGGAATGACCCGGCCCACCGTTGAGGTGGCCGACTTACTACGCTCACAGGGCGATCGCTTCTTGGAACAAAATCCGTGGCTCAGTTTTCAGCAGCTGACGGTCTTGCGCGCCATCACCCGCTGCCGCACTGCGGCACTGGGCGGCCACATTGACACCTGTTCCAGATGCGGTCAGCAGGCCATCTCTTATAATTCCTGTCGAAACCGGCACTGTCCGAAGTGCCAAGCGCAAGCCAGACAGCGCTGGCTGAAAGCTCGCGAAAAGGAACTTCTCACCGTCGACTACTTCCACGTGGTCTTCACGTTGCCGCACGAACTGAACGCTGTTTGCCGGCGCAATGCCCGGATTCTATATAACCTCCTTTTCAGCGCCAGCGCCGCTGCCATGCTGGAATTGGCAACAAACCCAAAATGGCTGGGCGCTCAGATCGGCTTCATTAGTATTCTGCACACTTGGGGCCAGAATCTGCGGTTGCATCCCCATGTTCACTGCGTGGTTCCGGCGGGCGGATTCTCGATCGGTCACAAGCGCTGGATTCACGCTAGGTACACCTTCTTTCTGCCCGTGCACGCACTGAGCACCGTTTTCCGTGCCAAGTTCGTCGAGGGATTACGCAACGCCCACCGGGATGGCAGACTCCACTTTCCCGGTTCGCTGAGCGAACTCACAAAGCCAGAAAGATTTGCCGCCTTTGTCGATGCGCTATTCAAGCAAAAATGGGTTGTCTACGCCAAACCAGCATTCGGCAGTCCGAGTCAGGTTTTGAGATATCTCGGCCGTTACACACACCGAGTCGCTATTAGCAATCACCGCTTACTCGCCTTTGATGGGGAACGCGTCACTTTCCGCTGGCGAGACTATGCGCACGGAAACAGACAGCGTAAGATGACGCTCTCAGCAATGGAGTTTTTGCGCCGGTATGTGGAGCACATTCTTCCGCGAGGCTTTGTCCGCATTCGGCACTTCGGATTCCTCACTAACAACCGGAGGTCCGTGCTGCTAGCGCTGGCTCGCGAACTTCTAGCCGTCCCGCCATCGCCGGAGGCTAGCTCCACAGATGCACCCGGCATCTCCAGTTGGCGCTGTCCGCATTGCAATGGAGAAATGCAAATCGGGCCAAATCTATCTGCCCTGCTAATAGCTTCCCGGTGCAGAACTCTCGACAGTTCCTAGATCGCGCCATACCTGTCGGCCAAACGGCGCGCCATCATGCGTGCATGCCGACGTGTGCTTGCACGTCTTCCGAACCGGCTCCAAGCCCTTCCAGCACCGACTTGTCAGCCCTTACGGTGCCAGGACGGATATCGGAGAGGAAAATTTCCACAACTTCCGTCGCACCCAGCGGCATCAGTGAATCGCCTCAACATCTCCGAACCACGCTAGCGGCCCCATAGCGCGGACCACCGCGCTAGCGGCTTCCTTCAAGTCGTCCCTATCGAAACTGCCTCGGCCCGCACGGCACGTTTTCACACCACTTTCCCGTCCGAGGCAGTCCCGATAGGGCGCTAACGACTT
>Ga0335071_10008384_pt1 | contig 10623 bp, 12 predicted proteins | sample Lox_Sample_15_FD_206724 | JGI IMG/M metagenome (GOLD analysis project Ga0335071, IMG submission 206724) | Soil microbial communities from Loxahatchee National Wildlife Refuge, Florida, United States - Lox_Sample_1.5 | ecosystem: Environmental > Terrestrial > Soil > Wetlands | place: USA...
GCCGAACTCAGGGGAGGAGACGCGGCCGTCGCGGCCCAGCGCCACGGTGCGGCCGCCGGCGCGCACCACGGCCGTGCCGAACCCGCGGCCGACCGCGCGCGCGTCGGCCGCGGACAACGTCTCGCCGACGATGCCGCGAATGTCGTATTCGCGCAGGACCGTCGGGTCGAAGCGGTGCGCGTCAGTCATTGCCCGCGCGCCCGGCGGTCTCCGGGCGGCCGACGCAGGTATAGCGGAACCCGGCGTCGCTCATCTCTTTGGGCGCGTAGACGTTGCGCAGGTCGACCACCACGGGCGAACGCAGCAGGGATTTCATACGCTCGAGATCGAGAGCCCGGAACTCGTTCCATTCGGTGATGATGGCGAGCGCATCCGCCCCCTTCATGGCGCTGTAGGCGTCGTGGCACATGACGACGTCGGGCAGCAGCTTCTCGGCTTCGTCCATGCCCTCCGGGTCGAACGCCTGGACCCTGGCGCCGGCCTGGATGAGCGCCGGCACGATGTCGAGGCTGGGAGCGTCGCGCATATCGTCGGTGTTCGGCTTGAAGGTCAGTCCGAGGATGCCGATCGTCTTGCCTTTGACGCTGCCGCCGCAGGCCGAAATGATGCGCTGCGCCATGTGCTTCTTGCGCGCCTCGTTCACCGCGACGACCGCCTCGATGATCTTGAGCGGCGCCTTGTACTCCTGCGCCGTCTTGACCAGCGCCAGGGTGTCCTTGGGGAAGCACGAGCCGCCGTAGCCCGGCCCCGGATGCAGGAACTTGCGGCCGATGCGGCCGTCGAGCCCGATGCCGCGCGCCACGTCGTGGACGTCGGCGCCAACCTTCTCGCACAGATCGGCGATCTCGTTGATGAAGGTGATCTTGGCGGCGAGGAAGGTGTTGGCCGCGTATTTGATCAGCTCCGACGTCTCGATCGAGGTGAACACGATCGGCGTCTCGATCAGGTACAAGGGCCGATAGAGGCTGCGCATGACCTCGCGCGCCTCATCGCTGTCGGCGCCGATGACCACGCGGTCGGGCCGCATGAAGTCGTTGATCGCCGATCCCTCGCGCAGGAACTCGGGGTTCGACACGACGTCGAACTTGGCATCGCGGCGCACCGCGCGGATCCGGCGCGCCACCTCCCGGCCCGTGCCGACCGGTACGGTCGACTTGGTCACCACGACCGTGTAGCCGTCCATGGCACGGCCGATCTCCTCGGCGGCACCATAGACGAAGGACAAATCCGCATGGCCGTCGCCGCGCCGCGACGGCGTGCCGACCGCGATGAAGACAGCCTTCGCACCCTTCACCGCCGCCGCAAGGTCGGTCGTGAACGACAGCCGCCCGGCCTTGACGTTGTTGGCGACCAGTTCCTCGAGCCCCGGCTCGTAGATCGGGATCTCACCGCGCTTCAGGCGCGCGATCTTGGCTTCATCCTTGTCGACGCAGGTGACGTTCACCCCGAATTCCGAGAAGCACGCACCGGACACGAGCCCGACATAGCCGGTGCCGATCATCGCGATGTTCATCTCATTCCTCTTGCTCTCGTCAGGTGCCGAATGGGGGCCGAATCGGCCGACAACGACCGATGGCTATGCGTAATTCCGCAGGATCTTCTTGACGTCCGCCCCCATGTCGTCGCGGGCGAGGGCAAAGGCCAGGTTTGCCTCGAAGAATCCCACCTTGTCGCCGCAATCGAACCGCCGCCCCTCGAAGCGATAGCCGTGGAACGGGCTGCGGCCGATCATGGGGATGAGCGAGTCCGTGAGCTGGACTTCGCCGCCGGCACCTTTGGTCTTGCGGTCGAGATGATCGAAGACCGCGGGCTCGAGGATGTAGCGCCCGATGACGGCGATGGTCGACGGGGCCTTGTCGGGCGCCGGCTTCTCGACCAGGCCCTTGACCTGGACCAGGCGGCCGTCGTTGCGTCCCGGATCGACCACGCCGTAGCGTTGCGTATGGTCGCGCGGCACGTCCATGACCGCGATCAGATTGCCGCGCACCTCCGGGTAGGCGTCGACCATCTGCTTGAGGCATGACGTCTTGGCGAGGATGAGGTCGTCGGCGAGAAGAACCGCGAACGGCTCGTCGCCCACCAGGTGGCGCGCGCACCACACGGCATGCCCCAGGCCCAGCGGCTCCTGCTGGCGCGTATACGCGATGTCGCCGGCCTTCGGCATCCATGCCCGCAGGGCTGCAAGCTCGGCGGTCTTGCCGCGCTCGTCCAACGTGCGCTCGAGCTCGAACGAGCGGTCGAAATGGTCTTCGATCGCCTCCTTGCCGCGGCCGGTGACGAAGATGAACTCCTCGATGCCGGCGGCCTGCGCCTCTTCCACCGCGTACTGGATCAGCGGCTTGTCGACGACCGGCAGCATCTCCTTGGGCATCGCCTTGGTCGCGGGGAGGAACCGCGTGCCCAGTCCGCCGACCGGAAAAATCGCTTTGCGCACCCGCACGGCCATGTGGTGGTCCAACCCTGAAAGTTCGTGCGGACTTGTGCCACAAGCCATCCGACGCAAGCAAGCCGGGCGTTGCCGTCGGCAGGGCCGCCCGACCACTCTAAGCTACTGATAAGATTTATACTATCCGCCGCGGAGCGCCGGCAGGACCAACACCTGGGGGGCATCGGGACTCGGCAGCGTGGCCGAGCTCACCAGCGCCTCGGGCGTTTCGCTGGTGCGGACCGTGTACTTGGTCTCGCTCTGCAGCCGCTCGAGAAAGCGCTGCAGCCGGTCGTACGAGAAATAGTGCATCGGGATCAGGAGCGGCGCGTTGAGCTGGCGGATCACCTCGATCATGTCGAACTGGCCCATGGTGAAGACGCCGTCCACCGGCACCAGGACCACGTCGAGCTTGCCGAGGGCGGCGAGGTGCGCGGGCGTCAGGGTGTGGTGGAGATGTCCGAGATGGGCGATGCACAGCCCGGCGCTCTCGAACACGAAGATCGAGTTGCCGTTCAGGCGCGTGCCGCCGTTCCAGTCGCGGATATTGGTCTGCACGTTGTAGATGTGCAGGTCGAGATAGGTGAGATTGTACTGGACCGGGGTCTCGGGCGTTCCCCAGCCGCGCAGCACGTATTTGATGTCGGGCTCCGGAGAGTCGGTGTAGTGCGTCGAGTGCGCGTTGTTCATCGTCACGATGTCGGGCGTGAACGACGGCTTGATGTAGCCGTTGTAGTCGGTGACCGCGGTGGCACCGCCGGCGGTCTGGATCAGGAAGCTCGCGTGGCCGAGGAACGTCAGGTGGACGCTGCCCGGCGGCACGTCCACCCTGTCTGCGGCGAAGAAGGCCCGCGCCGGAAGCTGGGCGATCGGGATGCAGTTCGCCTGGGCGAGGCCAGCCCAGCCGGCCACGCCGATCACGATGAGCCACCGAACCAAACGCCCTGTCGCCATCGCACCACCTTAGCACGTGGCCGGGCCTAAGACAGGCACCGTCTCCGAACTGTCATAGATCGCATGACAGTATGCGCCCTCGCGGACCCTTCCCTGAGTCGGAGAACGATGATGTTGAAACGTGTTCTGACGAGCCTGGCGGCGGTTGCCCTCGTCCTCGTGGCCGCATCGGCGGCCCACGCCCAGCAGCGGGCGATCTGCTACAACTGCCCGCCCGAATGGGCCGACTGGGGAACCGAGCTCAAGGCGATCCAGGCCAAGCTCGGGATCACCGTTCCCGAGGACAACAAGAACTCCGGCCAGTCGCTGGCCGCCCTGATCGCCGAAAAGGCGAACCCGGTCGCCGACGTCACCTATCTCGGCGCGCAGTTCGGAATCCTCGCCAAGAAAGCGGACGTTATCTCGCCCTACAAGCCCGCGGGCTGGGACGACATCCCGGCCGGGCTGAAGGACCCCGACGGCTACTGGTTCACCATCCACTCCGGCACGCTCGGCCTCTTCATCAACACGGCGGCGCTCGGCGGCAAGCCGGTGCCCAAATCCTGGAAGGACCTGCTCAAGCCCGAGTACAAGGGGATGGTCGGCTATCTCGATCCGACCAGCGCCGCGGTCGGCTATATCGGCGTGGTCGCCGTGAACCAGGCGCTGGGCGGCGATTTCGAGAACGTCACGCCCGCGATCTCCTTCTTCAAGGAGCTGCAGAAGAACCAGCCGATCGTGCCCAAGCAGACGTCCTACGCGCGGGTGCTGTCCGGCGAGATTCCGATCCTGTTCGACTACGATTTCAACGCCTATCGCGCCAAGTACGCCGACAAGGCGCCGGCCGAGTTCGTGATCCCCTCCGAGGGGACGGTCGTCGTGCCTTACGTGATGGCGCTGGTGAAGAACGGGCCGGACACCGAGAACGGCAAGAAGGTGCTCGACTTCGTGCTGTCGGACGACGGCCAGCGCGTCTGGGCGAACGCCTTCATGCGGCCGGTGCGCACCTCGGCGATGTCGGCCGAGGCGGCGGCCAAGTTCCTGCCCGCCGCCGAATACGCGCGCGCCAAGCCGATCGATTTGGGGGCGATGGCCGACGCCCAGAAGATGGTTGTCGAGCGCTACCCGCGCGAGGTTGAATAGGGCGGGGCACGGGAGAGGCGTCACTGCGAGCGGAGCGAAGCAGTCCAGGGCCGTCGCACTGGCCCTGGATCGCGTCGCTGCGCTCGCGATGACGGCAGGCGGGCATGGCGGGGCGGGACCGGCTTCTGAGCGCAGTGCTATTGGCGCCGACGGCGATCGTCTTCGGCGCCTTCTTCCTGGTGCCGCTCGCCGAGCTGTTCCTGATCGGCGCCAGCGGACCGGCCGGGTTCGCCGCATACGCCGCGATCCTCGTCGATCCGCGCTATGTCGCCAGCCTCGCCTCCACGATCGCGCTGTCGGCGGCGGTGACCGCGGCGACGTTGGTGATCTCGGGGATCGCCGGGCTGTTCCTGTCGCGCAACCGCTTTCCCGGGCGCGACCTCCTGGTGTCGCTCCTGACCCTGCCGCTCGCTTTTCCCGGCGTGGTCATCGGCTTCCTGGTGATCATGCTGGCTGGCCGCCAGGGCCTGATCGGCGCCCTCTCGAATGCGCTCACCGGCGAGCGGATCGTCTTCGCCTACTCGATGGTGGGCTTGTTCATGGGCTACGTCTACTTCTCGATCCCGCGCACGATCCTCACCGTCATGGCGTCGGCCGAGAAGCTCGACCCGCGCCTGGAGGAGGCCGCGCGCTCGCTGGGGGCCGCACCCTGGCGAGTCGTGCGCGATGTGATCCTGCCGGGCCTGAAGCCGGCCCTGATTGCCGCGGGGGCGATCTGCTTTGCCACCTCCATGGGCGCGTTCGGGACGGCGTTCACCCTGGCGACGCACATCAACGTACTGCCGATGACGATCTACACCGAGTTCACCTTGCAGGCGAACATCGCTGCCGCGGCCGCCTTGTCCTTCGTCCTGGGAGCGGTCACCTGGGCCGTGCTGGCCCTGGCGCGCAGTGCGGCCGGCGCCTCGGTCGCCGCCGCCGGATGACAGCATGAAGCGCCGCGGTGTCGCCTTTTACGCGCAGCTCGCCTTCACTCTCGTGGTTTCGGCGTTCCTGATCGTGCCGGTCGGGCTTTCGATGCTGGCGGGCATCACGGCGAACTACTTCCAGGGGGTCGGCAGCGGCCTCACCTTGGATTGGGTCCTCAAGGTGTGGCAGCTCTACAGCGACAGCATCTATCTCTCGATGCAGATCGCGCTTGCCTGCCTTGCCGCAACCTTGGTGCTGGGCGTGCCGGCCGCCTACGGGCTGGCGCGCCGGCCTTCGGCGTTCGGGCGCGCGATCGAGGAGCTCATGGTCATGCCCGTGGCGATCCCGGGGCTTGCCACCGCCCTGGCGCTGATCGTCGCCTATGGCGGCTTTCGAGGGTTCCGCACGAGCTGGGCGTTCATCCTGGTCGGCCACGTGCTGTTCACCCTTCCGTTCATGATCCGCTCGGTGCTGGCCGTGATGTCGGCCATCGACCTCAAGATGCTCGAAGAAGGGGCCGCGAGTCTGGGGGCCGGTTTCGCGCGCCGGTTCTTCGGCATCGTGCTCCCCAACTGCCGTTCGGGGATCCTCGCGGGCTCGCTGATGGTCGTGACGTTGTCGATCGGCGAGTTCAACATGACCTGGCTGCTGCACACGCCCTTGACCAAGACCCTGCCGGTGGGCCTTGCCGATTCCTACGCCTCGATGCGGCTCGAGATCGGCAGCGCGTACACGCTCGTGTTCTTCCTGATGATCGTGCCGCTCTTGATCGCGCTGCAGCTGATGATCCGGCCGAAAGGCGACATCCGGTGAGTACGCGTATCCGCCTCACGGCTTGCGGCAAGACCTATGCGAACCGCCACCAGGGCGCCGGCGGTGCAGCGCTCGAACCGCTCGATCTCGAGATCGCAGGCGGCGAGACCATGGTGTTCCTGGGACCGTCGGGCTGCGGGAAGACCACGCTCCTGCGCCTGATTGCCGGGCTCGAAAGCCCCGATCCCGGCGGGCACGTGTTGTTCGATGACGAGGACGTGACCTTCGTCCCCATCGAGCGGCGCAAGGTCGGCATGGTGTTCCAGAGCTATGCGCTGTTCCCCAATTTGAGCGTCGAGGGCAACGTCGGCTATGGGCTCAAGGTGCGCGGCGATCCGCCGGCCGAACGGCGCGCCCGCGTCGACGAAATGCTCGAGATGATGCGCATCGGCGACCTCCGCCACCGCGCGATCGACCAGCTCTCGGGCGGCCAGCGCCAGCGCGTGGCCCTCGCCCGCGCGCTGGCCGTCCAGCCGCGCGTGCTGCTGCTGGACGAGCCGTTGACCGCGCTCGATGCCAAGCTGCGCGACAGCCTGCGGATCGAGATCAACACGCTCCTGCGCCGGCTCGGCATCACCTCGATCTACGTGACCCACGACCAGGCGGAGGCGATGACCCTGGGCGACCGCGTCGTGGTGATGAGCAAGGGCCGTATCGAGCAGATCGGCCGCGCGCGCGACATCTACTTCAAGCCGGCCAACCGCTTCGTGGCCGAGTTCATCGGCACCATGAACCGCCTCCCCGCGATCGTCGCGGATGGCCGGCTGTCCATCGATGGCGGCGCCGCCCTGTCGTGGGCCGGGCCGGACGGGCCGATCGAAATCCTGTTCCGCCCGGAGGATGCGGTCCTGTGTGCTCCCGGCCGCGGTCAGCTGTCCGGCGTCGTGCGCGCGAGCTTCTTTCTGGGCGACCGCACACGCGTGGTGATCGACGGCAAATCATGTGAGATCGTGGTGGAGACCACCTCGCGCGGCGATTTCGCGCACGGGACCACGGTCGGATTGCGGCTCGATCCGGCTCTCCTTCTCGCGCTATAAGAATTACATGCTGATCGCGCAACTCACCGACACTCACATCAAGCCGGCCGGCCGCCTGGCCTATCGCCGGGTGGACACCGAAACCTGCCTGCGCCGCGCCGTGGCACATGTCGCGGGGCTCGAGCCGCGGCCCGATGTGGTGCTCATCACCGGCGACCTCGTCGATGCCGGCCATCCCGAGGAGTACGCGCTCCTGCGCTCGATCCTCGAGGATCTGCCGAAGCCCTACTACCTGATCCCCGGGAACCATGACGAGCGGCGCGCGCTTGCATCAGGCTTTCCCGACCACAGCTATCTGCCGCGGGACGGCGAGTTCCTCCACTACGTTGTCGACGGGCATGAGCTGCGGCTGATCGGCCTCGACACGATCATCCCGGGCCAGCCCGGCGGGGAGATGTGCCCGAAGCGCGCCGGGTGGCTGGACGCGCGGCTCACCGAAGCGCCGGACCGGCCCACGCTGCTCTTCATGCATCATCCGCCGTTCAGGACCGGCATCGAGCACATGGATGCGATGCGCCTGGCCGACGAGGATCGCTTCGCCGCTCTGGTGCGGCGCCATCCGCAGGTCGTGCGGGTGCTGTGCGGCCACGTTCATCGGGCGATCCAGGCGCCATTCGCCGGCACGACGGCCTCGATCGCGCCCTCGACCGCGCACCAGGTGGCGCTCGACCTGCGGCCGCAGGGACCTTCGGCCTTCATGCTGGAGCCGCCCGGATTCCAGCTGCACCTCTACGAACAGGGCACGGGCCTCGTCACGCACACCGCCGCCATCGGCGACTTCGACGGCCCTTACCCGTTCTTCGATGAAGGCGCGCTGATCGACTGACTAGCGGCGATCCGTCGTCCGCTTCGGATCGATATGGTCCGGCACGTCACCTTGCTTCGCCTCGATCGCGGCGGCGATCGCTTCGTATTCGCGGGCGATGGCAAGGTACGCATCGCTCTCGTCAGGAACCGCCATCGCCTTCACGCGCGCCTTGGCGGCCAGGAGGCGGCATTGCTGCGCCGTGCTCATGATCGTTCATCCCGCGCCGGGCGAGTGCGACGGGCGGTGGCGCCGATGCGGCCGTCACGCCGGAACAGCCGGGCGAAGAAGGACGGCGGTTCAGCCCGCTCGCCGGCCTGGCTGTCGGCACTCTCGATGATCACCTGGACCTCGTCCCACAGATCCGGGTGGCGCTCTTCGAAACGTCGATAGGTGCTGGTGCGGCTTCGCGACATGCCCCCTCCATCTTCTCGGATCACCAGGGCCCGCGTCGTAGGCGAGGGGAACCTACGGGTAATCCGCAGAGCCGTAAGTGACCCCGGTCACCTCACGGAAGTGATGCGCATCACATCGCGGGCTTTACATCCGCACGAAGCCCATGAATCCTGTCGTGTCCGCCGTTTCTTCCACGCGAGGCGCCCATGGCTGCCGATGCATCGCCCCCGGGAATGGCCCCAGCTATTGCGGATGACCTCGTCGCGCGGGCCGCGGCGCTGGTCCCCGCACTCAAGGCCCGCAGCAAGCAGGCCGAGGCGCAGCGGCGCCTGCCGGACGAGACCGCGGCCGAGCTCTCGGACTCGGGCCTTCTCAACATCTGCGTGCCGGCACGGTTCGGCGGCTACGAGCAGCCATGGGACGTGCTGTGCCAGGTGAGCCGGGCGCTCGCGCGCGGCTGCGGCTCGCAGGCCTGGTGCGCCAACATCTACAACGACCATTGCCAGCTTCTGGCCGGTTTCCCGCTCGAAGCGCAGGAAGAGGTGTGGGGGCCCGGCAAGCCGGCGCGCATCTCGGCCTCGATCGCGCCCGAGGCCAAGGCGCAGCGCGTGCGCGGCGGCGTCCGTCTGTCCGGGCGGCTACGCTTTGCGAGCGGCGTCGACCATGCGCACTGGGTGATCGCGGGCGGCATGATCCTCGCTGAGGCAACGCCGCCGCAGCGCGCCTACTTCCTGGTGCCGCGGCGCGAGATCACCATCATCGATGACTGGCACGTGGTGGGACTCGCGGGCACCGGCAGCAAGAGCTTTGTCGTCGATGACGTCTTCGTGCCGGAGCACCGGATCCTCGATGGCGTGCATTACGACGAAGGCACCGGCCCCGGCACATCGGTCAACACGGCCGCCGTCTATCGCATGCCGCGGTTCGACGTTGCCGGGACCAGCTTCGCCGCGGTCGCCCTCGGAATCGCCGAGACGTTCCTGGCCGAATACGTGGCCTCCGCGCGCGGGCGCCGCAACCTCTTGGGGCTGGTGGCGGAGCAACAGGGGGCGCAGATCGGCGTCGGCGCCTCGGCGGCGGAGCTGATGGCGGCGGAGCGGCTCATCTTCGGGGCCGCCCGCGACGCCATGGCGGTGCTGGAGCGGGGCGAGCGCCTCACGAGCGAGCACCGGCAGCGCACCCGGCTGGGTGCTGCGTTCGGCGCGCAGCTGTGCCTGACTGCCACGCAGCGGCTCTTCAACGCGGCCGGTGCCGGCGCCCTGTTCGCCGACAACCCGATGCAGCGGCTGATGCGCGATCTTTACGCCGTGGCGGCACATCGGGCGCTGACCTGGGACGCCTGCTCCTCGGGATACGGAGCGGTGATGCTCGCAGCGCCCTGACCTACTCCTCGACCGGAAGCTCGCTCGTGATCAGCGACCAGCCGGCGCGCGATGTCCAGTGACGATTGACCGACGGCCGTACGCCGGGATCCTCGCCGAACGATCCCGCCGGGATGATGACCTCCCGTCCGCTCCGGGTGAGGCGGGGCAGCGGTGATCCGCATCTGCTGCAGAACGACGTCGAGAAGCTCTGCGCCTCGGGTAGATCGTAGCGCACGACCAGGGCCTCGCCCTGCGTCCATCGGAACGAGTCCGGCGGCACGAAGGCGTTGGTCGCATGGGCGCTTCCCGTTGCCTTGCGGCAGCGCGAACAATAGCAGTTCACGAATCTCGCGAAGGGTAACCGGGCTTCGTATTTGACCGAACCGCACAGGCAACTTCCGTTGACGATCATCGCAGGTCCCCTTGTTTCAATATCGTTCGCGCCCTCACCCGCCCAGCAGCAGGTCCTTGGCCTGGTTGATCTTGGCGGCGAGATAGTCCGAGCCCCCCTGATCGGGGTGGAGCTTCTTCATCAGCCGGCGATGCGCCTCGCGGATGGCGGCCTCGCCGGCGCCGGGCGCCAGACCGAGCACGCGCCACGCCTCCTCAGGTGACATCGCGGCGGACGATGCCGCCGGCGCCTCCTGTGCCGCCTCGCCCTCGCGCCAACCTGGATGCAGCCGGTCGAGATAGGTTTCCAGCAGGGCGGACGAGTCGGCGTCGCCGCGGCACTCGGCCGCAAGCTTACGCAGCTCGGCCAGCGACAGCTGGCCGAGGCGGCGGCCCTGATAGGCGCCG
>Ga0335071_10008385_pt1 | contig 10623 bp, 7 predicted proteins | sample Lox_Sample_15_FD_206724 | JGI IMG/M metagenome (GOLD analysis project Ga0335071, IMG submission 206724) | Soil microbial communities from Loxahatchee National Wildlife Refuge, Florida, United States - Lox_Sample_1.5 | ecosystem: Environmental > Terrestrial > Soil > Wetlands | place: USA: Florida...
TGTCCCTGCATTCGGAAATATAGAGTGTTATCTTGTCCGAGTTTCCGGCATCGCAGCTCAACTGCGCGGCCATGAATTCCGCAGGATAGTGCGCCTTTAAGAAAGCCGTTTGATAAGTGACCATGGCATAAGCGGTTGAATGGGATTTATTGAAACCGTACCCTGCAAATTTCTCCATAAGTTCAAAAATATATGAAGCTTTATCCGGTGCAATCTTGTTCTTTTGGGCGCCTTTTTCAAAACGACTCTTCTGTTCAGCCATCTCTTCAGGCTTCTTCTTACCCATCGCTCGTCGGAGCAGGTCCGCCTCACCCAGTGAATAGTCGGCCAGCAGCTTGGCTATGCTCATAACCTGTTCCTGGTACACGATTACGCCATGAGTTTCTTTGAGAACGGATTCCAGTTGAGGCAGTGAATACTCGATGGTAGTTCTGCCGTGTTTGCGATCGATGAAATCATCGACCATCCCGGATTCCAGAGGTCCGGGTCGATACAATGCGAGAATTGCTATCAGATCCTCAAATGCTGACGGCTTGAACTTGGTCAGTATGTCCCTCATCCCCGAGGACTCAAGCTGAAAGACTGCCAGCGTGTCACCTCTGGAAAGCAGGTCGAAAGTCTTTTTGTCGTCCAGAGGTAAGGAGTTGATGTCCACGTCCATGTTTCCGGACTGCCGCAAGAGTCGAACCGCTTGGTCGATCACAGTAAGGGTCTTTAATCCGAGAAAATCAAACTTCACGAGACCGATCTTCTCGACCCATGTCATGTCAAACTGAGTCACCGTCTCTTTGTTTGTGCCTAGATAAAGCGGCAGATGCGCTACCAGCGGTTCGTCGGAAATCACGATTCCTGCGGCATGCGTGGATGCATGGCGGGTGAGCCCTTCCAGTTTGCGAGCCGTATTGATCAGGTCCGCCACCCTGGGATCAGTAGCCATTAGATTCTTGAGCCGCGGTTCGTCTTTGACGGCTCGGTCCAGTGTTATGTTAAGTCTATCCGGTATAAGTTTGGCGATTCGATCCGCTTCCGCATAAGGAAACCCCAGTACCCGAGCCACGTCTCTTACCACAGCCTTGGCCTGCATTCGCCCGAATGTGATGATCTGGGCAACTTTGTCCTTTCCGTACTTATTTGATACATATTCTATGACTTGGTCACGGCCTTGCATGCAGAAATCAACGTCTATGTCAGGCATACTTTTCCGTTCAGGGTTCAAAAAACGCTCGAATAGCAGATCATAACGAATCGGATCAATATCTGTGATGCCCAGAGAATATGCGGCAAGCGAACCCGCGGCCGACCCTCGGCCCGGTCCTACCGGGATCTTTTGATCCCTAGCAAAGGCGACAAAATCGGCCACAATCAAAAAGTAGCCGGAAAACCCCATCTCTTGAATGAGTCGGATCTCGTGTTCTAACCGACTTTCATACACTTGCTCCGCGGCGGCATCGATTTCGCCTCGTTCCTTTAATTTCGCAATGCGGCTTCTGAAACCTACTCGTGTCTGTTTCTCAAACTGTTTTCTGAGAGATTCCCCTGACCCGGGATCAAACCTGGGCATATGCAACCGCCCGAACTCTAGCAGGACCGAGCATCTATCAGCGATCAACCTCGTGTTGCTCAGGGCCTCGGGGCAATGTTGAAAATCCCTCGCCATCTCCTCGGGTGATTTGAAATAGGACTGGTCGGTCCTGAAGGTCAATCTATCAGGATCATCCAATTTCTTCTGGGTCTGGATACAAAGAAGGATCTCGTGCGCTCTGTGGTCCGAGGGATCCAAGTAATGGCAATCATTTGTGGCCGCCACCTTCAGGTCCAGCTTTCCGGCCAGTTCCAGAAGGCCCCTATTAACCCTCTGCTGCTCCTCCAAGCCATTCTCCTGGAGCTCGAGGAAGTAGCGTTCAGGTGTGAAGAGGTCTCGATACCACGCGGCGGCTTCCATAGCGGCATCCTCATTGCCTGACAGGATCCATGCAGGGACTTCTCCCGATAGACATCCGCTCAGACAGATGAGCCCCTCGTTAAAGTTCGCCAACAATTCTCGATCTATTCTGGGCTTATAGTAGAAGCCCTCATGGTAGCCCTTGGTCACCAGCATACACAGGTTTCGATAACCTTTTTCATTTTCGCAAAGGAGGATAAGATGGTGCGAAGTAGTTTCGCCCATCCGCGCCGATTGGTCGAAACGGGAACCGGGCGCGACATATACTTCGCAACCGATTATGGGCTTGATTCCGCTTTCCTGGAGCTTCGTATAGAACTCCATTGCACCGAACAGATTCCCGTGGTCAGTCAGCGCCACAGCTGGTATTTTGTATTCTTTGGCCCTGGCCACAAGGTCCGGAATCCTCATGGCCCCATCCAGGAGAGAATATTGGCTGTGAACATGGAGATGGGCGAAGTCTACCGTAGGCATATTTGTTCCTTATGTCTTTGAAATAATTATCGTTTTAATTTCACCAAAAGCACACAATATCATCCTGCTCTTGGCTGTGCAACTGCAAACTGCGGTTGAATCCTGAAGTCTTCGTAATTAATTTAAGGCATTATTTAACATAATTATCTGAGATTGATAACAAATGCTAATGTTATTTATCATATATCGACTCTATCACAAAGATATTGACATTTTTTGAACTAGAGGATTAGAATAGATCAACCAGCGGGCTGCCGCCATTACATAGGCATAGCATATTTTTCTGTCAGCCAACAAGCCGACAAGGCAGGTTGGAGACGTGCCCGAGCCTTTAGGTCAAGGTCAACCCGCGGGCAGATAAGTGACTGAGAGTTAGCCTCGGCCCTCTGCGCTCTTATCTGCCGAAATCGTGCTGGGTGGTCATCTGTGTCTGACACGTCCGCTCCTGTTCGCATTCTGGCTTTCATTGGTGCCTCAGTGTTTTCTTTGTTGGGGAACGTTCGTCTCCTCATCGAAGAAATGGGACAGGTGTTGATTCTGCTGGGCCAGAGTCTCGTATGGATGTTCCGGCCTCCCGTCCGTTTTCGCGAGTTTGTTCGGCAACTAGACTTCGTAGGTGCCCAATCAGTGGTACTGATTGTGCTTACCGGAGGTTTCACCGGCATGGTCAGCGCGCTGCAAGGGTACATCGGTATGCACAAGTACGGGGCTGAATCCATGGTAGGGGCCACGGTGGCCTTGGCTTTGACCAGAGAACTTGGGCCGGTGATCAGCGCGCTTATGGTCGTTGGACGGGTGGGATCGTCGATGACCGCGGAACTCGGCAGCATGCGGAACACCCAACAGATTGACGCGCTGTCGAGCATGGCAGTGGACCCGGTCCAGTATCTTGTCGTCCCTCGTATCTTCGCTGCCATCATGACATTGCCGATTTTGGCCCTGATTTTCAGTTTTGCGGGCATGATAGGGGCCTATCTGATCAGCACGCAATATCTGGGAGTTGATGCCGGCACATTCATGTCCGGGGTCCGATATTATCTCGACCCTGATGATGTAGGGCATGGAGTTGTCAAGGCCGCTGTCTTTGGGCTGATTATCGCTCTAGTGGCTTGTTTCAAAGGCTACTATGCCACCGGAGGGGCCAGGGGAGTGGGTATCGCCACAACCCGATCTGTGGTGATTTCATCAGTCCTGGTGCTTGTTTCCGATTATGCGATGACGACCTTGATGTTCCATCGTCCATGAGCGTTTTTGGCGGAATTTCAGATGATCCGCTTGGATAGTGTTCATAAACAGTATGGAGACCAGAAGGTTCTTGACGGCATGAGCCTCGAAATTCAGGACGGCTCAGTCACGACCATTATTGGCAGGTCCGGCGGAGGCAAGTCTGTCCTGATGAGGCACATGATCGGACTGGAAAGGCCTGATAGCGGAGCAATCTATGTTGACGGACAAAACATTGTGAACATGAAGGGGCTCGAATTGAACAGGATGCGCAGACGATTCGGTGTCCTGTTCCAGGAGGCCGCGCTTTTTGATTCACTTTCAGTGAAAGACAATGTGGCGTTCCCTCTCAGGGAACACTTAAAGGTTTCGGAAACGAGGATTGCGGAAATCGTTGAGGCAAAGCTGGCCGAAGTAGGCATGGGCCAGCATAAGAACAAGTTTCCCGGTGAATTATCCGGCGGGATGAAGAAGAGGGTCGGCCTTGCCAGGGCATTGGCCCTGGACCCTGACGTTGTCTTCTTTGACGAGCCGACCAGCGGCTTAGACCCGATTACGAAGGGAGTGATTTTCAGGCTGATCGCAGCGACTCACCGGGAGCGGATGAATACTTATGTGCTTGTCAGCCACGATATTCAGGGTGTGCTCCGAATATCTGATGAAGTGATGATGCTTTTTAACGGCAAGATTTCGACGAAAGGGTCGCCCGAAGAAATTTTGAACAGCTCGGATGCCGTCATCCGTCAGTTCATAACGGGTTCCGCGGACGGGCCGATCACGATGGATTGAGGCAGGTAGTTTCCGGATGAACCGATTTTCATTGGAAGCCAAGGTAGGACTGTTCTTCGTGATAGCGGCCGCGATTTTTGTGTACACGTGGTTTCATGTTTTGGATTTTGGGAAGAAGGAAGGATTTATTCTTAAAGTCCGTTTCCGATCGGCGGAAGGCCTGGTGAATGGCGCCCAAGTTCAGATTGCGGGAATCAAGGTGGGAAGCGTCAAGAACATCATCTTTGATCCCCAGAGCGGCAAGGCAATAGCACTGTTGGAAATAAACGACGCTTACCGCGATTCCATACCGGAGGATTCAAAAGTAAATCTGAAGACCAAGGGGCTTCTGGGCGACAGGTATGTAGAGATAGAGCCGGGCAGACCGAATGTCCGCAAACTCAAACCCGGCGAGGAAATCACGCAAGTCAACGAGCCCTATGATCCGGAAAAATTGGTCGAGAACCTGGGCATAATAGGCCAAGACGTGCAAGTCCTAATGCGTGCGGCCCGTCAACAGATGATAGATGAAAAGGGCTCGGAGAAGGTCGGCAGTATAATTCAGAATGCCGACGACGTTTTCAAGAATTTGAATGAACTCATCGGAAAAAATAAGGAGAAAATAAACCAGACCGTAGACAGCACGAATAACGCGACAGCGAAGCTCGACGAAATCGTTAATCGCAACAAGGACAAGATAAACCGCTCCGTGGACAATCTGGACAGATTCTCCAGCTCATTGGACAAAGCCAGCGAGCGGTTTGTCAAATCATCAAAAGACCTGGAAGCGCTTACTGGTGACGTGCGAGCCGGTCGTGGGACGTTGGGAAGACTTGTCGTGGATGAGTCTCTTTATCGGGATGCTTCCAGTCTGGTTAGAGACTTGCGCGGTCTCACAAACAGTGTCCGGAGCGGACCCGGCGCTGTTAGCCGTTTAATAAATGACCCGGAAATCTACTTTGAAGCGCGACGTGCTATCCGAAATATGAGTAAAACCGCTGAAGATGTTTCCGAAGCCACTCCCATCAGCACTCTAGCCATAATCTTAGGGTCGGTCTTTAGATGAGGAGTGGACACGATGTCGCCCGCAGAAGATGCCCACGCTGACCGTCACCGAAAGCGCTCGTTGCCGTTCCTTGTGAAAGAAATTCGGCGCAGCGAAATTGCCGGATGTCCTCCGAAGGTTCTTTTGTTTGTTATCGCAATCTGTGTCACCGTTTCCGCGCTGCAATCGGTACCAGCCTATGGATCGGCATACGATTTCTTGCGACTGACAACACCAAAGATGCTTTTCGCTCTGGATCCTGATATTACCGTGCGAAAAATCGATCCCTACGCGCCGGACGGGGCTTGGACTCTGGGCGAAGGATGGGGTGTCCCTCCTATCTTTTTCCACACAAAAGTCCCGGGCTTATATGACCGGGTCGATTTTTTCTATCCTTTGGGATGCCGGGAAGAATCCAAGTTCAGGAGCAGACTAAGGTTTACCCCATTTTTTGAGAGTTATTGGTCAAAGGTCCCTCCTTTTGACGGCTTCTCCCGTTGCCTTACGCTGTATCAGGGCTTATCGGACATGGGCCAGCCTTATTGGGGATTTTTTCCGTTTTACGGGTTTACTTACAGACGGAACGGCGCGGACAAGACTTTGTTTGTTCTTTTCCCTCTTTACAGTGAAAGCACCGACGATGATGCCAGAACGATTAGGCTGCTTTGGCCGTTTATAACGTATGCTCGAAGCCCGGGACGGCAGGCATTCAAAATATGGCCGATTGTTGGGACCGACTCGATTCGTCAGGAGTATCGCAACCGTTTTGTGTTATGGCCGTTCTTCCAGCATGTAGACAAATATCCGGGCACCCCTGAAGCCTATTCGTACACCGCCGCGCCATTTCCTTTGTACATGCGTCAAGACTCCTGTTATTCCACAACCGTTGACCTCTTGTGGCCGCTGTTTACTTACTATCATCACTATCCCACAGGGCACCGTCGCTATAGCTTGCGTCCATTGTTCACTTACGGATATGGAGGGGGAATCGACGAACTGAGCATATTTTATTTTTACTATTCCAAAACCGACCGAAACAAAGGCACATCTTCAGGGATGTCCGAGGGATACATCTCTGTGGGCGATGACGAAGTCTTTACTGAACGCAAGTTTTTGATGATGAGTTCGATCCAAAAGAGGTATAGGAAAGGCTTCCTTGTCTTTGCGAAATATAAATTCTGGCCTTTTGCGGAATACAGTTGGGATGTCAAACGGGGATCTCACCTGAAGGTCCCTGAACTCATAAGCTTGAAGAGCGACTGGTGGGACCTGAATTTGGGCCGCCTCTTACGTTTCCTCGATTTCAGAGACACGCCCTTGACCCGCGAGATCAGTCTGTTGTCAGGATTGAGTCAACGAACCGAATTCAAAACGCACCCTTACATTTCCCCACCGCCTAAACCTGGCGACGACGGTTGGCAAGAACTCATATTCGGTTCATTCGGCAAGCGCTAGAGACTGATCAAAGATTAACGGCCACTAACGCCTTATTCTACACCTCGTGCTCCTCGTGCTCCGATTTGATCCCGTAGCCGAAGATCATGGCCTTGAAGTTCTCACCAACGGTTTCCCCGGTTGTTGCCAGATAAATGTGCGCCACAAGGAAGGATGCGAAAATAGTCCCCAGAAGAATGTGAACGGTTGCCAATACTCTCATACCGCCAATGACGTCTATTAATCCTTTGAACAAGTCAGGATACATGTACATGAGTCCGCTTATTAGTAGAATGGGCACGAGTGTTGCCTGCTTTCCCAGGTAAACGACCTTCTGAAGCGGGTTGAATTTATTGTCTTCGGTAGGGGGATAGGGATGGGGATCATGTGTAAATATTCCTAAGAGATAAAATCTGCCTTGGACTATCATGCGTCCGGGGATGTCGCCCTTCCGCGGGATATAATGCGAAATCCGTCCGGTTTTGAGGTTGTATGTCAGCCATACGACAAAAGAGACTACCATGCCCCACCCGAACCAATTGTGTATGCTTACCGCCCAATTGAAGCAGCCGGGAAACTTTTCAGGCCAGTGAAGGATTATGCCCGTAAAGATCAGCATTACTATGCAGAGCGCCTGGAACCAATGCCAAATCCTTTCAACCAAGGGATGGAGAAGTATTCGTCCCTCTGGAAGATGGATAGGTCCTTTGCGCCTCGTAAGGTATCTAAGTCCGCCATGGGCTATGGGAAGACCCAACGGCGCGATCACCGTAAGAATAATAATCACATCCAGGGCGGGGATCCTATTGGCCCCGATGACGTACCCGAACTTCCTGATCGTATCGGTATTGATATACCCGGTTTTTTGGATGTATTCCAACAGTCCGGCGGGTTCTTTCTCTTTGGATAACATCGTGAACTTCGTGTGACAGGATTCACAGCCTGCCACCTTGACCTTAACGGGAAGTATATAGTGGACCCCCGCTTTTTGGCCTTGATGGCAAATTATGCAGTCGAGCTTCGCAACATGCTCCTGGAATTCGTATAAATTTCTGTGCCCTTGTTCGATTTTCCTGCCGGAGGTATTGTGGCAATCAATACAAACCGTTCGTTTGAACTCCTTGGAATAATCGCTCGCAGCCTGACCGTAATGCGCATTGTGACATCCGATACAATCCGGGGCCTTCTGTGAAAGCTTCTTACCATGAACGCCCGCGTCGGCGGATTCTACTGATTCCTCATGGCATTCTTTGCAGTCCACTTTTTTCACACGTTGCTGATGCGGCACTTCAGACACGTCCTTATGGCAACTTACGCAAGTTGTGTCCGCATGCACGCCGTCCGAATATTGCCTTGCCTTTATGGCCAGGTTCATTTCTCCAAAAATAAACGGAGGCTTGGGGCTCGGTGGAAGCGGACTGCCTTCAACGACAACCTGATCGAGCAACTCTTCTCGTGACATTTTTAGTATGTCAGGATTGTGGCATTCCATACAGGCTTGATTGGTAAGCTCCTCAGGTTCGGCTGCTTTCGGCGATTCCCCTGCCTTCGGGGTCTCAGACTGGGCCGTGGGTTCCTTTTCCGGAGCTGGAGCAGTCGGCGCCGGTGACGGCGCCGGAGTCGCGGGCGGTTTTGTTTTAGTTTCCACAGATTGCGAGACGGGCGCTTGAGCTGTTGAACCTTGCTGCTGGGCGATTGCGGGGGCGCAGGCGAAATAGGATGCAATAGCAGTGGCTGAAACCGCGGCGAACAGAGCACTCCGGCTCCAATTTTGACAATTGGCAATCCTTGATTTCATTCCAGACTCCTTGGAGCCGGCAAAGGATTCGTGACCGACCGCGGTATTATTGCGCGCTATTTGCCCTCACCCTCATCGGCCGCGCCCGGATGACATTTACTGCAGGCTGTGGGGCCGGTCTTTTTCTTCTCTTTCTTCATTTTCTTGTGACAGCTCTGACATTTGTCGTGATAAGCCTTCTGCAGCGAGACGATTTTGTCCTGTGCCTCCAATTTATGGCATGCATAGCATTTCTTGACTTCCTGTCCTTCCTGCCACACATTCTTTCCGTCTTTGTATTCGTGATGGCATTCTGTGCATTTGAATTCTTTGTGTTTGGCGTGCGAAAAGGTCACAGGCGTTTTCTTCGGTTCCTTGAATACCTCCTTACTTGAAATTACGATGTCGTGGTCCGGGGCCTGGGTGGCTGCATAGGCCAGTGTGATTGCCGCGATAAACGCGGCCCCGACCAGCGCGACCAACATTTTCGCCCTGTCGCTCATGATCCGCCCTCCTTGTACTAATTGTGAATGCTAAGCTGAACGCCGAGAAACCCGGCGAGACTTTCCGACCAGCCAAGATATAAGAAATAACATGCCGATGTTAACGGTTCAAATCTTTTTTTCGGTCTTCGCCCCAAGCGTTTCCAGCTCATCGATAACTCGCCGGACCAGTTCATCAACTTTGGCTGCCACCTTTGGCGTCAATTCCGTTCCCAAAGGTTGAATGTCCGCGGGCTCAATTCCCAGAATCACCACGTCTCGGGGCTCCGATTCGATGAGAGAACATAAATTCAAGGCTTCCACCAAGTCACTGTCATGGGCAGATTGCTTGAACCTGAGCCCCCTGGGAAGATCGCTCTTGACCAGCCGATAAATCGTGCCAGGTTCCCCTCCGCCAAGGACCGCATCCACCACAATAAGATGATCCGCTTCCTGTATCGTGGACAGCAGCCAGAGCCCTTGGGTCCCGCCGTCCACCACACGAACATTCTCGGGCAGACTATACTGACGCTGCAATTGCTCCACTACACGAACACCGACCCCTTCGTCTTTTAACAGAATATTCCCGATGCCCAGGACGACAATTTTGTCCATGCTCAGTTCATACTGCTTTTCAGTTTGCGATTTTAAGCGGCAACTCAATTGACCGGTCAGGCATTCGGGTGGAGTCAGACATGGCTTTACGCACGTCTTCAGGGATCCCGAAAACGTTTTCTCCCATGACGCAAGTGTAGAGATATTGCTTCATGCGGCTGGGGTTCTTCAGATAGACTCGGACCAATTGCTTCCAGAATTGAAGCCTGTATCCTGGAACAATTCCGTGCTTCCATATAAAGCGCAGTAAAGCCCGCAGATCGTTCAATGTGGCTCGAATGGATTGGCCCTTAACCCCACTAGCGGACGCGCCGGCGGACACGGATTTCTCAATGCCCAGCGCGCGGCGGGTCGGCCTCATGTCCATGTAATGTCGGTATGTTCGTTGCAGGTAAGCAGACGGCTCGTATAGTTTTTGACATGCCTCAAGGTATTCCTGCATTATCTCTGCTTCCGGGCGGGAGGGAACATAGTTGAGCCTGCCGCCGGTGGTGTTCCCGCCGGTTCTCTCTTCCAGCAGTCTACCTTCCTTCTTCAGCCGGTCCCAAAGAGATGTGTTGGGCAGGACTTGCAGCGTATTCAACATAGCCATGGGGATGTCATTGTCATGGACAAACGAAACGATCCTCTCACCTGTGCCCTTCTTCTCGTTATCGAAGCCGATGACAAAGCTGGAAAGTGGAGTAAGTCCACGCTGCCTAATGGTTCGTATCGCCTCGGCCGGTGAGTTACGAACATTCTGAAATTTGCGATTCAAGATCAACGTTTCCGTGTCCGGAGATTCGATGCCTATGAATACATAACTGAAATTCGCCTCGGTCAACCGATCGATCATCTCCGGATCTGCGCCCAAATTCAGGGA
>Ga0335071_10008387_pt1 | contig 10622 bp, 9 predicted proteins | sample Lox_Sample_15_FD_206724 | JGI IMG/M metagenome (GOLD analysis project Ga0335071, IMG submission 206724) | Soil microbial communities from Loxahatchee National Wildlife Refuge, Florida, United States - Lox_Sample_1.5 | ecosystem: Environmental > Terrestrial > Soil > Wetlands | place: USA: Florida...
TCGACCGCGTCGTGCGGGAGATCGAACGCAAGCGCGGCAGCCACTTCGACCCGCGCGTCGTGGACGCCTTCCTGAAGGTGATCGACGAGTTCCGCGGCGAAACCTGGGAGGCGCCCGATGGTCCCGCCGGGGACACCGGCGCGGCACCCGGGGGCGAGCCGGCGGACGCCGCCACACCCGCCCTCGAGGAGGACGTGATCGCCGCACGGGCGCTCGGCAGCCCGGCGCCGGGCGGGCGCGAGCCCCGCGGGGGCCGGGTTCCCCGCTAGAAGGGCTCGCCCTCGAGGTACAGCTCGCCGGGGGGCCACCCGACGCCGTCGCGCAGCGGCCTCCACATCGCGTCCATCGGCATCCTCACCCGTCCTCCGGGCTGCTCCACCCACACCGGCTCGGCGATCTCCTCGAAGCCGAACTCGCGGTACAGCCCGACCAGGTGCGCCTCGCAGAAGAGCATCGCGCGGTCGGCCCCGAACCCGCGCGCCAGCTCCAGCAGGTGCCCGGCGAGCTCGCGCGCCAGACCCCGCCCGCGGGCGCTGCGCGTGACGACGAGGCCTCCCAGCCCGACGACCTCGAACGGGGGCCCTCCGCCGGCGTGCAGCTCCGCGAGCACCGCCCCGCCGGCTGCGAGCAGCCTCCCGTCGTCGTCGCGCAGCCCGATGTTGTGGGTCTTGTCGCGCCACGAGAGCGCTTCCCCCGCGGCCCCCCACGGTTCGCGCTCGCCCGCCAGCAGCTCCTCCCAGTAGGGCTCGGCCTGTGGATCGAGCTCCACGACCCTCATCGCGGGCCATTGTGGCCGATCGCGCCGCAGGGGACCGCGGGGATACGCTTCCCGCCGATGACGGACCTGGAGAAGCTCCGCGAGCGCACCGCCGAGCTGGCCGACCTCGAATGCGTGCAGATGCTGCTGGGCTGGGACCAGCAGGTGATGATGCCCTCCGAGGGGGCCGAAGCCCGCGCCCAGCAGCTCGGGACGGTCGCCCGGCTGAACCACGAGCTGGCCCGCGACGAGCAGCTCGGGCGCTGGCTCGACGGTCTCGACGGAGCGGGGCTCGACGGCGTCGACGGTGACGTCGTGCGCCTCGCCCGGCGGGATTGGGAGCGAGCCCGGAGGGTTCCGGAGGAGCTCGCCTCCGAGCTCGCCAGCGCCGGCGCGGAGGGCCAGCAGCGCTGGCAGGAGGCGAGGGCGGCCGACGACTTCTCGATGTTCGCGCCGGCGCTCGAACGCAACGTGAGGCTGGCCAGGGAGTACGGGGCGCTCGTCGCCGACGACGGGCACACCCCCTACGAGGGGCTGCTCGGGGACTACGACTTCGGGGTTCGGGCGGAGGACCTGCGGAGGCTGTTCGCCGCCCTCGCGGACGGACTGCTCGCGCTCGTGGACGAGGCGGAACGGTGCTCGCCGCCGCTCACGCTGCAGGTACCCGTCCCGGCGCAGCAGGGCGCCGTCGACAGCACCCTCGCCCTCCTCGGGGTGGATCCCGCCGGCTGGCGGGTCGACGTCTCGGCGCACCCCTTCACGGCCTGGATCGGGCGGGGCGACACGCGCATCACGACCCGCTACAGCGACGGCGACGTGGAGTCGCTGCTGAGCTCCCTGCACGAGTATGGCCACGCGCTGTACGAGCGCCAGATCGATCCGGACCTGATCAGGACCAACCTCGGCCGTGGCACCTCGATGTCGATCCACGAGTCCCAGAGCAAGCTCTGGGAGAACCACGTCGCCCGCAGCCCCGCCTTCGCCGAGCTGCTCGCCAGCGAGCTGGGGACGGCCGGCTTCCAGATCCCGCCCGCGGAGCTGCACGCGAGCCTGACCGGCGTGCAGCGCTCGCTGATCCGGGTCACGGCGGACGCCCTCACCTACCCGCTGCACATCGTCCTGCGCTTCGAACTGGAGCTCGCGCTGATCGAAGGCGACCTCACCGTTCCCGAGCTCCCGGGCGCCTGGCGGGAGGGCGTGCGGCGGCTGCTTGGCCTGGAGGTCCCGTCGGACGCGCTCGGTGCCCTGCAGGACGTCCACTGGGGGGCGGGGAGCTTCGGCTACTTCCCCAGCTACGCGCTCGGGTGCCTGATCGCGGCCCAGCTGTGGGAGACGCTCGAGCGGGAGCTGGGGTCGCGCGAGGAGGACCTGCGACGCGGCGAGGTGAGCGCGATCCGGGCGTGGCTCGGCGAGCGCGTGCACCGACACGGGCGCCGCTTCGACACGACCGAGCTGGTCGAACGCGAGACCGGCTCGCCGCTGTCGATCGAGCCCTTCATCCACTACGTCGAACCGCTGGCGCAGCCGCGGCATTGATCGACCTCCACTGCCACGTGCTCCCGCGGCTCGACGACGGGGCCGTGGACCTCGAGGACAGCGTCGCGATGGCCCGTGAAGCGGCCCGGGACGGCATCGAGGTGGTGTGCGCGACGCCGCACGTCCGGGCCGACCACTCCGTCCGCCTGGACGAGGTCCCCGAGCGCGCGGCGGCCCTCGAGCGGACGCTCCGGGAGCGCGGGATCGAGCTGCGGATCGTGCCGGCGGGAGAGGTCGCCCAGTCCGCGGCGCCCGGTCTCGGCGCCGAGGAGATGGGGCTCGCCAGCTACGACGGGACGGGCCGGTGGGTGCTGCTGGAGCCGGACCCGGGTCCGCTGGGCGACGAGTTGCAGCAGCTCGTCGAGCGGCTGGCCGCGGGCGGCACCGGGACCATCCTCGCCCACCCCGAGCGCCACGCGGGAGCCGACCTGCGCGAGCGCCTGCAGGCGCTCACCGGGGCCGGCGCCCTGATCCAGTGGACGGCCAGCTTCCTGCTCGACAGCCCCCCCGACGGCCCCGTGGCCGCGCTCGCGCGTGACGGCTTCGTGCACGTCCTCGGCAGCGATTCGCACTCCTCCCGGGCGGGGCGTCCGCTGCGCCTCGGCGACGCCTTCGGGTGGCTCGCCGACGCCGTCGGCGAAGAGCAGCTCGAGTGGTCGCGGACCACGGCGCCGGCCGCCGTGCTGCGCGGGGAGCCGGTCCCCGAGCGGCCCTAGGCCGGCTCCAGCGCCACGGCCCCCAGCAGGCGCTCGATCACCTCCCGCGAGCTGCTGGCGAGACCCCTGCGCAGGTAGTTGGCGGCGCCCGCGGCGGCTCCGACCCGAAGCGCCTCCTCGAAGCTCTCGCCCCGCGCCCAGGCGCCCGCCAGCGCGCCCAGCATGGCGTCGCCGCAGCCCTCCCGGAAGCCGCTCGTCAGCAGCGGGGGAGTGAGCCACCAGGCCTCCTGTCCGCTCACCACCAGCGCCGGCTTCTCCCCGCGTGTGACGACCGCCGCCTTGGCTCCCAGCTCGAGCAGACGCTCGGCCGCCGCGCGCAGCTCGGACGGCGCCGACACCGGCCCGCGGACGAACTCGGCGAGCTCCCAGTCGTTCACTTTCACCAGGTCCGGCTCCCCCTGCAGAGCCGAGTCCAGCCGCGGCGAGGACAGGTCCACGAGCGTCCGGCAGCCCGCTCCGCGGACGTCCCGGAGCAGGTCCCCGTAGATCTCGAGCGGGAGCGCTTCGGCCGGAAGCGGGTTGGTGAGGACCAGCCAGCCCCCGGCGAGGCCCTCAACGCATGACAGCGAGAACAGCTCGTCGAGCTCGTGCCGGGAGGGGGGGTCGGGGAGCACGCACGACAGCAGCGTCCGCTCCCCCTCGCGCCGGTCGGTGACATAACAGGCGCTGGCCGACACAGACGCGACGAGATGCAGGTCGGCGTCGAGCCTCGTCAACAGCGGCTCGAGCAGCGCCCCCGACTCGCCGCCGTTGAGGCCGCAGAGCACCGGCAGGGCGCCGACCTCGGCCGCCATCCGGGCGACCCACACGCCCTGTCCCGCGGGGTGGAAGTGGACCCGCTCGCGCTCACTCCCCTCCCGCTCGAGCGTGACCGAGAGGGCGAGGTTGGGTGCGAACACCGTCACCCGGGGGCGTCCGTCGTGTCTGGTCTGGTCCACCATCCGGCGCCTGGATACTCCCACCGGGCGCCAACCGGCCGCCGCGCCGGGAGGCGGCTGCACGAACCCTTTCACGGAGTCCGGGCTCTGGCCTAGCCTCCCGCGGCGATGACGACCAGCGTGACTTCGTGGGCCGATCCGGCCGCCAGGCTGCTGGAGTCGCTCAACGAGCGCCAGCTCGAGGCCGCCACCCATGACGGACCGGCGCTGCTGATCCTGGCGGGTGCGGGGACCGGCAAGACGACCACGCTCTGCGGGCGTGCGGCGTGGCTGATCTCGCAGGGGCACGCCCCCGAGCGGCTGCTGCTGGTGACGTTCACGCGCCGGGCGGCCCACGAGCTCGTCGGGAGGGCCCGTGCCCAGGCGCCCTCGGCCGCCGCGGGCGGGGCCACGATCGCCGGCGGCACCTTCCACTCGCTCGCCCACCGTTTCGTACGCCTGCACGCCGGGGCGCTCGGGCTGGCGGGCGGCTTCGGCGTGCTCGACGCCGGCGACGCCGCCGACCTGCTGGACCTGCTGCGCTGCGAGCGGGGCCATGCGAACAGCAGCCGCCGGGTCCCGCGGGCGAGCACGATGCTCGACATCTACTCGCGGGTGGTCAACGCCCAGCTGCCGTTGCGGGAGACGCTGGCGAGCCGCTTCCCGTGGTGCGAGGAGCACGCCGAGCTGCTGGGGGAGGTGTTCGGCGCCTACGCCGCCCGCAAGCGCGAGCTGGGGCTGCTCGACCTCGACGACCTGCTGCTCGGGTGGCGGGCCCTGATGGGCGAGGAGCGGACCGCGAGGGCGATCGCGGGCCCCTTCGAGCACGTGCTCGTGGACGAGTACCAGGACGTCAACGCGCTCCAGGTGGACATCGTCAGAGGGCTCCACCGCTGGGGCGGGGGCCTCAGCGTGGTCGGCGACGACTTCCAGTCGATCTACGGCTTCCGCGCCTCCAGCCCCAGCCACATCCTCGACTTCGCCGACACGTTCCCGGATGCCCGCACCGTGCTGCTGGAGCGCAACTACCGCTCCACGCAGGAGATCCTCGACGTCGCCAACGCCGTCTCCGCCCAGGACGCGAACGCCGTCCCGCGGAGCCTGTGGAGCGACCGTGAGGGCGGGGCCCGGCCGGAGCTCGTGTTCCCCCACGACGAGGGGGCACAGGCGAGGGAGGTGTGCGAGCGGGTGCTGGCCGCCCGCGAGGAGGCGATCGAGCTGCGCTCGCAGGCGGTCCTGTTCCGCACCGGGCACGACTCGGCCCTGCTGGAGCTGGAGCTCACCCGCCGTGGGATCCCGTTCGTCAAGTACGGAGGCCTCCGCTACCTCGACGCCGCCCACGTGAAGGACCTGCTCGCGCTGCTGCGGCTGGTGGACAACCCGGCCGACGAGCTCGCCTGGTTTCGGGTCCTGCAGCTGCTGGACGGCGTCGGCCCGGCACGCGCGAGGCGGATCCTCGAGGCGTTGCACGGCGAGGGCCCGGGGGGTCGCGAGGGTCCGGGGGGCGGCGGGGACTGGACCGCGGCCGGCGAGCAGGTGCCGGAGGGCTCGCGGGCCCACGCCGTGCAGCTGTTCGGCGCCCTGCGCCGCGCCCGCTCGGAGCCGCCGCCGTGCCCGGGCACCCGCGTGGAGGGGCTGTGCGAGGCGATCGCGCCGCTGATCCGCCTGCGCTATCACGACGGGGCGGTCCGGGTGGGGGACCTGGAGGAGCTGGCGGCGGCGGCGCGCTCGGCGCCTCAGCTGCGCACCTTCGTCGCCGAGCTGGCGATCGACCCACCCGGCTCCAGCGCGGCGCTCGCGGGGCGCCCCCACCTCGACGAGGACTACCTGGTGCTCAGCACGGTCCACTCGGCGAAGGGCCTGGAGTGGGATGCGGTCCACGTGATCAGCGCCTACGACGGCAACTTCCCCGCCGACATGGCCACCTCCTCGCCGGAGGGCGTGGCGGAGGAGCGGCGCCTGTTCTACGTCGCCCTCACCCGCGCCCGCCGGCGCCTGCACGTGTACGTGCCGGCGATCTTCCACCACCGCCCCCACGGATCCGACGACGCCCACGGGCTCGGCCAGGCCTCCCGCTACCTCAGCCCCGAGGTCCAGCGCCTGTTCACCACCACCCGCCCGCCGGGGCCGCCCGGTCCGCCCGCCACCGCGCACGGTCCGGGGAGCTCGACCGGCGAGCTCGCGGGGACAGCCGCCGAGGCGACCCCCTCTCTGCAGCACCGGATGTCCGTGCAGGCCCTGTTCGAGACCTGACAGCGCCGAGATAAGGTGGGGCGGTGCCGTACACGCCGCCCCAGGAGGTGCTCGAGCGCTACGCCCGGGTGCTCGTGGACTTCGCCCTCGGGGGAGGGTCGGGCATCAAGCGGGGGGACGTCGTGCGGATCGTGGCCCCCGAATGCTCCCGTCCCCTGTACGTCGAGCTCAACCGCGCCGTGTGGCGCTCGGGAGGGCACGTGATCGGCGCCTACCAGCCCGATGAGGACGCCGGGGCCAACCTGCAGCGCGACTTCTTCGAGCTCGCCGGCGAGGATCAGGTCGACTACTTCCCCTCGCGCTACATGCGCGGCCTGGTGGACGAAATGGACCACCAGGTGTCGGTCATCGCGACCACCGACCCCCGTGCCCTGGACTCCGTGGACCCGGCCCGCATCATGCGCCGCGGAGAGGCGATGCGGGAGCTGCTGGACTGGCGCGGCGAGAAGGAGAACGAGGGCCGCTTCACGTGGACGCTGGGCCTCTACGGGACCGAGGCGATGGCGGCGGAGGCGGGCCTCGACGCGGAGCAGTACTGGGAGCAGATCGTCCACGCCTGCTTTCTCGACAGCGACGATCCGGTGGCCCGCTGGCGGGAGGTCGGCGAGCGCCTGGAGAGCACCCGCGAGCGCCTCGACGAGCTCCAGATCGCGAGCGTCCACGTGACCGGGCCCGACGTCGACCTGAAGGTCGCGCTCGGGGAGGACCGCCGCTGGCTCGGGGGCAGGGGGCGGAACATCCCCAGCTTCGAGATCTTCACCAGCCCCGACTGGAGGGGCACGGAGGGCTGGATCCACTGTGACCAGCCGCTGTACCGCTACGGCAACCTGGTTCGCGGGATCCGCCTGAAGTTCGAGGGCGGCCGCGTGGTCGAGGCCGGCGCGGACGAGAACGAGCGGGTGCTGAAGGAGATGGTCGCCACCGAGGGGGCGGACCGGATCGGCGAGTTCTCGCTGACCGACCGGCGCTTCTCGCGGATCACGCGCTTCATGGCCCAGACGCTCTACGACGAGAACGTGGGGGGCTCCTTCGGGAACACCCACATCGCCCTCGGCCGCGCCTACCAGGACGCCTACGACGGCGACCCCGGGACGCTCGCACAGGAGGACTGGGAGCGGCTCGGGTTCAACAACTCGAGCGTCCACACCGACGTCGTCTCGACGACCGAGCGGACCGTCACCGCCACCCTGCGGGACGGGTCCGAGCGCGTCATCTACAGCGACGGCGAGTTCGTCCTCGACTAGGAGCGGACCCGCTCAGGCGGGCAGCCGCGGCGACAGCGTGCCGCTGTCGGTGCACAGCCGCTGCAGGATCGCGGCCATGCGCTCGCGCAGCTCCTCGTGGCGGGGGTCGTGGGCGCGCCCGCTGCGGACCCCCAGCAGGTTGCGAACCTCCAACGGGTCCTCCTGGAGGTCGTACAGCTCGTATTCGGGCTGGGCCACGCCGTCGGGGTCGAGGTACACGGCGTACTTGAAGCGCTCGTCGCGGACGCAGCGGACGCGGTTGGGCTGTCCCGAGGCGTTCTGCAGGGCGGTCCCGGCCTGGTGGTCGTCGTAGGTGAACAGGACCGCGTCGCGGACCGAGGGTGCACGGTCGTGGATCAACGGCGCCAGGTCCTCGCCGTCGAGGCTCTGGGGGCGGTTGCCGGGGCCTGCGATCCCCAGGCAGGTGGGGACCACGTCGAGCAGCGAGACGAGCGCGTCGCTCTCCCGCGGCTGCGGGAACAGGCGCGGGTTGGAGATCAGCAGCGGGACCCGGATCGTCTCCTCGTAGGCGTTGAAGATCTTCTGCCGCAGGCCGCCGTGGGAGAGGCCCATCTCGCCGTGGTCGGAGGTGCGGATCACGATCGTCCGCGACCGCAGGGAGCCCTCGTCCGAGGGCGATCCGAGGGCCCTCAGCAGGCGCCCGATCTGGCGGTCCACGACGCGGTGCAGGTAGGCGTAGAAGTCCACGTAGTCCTGCTTGGCCTGGCGGTCGGGGAGCGGTCCCAGGTAGTTGTCCATCCCCAGCCTCGAGAGCGCCTGCACGGCGGGCTTCTCGCGCAGGTCCTCGTCGATCGTGGGCGGCAGCGGGACGCCCAGGCCGCGGAACTCCTCGGGCGCGTAGCCGCCCGGCCGGTAAGAGTGGGGATAGCCGAGCACGTCGTGGGGGTTCACGAGCGAGAACACCAGGCAGAAGGGCTCCGGGAGGTCGCGTCGGGAGAGCCACGACTCCATCTGGCGGGTGTAGTCCTCGTCCCAGCCCTCGTGGGTGCGCCCGGCGTTGCCGCCGCCGAAGTTGTGCGCCTTCGTGTCGCCGCCGGCGTCGGGGGGCTCCCATTCGGCGAAGCCGTAGTCGCGCTCGACACGGCCGGGGTCCCCGGCGCCCCAGTGCTCGCCGTCCACCGGCTTGCTGAGGTGCCACTTGCCCTTCATCGCGACGTGGTATCCGCGGCTTCGCAGCAGCGTGGCGAGCGTGTCGATGCCCGGCGGCAGCTCGGGCTCGTGGCCGCTCCTGGGCCCGAGCCGCAGCGCCGTCTTGAGGAAGCTCCGCGCCAGGCGCCCCCGCGGGATCTCGCCGCTGGCTCCCTGCTGCCAGGCCGTCCTCAGGGCCGCCGGGGCGTTGCGGCGGTCCGGCCACAGGTCCCCCTCCGTGAGCGTCAGCGTGACGCCGTGACGGGAGGGACGTTTGCCGGTCATCAGGCAGGCACGGCTGGGGGAGCACATCGCGCTGGCGGTGAAGGCGCGGTTGAACGACAGGGAGTTGGCGCGCAGCTCCGCCTCGTGGGGGCACAGCTCGGCCAGCCACGCGGGATCCTCGGGCCAGTGCATGGGAGCGCGCTGCTGGTCGGTGATCAGCAGCACCAGGTTCGGCTGCTCCGGCAGGGTGGGCGGCGGCTCGGTCACGAGGCGGCCACGATAGCGGTGCGGGACATGGGCTGGGGCGACCCGCAGCCGCCCGCGGAAGTGCTCGCCGCCAGCGGCCTGCACGACCTCACGCTGGCCTTCATCCTCAGTGAGCCACGTGGGGGCCGGGCCGCAGCGGCCTACTGGTCGGGCCAGCGGCCGTGACGGTCGAAGTACTCGCGGGCGGCGTCCTCGGCGTCGCGATCGCGGTCGCCCGCGACCCCGGCTCGGAACAGCCAGTTCAGGAAGAAGATCGCCAGCCCGGCGCTGACGATCGCCGCCCCGCCCTCGAGGTCGGTATCGGTGCCCATCGCCATGATCACCAGGCCCGCGATCGTGACCACCGCCGGGAGCACGTAACGGAGCAGCACCAGCGAGGGGGTGTGGTCGTGGGAGCTCACCGGGGGTCCACCTCCGCCAGCTTAGGCATGTACGGTTGTGAGCTTGACCGGGGTGAGCATCGACCAGATCGCGCTCGCAGACGAGCCCGCCGCCTGGGAGGCGCTCGGGTTCGCCCTCGACGGCGACAGCTGCCGCCTCGCGGGCGTGACCCTGAGCCTGCGGGGGACGGGGGCCGGACGGGGGATCCTCGGCTGGTCGCTGCGCGGGATCGCCACCGCCGAGCTCGACGGGCTGGAGACGAGCATCTCCGAGACCGCTCCCGCGGGTCCTGCGCCGGAGCACCCGAACGGGGCGGTGGGGATCGACCACGTGGTGGCGATGTCGCCGTCGCTGGAGCGGACCGTGGAGGTGCTGCAGGGAGCCGGGCTCGACCTGCGGCGGATCCGCGAGGAGCCGACCCCGGCGGGCGCCCCCCGGCAGGCCTTCTTCCGCCTCGGGGAGGTGATCCTCGAGGTCGTCCAGGAACCGGCCGAGGTGCTCGAACGGGAGGGTGGGCCCGACCGGCCGGCGCGCCTGTGGGGGCTGGCGCTGGCGTTCGCCGACCTGCCGCGGGCGGTGGAGATGCTCGGCCTGCATTCCAGCCCGGTGCGGGCGGCCGTCCAGCCCGGGAGGCAGATCGCGACCGTGAAGCGCTCCGCCGGCCTGTCGGTTCCGCTGGCGCTGATGAGCATCGGCAACCCGGCCGGGGCACACGCGTGAGCTGGGAGGTCTGGAACGCGGTCGACGAGTTCGTGGGGGAGACCCTGCTGGACGGCGACCCCGTGCTCGAGCAGGCGCTGAAGGCGAGCGCCGACGCGGGCCTGCCGCCGATCGCGGTGTCGCCGGCGCAGGGGAAGTTCCTGCAGCTGCTGACCCGGATCCACAAGGCCCGCTCGATCCTCGAGCTCGGCACGCTCGGCGGCTACAGCACGATCCTGCTGGCCCGCGCGGTCCCGGTCGACGGCCGCGTGACGACACTCGAGCTCAACCCCGACTACGCCGAGGTGGCCCGCGCCAACATCGCCCGGGCGGGGCTCGCCGAGCGGGTGGAGCTGCGGGTGGGGCCGGCGGCCGACGGGCTGGGCGAGCTGATCGCCGCGGGGGCGGGGCCCTTCGACCTGGTGTTCATCGACGCCGACAAGGTCAACACCCCGACCTACTTCGAGCTGTCGCTGAA
>Ga0335071_10008388_pt1 | contig 10621 bp, 13 predicted proteins | sample Lox_Sample_15_FD_206724 | JGI IMG/M metagenome (GOLD analysis project Ga0335071, IMG submission 206724) | Soil microbial communities from Loxahatchee National Wildlife Refuge, Florida, United States - Lox_Sample_1.5 | ecosystem: Environmental > Terrestrial > Soil > Wetlands | place: USA...
TGACCGGATCGCAAAACTTGCTCCAGAAAGACGCACGTCTGCAGAGGGCACCAGCGAGGGGTCGGCGCGCGAAGCAGCGATTTCGTTTTGGAGATGACTTGGGGTGGGTCCGACTATTCGTCGCCGGTCTCGTCCTCTACTTCATCGGCGTTTTCTTCTATCACCATGTCGTGAAATTCTTCAGAATCAAAGACTTCGCCACATTCCAGGCACTCAACAAATTCGGAGTCTTCGTGCCGGGAGACAATTCGTACTCTTGGATGTTTGCAGGCGGTTGCCATCACGATCGGAATCAGGATGTGAGATTAGGATGCTCTTTCCGCCGATTGTAGCGGCCTTTCCCCCAAATTCAAGCTCCAAAATGTGTTCCTCGTTGAATCTTCACCGGGTCGTATTGGCGGTTGTGGGCCTTGTATCGCGGACTGAACTGGTCGTATACTAAACACGGACCGAAGAAGTCGGATATATCATGCTGAAGCTGACGAAGAAGGCCGATTACGGGTTGATGGCGTTGAAGTTCCTCGCCGAACAAGCCGATGCGGCTGCGCGCAAAGCAAAGGCAGCAAGTGCACCTCAGCCCGAGTTCGTCGCATTGAGCGCAAAGGACATCGCCGATGCCTACGGGATCCCGGCGCAGCTGCTGGCCAAGATTCTGCAGCAATTGACCAAAGCCGGGCTGCTGAAATCGCATGCTGGGATGAACGGTGGGTACGGGCTCTCTCGCGAAGCGCGGTCGATCTCAGCGTACGAAGTGATTCTGGCCATCGACGGACCGTTTTTCATCACCTCGTGCACGAAGGGCGCGAAAGCCTGCGACCTGACGCCGAGTTGCACGATCAAAGAACCGCTGGCACGCGTGAACGAAACGATTGCCGGCGTGCTGAAAAGCATCAGCATTCAAGATCTCGCCGAGCACGAGCAGGCGCCGGGACAAGCCCATAAAGCGAACACGTTAGTCTCGTTGACGGTTTAGACAGATCTTCCCCTCGGCGCGCGGATGCGCCGGCAAAAACAGATGAAGGATGGAAATACGATGAGCACCGTTGTCAGTCAGATTGAAGTGCCGGCCGGAGTTACGCTCCCGATCTACATGGACAACCATGCCACCAGCCCACTGGATCCTCGGGTGCTGGAGGCGATGATGCCCTACTTCACTGCGAAATTCGGCAATGCGGCCAGCCGCAACCACTCGTTTGGCTGGGAGGCGGAACAGGCGGTGGAGACGGCGCGCGAGCAGATCGCCAAGCTGATCGGAGCGACAGCCAAGGAGATCATTTTTACCTCTGGGGCAACCGAAAGCGACAACCTCGCGATCAAGGGCATCGCGGAGATGTATCGCGAGCGCGGCAACCACATCATCACGCAGGTGACGGAACACAAGGCGGTGCTGGACACGTGCAAGCGCCTGGAAAAGTACGGCTACCGCGTGACCTATCTGCCAGTGAAGGCCGATGGTCTGATTGATCTTGAGGATCTGAAGCGCGCGATCGACGACAAGACGATCCTGGTGACGATCATGGCGGCCAACAACGAGATTGGCGTGCTGCAGCCGATCCGCGAGATCGGAAAGATCTGCCATGAGAAGGGTGTGATCTTCCATACCGATGCGGTGCAGATTGCCGGTAAGGTTCCGTTCAATGTGATCCAGGACAACGTCGATGTGGCGTCGATCTCGGGACACAAGATCTATGGGCCGAAGGGCGTTGGCGCTTTGTATGTGCGGCGGCGCAATCCGCGCGTACAGATTGCGGCGCAGATTGACGGCGGCGGGCACGAGCGCGGCATGCGGTCAGGAACGTTGAATGTGCCTGGCATTGTGGGTCTCGGCAAGGCGTGCGAGATTGCGATGCAGGAGATGGACAACGAGGCGGCCTATCTGCGCGGCCTGCGCGATCGCCTGAAGGCGAAGCTCGAGTCGGAACTGGACTACATCCACGTGAATGGATCGTGGGAGCACAGGCTGCCCGGCAACCTGAACATGAGCTTTGTTTATGTTGAAGGCGAGTCGCTGCTGATGGGCATCAACGACGTGGCCGTTTCGAGCGGGTCGGCTTGTACGTCGGCGACGCTGGAACCGAGCTACGTGTTGAAGGCGCTAGGATTGGGCGACGATGTGGCGCATAGCTCGATTCGGTTCGGACTGGGCCGGTTCAATACGCAGGCAGAAGTGGATTATGTGGCCGCGAAGGTGATCGACATTGTGAAGAAGCTGCGGGAGCTTTCGCCGCTCTACGAGATGGTGAAAGAGGGCATTGACCTGACCAAGATCGAGTGGCAGGCGCACTGAAGCAGGGAACAGGGATCAGGGAACAGAAAGACCCGCCCGATCCAAGCAAGTTGGAAGCATCGGTGGGCATGCCTGCCGAATCAAACAAGAGACAACGCGGCTTCCCCCGCGGGAGGAGAAGGACAGAGATGGCATACAGCGACAAGGTGGTTGACCACTATAACAACCCCCGCAATGTGGGGACCCTGGATAAGAGCGCGCAGGAGGTTGGTACGGGCCTGGTGGGTGCTCCCGAGTGCGGCGACGTGATGCGCCTGCAGATCCGTGTGAACCCCGAGACCCAGGTGATCGAGGAAGCGAAGTTCAAGACCTTTGGCTGCGGTTCGGCGATTGCCAGCTCGTCGCTCGCGACGGAGTGGATCAAGGGACGCACGGTGGAAGATGCTCTGGCGATCAAGAACACGGATATTGTGAAGGAGCTTTCGCTGCCGCCAGTGAAGATTCACTGCTCGGTGCTGGCTGAGGATGCTATTCGCGCCGCGATCGGCGACTGGAAGAAGAAGAACGGCGTTGCGGAAGCGGCTGCTGCCGCGGTGGAAGCGAAGTAACGCAGGATCGGGTGACCCGGGTGCCGTTCGGCATCCGGGTCGCTCGGAGGTCGAGACTGGAATAGGAAGTTATGTCGAACGTTGTGACAATTGGAAACTCGCCCGCACAGGGCATGAGCACGCCGGCTAAGCCGAGTGAGGGTTCCGCTCCACCGCAGGTGGCGCAGGCGCCGAGTCAGGGGCTGGGCGTGACGCCGCGGGCGATCGCGCGTATTCGCTCGGCGATGGCCAAGGAAGGCATCTCGCCAACGGAGGGTGGGCTGCGCCTGGGCGTGACGGGCGGCGGTTGCTCGGGGCTTTCCTACGCGATCAAGTTCGACACGCACCCGCGCGAACGGGATCGTATTTATGAGTTCGATGGCGTGCGGGTCTTCGTCGATCCCAAGTCGTTTCTGTATCTGCATGGGATGACGCTGGACTACGAAGAGACGCTGATGCGCCAGGGATTCAACTTCATTAATCCGAACTCCACGCGCTCCTGCGGCTGCGGTTCGTCCTTCTCGTCATAAGGCTCGTCGTAGGGGCCGTTCGCAGGAGAGCTCTCATGCTGAAAGTCATCGAGTCTGCCATCCCCGTTGCATGTTGGTCCTGTTCTGTGGCTCACAATGAGTCGACGCTCTTTTGCCCCCATTGCAGTAAGATTCAGCCGCCATCGAGCGGCAATTATTTCTCGGTGTTTGGGCTTGTGCCACGCCTCGATCTGGATCGAGGCATGCTGGAGCATGAGTTCCACAGGTTGAGCCGCAAGCTGCATCCCGATCGCTTTGCGCGTGCCAGCAGCAATGAGAAAGAGTGGAGCCTGGCGGACACAGCGCTTCTGAACGACGCGTATCGCACGCTGCGCGATCCCATTCGTCGCACCGAGTATCTGCTGAAACTGCACGGCGCCGAGATCGGCGAGGAGCACAGCGGCAAAGGGCGCACCGATCCATCGCGTGTGCCGGCCGATTTGCTGGAAGAGGTCTTCGACCTGAACATGCAGCTGGAGGAGATGCGCGCGAATCAGAAGATGGGCGAGGACGATCCGGCGCTGAAGGGCGATCTGACAGTGGCGAAGAAGAAGTTCGACGGCCTGCTGGACGATGTGGACAGCGATCTGCGCGCGCAATGGAAGGCCTGGGACGAGGGCGATGAATCCGCACGGGCTGGAGCGCAGAAGACGATGGTGGCCCTGCTCGATCGGCGGCGCTACTTGAACAATCTGGTTTGTGAAGTGACGGAGACCCTGGGAGCGTAGCGAATTCATGGCGGAAGGACGCGTTGTCGGCATCGATCTGGGCACTACCAACTCACTTGTCGCCTATATGCAGGGCGAGAAGCCGGTGGTCATTCCCGGTGTGGACGGATCGAACCTGGTGCCTTCGGTCGTAGCTCTTGATCCAATGCCCGCAGAGGGTGGAAGGCCCACGGTTACGGTGGGCAACAGCGCCCGGCGCTCGTTGATTGAGACGCCGGAGCGTGTGGTCTATTCGGTGAAACGCCTGATGGGGCGAGGTCTGGCCGAGGTACAGAAAGAGCTGAAGTTCTTCCCCTTTCGTCTCGCCGACGATGTGGAAGAGGGTGAGGTACCGCGCATTCAGCTCGGTGAGATGCGGTTCACACCGCCTGAAATCTCCGCCTACATTTTGCGGCAGCTCAAGCGCAACGCGGAGCGGTTCTTCGGCGAGCCAGTCGCGCAGGCTGTGATCACCGTGCCGGCGTACTTCAACGATGCACAGCGTCAGGCGACGAAGGATGCAGGGCGCATGGCTGGGCTGGAAGTGCTCCGACTGGTCAATGAGCCTACGGCGGCGGCGCTCGCGTATGGACTGGATCGCGCAAAAGAAGGGACGATCGCAGTCTACGACTTGGGCGGTGGGACGTTCGATATTTCGATCCTGAAACTGCGGGATGGGATCTTCGAGGTGCAGTCGACCAACGGCGATACGCACCTGGGCGGGGATGATATCGACAATCTGCTCCTGGCGATCGCGCTGGATGAGATCCACGCCGAGCACGGTGTCGATCTGCGCAAGCAGCCCAGCGCAGTACAGGGACTGCGCAAAGCGGCAATCGACGCAAAGATTCGACTCTCGACGGAGGCGTCGGCGCAGTTCGATATCGAATTGCCGAACGGCGACCGGTACCAGCGGGAGATTCCGCGCGAGGTGTTCGAGCAGCTGATCGAGCAGGTGTTGAACCGCACGGCGGGACCTTGCAAGCAGGCGATGGCTGATGCGGGTGTGACTCCGGAGCAGATCGACGAAGTGGTGCTGGTCGGCGGATCGACGCGCATTCCGGCTGTGCGCGCTCTGGTCGATGAGCTCTTCAGACTTTCGGCGCGCGGCAAAAAACCTCACACCGATTTGAATCCAGACGAAGTGGTGGCTCTGGGCGCCGCGGTGCAGGCTGACATCCTTGCTGGCGCATCGAAGACCACCGAAGAGATGCTCTTGCTCGATGTGACGCCGCTGTCACTGGGCATCGAAGCCCTGGGCGGCGTAGTGGCGCGTATCATTCCGCGCAACTCGACGATTCCGGCTTCGGCAACGGAGCACTTCACAACGGGCGTCGACGGACAGACGAATGTTGCGATCCATGTGCTGCAGGGTGAGCGCGAGCTGGCGTCGGACTGCCGGTCGCTGGCGCGTTTTGACTTGAAGGGCATTCCGCCGATGACGGCGGGCCTACCGCGGATTGAAGTGAAGTTCCTGATCGATGCGGATGGGATTCTGCATGTTTCGGCCCGCGAACAGCGGAGTGGCCAGCAGGCGCAGATTGAGGTAAAGCCGACTTACGGGCTGACGGACGAGCAAGTGGAAGCGATGATCCTCGACTCGTTCGATCATGCCGAGGAGGACTTTGCCAAGCGGCTGCTGATCGAGGCGCGGAACGAGGCCGAGAACATCCTGGCCAAGGTGGAGCAGGCGCGGACGAATCCGGCGTGGGCGCAGTTGACGAGCGAGGAGCATGCGGCGATCGATGCGGCGTGCGATCACCTGATTTCGGCGAAGGCCGGCGAGGATTTCAAGGCGTTGCGTGAAGCGACGGCGACACTCGACCGGAGCACGCAGCGTCTGGCGGAGCTGATGATGGATGCCGCAGTGACGTCGGCGATCCGTGGGAAGACCATGGCGACCGCGGGCGAAGAGCTGGAAGATGAGGCCGTGACTGCACCGCACCCGATGGCTCCGGCGGAGTTCAAGTGAACGAGTCGGCAAGCCGGCGGGGCAGTCAGCATTGAGGATGGGGAGATGAGTGAAGTGAAGACGACAAATATTGATCCGGCAAAGCTGGTGCGTGTCACGTTCGAGCCTGAGGGTAAGACCGTTGAGTTCGAGTACGGCACGATGCCGTATGACCATCATGGCAAGCCGATGTCGTTTCTCGACGTAGCGGAGAATTTCAACATCTTCCTCGATCATGCCTGCGGCGGATCGTGCGCGTGTACCACGTGCCACGTCTGGGTGAAGAACGGCGCGAACGGCATCAGTGAGGCCGAGGACGACGAGTTGGACCGGCTCGATATGGCGGCCGATCAGCAGCTGAACTCGCGCCTGGGATGCCAGGCTGTCATTACGAAGCCCGGGAGCTACGTCGTTGAGATTCCGAAGTGGAATCGGAACTATGTCTCCGAGGGCAAGCCACTGGCATTGGCCGATCCGAAGTGACCCCATGAGCGCGTCGACCGTCGAACGGCAACAATTGCTCAACGCGGTTCTGGGCAGCCGCAATGTCACGAACGTCGACATTCGGAAGGTCACGCTCGGACCAGGGCAGAGGGCCGGTCGTCACCTGCATCCGTGCGCGGTGGTCGGCTACATTGCGAGCGGCACAGCGTTCTACCAAATTGAAGGCCAGGCGGCGGAGTTGCTGCCGGTGGGGTCGGCCTTCTATGAGCCTGCGGACAAAGTAATCGCTGACTTCGGGAATGCGTCGGATGTGACGCCGATGACGTTCATTGCACTCTATCTTCTCGATGGCGATCAAGAACTGATCACAATGCTTGAGGCCAAGTAAGGAGCCCCGATGCCCCGTGAGATTCTCTGGACCGATGCCGAAGAGATCGGCATTCAGCTGCAGGAGAAGTTCCCCGACCTCGATCCGCTGACGGTGCGCTTCACGGATCTCCATCGCTATGTGACGGAGCTTCCCGGTTTCACGGACGATCCGGCAAAGTCGAATGAGGCCAGGCTCGAGGCCATCCAGATGGCATGGCACGAAGAGTATGAGGACGCGAAGGGCTAAGGGGCTACGTTTTCGCGTGCTGTGAGAGCGACAGCACGTTGCCGTCGGGGTCCTTGAACCAAGCCACCTTGTCCCCGTTCGGAAACGTGCAAATGCCGCGGGCATCCTGGCCCATGTCGGAGTAGATCTCGAAGTGGACGCCTTTCGCCGCCAGCTTGTCTACAGTGGCCGCGATGTCTTTCGACTCCCAGCCAAGCACGGTGTTTTCGGCCGGCGTAAAGTCCTTCGACTGGCCGATGCGCAGCATCACGCCGTTCATGTCGAAGACGAGCGCGAAGCCGTCATCGCGCAGGAAGGTCCAGCCAAGCGTGTCGCGATAAAACCCGACTGCGGCTTCAGGATTGGTGGTCACGAGGAAGGTCACAACGCTGTCCATTGGAGCACCTCCGTGCGTTGAGATTAATCCCGCCGGTCGAAATCGCTCCAACCAAATGCGGCTTCGAAGTGGGTGACCTCGGGTTGCGCGTCAGGCACGAGGTAGACGCTGATCACGTCGAAGCGTACCTGGGGCATCCCGAGTTGCGGTAACTGCCGGACGTAGCGGCGGGCCAAGCGTCGCAGGACTGCACGTTTATGGGAATCGACAGCCGTCTCGGCCGGGGTCATGTCGTGGGCGGTGCGCGTCTTGACTTCAATGAAGCAGAGAAGATCGCCCTGCCAGGCGATCAGGTCCACATCGCCGGGCACGTCACCGGACGACCAGCGTCGCGCGACTACGGTGTAGCCATTGCGGCGCAGGTAGAAGAATGCAGCATCTTCGCCGGCGTATCCGGTGATGAGGTGAGGCGGTAGGTCGGGACTGGAGCGACGACGCCGGGCGATGCGGTCGAGGCTGCCCAGCGCGCGCTCCAGCGGGTTGATTCGCAGCTGTGCAACCTTTCCCATCGCGAATATTGTCCGCCCGGGAAAGGCTCCGCGCTAGAGCGCAGATCACAGCTCAGAGACAGGAACCGGCTCGCCTAGGCCCCATTGCCAACGGCGGCGGGCTCGAGCACAAGGTTCTGCTCCTTTTCCGCCACTGCGAGCGATTCTTCGAGGATGTCGAGGGCCACCGAGGCTTCCTCGGAGCTGACAACCAGCGGCGGGCAGAGGCGAATTGAACATTCACCGCAGCCCAGGACCATCAGGCCGCGCTCGAAGGCCAATTCCTCGACGCGATTGCGCAGAGCGGCGGCAGGTTCGCGCGTCGCTTTGTCCTTTACGAGTTCGATTCCGATCATCAGGCCGCGGCCGCGGACATCGCCGACGGAGGGATGAGACTGCTTCCATCCCTGGAGGCGCTGGAGGATTTCACCACCGACCTTAGCTGCGTTGGCAATGGCTGCGCGCTGCAGGATGTCTATGGTCGCCATGGAGGCCGCGATGGAGACGGGATTGCCGCCGAACGTTGAGGCATGCGAACCCGGCACCCAGTCCATGATGTGGTCTTTCGTCATGCAGATACCGAGCGGCATGCCGGACGCAATGCCCTTGGCCATGCAGACGATGTCGGGCTCGACGCCGGAGTGTTGAATGGCCCACCACTTGCCCGTGCGGCCGGCACCGCTCTGCACCTCGTCGACGACGAGCAGAATGCCATGGCGGTCGCAGATCGCGCGCAATTCGCGCAAGAAGTTGGTGGGAGCGACCACGTAGCCGCCTTCGCCCTGGATAGGTTCGACAAAGATGGCGGCGACTTCTTCGGGCGGAAGGATTGTCTTGAAGAGCTTCTCTTCGATGTAGCGCGCGCAGCCCAGGCTGAAGGCTTCTTCTTCCTGGGGACCGCCGGTACAGCCGCGGTAGGCGTAGGGATACCGGACGTGGGTCACGCCGGGAACGAGGGGAGCAAAGCGGCGCTTTTGCTGCGGCTTGGATGCGGTAAGAGAGAGCGCGCCCATGGTGCGGCCGTGGAAGGCGCCGAGGAAGGCGATGATGTTCTGGCGGCCGGTGTGGTAGCGCGCGATCTTCATGGCGCACTCGATGGCCTCGGCACCGGAGTTGCCATAGAAGAACTTGTGAGGGCCGGGCATGGGCGCGACGGCGGAGAGCTTCTGGGCAAGGTCGGTGAGGGGCTCGTTGTAGAAGTCGGTGCCGGAGATGTGAATGAGCTCGGCCGCCTGCTTCTGGATTGCGGCGACGACTTCAGGATGGCAGTGGCCGGTGGAGGTCACGGCGATGCCGGCCGCGAAGTCGAGGAACTGATTGCCGTCGACATCTTCGACGCGAATGCCGCGACCGCTCTTGGCTACGAGTGGATAGGAGCGGGTGTAGCTGGGCGAGATCCAGCGCCTGTCCGCTTCGACGGCGGCTTTGGCTTTGGGTCCGGGCAGCGGACAAACCAGTTTCGGTCCAAACTGAGTGTGCATTTCTTGCTTGGTCATCGTCTTCTCCTCGGCAGATCGGTTGTGCGGCTCAGCGTCCAGCAGCAAGATGGAGCGCGGCCCGCCGACCCTCTTCTCGAAGGTCGTTCCATTCCGCAGACCCCTGGGGTCCGGTAGGCAGGCGAGGATCTTCGGCGGTCTGGTACTAATCGCCGCCGAAGAGGCTAGGTCGTGTGCGGGTGGGCAGAACGCGCAGGTGCCGGCGAGGGCAGATGCAGCGCGCACGCAGGCCGGACCAACTCTTTCGAGCCGGGATCGACGGCATCGTGCATTCAGCCAGCATTTGCATGGGTTTCCCGCTACGTATGAGGATACCACGCAGTGAAAGCGGAACCCTGCGAGAACTTACGTCCCGGGCTTCTTGGCAAAGGCGTCGGCGGGGACCAGCACCGCGGGGCTTTCGCCTTCGAGGATTACGGGGCCCGCTTCTATCATCTTCAGCGCGTCGTCGTCCGCAGCCATGGCCATCCAGCAGGCTGCCCCCTTCTTGAGAAGCGTGCAGGCAATCTCCACGGTGTAGGGCGCCTCGGGATGACCTTTCGGTGTACCTTTGGCGCGCTCGATCCACACGCTGTGAGTGCCGAGCATGTAGTCGCCGTAGACGGGATCGGTGATATCGAAGTTCTGCTTGATGCCTTCGGAGGCACCCTGGGCAAAACCGGGCAGGTCCTTGGCTGTCATCGACTGACCGAAGCAATCGAAGGGCAGCTCGACGATCACGAGAACGGAAGCTGGAGTGCCGTGCCTGGCCGTCAGCTCAATCTGTACGCAGGCGACACCCTTCTTCTCTTCATCGGACGATGCGTTCTTCTGTGCTTCTTCTTTCACACCGGGGAGCGTCGGGGTAGCGTTCACGACGTCCCAGTCGCTCGGGAGCGAATAGGAGAAGCCCAGTTCGCTGGCATGCGCCTCGGAGGTTGCAGGTGTTTGACCTGCGAGAAGAGCTGCGCAAAGCAGCAGAACGAAGGCAATGGGGACTACTCTCATTTCGCGGCAAGTCTATCACGCAGGCGCGCAGCATCTCAGTGCAGGCCCTCTCATCGCTGCGGTGTGATGATGGCCGAAACGTCCTGACGCACGAAAGCCCGCCAGAACTGGTGGCGGGCTTTCGTGCAGACCCCTTGTTGGCGGCCATTGGTTAGTGGTGAAGGTTGTTCCCCAATTGATGAAACTAACTTAGCTTGTATCTCTCCTGGGAG
>Ga0335071_10008389_pt1 | contig 10621 bp, 10 predicted proteins | sample Lox_Sample_15_FD_206724 | JGI IMG/M metagenome (GOLD analysis project Ga0335071, IMG submission 206724) | Soil microbial communities from Loxahatchee National Wildlife Refuge, Florida, United States - Lox_Sample_1.5 | ecosystem: Environmental > Terrestrial > Soil > Wetlands | place: USA...
AATTTCGTTGGAACGCTTGACAAGATTACCCTTTCTCCAAAGTCACGCGACGCAGTGCTTGAAGGACGTGACGGGATGAAGGGACTGGTAAACAAGCAGACGGACTACTCCAAGCTGAAGACGACGGCGGACATCGCGGACTGCATTCAGTACATTCTAAACAGAGCGAACGTCTCATCCTTCGAAAGCGATCTTGACCAGACGAGCATCAACATCCCCTACTTCTTCACTGAGAACCAGGATCACCTGACGACGATCAGGGACTTGACGGAAGCCGCCGGGGACGCCCTCTTCTTCTTCGATGAGACCGGAAAGGCCAGGTTCAAATTCTTCACGACGTCCATCAACCAGTCTCACCTCTACACATCGGAGATTGATTGGGAAGCGGGAACGCTGACGGCAATAGACACAACGACAACGCCCGGAGACATCCTCTATTCGTACACCGAAGCCACAACATGGGATAACTCTACTGTGGGATGGACAATAAACACCGTGTCCGGGGGAACGGTAACGCATGGGACGGAGGTAATTCCTCCATTTGATGGATACCTAGTTTTAAGCGCACCCGTGGCTTTGTCTGCTGCCATAGCATATAGATCGTCAGTCCAATCGTGTGGAGACTGGACTATCAGACTGTTCAAAAACGGGCTGGCTTCCTCAAGCGTTGGTCTCGCATTCTCTACACTGGCAACGGCAAATACAAGATGGGCGACTGGGTATGGAATAAACATATCCACTGCGGCACCAGTGGCTAACACCATGACGATAGCATTGGTCAAACGAAATGCTTCGGGCACAGAAACCGTAATAAATACAGCCACAACAGCAATCACCCCTGCTCAAAAACATCTCGTTCGAGTGAGACGAAGCCAACTCGGATATTTCCTTGTCTACTTGGATGGGACATTGTTGTACTCCTCAACAGACACATCATATTCCAGCTTCTTATATTTTGGGTATGAGACAAACGCTTACAGTGGTTCCGGGACTGCAATTAATTTCTACGACAATTACCCATATATTCCGACGACCGCAGACGGAAATGGTGTGTGGGCATCGGGTACATTGGATTGTGGAGCAAGCATAATTGCTTTTGGCGTGGCTTCCGTGACAGATGTACTTAACGGCGGACTTGTGCAGATCGCAACGCGGTCTAGTTCTAATGGAGTGTCGTGGGAAGCATGGAAGAACGTTGACGGAACTGGACAGATTTTATCGACGGTTGATCGTTACCTTCAAACTCGTATTACTTTGACGTTGGCCTTGAATGGTGATTCTCCGACAATCCAGGACTTGACCGTGAATTGGACTACCGGCGGCGGCAGCGTGAAGTACCCCGCCGGATCGTCCTATACGTTCGCGTTTGACTCTGTGCTTTTGGATGTGCAACAGGAGATATCAGCGAATGTAGGTGGGGACACGTCAATACTCAACGACGTGACGGTCCAGGCTCAACCACTCGTACTATCGGGAGTGGACTCCGACACCACATGGCAGGGCACGGTCGGGACTCCTCCTGTGGCGATATCCGTCACAAATCCTCTATCAGTTACGAATGGAGACACCCTGACTCTTGCTCCCATTATTTCCGGCGGGATGGACATTTCACGTATGACGGGCGGGAGCCCCGCGGCGGCCGTCGTCACGTTCGCTGGCGGTGGGTCGGGTACGTACGCCTTTACGAGCGTCCACCCGACAAAGCCTGTCCTCGTCGTGACGGTCACCGGAACGGGGACGATAACGGACCTACGGATCATCGGGAAGAAGTACGAAAGTGCGAGTTACCTCCAGGCACAGAACGTGCAGGACGTGGCGTCCATGGCCTGGTATGGGGACTGCCAACTATCCATAAGCAACGCCTGGATAACCGGGACGGCCACTGCGCTGTCTATCGCCACGCAGAAGGTCGCCAATTTCAAGGACCCCGTGTCCTACATACCTTCCTGCGAAGTGCGCCCCATGCCATCTGTTCAACTCGGGGACCGCGTGACGGTGGAGGACGAGAACCTGGACCTGAGTGACGACTACATCGTGGTCGGATATTCCCACGAGGTTTCCGTTTCCGAGGGATCGGACGCAGACGCCAAGACGGTATTGACTCTGATACAGGTTCCTGCGGGACTTTGAGGTGACGAAATGAAGAAGATCAGCCTGATTTTACTTTTGTCCCTGCCAGCGATATCCCTGTTCGCGGACAGTACGACCACGAGGATCGGTCTCACGAAGCCCACCATCGGGTCCACTGGATGGGGGACAAAGCTTAATTCCGACATGGACCTAATTGATTCTACCGTCGCGTGCGTTGGACTTCCCAATACGTATACATCAAGCAATACGTTCAATGGACTTTTGACCTCTACGAATACGACCATTAACGGGACTTTGACCCTCAACGGCCCCATGGCGTCCCCTCTGACAGTTCCCAACGGCGGGACGGGGCAAAGCTCCTTGGCGAATGTATCCGTGGCTTCGTCCTCCTACGCTTCAAGCGCCGGGACGTCTCTGACATCTTCTTCTTCGACCTATGCGACGGGGGCGGGGTCGGCCCCGTACCCATTTACGTTCTCTTCGACGGTGACATATAACGGGTCTGAGATTCGAGGAAGCAACTGGCTCGTGCTATCCTCGACGTATCCTGGGACGAATCTCGGGGACAAAATCACAAACGCCATAAACGCCATGCCGGACGGGAGCGTGATAGACGCTACGGCCCTTGGTGGAAATCAGGCCATGAATGATTTTGTGAGTCCGGCGAAGCGGGTAACGGTCCTCCTTGGCGTTTCGACCATCACTTTGACGGGCACACTCGGTGGGAATTTCATGGTGGTGCGGGCGGGAAACAGGTTCATCGGTAAGGGACCTAATATGACGGTGTTCAAGATCGGAACCGTTGCCGGTGGGACTTCGAATTCATCCATCTGGTTCGACGCCGACGCCGACTATTCTGAACTTTCCAACTTCACGCTGGACGGCGGAACGGCATCGACGGCCGTGCAATACGGGATCGGGATGGCCGGCGGGCAGGACCGGGTGAAACTCAGCAACTTCGAGATCAACAATGCTAGTGCCACCATTTGCAATGTCTACATCTCAAGTGGGACGTACGATACCGTTGAGAATTTCCACATAAAGGCGGTTACGAACACGCTAAACCATGGCGTTCGGATTTTCAACGCCTCTCAGTTTGACAATCATCATACGATCAGAAACGGGGTTGTTGAGGAAGGAGGATTTGCTTTTAGCAACGTTAACGGCGGCTACAATGATTGGGTGAACTTGTGGGCCATTGCGACAACGACAAGAAGTGCGGAAGGTTTCAACATGGACAGCGCCTACAAAAACACCTTCACGAACATCCATTCTATCGGCCGAGGCGACGGCGGATATGTTGAGACCTACAACGAGGCTGTTGCTGGTTCTCCTGTGTGCAGCGAAAACAAAATGAACGGCGGCTATTTCGAGAACATGTATCTTGAGGGGATGCATATTACCTGCAACAAATGCGATTTCGAGAATATTTTTGTCTACAACACGGCGCAGAACGACGCCTTAAACAGGTCCGGCATCATATTTGATGCTGCTACATCGTCCACAACCCTTAAGAATGCCACGGTCATTGATGACCAGGCAGACACCACGCACTATGACGGAATCCAAATGTCTGCTGGGTCAAACCACAACACGATCATCGGGGCATGGATAAAGGGGGTCGAACATCTAGAATATAATGACGGAGGCACAAGCAATAATTTTTCTGGATTCAGTGGGTCGAATTTGGATTTTACAACGTTCGGAACCGGGACAAATTATTCAGTTCTGTTTTCGACTTCTGCATCGGCTCCCCCTTCCCTCGCTGTAACGAACGCAGGGAACGTGGTTTCCTCGGGATCAATTACGGCTGCTGGCGGGTTTGTGGGTTCTTTCACCACTACTTTAACCGGTAGCAAGGCGGTAGTGTCAAGTGCCACTGGTGCATTGGCGGAGTCCGCTGTATCCACTACAACCCTCTCATATCTCGATGCCACCTCAAGCGTTCAGACCCAAATAAATACTAAGTCTCCAAGTGCGTCACCAACCTTCTCTGGAACGGTGACGATCACCACCATGACGACTGCCAATGCAGCGATAAACATCACTACTCATTCTGTCGTCACAGGGGACATGTCCATAAACGGGAACACGACTATTGGGGACGCTGTGACAGATACCTTTTCCGTAAAGGTGACTACGGTTACGATAAATAACACGTCTGCTGGATTGGTATTTTCAACAGGTACTGGAAATATATTGTCTCTAAATGGAACGAATGGAAATGTCTTGTTCGGTAATACTTCTTCTGTAGGAACACTATCACCTTTGAATGTATCGTTTGGGAGTACCTATGGGACAAATACTCCGGGCCAGGGTGGAAACATCAAATGGACAATGTATCCAGGTTATGGAATTGGAATGAGCGCCAACCTTATGGAATTTCAGGTCGCACCCTCTTCGAATTTCGGTTTTTTTAGTAATGGTGTTCAGTCCATGAGAATAAATGGAACAACTGCAAACGTAGAGATAGGGACTCAGACTGTTCCAATGGCAAGACTTGATATTAACGGTACTACTGGAGGAAGTACAAATTTGCAGCGATGGGCGAGTGTGAACAATTCCACTCTCTCCTACGTCGAAGCCACGGGAGCCCTGCACATACTCTCTACGGGGACCGCCTACGCTTTGTCGGTCAGCACCTCCTCGACGGAATTGCCGGTTTCCCTTGGCGTCCTCAATGCTGGAACCATCTATTTGGGGAATTTAGCTGACGGTTATCTTTCCGTTGCGTCTGGTGTTGTTTCGTCATCGTCCGGTATTTCTGCATCGACTCTCACAGGATCACATACTCTCCCAGATGGAGTATTAAGCACCAACGTCCCACTGTTAAATGCCGCGTCTCAGAATTTCACCGGAAATATGGGGTTCAATAGCGTCCCATTCACTAGGCTTGCAAACTCAAATACAAACTACTCAGTCGATAGCATTGGAGTAGGAGCTAACTCAATCCTGTGGAGAGCAAACGAGGCGGGATACGTTGCCTCATTTGTTCAGGATAATACGGCAACCAACGCCGCCGGGGTATCCATAAACGTGGCGAGTTCGGCTGGAACTTCTGCCCCGGATCAGACGGCCGCCCTGTGGGTTGGGTCTGCGGACACGCTTCGGTTCATGGTGCAACGCAACGGAAACGTTTCCATTGGTGTTAGTTCCGCGACTGCGCAACTTCATACAACGGATACCGTGAGGTTTGCAAAGTTTGGTGCTGGTGCTGCGACATTCGACGCCTCCGGTAATATCTCCTCCGTATCCGATGAACGGCTTAAGAACATTCAAGGTCCGTTCAATCGTGGCCTCTCGGATATCCTTAAGATAAATCCGATTTCCTACAAATGGAAACCCGCGTCTGGTATGGAAACGAAATCCACCTACCACGGATTCTCGGCACAGAACATCAAAGCGGCGATGCCGGAGATAGTGTTCAAGGCGAAGAGCGGATACTACTCGTTCGAGGACAGGGCCATGATAGCCACCCTCGTCAATGCGGTCAAGGAACTTAACGCCGAGGTCGAAGACCTCAAGAAGAAAATAAAGGGGTAACGAAATGAGGCGACTATTCCCTACCCTCTTCTTGTTCTTCTCCATCCGCGCTCTTGGCGCGTCCGGGATATTCTACAGCACGACTACGAACGCATTGGATTACAAGGATGCGGATGGTAACACCATCGTTTCCATACCATCAAATATGAACATGACGTTCGCGGGGTACGGGTCTGGCGGAGGTTCGGCATCTTGGGGTGGGATCACAGGAACACTCACGAACCAAACTGACTTGAATTCTGCACTAGCTGGTAAAGCGGCGACAAGTCATACCCATGCGCCAGCGGACATAACCGGGACAGCGGTCATTACCTCGGATTCCCGACTGTCGGACGCCAGAACTCCTCTGGCCCACAACCAGGCAGAGACCACAATAACGTTCACGAACAACACCACGGGGAACGCCTCCACGTCAGCCCACGGATACGCGCCGATGGGGACCGTCGGAACGACGCAGTTCTGGAGGCAGGACTGGACCCTGGCTACGCCCTCGGCGAGCATAGCGTGGGGGGGGATCACGGGCACATTGTCGAACCAGACAGACCTCAATACCGCCCTTTCGGGCAAGCAAGCGACTTTGACTAGGGCTACGGGTGCGATGGTCTATTCGGCCCTCTCCAACGGGACGTTGGCCCTAGCCTTTGGGACGAACTCGTGCGTGAAGGTTACTCCGACGGCTACGGGGTCGTTCACGACGACGGTGCCGGCGGCGGGGAATGTATCGCAGCTCATCATCCTGACGAGTGGGACAACCTCGTATACGATGACTTTTGGTACCGGATTCAAAAGCACGGGAACGCTGGCAACCGGGACTACGACCGGGAAATATTTCATTCTCACTTTTGTTTCCGACGGAACTTACATGATCGAAGCAAGTAGGACGGTGGCGCAATGACCCCCGACCACAACCGACGGGCGGACGACATGAAAATGAAATGGGAACGGATTGGAATTATCGCCGCGTCTATTGTGTCCATCGGGACTGTCTTGGTGGGGTTCTCGGCTGCGTCCGTGTTTTGGGCGAAACACAAGGAATTACCGGCTAGGGTAGAGAATGTGGAAAAGGCGCAACAGACCCTAGACGTAGCCTTTACCGCCCACTGTGCAGCTCAGGAACAATATCAACAGGACTTGATGTCCTTTCTCCACGGCCTGGATCGAAAGCTTGACCGTTCGTTGAAGGAACGACGGGATGAATGAGACTCGTGAGATTGAGGACGCCCATGCTTTCCCGTTTGGGCGCAATGGCCATGTGGTTGGCGACCCAAGTTCTTGCAGGTGCGAACCCGTGATAGCCTACAGAGAATGGGACGAACTCGGGAACCTGACGAGACGGATCATTGTTCATGGCAACCTCTCCTGAAGTTGATAAGAGATTTAGCATGTGCGTTGTATGTGGTGGCATGTTCGACTTGGAGACTGGGCTATTGGTAAAGACGCCGACAGTCATCGTGGGGGAAAGGAAGCCGGGGGACAAGACACACTGCTACTGCTGCACCCTTGAACATGCGCCAGCCAATGGGTGGGAGGTCTGACATGCCGTCATTTGGAGAACGATCACGGAAGGCCCTGGACAGTGCGGACCCAAAGCTTCGTCAGCTTTTCGACGAGGTAATCAAGACGATGGATTGTACCGTCCTTTGCGGGTTCCGAAACGAGGCGGATCAAGAGACGGCTTTCGCTAACGGCTTTTCAAAAGTTCACTGGCCGAACTCAAAACACAACACCTTTCCGAGCAAGGCCGTTGACGTGGCCCCTTGGCCGCTAGACTGGAAGAATACCGCTTCCTTTGAGACTCTTGGAACGTTCGTTTTGTCTAAGGCGAAGGACATGGGAATAGACATTGAATGGGGCGGGACGTGGACCTTCTGTGACCTCCCGCATTACCAGTTAAAGGAGGGATGACATGGACGCCCTGATTATGTCCATGATTCCTGCCGGCGTCGATCCTCGATGGAAGGACATTGTGACCCTGATTTTGTCCCACAAAATATCCGCGGCGTTTGTCCTCCTGTTCGCTTCTGGACTCGGAGCCCCTCTTCTGGCGTGGCTCTTGAACAGGATTCCTCTCGGGTGGTGGTACGCCATGGTTAGGGTGTGCTTCAACGCCCTCAGCCGGGCCGGAAACACGCGCCTCGGCCGTCCGGCGTGGAAGCCTATAGAGGAATGGCTTGAGAACTTCCTATGGAAGACTGCTGACGCTGCCCGAGACGGATTGGAAGAGGACGACATTGAACCAACAGTACAGACTCAGGGAACCGAAAGTCCGTCTGTTTCAAAGGGGGCATGACATGGGTTGGTTCGACTGTCTGAAAGTTCCGCCGCTTCCATCTGGTCCTGTGGCCCTTGAGAACCCTGTGGAAGTGGATAGAGGCAAGATGCTTTCCATCCTCGGGCCTTGCGACGTGGGGCTTACCTGCGGGCATGGAATCCTTGGTATCGCGGAGAACATCTACCGGCTGAAGGAGAAAGAGGGGAACAACCTTTACACCCACGCCTTCATGATCTACGGTTCGGGAGACGACCCGGAGATAACGGAGTCGAACTGGCCGAGGGTGCGTCGGGGCATTAACGCTTCGATGTATCTCGGGGGCAACCGCCATACGGTCTACGCACGATACGAGGAGCTTGAGACCTGGCAGAAGATGGGAACTTTGTCGGCTGCGGACACGATGATCCAGGCCAGGACACCATACGCCGGCGGTCAAATCCTGGGCTTCCTTCAAAGGGTCTTGGGAATGGCCGTGGGGAACAAGGCAGGAGTCACCTGCATCGAGTATGTGACCGTTCTTCTGCGCGGGCAACAAGTCCCCTTCTGCGGGGCTCAGCAGTCTTTCATGACCACTCCGACGAGCGCCTTTACTTGGCTGACGACCGGGGTAGCAAAGTCCTTGCGGTGGAAGTTAGTAGCGGAAGCGGTTGGGAATAAATACTTCGTTTCTGCATAGAACGCACCGCTCGGGTGGCAAAAGCGTATTTTGGGTGGCGGGTGGGTGGCAAGGCCTTGGGAATTGGTGAAAAGCGGAGATTTTGGAAGTAATTGGAAAGGAAGATCGCAGGATTGATCTCGGGGAGGTTTGAACAGCTTTACCGTCGACGTTTGTTCATGCCGAGAGTGCGCGGGGCGGGACTTGAACCCGCACACCCTTTCGGGCTTACGCACCTCAAGCGTGATTTTCAGCTTACATCCCTCCTATAATAGCCCCATTCCCCGTTTTAGGCGTCAGGTGGTACCGGGGTGGCAACCAGCCCAAAATCGAGCCCAAGGATGGCCTCTGAGCGCCCCTTGGTGAGGTGCTGGTACCGTTCAACGGACTTCAAATCTTTCCATCCTCCTAGTCTCATGAGACCGTAAAGATCGCCGGTGGACTCCATGTATCGGGTGGCCCATGTGTGCCGGAGGTCGTGTAGGCGCGTTCGGGGCCAGCCAAGGGCCTTGATTCGATTGCGGAAGGCCTTCTCGAACGCCGCCCGTGGGATCGCCATGATAGGCCCTTGGCCGGCGCTCCCCAGGGCTTCCAGAGCCTTCCTGTGAATCGGTACGACCCTCTGCCGTTGCCCTTCCCCCTGTTTCCGCTTGAGGGTCCGAATCGTTGCCTCTCCACCCCGAATATCCTCCCAGGTGAGTGCGAACAGTTCCCCGAGCCTCATTCCCGTGTAGAGTAGGATCGTCACGCCGCGGCCGAGTTCACCTGGTAGGCCTGTGAGCGTTTGCAATTCCCTGGCGGATAGGACGCGGCCCACCTCTTCGCCCTGCGGGATGAAGAAGAAGGGCACCCGGTCAATCCATTGGGCTTTCCTCGCACGGATGGACATGCCGGCGGTGTTCTTGGACTTCTTGGCGAGTTCGGACTCCCACGCCTGAACGTCCTCTGTCGTGATATTGGAAACCAGTTTGTTCCCTATGAACGCCGTGAACGCTTCGATATTTGGCTTGTCGAAGTTCCGGTAGGTGCGATGGGATTTGTGTTTCTGGCTATGGTCGAGGTATAGGGCGGCGACTTCCGACCAGGACTTCGGATGGACTTTGACCCTCACTCCGGCCGATACCGATTCCAGTTCCTCCCGCTTCGCCTGCAAGGCCCGCCTGGCTGTGTCCTCCCTTGTGACGAATTGCCCCACCTGCCTCGCCCCGCTACGTGCCTTGCCGTCACCGTTCAGGATCACCTCCCGCCAGACGACGCGGAACTTTACACCTGTGGGAGTCTGCCTCTTCTCAAGCCAGGCAGAAGCCATTATTGCGGGGTCAACCTGTCAATGTCTTTACATGAATCAAGACAATGGCCATACGATGTATCACACGTATAAGAAGAACCTCGGCAACCGAGTTGGGCTTTAGAACATTCTTGCTTGCACATTGCGCCCGCTTTTGTGGTTGGTTCATAAAAAGTCATGCAACCTGAAAGGAAGAACACCACTCCAAAGATAAATCTATTCATGTTCATCCTCCTTACTATTTCTCCTTTTCGACCCTTCCACAGCAGCATACAAAAAGAATGCAATGAGTCCGAGGGTAAGTGTAGAAACGACAGCTAGAAAAATGGCTATGAACTTTTCCATTTTTGATTTATCTCCTTGATTATGTCGTCAATGGATTTCCCCTCACTTTTTTTTTCGCGTTCCACCGCTCTCATGCGGGATTCTTTTGGTCGATGAAGACACACCCTCTATTGACTTTTCGGCGTCTTGGCCCGTTCCTGTATGAATAATGATAGGAGGGTCTTTACCGTGATTGGCAAGCCAGTCCTCGAAAATGACCTCGAATTGATCGTTGAGGTTTCGGCGTTCCTCCCTGCAAATGGTTTTGAATCTCTCGGCTATTCCCCGAGAAATTCTTAGTCCCATCTGAACGTTATCCTTTTTCTCCGACGTAAAATCCCCCTTTGTAAATTTACGTTTACAACACTTGACACTTGCTAGCACAAGACTTACACTTTAAGCAGATGGGAGCAAAAGAAAGCGCACCCATCTCACGGGTCGCCTGGCC
>Ga0335071_10008390_pt1 | contig 10620 bp, 8 predicted proteins | sample Lox_Sample_15_FD_206724 | JGI IMG/M metagenome (GOLD analysis project Ga0335071, IMG submission 206724) | Soil microbial communities from Loxahatchee National Wildlife Refuge, Florida, United States - Lox_Sample_1.5 | ecosystem: Environmental > Terrestrial > Soil > Wetlands | place: USA: Florida...
AACATCCTCTCGGGCGTCTGGAAGGGCTTCGTCGAGTTCCGGCGCCTGGGCTTCATCGACCGCGTGCCGAGGCTGCTCGCGGTCCAGGCCGAGGGCAGCGCCGCGATCGTGAAGGCCGCGGCCGGCGACGGCGTCATCCGCCCGGTGTCCGGGGACACGGTGGCGGATTCGATCTCGGTCAGCCTGCCGCGCGACGGCGACGCCGCGGTGCGGGCGATCCGCGAGTCGGGCGGCCTCGGCGTCACGGTCGGCGACGCCGCGATCCTGGCGGCGATCGGCGAGCTGGCGCGCGGATCGGGCGTGTTCGCCGAACCCGCGGCGGCGGCCTCGTGGGCCGGGCTGCGGGCGGCGGCGCAGCAGGGCCTGCTGGACCCGGCGTGGCGCGTCGTGGCGCTCATCACCGGCAACGGGCTCAAGGACGTGGCCTCGGCCATGAAGGTGGCCGGCGAGCCGCGCGTCATCCCGCCCGACCCGGCGGTGCTGGACACGTTGTTCGAGAAGGTGTGATGCAGGGGAGCAGAAGCGAGGGCCAGCGCGGCCGTCGATGGTCATTCGTCCACGTTCTACGGCTGGGAGAGAGAGAAGAATGAGGAGCTTCATCGGACGCGACATCCTGTCGCTCAGGGAGTTCGAGCGCGACGACTACACCCGCATCTTCGAGGTGTGCGAGAAGCTGGCGCCGTTCGCGCACAACCGCCGCAACACGGACCTGTGCAAGGACAAGACGCTGCTGACGGCGTTCTACCAGCCGAGCACGCGCACCCGCATGTCCACCGAGGCCGCGATGCACCGCCTGGGCGGCGCCGTGCTGGGATTCTCGGACGCCAAGATGACCCGCGCCGGCGACTTCTACCAGGAGTCCATCAAGGACACCGTGCGCATGCTGGAGTACTACGCCGACGTGATCGCGATGCGGCACTTCACGCTGGGCGCGCCGCACGAGGCGGCGAAGCACTCCTCCGTGCCCATCATCAACTGCGGCGACGGCTGGGGCGAGCACCCGACGCAGGTGCTGACCGACCTCTACACCATCTGGCGCGAGCGCGGCACGCTCGACGGCCTGCGCTGGCTGTGCGTCGGCGATCACCGCATGCGCACCATGCACTCGATCGGCCACGCGGCCACCCAGTGGGACATGGAGCTGGACGTCGTCTACCCGCCGGACATGGCGCCGACCGAGGAGTTCAAGCAGGAGCTGCGCGACCGCAACGTGCGCTACAACGAGTGGAAGAGCACGGCCGAGTGCATCGACAAGGCGGACGTGATCTACATCGAGCCGGTGGTGCAGGCCGACTACACCAAGTCGCGCGTGGACGCGGCGGAGGCCAAGAAGGGCCTCACGCCGCCGGAGTACCAGATCACGCGCGCGATGATGCGGGACAAGGCCAAGAAGGGCGCGATCGTGCTGCACTCGCTGCCCCGGATGGACGAGCTGCCCACCGACGTGGACAGCACGCGCCACGCCCGCTACTGGATCGAGGCGGCGAACGGCGTGGTCCTGCGCATGGCGCTGATCGCGCTGGTGCTGGGACGCGCCGAGTAGGTCGTTCGGGGAGGACGCGCGCGGCGGGTCGTCCGGCCCGCCGCGCGTCGCATCTCCGCCGCACGGGCCGGCGCGGCGGATCAGACGGTGGAGAGCCCCATCTGCTCGAGCAGGGCATCGACGTGGAACTTCTGGGTCCAGTTCATGTACCAGAAGCGCCCGTAGCCGAGGTGCCCGGGGTAGGAACCGCGCAGCCCGCCGGCGCGGCCGGGGTCGCGGTGCCCGAGGTCCTGCACGCGGCAGTCGAAGCGGTTCGCGGCCTCCGCCGCGTCGCGCCACGAGGCGTCGCCCGTGATCCGCGCGAGCCGCAGCCAGATGCCCGCCATCTGGGCATTGCCGGTCATGCTGCTCCAGGCGCCGACCGGGCGGAAGCCCGCGGCGATCTGGCCCGGCACCGCGCCGCTCTGCGGATCCTGGAGCGCGAGGATCCGGCGCGCGGCGCGCTCGGCGCTGCGGACCAGGTCGTCACGCCCCGCGAGCACGCCGATCTCCAGCTGGCCCTGGATGGTGTAGGCGATGGTGTGGGTCCAGGGCTCCGTGCCGACGTCGAAGTTCATGTGGCGGAACCAGCCGTCCGCGTCCTGGACCGACGCGACCCACTCCGCGTTGCGGACCGCCGCCTCGACCGCCCGCTCCACGCCCAGCGCCCGGCCGTAGCGCGCGAGCGGCCAGGCCGCCCGGACGTAGTAGGCATGGACCGGCTCGGTCGTCAGCGGCGAGACGCCCCGCCGCCACGAGCCGTCCGGGTCCTGCGTGGCGATCATCCAGTCCGCCGCCCGGTCCGCCGCGCGCCGGAAGGCGCCGTCTGCGTCCATCCCCGCGCCGACCAGTTCGCCGAGACCCTCGAGCACCTGGCCGGTGTTGAAGACCGCCGGCTGCGGCGGCCGGACCGCCACGGTCCCGGCGGGGAACGCTCCGGTCTCGAGCTGGGTGGACAACAGCCAGCGGCCCATCCGGCCGGCGGCCGCGTTCATCGTGGCGCGATCCAGCAGGCCGTGCCGGCCGAGCCGAAGCAGCGTGGTGATGATGTAGCCGGTGGTCTCGGGGTAGGAGGGGCCCCAGCGCCGGGTGAGGACGTAGTAGCCGACCGGCACGCCGCCGTCGCCGCCGATCTCCTGGGCACGCAGCAGCCACCTCGCGGCCGCGACGATGCACTCCCGGCACTCGGGTGGCCGCTGCGGGAGCCCCCGCAGGCGCTCCTGCAGGATGAAGCTCAGGCCGCGGCGTGCGCCGACGAGGTAGCCGACGGAAGGGCGGGCGGGCAACTGGGGCGGGCCGCCGCGCATCCAGGCCTGCGGCGCGTCCGATCGCGTCGTCCACTCGCCCTCGTCCGGAGGCCGCGTGGGGTTCCCCCCGTGCCCGTGGCCTTGACCTTCCATTCCATGCCCTCGTGGGCCGATGCCGCCAGACACGGCCCGTCGCGAGGGCGAACCGTGCGTCGCGGCCCGGTGGAAGCCCGGGTCGTTCCTTCCGCCCCGGGCCAGCCTGACCTCAGGGGAGCCGTAACCTACCACGAAACGCGGCCCGTCGGGGCGCGCTTCGTGATCCCGGGTCAGCGGGCCATGCCGAGGGCCAGCGCCCGGTAGCCCCGGCAGGCCGCCAGCAGCTCGTCCGCATCCACGCTCTCGTCCACGGCATGGGCCGCGCCGATGTCACCCGCCCCGTAGACCAGCGTCGGCAGGCCGTGCCGTCCCGCCGTGGCAGTGGCGTTCGTGCTGTAGGGGGCGTAGAACGTCGCGGATCCCAGGCCCGCGGCGGCGAGCGCCTCCCGGGCGGCCCGGGCCAGGGGGGCATCCGCCTCGACCGCCCAGCCGGGGTGGAAGGCCTCGACCGTGAACGAGCGTCCGGTATAGCAGCGCAGCTCGCCCCGGTGCAGGCTCACGTCCACACCATCAAGTCCGGTGAGCGCGTCCCGCAGCTCTCCCAGCACGCTCTCACGGGTCTCGCCCCGCACCAGCCGCCGGTCGAAGCGGGCGGTCGCGTGGTAGGGCACCATCGCCGAGCCGGGGAACGGGAGCGACGAGACCTCGACCAGCTCGATGTGGCCGCGGCCGAGCAGGGGATCGGTCCGCGGCGTCATGCGGCGGACGCGGTCGACGGCCTCGGTCAGGCGGTAGACCGCATTGATGCCGCTCTCGGCCCGTGAGGTGTGGGCGGCCCGGCCCGCCGCCTCGAGCACCACGCTCGCCCGGCCCCGGTGCCCGAGTCCGATCCGGAGCCCGGTGGGCTCGCAGATGACGGCTGCGGCCGCGGGATGCGCGGCCAGCACGTGGTCCACCGCCAGCCCCTCGATGCGCTCCTCACCGACGCTCGCCGAAACCACCAGCGCGCCCGCAAGTCCGGCCCGGGGCAGCGTGCCCGCCGCCACCACCAGCGCGGCGAGCGAGCCCTTGACGTCGGTCGCCCCGCGGCCCCAGACACGCCCCGCGGCGAGCTCGCCGGAGAACGGCGGGAAGCGCCACGACCCGGGCTCGGTGGCCGGGACCACGTCGAGGTGCGCGTCGAACAGCACGGCGGGGCCGCCGCCCGAGCCGCGCACGACGCCGACCACGCTGCCGAGCTCGTCGCGGCGGACCTCGTCATAGCCGAGCGCGCGCATCGCGCGCTCGACCGCGTCGGCGGCCTCGCGTTCGGCGCCCGAGAGGCTCTCGAGCCGCACCAGCTCCCGGCAGAGCGCGAGGGTCCCGGCTCCGGCAGCGTCGTCCATCGTCGCATCCTCCCCGCGGCGCGTTGCCGCCGCGACCCCCGCAGGCTAGCATGACGCCGTCCCGCGCACCGAACCCAGAGGGCACCATGGCCGAGACGCGCTTCCCGCCGCTCGTGGATCTCGAAGACGCAGCGCCCCGCCGCCCGGTGGAGACCCGCGACGAGGCGGAGGAGCGCGGGTTCCTCGAGCACCTGCGGCGCGGCGTGATCGGCGCCGACGCGACCCTGCGCACGCCCGAGGGGGAGAAGCCGCTCCTCTACTTCGACTACATCGCCTCCGGCCGCTTCCACCGCGCCGTCGAGGACGAGCTGGCCACGCGGGTGCTGCCCTACATGGCCAACACCCACACCGAGTCCTCGAGCACCGGCCGGCTCATGACGCGCTACTACGAGGACGCGTTCCGTCGCATCGGGCGCTACCTGAACGCCGGCCCGGACGACGTCATCATCCCGGTGGGCGCGGGCTCGACCGGCGCGGTGAACCGCCTGATCACGATCCTCGGCCTGCGCATCCCCTGCCAGCTCGAGGACCGCTACCAGCTCTCGAGCCGGATCCCGGCCGGCGAACGGCCGGTGGTCTTCCGCAGCCACATGGAACACCACAGCAACGACATCACCTGGCGCGAGACCATCGCCGAGTCGGTCTACGTCGACTTCGACGCGCACGGGCGCGTCAGCCTCGAGCACCTCGACCAGCTGCTCGGCGCCTATGCGGACCGGCCGCTCAAGATCGGCACCTTCTCCGCGGCCTCGAACGTGACCGGCATCCTCAGCGATCCGACCGCGATCGCGCGCGTGCTGCACGCGCACGGGGCGCTGGCGTTCTTCGACTACGCCGCCTCGGGCCCCTACGTGGACATCGACCTGCATCCGGTGGACGGGGCGGGGCGGGCGGACGCGGCCGCGGCCAAGGACGTGGCGTTCTTCTCGATGCACAAGTTCCTGGGCGGGCCGCGCACGCCGGGGCTGCTGGTGGCGAACCGCCGGCTGTTCACCAACCGAGTGCCCGCGGAGCCCGGCGGCGGCACGGTGCTCTACACCTCGCCGACCGAGCACGTCTACCTGCCCGACTTCTTCCATCGCGAGACCGGCGGCACGCCGCCCATCGTGGGCAGCATCCAGGCCGGGCTGTGCTTCGACCTCAAGCACTCGATCGGTCCCGAGCGCATGCGCCGGATCGAGCAGGACTACCTGCGGCGCGCGCTCGCGGAGTGGACCCGGAACCCCGGCCTCGAGGTGCTGGGCAACCTCGAGCCCGAGCGGCTGGGCGTGGTCTCGCTGATCTTCAAGGACGTGCACCACAACCTGGCCTCGGCGCTGCTGAACGACTTCTTCGGCATCCAGGTCCGCGGCGGCTGCATGTGCGCGGGGCCCTACGGCCACGAGCTGCTGCACATCGACCAGCGCGTCTCGCTGGCGATCAAGCACCAGCTCGAGGAGGGGCACATCGGGGCCAAGCCCGGCTGGGTGCGGATCTGCTTCTCGCCGGTCACCAGCGAGCGGGAGTTCCAGACCCTGCTCGAGGGCGTGGACTTCGTCGCCAAGCGCGGCCGCGACTTCCACGACCGCTACACGCTCGACGATCGCACCGGCGAATGGCGCCGCGCGGGCGGGGCGGACCGCCGCTGAGGGCGCGCCGCCCCCCGGGTCAGGCCAGCAGGTTCCGCGTGCGGCCGAACAGGGCGTAGCTGCCGGGGCCGGTCAGCAGCAGCACGAACGCGAGCACGCCGAGCACCAGCGGGAACTCGTAGCCCGGACCGTGGGCGCCGTTCGTGAAGAACCCGTTCGCCCAGTGCACCTTCGCGATCGCCACCGCCATCTCCACCGCGAACCCCAGCGCGGCGAGGCGGCTGAGCACGCCGAGCACGATGGCGATGCCGCCGAAGAACTCCACGGCGATGACCAGCCAGGCCAGCGAGGGCGGCAGGCCGAGCGTGCCGACCAGGTGGACGAACCCCTGCGGGCCGTGTCCGCCGAAGAGCCCGAGCAGTTTCTGCGCGCCGTGGGCCCACATCACCGCGCCCAGCGCCAGCCGGAGCAGGAGCAGCGCGAGATCGTTGAAGCTCGACTTCATGGCATCGTCCCCCAGGTCCCATCCTCGGCCGGACCGCGTTCCGCGCGGCGCAGGATAGCACCGGTCGGCCGGTTGCCGGAACGCGGTCGGCGTGCTATCGGTTTCGCGCTGCGCCGGTCGCCGGCGCCACCGATCCACCCCCGCCAGCGAGGGCCCCGATGTTCTCCCTCTTCCCCAAGGACGAGAACTTCTTCGAGCTGTTCGGGCGCCAGGCCGCGCTCGTGCGCCAGGGCAGTGACCAGCTGCAGGAGATGGTGCTGGAGTTCGACCGGCTCGAGGAGCGCGCCCGCGCGCTCAAGGACGTCGAGCACCAGGGCGATCTGGTGGCGCACGAGCTGTTCGAGCGCCTCAACCGCACCTTCATCACGCCCCTCGACCGCGAGGACATCCACGACCTCGCCAGCGACCTCGACGACGTGCTCGACGCGGTCGAGGGGATCTCCAACCGCATCGTCCTGTTCAAGATCCCGGCCGCCACACCGCAGGCGCAGCAGCTCACGCGCATCGTGGCCGAGTGCGGGGTGCAGATCGAGCAGGCGGTCGCGCGCCTCAAGGGCTTCAAGGGCCTGATGCCGTTCACGATCGAGATCAACCGCCTCGAGAACGAGGCCGACGCGATCTCGCGCCAGGCGGTGGCGGACCTGTTCGACGGGACGCACGACTTCCTGGACGTCATCCGCTGGAAGGAGATCTACGGCCGCCTCGAGAACGCCACCGACCAGTGCGAGGACGTGGCGAACGTGATCGAGGCCATCGTCCTCAAGAGCCGCTGAGCATGCACCTGCCGCTCGAGGTGGTCGCGATCATCCTGATCGCGCTGGCCTTCGACTTCAGCAACGGCTTCCATGACGCCGCCAACTCCATCGCCACGGTGGTGAGCACCCGCGTGCTCTCGCCGCGGCTGGCCGTGGCCTGGGCGGCGTTCTTCAACTTCACCGCGTTCCTGGTCTTCGGCGCGCACGTCGCGAAGACCATCGGCAAGGGCGTGGTGGACCCCTCGGTCGTGACCCCGCCGATCGTCCTCGCGGCGGTGCTGGGCGCGCTGGTCTGGAACCTCATCACCTGGTGGCTCGGGCTGCCGACCTCCTCGTCCCACGCGCTCATCGGCGGGCTCGCCGGGGCGGCGCTGGTCGCGTCCGGGCCGCACGCGGTGGTGGTGCAGGGGCTGGTGCGGATCGTCCAGTTCATCGTGCTCGCGCCGGTCATCGGGCTGGTGATCGGCTTCCTGGTCATGGTGGCGGTGATGTGGGTCTTCCAGCGCGCCACGCCGCGGGGGGTGGACGGGGCGTTCCGCCGGCTCCAGCTGGTCTCGGCGGCGGCCTACAGCCTGGGGCACGGCGGCAACGACGCCCAGAAGACCATGGGGATCATCACGGCCCTGCTGTTCGCGACCGGACGCCTGCACGGCGAGTTCCACGTCCCGCTCTGGGTGGTGCTCATCAGCCACGGCGCGATCGCGGCCGGCACCCTGTTCGGCGGGTGGCGCATCGTGAAGACCATGGGGATGAACATCACCAAGCTGAAGCCGGTGGGCGGTTTCTGCGCCGAGACCGCCGGCGCGCTCACGCTCTTCGGCGCGACCGCCGCGGGGATCCCGGTCTCCACCACGCACACCATCACCGGGGCGATCGTCGGCGTCGGCGTCAGCTCCACCGGGCGGCTGTCCGCGGTGAAGTGGGGCGTGGCCGGCCGCATCGTCTGGGCCTGGGTGCTCACCATGCCCATGGCGGCGATCCTCTCCGCCGCCGCCTGGTGGCTGGAGCACGCCGTCGGCATGCGATGATCCGGGTGCCGCCGGGAACGGACGCGGCCCGCCTCGCGTGAGGCGGGCCGCCTTCGCGGCGCGCCGGCGGGCGCGGATCGTTCACCACTTCGGTGGCTTCGCGAACCCCAACTCGCCACGCTCGCGCTCGCCCAGCCGGCTCCCGCCCAGGTCGATGCCCAGCGCGCGCAGCCCGGATGCGTACTCGTAGCGGAACACCAGGCGGTCGCTGGCCGCGCCCGCGGCCACGAACCACGTCTCGCGCACCTGGTCCTGCCGCCGCTCGCCCCAGCCCGTGCCGGGGTAGCCCTGGGCCTGCGGGGCATCGGCCATGCCGCCCATCGCCTTCTCGGCCGCGCGCGGCGCGCTCATCTCCCGCTTGCGGGCAAGGTCGTCGCCGATGACCGGTGCTTCGTTCGAGCGGGGCTGCGCGTCGCGCGCGTCGCCCTCGCGCGCGCCGTCCAGCCGCGCGCGCTCGTCGCCGGGCGCGCGCCGGAGCTCCGGAAGGCCGAGCCACGCCAGCGGACGGCGCTCCTCGAAGGCCAGCACGCGGATCCAGCCCATGTCCCCGTTGGCCTGGCCGGTGCGCTCGGCGTAGGAGCGCTCCTCGTCCACGAAGACGAACTGCCGCACCTGCTCGAGCGACGTGCGCCAGCCACGGATGGTGGCCGACTCCCAGGGATCGAGGACGTACATGGACTCGTCGCGGCGCAGGGTCGAGCGCTCGCCGTTCACGACGTTCAGGCCGTCCACCGAGATCAGCACCCCCACCCGGCGGCCGGTGCGGTTGGTGACGCGCAGCGCGTAGTCGCGGCCCTGCAGCGCCTGGAAGTAGCGGCGGTCCCAGCGGCCCGGCGCGAAGTAGAGCGGCGCCTGGCGGCCAGCGACCAGCACCTGCACGTCCACCAGGCTGCCGTGGGCGGTCCGGTCCCATCCGGTCGCGTCCGGGTCGCCGTAGCGGGAGGCCTGCGCGGGCGCCGCGTTCAGCGCCAGGGCGATCGCGGCGCAGGCCGCGAGGGTGCGGATCGAGTCCAGTCGGGTCCTCATGGTGGTCCTCCTCGGTGCCGGTGGGTTGCGCTGCTGCCGTTCCTGGACCGGATACGCCGGGGCCGCCGGGCTATTCCCGGAACGCGGGAGGTCGCCATGCGTTGCATCCTGCACGGTCCGTGGACGCCGACGCGGGGACGGCCGCCGCGCACCGCGCCAGCGGACCCAGGCGTGGCGTCCTGGTCCCAAAGGAGGGGCCGAAAACGGCCTCCGCGGCTTGTCGCGCGGCGGATGCGGTTGATACGATCATGACAACCACGGGGGCCTCCATCGGCGGTCGGTGGACGGCCGGCGGAGCCCCCGACACGCATTCGGAACCGGCGCCCCCCTCGGTGTCCCGGGAACCGAGGAGAGCCGATGCCCCCGTTCCGCCCCCTTGTCGCGGCGTGCCTCGCCGCGCTGTTCGTCCTCGCGCTGGCCGCGCCGGCCGGCGCCGTGACCCCCAACGGCCGCCTGCAGATCATCCACCTCGACGTGGGGCAGGGCGACGGCGCCGTGATCATCTCCCCGCTGGGCCAGGTCGTGATGATCGACGACGGCGTGAACGGCAATCCGACGCCCGCGAACGGCGTGAAGGTCCCGGCGCAGCTCCAGGCGCTGGGCGTGACCCACGTGGACCATCACTTCGCGAGTCACTACCACTCCGACCACATCGGCCTCTTCAGCACGATCTTCGGCAGCGGGGGCATTGCGACCCTGGACTACGGCTGGGACCGGGGCGGGTCCTACACGACCTCCTACTACACGGATTACGTCAACACCCTGGGCTCGAGGCGTCGCACGATGGTCAAGGGCCAGGTGATCACGCTCGACTCGCTCTCCGCGCACCCGGTCTACATCAAGTGCATCGACCTCGCCGGGGCGGGGATCTCGACCACCGACGAGAACTCCCTCAGCATGCAGCTCAAGGTGAGCTACGGGGAGTTCGACATGTCGTTCGGCGGCGACACGCCGGGACAGAACTCCGGGAGCTACAAGAACATCGAGACCACGGTGGGCCCCGAGATGGGATCGATTGAGGTCTACAAGACCCATCACCACGGCTCGGCCACCTCGAGCTGGACGGACTGGCTCAACGCCACGCACCCCAAGATCGCGGTGATCTCGATGGGGAACGGGAACTCCTACGGTCACCCGACCGCGGCCGCGCTCACACGCCTGCACAACGCCGGCGTGAAGACCTACTGGACCGAGACCGGAAGCGGAGTGGCCCCCAACGCGTCCTGGGACAAGGTCTCGAACGGTCAGGTCGTCATCTCCGCGACCTGGCAGCCTGGCGGCGTGGATACCGTGCGCGGCAACGGCTTCGCCGACACCTTCACCAACTCCGGCACGATGACCGACGTCACGGCCCCGACGGTGTCCGTGACGTCGCCGGACGGTGGGGAGACGTGGAAGGCGGGCTCGAGCCACGCGATCACGTGGAGCGCGAGCGACGACGTCGGGGTGAGCGGGGTGGACCTGGCCTACTCGACCAACGGGGGCGCG
>Ga0335071_10008392_pt1 | contig 10618 bp, 10 predicted proteins | sample Lox_Sample_15_FD_206724 | JGI IMG/M metagenome (GOLD analysis project Ga0335071, IMG submission 206724) | Soil microbial communities from Loxahatchee National Wildlife Refuge, Florida, United States - Lox_Sample_1.5 | ecosystem: Environmental > Terrestrial > Soil > Wetlands | place: USA...
GATTCCCCAGGCATCGGCGTGCTTCGCGGCACAGGCTTGCGATCCAGAAACTGAGAACTGAACCCTGAGAACTGATATGGCGACGACGACAACCGAACCAATCACACTTCCCGAACTCACTACTGACGATCTCTCACGCTATTCACGGCACCTGATCCTGCCCGAAGTCGGCATGGAGGGCCAGCGAAAACTGAAGGCTGCACGTGTCCTGTGCGTGGGTACGGGGGGGCTCGGTTCGCCTCTGGCGTTCTACCTTGCCGCGGCCGGCATCGGCACACTTGGACTCGTCGATTTTGATGTCGTCGATGCGAGCAATCTCCAGCGCCAGATCATCCACTCCACGAAGGACATCGGCCGCAAGAAACTCGACTCTGCCGAAGAAAAGCTCAAAGCGCTCAATCCCGCGCTGAACGTTATAAAGCACGAGACCATGCTCTCCAGTGCGAATGCGCTCGAGATTCTCAAGGATTACGATGTCGTCGCCGACGGAACCGACAATTTCCCCACACGCTATCTCGTCAATGACGCCTGCGTATTGTTGGGCAAGCCCAATGCCTACGGCTCGATCTTCCGCTTTGAGGGTCAGGCCAGCGTTTTCGCGACGAAAGAAGGTCCCTGCTATCGTTGCCTCTATCCTGAGCCGCCGCCGCCCGGGCTCGTTCCCAGTTGCGCCGAAGGGGGAGTGCTCGGCATTCTGCCCGGACTTGTCGGTGTCATCCAAGCCACTGAGGTGATCAAGCTCATCCTGGGCAAGGGCAGCCCGTTGATTGGCCGCTTGCTTCTTGTCGATGCGCTTGGTATGCGCTTCCGCGAGCTCAAACTGCGAAAGAATCCTGAGTGCCCGGTCTGCGGCGAAAATCCGACAGTCAAGGAGCTGATCGACTATCAGCACTTCTGCGGCATCGTCCCCGAATCCAAAGAGGAGAAAGCGTTGAAGAACGGAATCCCCCAGATCACCGTGAAGGAATTCAAGAGGCGACTGGATGCCGGCGAAGACATGTTCCTTCTCGACGTACGTGAGCCATACGAATACCAGATTGCCCAGATCGGCGGAAAACTGATCCCGCAAAACGATGTGCCCCAGCGGCTCGGCGAAATCCCGCGCGATCGCGAGATCGTGGTGCAATGCAGGTCAGGCGCTCGCTCACAGAAGATCGCCGAATTTCTCAAGCAGTCTGGCTACACGCAGGTCGCCAATCTCGCTGGCGGCATTCTTGCCTGGGCAGATGAAATCGACCCCAAGGTGCAGAAGTACTAGAGACAGGTCGGCCCGATGTTGTTCGAGGAAGGATCATGATCAAGGTCAGCATTCTGTATCCAAACACGCCCGGCAGCCACTTCGACACCGACTACTACTTGAAAGTGCACATGCCGCTGGCCGTGAAGCTTCTCGGTCCGGCCCTCAAGAGAGTTACTGCTGAGATTGGCGTCGGCGGCGCGGCGCCGGGCGAACCCGCTCCCTATGCGGCCATTGCCGGCTTCACCTGTGAATCAATCGAAGCCTTCACCCAGGCCTTCCTGCCGAATGCCGCCGAACTTCAGGGCGACATTCCGCGATACACCGACATTCAACCGGTCATTCAGATCAGCGCACTGAATCAGTTCGCGGTTTAACTTATTGCTCCAGAAACTGCCCGGCGATCGACCTCACCCGGGCAGGGTCTCTATCTCAAATTCCGGAGGTCTTCCTCATCTTGCGGATTCTCGCACCCATTACCCTTTGTGGCCGCCACGTTCGTCTCGAGCCTCTTGAGCAGCACCATCTCGACCGTCTGGTCGAGGCCGCAGCGGCTGACCCGTCTCTCTATCAATGGAGTCCCGTGCCCCAGGGCAAAGAGGAAGCAGCGGATTACATCAATACGGCGACTCGCTGGCAGCAGTCCGGAACTGCATTGCCCTTTGCCGTAATTCGCCTGCGCGACGGAGCATTCATTGGCTCGACGCGCTTCTGGAACGTCGAGTACTGGGCTTGGCCGGCCGGCCATCAACGCCACGGCCGCAATCTGCCCGATGCCTGTGAAATCGGCCATACCTGGTTCACGCGTTCCGCAATCAGGACCGCCGCAAACACCGAAGCGAAGTTCCTCATGCTGACCTATGCGTTTGAAACCTGGGGAGTGCTGCGCGTCTGTCTTCACACCGACGCCCGGAATTTCCGGTCGCAGAAGGCAATCGAGCGCATCGGTGGGAAACGCGAAGGAATCCTTCGCGCGCATCGCCTGGCCGCGGACTTCACTCCACGCGACTCGGCCCGCTACTCGATCATTGCTTCAGAATGGCCCGGAGTGAAGGAACGACTCGCCCTCATGCTTCGCCACGGATAGCCCACCGCGCGGCGAGAGGCCTCTCCTTGTCCACGCTCTTCAACGTTCCCTTGACACAGTAAACTTCAACGCGTACTGATGAATGGCGTCCGGGTTTCAATCTCTGCGATTCAACCGGCGAACCGATTGCTCAGATCGCGGTCGTGCCGGGAACAGGAAGATCGGTATGAGACGAATAGCTTCTCTGCTACTGCTGTGCGCGATTGCTCTCTCGACATCCTGCAGATCAACCGCCCCTGAAACCACTGCACCGGCCAAAGCGATTGAGGCGTTCATGTCTACTCCTGTGCACCTCGACCGGCTTGACCCGTCGATCGACCAGATCGTACCCGCCGATGCCCGGCTCGAACGCATTGCCACTGGATTCACGTGGGTCGAAGGCCCCGTCTGGCTCGATGACTCGCTCTTCTTTGCCGATATTCCGAGTAACAGCATTCGCCGATGGAACCAGGGCTCGGGAGTGTCGATCTTTCTCACGCCGAGTGGATACAAGGGCTCTGCACCGTATGGCGGCCCGGAATCCGGGTCCAACGGGATGACCCTTGATGCGCAGGGGCGGCGGCTGACTGTCGCAGGCCACGCGCAGCGCGACGTGTACAGGTTTGAATCGGTTGATCCAAATGGCCCGATCACCATTCTTGCAGACACGTATCGGGGCAAGCGGCTCAACAGCCCAAACGACCTGGTCTATCGATCAGATGGATCGCTCTACTTCACCGATCCGCCATACGGGCTGCGAACGCAAAAGGACGACGACCCGGAAAAGCAGCTCAAGGTCAACGGGGTCTACCGCATTCCGCATGCGCTCGACCAGAAACCCGGCTCCGAGCCCGCTCGCGCCGAGCTTCAGCAACTCGTGACCGACCTCACGCGTCCCAATGGCATTGCCTTTTCGCCCGACGAGAAGTATCTCTACGTGAACAACTCCGAGCCAAAGAAGATCTGGATGCGGTACCGCGTGCTCGCTGACGGCAAACTGACCGACGCCAGGCTCCTCTACGATGCGACGTCAGATCAGCGTCCCGGAGCGCCCGACGGTATGAAGGTCGATGTGCAGGGGAACATCTACAGCACAGGTCCGGGCGGCGTGTGGATCTTCTCGCCGGAAGGAAAGCCGCTGGGCACAATCGTGATGCCCGAAAAGTCGTCGAATGTGGCTTGGGCCGGGGAAGATCGCAAGACGCTCTACATCACGGCAAGCAGCAGCGTGTACCGAATCCATTTGAATATCGCAGGAGCGCCGCCGGTGCGGCCCAAATGAATCGCGGCCAGTTTGACGTGGGGCGTTGTCCCTGCAGCCCGCTTACCGCGCCAACTCTACCGGTCCAGCCTTGCCGGCCTCTGCCTTGCCGTTTTCGTCCATCTTGCCGAAGATCATCTTCCCGCTTGCTGTCTGCAGCACGCTGGTGACCGAGATCTCCACGGGCTTTCCGATCATCTTCCGCGCGTGGTCCACCACCACCATGGTGCCGTCGTCGAGGTATCCAACGCCCTGGTTGTACTCCTTGCCTTCCTTCAGGATGAGCACATTCATCTTTTCGCCAGGAAGCACCACGGGCTTCAGCGCGTTGGCGAGGTCGTTGATGTTGAGGACCTCCACATGATGAAGGTGAGCGACCTTATTCAGGTTAAAGTCGTTGGTGACCACCTTGGCTTCCCACTTCTTCGCCAGTTCCAGTAGCTTCAGGTCAACCTCGCGAATGGAAGGGAAGTCGTCAGGCACGATCTGCACCTGGATGTTGGAGTTTGATTGCATCCGCTGCAGCATATCCAGGCCGCGCCGCCCGCGCTGGCGCTTCGAACTGTCTGTCGAGTCCGCGACAATCTGCAGTTCCCGAAGCACAAACTCCGGCACCACCATCATGCCGTCGATGAACCCTGCTTCGGCGATATCTGCAATCCGCCCATCGATGATCACGCTTGTATCGAGCACCTTCGCGCTGCGGCGACTGGGCTTTTCGCCGGCAAAAAGCGTTCCCAGGGCCGCCGGGTTCAGCAGATCGCCCTTGCTTGCGCCGACAATAAGCCCGACATAGGTCATCAGGAGAAGCACAAAGATCTGCAGAGTTGCGGAGGTTGAGTTGCTCAGCGGGGCAGATCGCAGCACCAGGCAAAACAAGGCTGCGCCAAAAATCCCCAGCACGCTGCCGGCCACCGCGCCGATCAGCCTGCGCAGGGTCAACGCCCGCACACGCAGCTCAAACACGATCACGGCACATGCAGCAGCCGCGCCGCCCGCCGCGGCCTGCCAGCCGCTAACGCCAAATGGATGAAGGAAATAACAGACCAGGGACAGTAAGGCAACAAAAAGAAGACGAACAAGAACGAGATCCATACATTTCCAACTTCCGCTGGTGCTAAGAAGCATGCACCAGTCCGGCTATCGTTGGCGAGTATGAAGATACTCCGTCTCTGTCGTCAAGAGATTCCCGGTAACCGTTTAGTCACATAGGAACGGGGGAAGGAGCCTTGTTACTGCCAGCCCACCTCCCCCAGAAAGGCCGGCGTCCAACTCAATCCTTCCGAGAGTCGGTCTTAGTCCGGCTCCTCTTTCCCCCGTTCCCTCGCTGGCGTCACGATGCAACGGCCAGCTCAGCTCCAGCAAGGCGTTGTACTCCCTTGCGCGGACCCCTCTTCCTTGCGCTCATCAGCTTTACGCGCTCCAGCAGTTCCTGCGAAGTACACGTCTTCTTCGCGAGGAGCGCATCGGCGCCATGAATCTGCCCATTCATCTTCTGAGGATCACCCAGGAGCACCATCGGCACGTGCGCAGCAACCTGCTTCAGTTTTGCCACGAGTTGGTCTCCGGTCATCTGGGGCATCGCGTAGTCTGCCAAAACCAGGTCAACCGCATTTTGCTGAAATAGGCTGATCGCTTCCTGGCCACCTGACGCTGCCAGCACGCGGTAACCGTTTGTTACCAGCATGAACTTGAGAACTGAAAGTTCCTGTTCGTTGTCGTCAACGCAAAGAATGACTTTCTTCGGCCGCATGTTTGGGGTCCTGCTCCTGACTTAGATTTTTCTTGTCCCCGTTTTCGCGCGCACAACAGCTTGACCCGTCAGTTGTCGGGCAGGCTCGTCAATTCCGGGGCCCTCGGCCGTGGTGGGATTGTTTCTCGCACTGACTGCAAATGAGGTCGTCTGGGATGTCTAAACACACTCCCACGACGCGACCACCTTGCAATCGATCCGTGGGAGAGAAACCTCACTAGCGGTCAGATTGTTGATGAAGCCGTGATGAACACCGGTTAAACAGCCGGTTGAACTGGTTCAATGCTTGGCAAGAGTACGAGCATAGTTGGCCCCTGAAAAGAGAGAACAGCAGGCGAATACTTTCGTGAAAACCGGCCTGTAACAAGTGGAAATGTTCTAGGCTGAGCCCGCACAATCACTTACCCTGATTAAATTCTGTTGAAAGTGTGTGCATTACGGCAGGAAAAGCCGTCCGCTTGCCACAAGAACGGTGCTGCCGGCAACGCGCACATCGCTGACCTTCATTGCTCCGCGATTCGCAGACAGAAACAGATCGCTCGTGCGCCCAATCTCGACCCCCTGTTGAACGTGAATCTGTCTCGCGGATGCCGCGAGACCATGCCGTACAAGGTAGCCGATTGCGCATCCCGCCGCGGAGCCCGTCGCAGGATCCTCGCCGCCATAGAACTGCATTCGTGCTCTCCATGCGGGGCTTTCTCCGCCGGTTGGCCCGAGTACATAAAACCATCTTCCGCCGCGCTGGCGAAGAAACTTTGTTGCGCTCTCCTGATCTACGCGCAGACGCGCCAGCGCTTCCCAGGATCGCAGGGCGACGATGGCAAACGCTGTTCCCGTTGAAACCACCTGTGGTGGAACCGATGCTTCGAGATCATCGATGTTAAGGCCCGTCAGTCGCCCAACTTCGCTGCGATCGAGCTCTGCTCCAAACTCTGGATCTCGCTGCGTCATCTCGCCAAACAGGCCCGCACCTTCAAAACGTACCGGAATAGAGCCGACGTTCAATGCCAGCCTGACCATGTCGCCACTCATTGCTTCGGGAGCTTTCAGCTTCAACACGCTTGCCGTGCCGAGTGTTGGATGTCCGGCAAACGGGAGCTCTTCCTGCGTGGTGAAGATGCGTACGCGCACGCCATCGGTCGCTTCGACCGACGGGTCTCTGCGCTCCACAAAAGTCGTTTCACTCAGGTTGAACTCTCGAGCGATCGACTGCATCTGCTCTGTTGTCAACCCTGCCGAATTCATGACGACCGCGAGGCCATTGCCTTTGAGCGGGGTCTCGGTGAAGACGTCGACGATGTAGTAGTCGAGTTCGCGCATACGCTTGACATGCTCCCGAACATTCTCTAGCCTACACATACTCGTTCGCTCGAAGCGCTCGCAAGCGAGTCAGGAGATTCATGACAACCGTGTACACCTCCGCATCTTGTCTGTGCTGCTGTCAGTGCAGCGCGACGCGGGCGTGTCCGTAGGCTGGATTCATCGAGATCCCAACTTACCGGCCCACCCGCCGATCAGCGTGGTGGGTTTTCGAGTTTGAGGAGGAATGGATCTGGCGAATGGCTGAATCGAGAGCGAGGGAAAGTGCGATTTGCTCCAGTTCCCCGACTCTCATTTGAGCACCGGTGGCGAAGTGGCTAACGCGCAGGTCTGCAAAACCTGTATACGCGGGTTCAATCCCCGCCCGGTGCTCCAGAATCTGCTGGTCTCTACTGACCCTCGGGCGACGGCGCAAAATAGCCCTTGCGTACCTGCACCTTGAAGTCCTCGCCCTTGCACTGCACTGCGATATGCCTGAAGGTGCCGTCCAGCTTGGCATTCGTCGGCGTGTAGCTGGCTACATACTGTGTACGCAGCTCTTCTTCAATCTGTTGAAACGCTGCTTCGAGCTTCTTTCCGTTGTTGCCCACGTTGATCATGCGTCCGCCGGTTTCCTCGGTCATCTTCTTCGCGGCCGAGTATCCGTTGTAGCCCCAGCCGCCGTAGAAGCCAACATCAGCGATCAGGATCACGTAGATGATGGCATTCGATTTTTGAGCGGCGGCGATCGCGTCCTGGATCTTCGTCCGGCTGCCCTGATCGTCGCCGTCCGTCAGAATGATCATTGCCTTGCGACCGTTTTCCTGGGCCAGCTTTTCGTTTGAAGCAAGATACACCGCATCGTAGAGCAAGGTGCCCCGCGGGGTTCCATGCACAGGAACAGGCCCTCCGCCGATACCCGGTACACCGGCTGCGCCATTTCCCCCCGCCGTGTTGATCTCGGCCTTGTTCATCGCACGGCTGAGCAGCCGCGCGCTGCTGGTGAAGTCCTGCAGCAGATCGACATTCACATCAAACGAAAGCAAGAACGCCTGGTCTTTGGGCTTCAAAACGCGTTCAAGAAATTCGCTGCCCGCCTCCTGCTCGAGGGGAAGCACCATCTGCTGGCTCCCTGAGGTGTCGAGCAGGATGCCGAGCGTCAGGGGCAGATGCGTCTCAGCGGCGAAGTTTTTGAGAGTCTGCGGCACTTTGTCCTCTGTCACAGAGCAATCCTGTTTCGTCAGATGCGGAACCAGGTTTCCTGTCTTGTCCTTCACCGTGAAGAACAGATCGACAAGATTGACGTTGATTCTGAGAGTCCCCATCGACTCCTGTTCTTCTGGCGGAGGAGGAGGCGCAGTGCTGACGGGTGGAGCGTCAGGGGACGGCTCTAACTGACCCCACGCCGCTGCGGGCAGAAGCGGCAGAACGAACAAAAGCACGGCCTTCAGGGGAACTCGCATCTTGTTCAATTGGACGGACTCCCAAACACGAAGAGAGCATAACTGAAGTTCAGGCAAATGTGCTTGAAACATTGCAACTTCCAATGGCGCGTGCCACACTCTTTCCCTGCCTGGTCGGCGACCTGCAGGCCCTCTCCGCGTCTGATAGTCTGAGGGTTGTAGCCGTGTTGCTCTGCGTTGAGTAGTGGTTGCAGCCGTCTAGCCGCCTTGAGCGGCCGGCGGCCAGTTTTGGAGGGATGGATTTCTGTGAACCGAGGTTTCAAGGCACTGGCGCTTACCATAATTCTGGGCTCGGCTCAGGTCCACAGTACTGGAGCACTGGCTCAGCAAGCGCAGGACGCTCAGCAATCCGTCCCCGATGCGCCCGCCCCACAACCCACCCCGCTGTCTGACCTGGGCCCCATTACCCCTGGCCGTGGCGCCGGCAGCGTTACTGCGCCCTCCAGTTCAAGCGCCGATCAGCCACCTGCCCCTCAGGCACCCTCCAGCCAAGCTCCAAGCCAGGTGAAAGACCAGGTTCAGACTGCACCACCCGAAACGGGAAATATTGACGATATCGGCGCAAAGCTTGTCCTTAATGCGACTTACGTTGAGGTCCCCGTCACCGTAAAGGACACAAAGGGGAAACCGGTTGCTGGACTCACTTGGCGCGACTTCAAGGTCTTTGAAAACGATACGCGTGAACCGATCCGGATCTTCAGTGTCGATCCGGCTCCTCTCTCGATCGCGTTTGTCATTGATCAGAGCCTGACGACCGACGTGATGGCCAAGGTCAACCATTCTCTCGATGCCCTTCAAGGCGCGCTCAGTCCCTATGACGAGGTCGCGGTCTTCTCCTACAACAACGGGGCGCAAGAGCGCACAGGGTTTACCGGTGCACAGAGCAGCCGGCTTCCCGCTGTCCTCGCCCTTACAAAGGAGACGGGACGCGAAGCCCTGGTCCCCATCAACAGTGGTCCTTTCGGCGGCTGCAGCATTACCAAGAATGGCAGCTGCGTCGACTCAAATGCGACGGTGCAGCAGGGCGGCTCAGTCGGAAACCCGTCGTTTATCACGATCCCCAAAGAGATCCACACGCTCAACGACGCCATTCTGGCCGCTGCAAAAGAGCTTTCCACCCGTCCCAAGGGCCGTCGCCGCGTCATTTACGTTGTGTCTGATGGCAAGGAGTACGGAAGCAAGGCCACCTACAAGGACGTCCTGCGCTACCTGCAGACCAACAAGATCGCGGTCTACGGCACCCTGGTCGGTGATTCAGCCCGCTGGGGCGTCGGCTATGTCAGCCGCTTCCATCTTCCTTTCACCATGTATGACAACCGGCTCGTGGGCTATGTTCAGGGAACAGGCGGCATACTTGAATCCCAGAGCGACTCAGACGGCATAGAGAAGAGCTACGCACGCATTGCGGAGCAGGCGCGTAACCAGTACACCCTTGTCTACGCCAGCCACGAGCCCCTCATTGACGGCAAGTACCGCAAGATCGAGGTTCGCGTAGACCGGCCCGGTGTCGAAGTGATCGCGAAGAAGGGCTACTACCCCTCCGGCCAGGACCAGAAGTAGCAATGCCTTCATCTGGCGCGGCCGCGGGCTTCGGCTTGCTCTCGGCCGCGTCGTGGGGCGGCTCTGACTTTGCCGGGGGTCTGGGGTCGCGGCGTGCCTCGTCCCTTCTCATCACGGCCAGCGGACAGATCATTTCTCTGCTGATTCTACTTGCCTTCACTTTCGGCCTTCATTTGCCGGTCCCGAGCAGGTTTCAACTCGTATGCGCCGCGATTGGTGGGTTTGAGGGTGCGCTGGCCCTCGCCATCTTCTACCGGGCACTGGCGATGGGAGCCATGGGTCTCACCGCTGCTCTCACAGGTCTTTTGACTGCCTTCGTTCCCGTTGTCTTTGAGTTCTTCCACACAGGCCGCCCTGCGCCGCTCACCGCCCTCGGACTGACGATTGGCTTTATCGCGATCTGGCTGATCACGCACACGCCCGCAACAGCAGGAGCGAACTCACCTCCACGAGCTCTCATGCTGGGCGCGGTTGCCGGACTTGGTTTCGGAGCCCAGCTCATTCTCTTCAAACTGGGCAGTACTGGCGGAGTTCTCTGGACGCTTACCTCGGGCCGCATCGCCGGCGTCAGCGCAATCGTCATGGTCATTGCATTTGTACCGCCTCCGGGCCCGTGGCGAGGGTTCTGGCTCGCCGGTATCATCTCGGGGTCCTTCGACACCATCGGCAACCTGTTCTACATGCTGGCCGCCCGATTCGGCCGGCTCGATGTCGCTGCTGTCATCTGCTCCCTCTATCCAGCCGGCACAATCCTCCTAGCGGCGATGATTCTGCATGAACGACCTACTCGCCGCCAGCTTGCCGGGATGGCGGTCGCCCTTACTGCAGTGGCGCTTCTCAGTCTCTAGCAGGGCCCTTCCTCGCCCTTTGGTCGAAGAACAAGTCCATGGCGCCGTCTGGCGCTGGATTTTTCGATACGGCCCCGGTTGTTGTGCAAAACGTTTTACGGCTATACTCGGTCCGTCACGGTGAAAGCACG
>Ga0335071_10008394_pt1 | contig 10616 bp, 8 predicted proteins | sample Lox_Sample_15_FD_206724 | JGI IMG/M metagenome (GOLD analysis project Ga0335071, IMG submission 206724) | Soil microbial communities from Loxahatchee National Wildlife Refuge, Florida, United States - Lox_Sample_1.5 | ecosystem: Environmental > Terrestrial > Soil > Wetlands | place: USA: Florida...
CGCGCGCCATCGTCACCGGCATCGCCGGCCAGGACGGCTCGTATCTCGCAGAGCTGCTGCTCGACCGCGGCTACGAGGTCGTCGGGATCGTCCGCACGTCACCGGACGACCGGTACGCGAACCTCGACGCGGTGCGCGACCGCGTCGAGCTCGTGCAGGCGAACCTCCTCGACCGCGATGCGCTGTCGCGCGTGCTCCGCGAGCACGCACCGCGCGAGATCTACAACTTCGCGTCGCCGTCGTTCGTGCCGATCTCGTGGGAGCAGCCCGTCGTGACGGCGGAGTTCGCGGCCGTCGGCGTCACATCGCTCCTCGAGGCGGTCCGCGCCGTCGATCCCACGGTGCGCGTCTACCAGGCGTCGTCGAGCGAGATCTTCGGCGAGCCGTCGGAGGTGCCGCAGACCGAGTCGACGCCGCTCTCGCCGGTGACGCCGTACGGCGTCGCGAAGGCGTACGGCCACTTCATCGTCCGCTCGTACCGCCGCCGCTACGGGCTCCACGCGAGCTGCGGGATCCTCTACAACCACGAGTCGCCGCGGCGCCCGGTCGACTTCCTCCCGAGCAAGGTCGCCCACGCGGCGGCGGCGATCTCGCTCGGGCTCGAGTCGGAGCTGCCGCTCGGCGACCTCGCCGCGCAGCGCGACTGGGGCTACGCCGGCGACTACGTCGAGGCGATGTGGCTGATGCTCCAGCAGGACGAGCCGGAGGACTACGTCATCGCGACCGGCGTCCTCCACACGGTCGAGCAGCTCGTCGAGCTCGCGTTCGCCCGCGTCGGGCTCGAGTGGCGCGACCACGTCCGCGTCGACCCGGCGCTGCTCCGGGGCCAGGCCGAGCTCCACCATCTCGTCGGCGACGCCTCGCGCGCGCGGGAGCGGCTCGGCTGGAAGCCGAAGGTCGGGTTCGAGGAGCTCGTCGCGCTGCTCGTGGACTCGGCGCGCGACCGGCTCCGGACGCTCACGAGTTCGTAACACCGCCTCTTTACAATCCCGCGAAATGTCGGATCAGCAGGAGCTTTCCGTCGACGAGGTCTACGCGCGCCTGAAGGAGGCGGTCGACCGCGACTCCCGCGACCTCGCCGCGACCCGCGGCCTCGCCGAGCGCTTCTGGCCCGTCTCCGCCGACAAGCCGCTCGAGCGGCGGCCCGGCCCGAAGGGCTGGCTCGCGTTCCAGGTGAAGCGCGTCCTCCGGAAGTCGATGCGGTGGTACGTCGAGCCGGCGTTCGCCGAGCAGCGGATCGTGAACGACGCGCTGCTCCGCCTCGTCGACGACCTCACGCGCCGCGTCGACGAGCTCGAGAGCCGAGAGTGAGATCTCCTCACGTCACCCGGTCGCCGCGTGCGACACCCGGCCGGAGGGAACAGTGCTGACGCACGGGCCCGGAAGGCCGGGAGGCGCGAGCGGCGGCAGCCTCTCGCGGAGCCCGGCTCCGCCGGGCGGGAGCGAGAGGCGGCGGGTGGCGTGAGGCTCGCCGTCTGCATCCCGCAGGTGCCGTTCGAGCGCGGCGGCGCCGAGATCTTCGCGGACGACCTCGTCGTGAACCTCCGCGCGCGCGACCACGAGGCGGAGCTCGTCACCGTCCCGTTCAAGTGGTACCCGGGCGAGCGCGTGCTGACGCAGGCGTTCCTCTGGCGGCTGCTCGACCTCGAGGAGGCGAACGGGCGGCCGGTCGACGCGGTGATCGCGACGAAGTTCCCGTCGTACGCGGTGCGGCACCCGCGCAAGGTCGTGTGGCTCGTGCACCAGTTCCGGCAGGCGTGGGACTTCGACCGCACCGAGCTCGGCCAGTTCTCGGAGTCGGCGGAGGACCGCGCGCTGCGCCGTCGCGTGCTCGCGTTCGAGCGGACGGCGCTGTCGGAGGCGCGCGCGATCTTCGCGACGTCGCGCAACGTGGCCGGGCGCCTGCTCGGATCGACGGGGCTCGAGGCCGAGGTGATGCCGCACCCGCCGGCGCCGCTCGCCTATCGCTGCGACGGCTACGACGACTTCGTCCTGTCGGTCGGCCGGCTCGACCGCGCGAAGCGGATCGACCTGCTGCTCGAGGCGGCCGCGTCGGAGCCCGGGCTGCGCATCGTGATCGCCGGCGACGGGCCGGATCGCGAGCGGCTCGAGTCGCTCGCGCGCGACCGCGGGCTGAACGGGCGCGCCGAGTTCGCCGGCCGCGTCTCCGACGCACAGCTCGAGGATCTCTACGCGCGCTGCCTCGGCGTCTACTACGCGCCGGTCGACGAGGACTTCGGGATGGTGCCGTTCGAGGCGTTCCTCTCCGAGAAGCCGGTGCTGACGACGACCGACGCCGGCGGCCCGCTCGACATCGTCCACGACCGCGAGACGGGTCTCGTCGTCGCGCCGAGCGCCGAGGACGTCGCGCGCGCCTGTGCATGGCTGCGCGGCCACGCCGACGAGGCGCGCGCGTTCGGCCGCGCCGGCCGCGAGCTCGCGCGCGGCGTGACGTGGGACTCCTGCATCGACCGGTTGCTCGCCGCCGTCGCCTGACGTGAGAGTCGCGTACTTCAGCCCGCTGCCGCCGGACACCTCGGGCATCGCGGACTACTCGGCGCTGCTGCTGCCCGCGCTCGAGCGCTACGTCGACGTCGACGTCGTGCGGCCCGGCCGCACGCGGCCGCTCGTCGGCACGGACGTCGCGCTCTACCACGTCGGCAACAACCCCGACGCGCACGCGTGGATCGTCGACGCGCTGCGCCGCCGGCCCGGTGTCGTCGTGCTCCACGACTGGGTGATCCACCATCTCGTCGCCGGGATGACGATCGGCCGGAAGGACGGCCACGCGTATCTCTCTGCGATGGAGCGCGAGGCGGGCGTCCCCGGACGGCTGCTCGGCTGGGGCGTGCTCGAGGGGCGGCTGCCGCCGCTGTGGGAGGTCCGTCCGGAGGAGTTCCCGCTCGCCGGCGAGGTGCTCGACCGCGCGACCGGGCTGATCGTCCACTCGCGCTACGTCGAGACGCACGCCCGCGAGCACGGCTACGACGGGCCGCTGTGGCGCATCCCGCATCCTGCGTGGCCGGCGCCGGACGTCGAGCCCGCGGACGTCGACGGCGCGCCGCTCATCGGCTGCTTCGGGCACCTGAACGAGAGCAAGCGGATCCCGCAGCTCCTGCGCGCGTTCGCGGAGCTCCGGCGCGAGCATCCGGGCGCGCGGCTGCTGCTCGTCGGTTCCGAGGCGCCGGGCTTCGACCTCGCAGGACGGCTCGAACGGATCGGGATCGACGCCGACGGCGTGATCCGCGAGGGCTACGTCGAGGAGGCGCGGCTCTGGTCGCTCATGTCGGCATGCGACGCGTGCGTCCTCCTGCGCGCGCCGACGATGGGGGAGACGTCGGGCAGCGCGATCCGGACGCTCTCGTTGGGGAAGCCGCTCGTCGTCAGCGACGTCGGCTGGTTCGCCGAGCTGCCGGACGAGGTCGCGCTGAAGGTCCCCGTCGGCGGCGACGCGGAGGTCGACGCGCTCGCGGCGGCGCTCGCGACGCTCGCCGATCCGGCCGTCGCGTCGCGGATGGGCGAGGCGGCGCGCGCGTACGTCGAGCGGGAGCACGACCTCGACCGCGTCGCGGGCATGTACGCCGCCGCGCTCGAGGAGGCGGCCGGCGACTCGCTCGTCCGCGAGGAGGTGCTCCGCGAGGTCGCCGTCGCCGCCGCGGACACCGGCGTCGAGCCGGAGCTCCTCGCGCCGGAGCTGCGCGAAGCGGCGCTCGTCTCGCCGGACGGACGCCCCTCGGGTCGTGCCACGGTGCCAGGCACCGGGTCACGGCTCCTCCGGACGTGGCCGATGTGGCTCTGGGTCGGCGCGCTCTACGCGGTGTCCGTCGCCGTCCAGCTCGCGCTCGGGCTCCGCGTCGTCTCGCCGTGGATCATGGTCGACGAGCTCGTCTACTCCGACATGGCGCGCAGCTTCGCCGCGACCGGCCACTTCCTGATCCGCGGCGAGCACGGGAACTACGGCTTCGTCTACCCGCTGCTGCTGTCGCCCGCGTACGCGATCTTCGGCTCGATGCACGACGTGTACGCGTGGTCGCGCGTCCTGAACGCACTCGTGATGTCGTCTGCCGTCGTCCCCGCGTACCTCCTCGCGCGCCGCGTCGTGAAGCCGGGCGCTGCGCTCGCGGCCGCCGCGCTCGCCGTCGCGATCCCGTCACTCGCGTACGTCGGGATGCTGATGACGGAGAACGCGTTCTATCCGCTCTTCCTCTGGCTCGCGTTCGCCCTCGTGCTGATGCTCGAGAGGCCGACGCTCGTGCGCCAGCTCGTCGTGCTCGCGCTCTGCGTCGTCGCGTTCGAGACGCGCGCGCAGACCGTCGCGCTCGTCGCCGCCGTGCTGACCGCGCCGCTGGCGCTCGCGTGGATCGAGCGCGGCCGGCCGCGGCAGCTGAAGCCGTTCGCGCCGCTCTACGGGATCGTCGCCGGCGGCGTCGCGCTCGTCGCGATCGTCGAGGCCGCGCTCGGCCGCTCGCCGACGCACGTGCTCGGCAACTACTCGAAGACCGCAGCCGGCGGATACCACTTCTGGTCGGCGCTGAAGTGGCTCGTGCTCCACCTGGCGGAGCTCGACCTCTACCTCTGGATCGTCCCGTTCGCGGCGGCGATCGTCCTCGTCGCGAACGCGCGCCACCTCGACCGGCGGCTGCGCGTGTTCACGGCCGCCGCGGTGTCGCTCTCGGCGTGGCTCGTCCTCGAGGTCTCCGTCTTCGCGTCGCGCTACTCGCTGCGCATCGAGGAGCGGAACCTCTTCTACGTCGCGCCGCTCTTCCTCGTCGCGCTCCTCGCCTGGATCGAGCGCGGCCAGCCGCGGCCGCCGCGCGCCACCGTCGCGGCCGCGGGCGTCGCCGCCGCGCTCCCCGGCGCGCTGCCGTTCGCGCACCTGCTGAACATCACCGCGGAGTCCGACACCTTCGGGTACCTGCCGTGGTGGTACGTCGGCGACGCGTGGGCCGGAATCGCGAGCGTCTCCGTGGTCGTGGTCGTGGTCTCGATCGCGCTCGCCGCCGCCTTCCTCTGGCTGCCGCGCCGCTGGGCGCCGGTGCTGCCGGTCCTCGTCGCGCTCGGCTTCGTCGCGGTCTGGCTCCCGCTCGAGCTCTGGAAGCACGGCCCCCCGAGCCTGTCGCGGAGCGCGCTCGCGCAGGGCATCGGCAACGACGACCGGAGCTGGATCGACGCCGCCGTCGGCCGCGACGCGAAGGTCGCGGTCCTCTGGTCCGGTGGCAACCAGCAGGCCGTCTGGCAGAACGAGTTCTGGAACCGCAGCGTCGCGAAGGTCTACGACCTCGGCACGCCGCTGCCGGGCGACATGCCCTCGACGCGGGTCGGAGCAGTCCAGGCGACGGGTGTCCTCGTCGGGCTCGGAGGCGCGACCATCCACGAGCCGTTCGTCTTGACGAGCGACACCGTCAGCCTGGTCGGGAAGGTCGTCGCCCGCGACCCCGCGAAGCAGCTCGTCCTCTACCGCGTGGTCCCGCCGGCCAGGATCACGACGCTCATCTCGGGTCTCTACCCGACGAGCGCGGGCGTCAGCCCGTGGTCGAACGAGAACCCGGTCTGGCAGCAGCTTCGTTGCACCGGCGGCACGCTCACCGTCGTCGTCTCGAGCGACACGACGCTCTTCGCGGGCGCGCCACAGACGATCGCGGTCACCGGAACGACGCCGTCGCGCACGATTCGGATCTCGCCGAGCACCGATCACAAGACGCTCTCGTTCCCGCTGACGCCCGAGCACGGCATCTGCCGTGTCTCGTTCGCGATCTCGCCAGCGCGGCGTCCGATCGACCACGTGAAGGGCTCCAAGGACTCGCGCCTCCTCGGCCTGCACTTCGACTCAATCCGCTTCTCGCCGTCCCGGTGAGGATCGTCGTCGACGTGTCGCCGCTGTCGCACGAGCGCACCGGCGTCGGCAACTACATCCGCGGGTCGCTCCTCGGGATCGCCGAGGCGTCGGCGGGGCAGGACGAGCTCGTCGCGTTCGCGCCGGCGAGCGCGCGCGGGAGGCACGAGATCGAGTCCGCGCTCGACGGCGTCGAGGCCGAGCGGCGCCTGCCGGTGCTGCCGGCCGCGCACGCGTTCCGCACGGCGTGGAGCCGCGTCGGCGCGCCGCCGCTCGAGCGCTTCCTCGGCCCGGTCGACGTCTTCCACTTCAGCGACTGGATGTACCCGCCGCAGCGCCGCGGGATCCGGTCGACGATGATCCACGACCTCGTGCCGATTCACCATCCGGAATGGGTCCACGCGCGCACGCGCCGCATGCACGGCGCGAAGTACCGGCATGCCGCGGCCGCGTGCGACGTCGTGATGGTCAACTCGCGGTTCACGGGCGACGACGTCGCGGCGACGCTCGGCGTCGACCCGGCGCGGATCCACGTCGCGCATCCCGGGGTCGAGCCGTTCTTCTCGCCGGACGGGCCGCGCCACGAGCTCGAGCGGCCGTACGTGCTCGCCGTCGCGACGCTCGAGCCGCGGAAGAACCTCGCCCGGCTGGTCGAGGCGTACCGGCTGCTCGATCCCGACGAGCTCGCGCTCGTCGTCGTCGGCGCGGCCGGCTGGGGCGAGCAGCCGGAGCTCGACGCGCCCGGGATCGTGCGACTCGGCTACACGCCGCGCGACGAGCTGCCGGCGCTCTACCGCGGCGCCGCCGCGTATGTCTATCCCTCGCTCTTCGAGGGCTTTGGAATGCCCGTCATCGAGGCGATGGCGTGCGGCGCGCCGTGCGTCGTCTCGTCGCATCCGTCGCTCGACGAGGCCTGCGGCGACGCGGCGGTGCGGGTCGACCCGAACGACGCAGAGTCGATCGCGGCCGGAATCGAGCGCGCGGTCGCCGAGCATGACGATCTCGCCGCGCGCGGGATCGCGCAGGCCGCGCGGTTCACGTGGCTGGAGAACGGGCGGGCGCATCTCGCCGCATGGCGGGCGGCGGCGTGAACGTCGCCGTCGACGTGACGGCGCTCTCGCAGACGCGCGCCGGCACGGCCCGCTATCTCCACGCGCTGTTGCCGCGGCTCGAGCGCGAGGTGACGGTGAAGCGGGTGCACGGGTTCGCGCGGGGCGCGCCGGGGACGCTGTGGCTCGACCTCGCGTGGTACCCGCACGTCCTCTCGCACGAGGCACGCGGCGTCGACGTGCTGCACTGCCCGACCTACCGCGGCCCGGTGCGGGACGGGAGGACGCCCGTCGTCGTGACGGTCCATGACGTCGCGGTCTTCCGGCACCCGGAGGTGTTCCCGCGCTGGACGCGGATGTACTCGACACGCGTCGTGCCGCGCGTGCTGCGCAGTGCGCGCCGGATCGTGGCCGTGTCGGAGTTCACCGCGGACGAGATCGAGTCGGTGCTGCGGATCCCGCGCGACCGGATCCGCGTCGTGCCGAACGCGGTCGACGCCGTCTTCACGCCGGACGGCGGGCGGGCGCACGGCGACTACGTCCTCGCCGTCGGGACGCTCGAGCCGCGGAAGAACCTCGCGCGCGTCGTCGACGCGGCGCGGCGCGCCGGCGTCGAGCTGCGCGTCGCGGGCGCGCGCGGCTGGGGGAACGTCGAGGCGCGCGGCGAGGGCGTGACGTGGCTCGGCGAGGTCGGCGACGACGAGCTCGCGCGGCTCTACCGTGGCGCGCTCTGCGTCGCGTACCCGTCGCTCTACGAGGGGTTCGGGATCCCGATCGCGGAGGCGATGGCGTGCGGCGCGCCGGTCGTGACGTCGGCGGGCGGCGCGACGGAGGAGGTCGCGGGCGGCGCGGCGGTGCTCGTCGACCCGCTCGACCCCGCGGCGATCGCCGCCGGGATCGAGGACGCGATCGCGCGGCGCGACGACCTTCGCGCGCGCGGGCTCGAGCGCGTGCGCGCGTTCTCGTGGGACGACGCGGCGCGGCGCACCCTCGAGGTCTACCGCGAGGCGGCGGCGTGAGCGATCCGCTCGTCGTCGTCGACGCAGACGTGCTGGGACGCCGGCGAACGGGCGACGAGACGTACGTCGCGCAGCTGCTCCGCGCGCTTCCCGCTGCGGCGGACGGCCTCCGCATCGCGGCGATCACGCGCCGGCCCGACCTCGTCCCGGCGGGCGTCGAGGCGGTCGAGCTGCCCGCGCGGATCCAGGAGCTCCGGATGGCGGTGCGCGTGCCGCTGCTGTTGCGGAAGCTCCGGCCCGCCGCGGCGCACTTCGTCCACTCGTTCCCGGTTGCGCTCCCGTGCCCCGGCGTCCTGACGGTGCAGGACCTCTCGTTCGAGCGCGACCGCACGCTGATGGGCTACCGCGAGACGACGATGTTCCGCGTCGTCGTGCCGCGCTCCGTCCACCGTGCGCAGCGCGTGATCGCGATCTCGCAGCGGACGAAGGACGACCTCGTCGAGCTGTACGACACCGCGCCGGAGAAGGTCGTCGTGACGCCGCTCGCGCCCGAGCCCGCGTTCCACCCGGGCGGGACGCGCGGCGACTACCTGCTGCTCGTCGGCTCGGTGGAGGAGCGGAAGAACCCTCTGCTCGCCGCCGCCGCGGCCGAGGCGACCGGCCGGCCGCTCGTCGTCGTCGGCCCGGAGCGGGACGCCGACCTCGCCGCTGCGCTGCGCCGCCGCGGCGTCGACGTGCGCGGATTCGTCCCGACCGACGAGCTCGTCCGCCTCGTCCAGGAGGCGGCGGCGCTCCTCTTCCCGACGCGCTACGAGGGGTTCGGCCTTCCGGTCGCCGAGGCCATGGCGTGTGGGACGCCGGTCGTCGCGACGCCCGACGCCGCCGTGCGCGAGGTCGGCGGCGACGCGGTCGCGTACGCGCATCCCGAGGCGTTCGCGGAGACGGTCGGGTGGGTGCTCGCCGACCCCGAGCCGTGGTCGCGCGCGGCGCTGAAGCGCGCGGAGACGTTCTCGTGGGAGCGGACGGCCGAGGCGACGGTCTCGGTGTACAAGGCCGTGCTCGGATGAAGGTCTCCGCCGTCGTCATCTCGCACGGCCACGCCGCGGAGCTCGGGGAGTCACTGCCCGCACTCGCGCCGCAGGTCGACGAGCTGCTCGTGATCGCGAACATCCCCGGCAGCGTCCCGCCGGAGCTGCCGCCGGCGACGCGCGTGCTCGAGAACGAGCGCCCGCTGTCGTTCGCCGCGAACGCGAACCTCGGCGCGAGGAACACGGAGCACGAGCTCGTGCTGATCGTGAACCCCGACGCCGTCGCGGAGCCGGACGCCGTCGCGATCCTCCGCACGTTCATGGAGGAGCATCCCCGCTGCGGCGCCGCCGGCCCGCAGATGCTCTACGGCGACGGCAGCTGGCAGGCCTCGCGGCGCAGCTTCCCGACGGTCGGCGGCACGATCGTCCGGCGCACGCCGCTGCGGAAGCTGTTCCCGCCGCTCGAGTGGCAGAAGCGCCACTACCTCCTCGACGAGCGGCCGACGGAGCCCGTCGAGACCGACACGATGCTCGGCGCGTTCCTCATGCTCCGCCGCGCGATGCTCGACGAGATCGGCGGCTGGGACGCGGGCTTCCGGATGTACTGCGAGGACATCGACCTCAACTATCGCGCCGCGAAGGCGGGCTGGGAGCGCTGGTACGTCCCCGCGGCGGTCGTGCACCACGAGTACGCGGCGGTGATCGACAAGAAGTTCCTGACGCGGCACACGATCTGGCACACGCGCGCGATGCTCCGGTTCCTCCGCAAGCACCCCGAGCGGCTGCTCGCGCTGAAGTGACGAGCTGGGACAAGTACGCGGACGGTGCGGCGAGCTGGTCGGACGACGCGTACGCCGACGCGGCGTCGTATCTCGCGGCGCGCGCGCAGCTCGTCGTCGAGCTCGGCCCGCGGCTCGAGCCCGGCGACCTCGTCCTCGACCTCGCGTGCGGCGACGGCGGGCTCGGCGCGTTCCTCCCCGAGCAGCGGTACCGCGGCGTCGACGCGAGCCCCGAGATGGTCGCGGCGGCCCTCGCGCGCGGGCGCGACGTCGTCGAGGCCGACCTGAACGACTACGAGCCGCCGGAGCCGGTCGCCGCGACGACGATCTTCCGCGCGATCTACTACGCGCGCGACCGGCGGGCGCTGCTCGAGCGGATCGCGGCGTACACGGAGAAGAAGCTCGTGTTCGACCTCAACCCGCGGCAGTACCGGCCGGGCGACGTCCGTGCCGACCTCCGCGCCGCCGGGCTCGACCGCCTCGACCTGCGTCCGTTCTTCGTGCCGCAGACGCGCGCGCCGGTTCCCGGCCTTCGCGCGCTCGAGCGGAGCGGGCCGGTTGCGCGGCTCGTGCTCCGCGCGCGGTTCACCTACATGTGTTCGGCGTCACGTTCTTCGGCGCGTTCTTGAGGAACTGGTAGTTCACCTCGGCGCCGAGGATCCGCACGTCGCCCGAGTTCGGGTCGATCTGGTGCGGGATGAACTTGTTCTGGACGACGACCGCGGCGCCGAAGCGGTTCGCGGGAGTCCGCACCCAGCAGACCTTCGTCTGGCCGCTGTCGATCGTGAGCGGGATCGACAGCTGTGTGCGGCTGAGCGCCGGCTGCCGCGTCGGCGTGATGACGAGCGGCGCGACGAGGACGTGCACCGGGCTCGGGCCTGTCGGTCCGCCCCAGTCCTTCCGCGAGACGACGATGCGCACCCAGCCGTTCCGCCCCTCCGAGAAGCGGAAGTACGCGCTGTCGCCGG
>Ga0335071_10008395_pt1 | contig 10616 bp, 5 predicted proteins | sample Lox_Sample_15_FD_206724 | JGI IMG/M metagenome (GOLD analysis project Ga0335071, IMG submission 206724) | Soil microbial communities from Loxahatchee National Wildlife Refuge, Florida, United States - Lox_Sample_1.5 | ecosystem: Environmental > Terrestrial > Soil > Wetlands | place: USA: Florida...
AGCGCCAGGTTCTTGACTTCCGCCCCCATCAACGTGGTGGCAAAGAGAACTACCGCCAATAATTTCACCACTGCGATCTGTGCCCTGATCACTGGGGTTTCTCCTTTGCGGACGTTCGAAATTTAGCTCCAACCCTGTCACCCGTTGCGTCCGTCAGCTGACGGACTGATGACGGCGTCGGTTGCGCGCCACCCTGTCACCCCACGTAGGGGCGGGCCTGGTGCCCGCCGTGCCGGGTCGGCGTGGCCGACCCTTGTGCCCGCCCGCGTTGTTCGTCGTGCCGGCGGACGGGTGGGGCACCCACGAGGGGTGCCCCTACGAAATCAACTCAGGCTCGCTACGCGATCCGCTCCCCCAAGGGGGCGAGAGGCTCAGAATAAGGGTCGTAGGGGCGGGCCTGGTGCCCGCCCGCGTTGTCCGTCGTACCGACGGACGGGTGGGGCACCCACGAGGGGTGCCCCTACGAAATCAGCTCAGGCTCGCTACGCGATCCGTTCCCCCAAGGGGGCGAGAGGCTCAGAATAAGGGTCGTAGGGGCGGGCCTGGTGCCCGCCCACGTTGTCCGTCGTACCGACGGACGGGTGGGGCACCCACGAGGGGTGCCCCTACGAAATCAACTCAGGCTCGCTACGCGATCCGCGATGTAACACACCCGGTCCCATTCGGCATCGGCGGTCACCATATCGCTCACGCCCAGAACGAACCGGCTTTGATGGCCGTAGCGTGCGAGCAAATCATCGATGAATTGCCTGAACTCCGCGAAGCTTGTCTTGTCCGGACAAAGCAGGACCGATGGAATTCCACCCCAAATGGTGATCCGGTCCGCGAACGCTTCCCGGATTTCCTCCAGCCGGCAGCGCGTCATGGGGTAAGGACAGAGCGAGTCGGCAATGTCAAAGCCGGCTTCGCGGTACAAGGACAACAGCAGACGATTCTCACCGTCCGTGTGGTTCATCAAGTACTTGCCCTTGCTGTGCAGCACCTCGGCGTATTCACGTAGTGGTTGCAGCAGGTACTTGCGGAAAAAGGGAGGAGAGGTGATCGAATCGTCGTAATTGCTGCCCAGCAGCACCACTTCGGCGGGTGATGCCGCGGCGATAGACTTCATCGCCCGGTAATAATCCTCCATTTGGTCCGCCAGCCTCTCGACGACTTCCGGGTAGTCGTGCAGGGCATAGAAGAACTGTTCGGCCGACATCAGTTCCGCGAGTATGTGTTGCATCGGACACGCGTAACTGCTGGCGTAGGCAACCACGATGCCGCGATCCCCTACACGCTGGCGCATCGCCTGATAGCCGGCGATCTGCGGTTCCACTTTCAAATGGGAAAAAATGTAGCCAACTACCTCGAAATCACCGAGGCTGCGGATGGCGTGTTCGGTAACGTAGGGATCGGAAGCACCGGCGGCGATCATCTCTTCGGTGAACTCACACGATGTGCGAATACTGCCGGCGGGCGTATGGTACTCCACCACCGTGCGCCGGCCGAACTCCAGCACCCGGCACTCGACGTTCTGCAAAGTCACTTTGAAAGGCAGCGTGGCGTGACCGACAATGCCGAGCACCCGGTCCACCATCTCGTCCGCAGTACAGTCGGCGAAATCAGGAACAAACGCGTAGTAGCCCACGCCAAGACGATCCGTAATCTCCATCAGGCTGACCGATTCGAGACCCGGCGGCATCGAACGGGCGTAGCGATGGGCGCGGTACCAGAATTCAAGCCGCGGCACAAACGCCAAACGGTCGGGCGCTTCGCCGCGAACGGCAGCCAAGATTCGTTGTCGATCGTTCATGGGACCAGTGGCGTAGGGGCGAGCCTTGTGCCCGCCCGCGGCGGGAGAACTTTGGTTCCCCCGCCCCGTTTTGAAACAGCCGTTCCGTACCGTTTACCAGTAGAACTTCAGAGCAAATTGCAGAGACCGCGGATCGGTCTGAATGTTGGTGATGCGCCCGAAACTGCACCCCGCTGAATGGACCCTGTCAGGCTCAGCGCCTTCGGCTAGGGGCAAGCAGAAACTGGTGTTGGGAAGAGCCAGGTTCTGATGGTTGAGAGCGTTGTAGACCTCCCAGCGGAAATCGAAATATGCGGACTCGGTCACGTGGAACTGCTTGCCCAGTGAGGAGTCAATATTCCAAAAGCCCGGGGCACGGTAGTTGGCGAGCCTCGGTCCCATCGTACCCCACTGCCAAGCATAGTCGGCCGTTTGGTCGTAATTGCCACCCCAGACGCTCTGGTCCGTTCCAAAGGGCGGAGCAAAAGCGGCGGGGTTGATCCAATCATTAATTTTGTCTGCCTTCGAGCGGCTTCCGCTGAAGCCAGGATTGCCGATCAGGTCGCACCGGCTGGTGAGATTGTTGCCAGGGCAAGAGATGCCAAGAGGGATACCGCTTTGGGCGTTCAAATTGCCCGTCAGCTTCCATCCGCCGAACACCTGGTTTAGCGGGCCTTTCTGGTTGAGGAACTTCTTGCCCTGGCCAAAGGGCATCTGGTAACTGGCGGCGATATTCAGTATCTGCGGGATATCGTCCGAGGCGATCGCCCGGTCTACTTTCATGTTGTCCAGGTCCTGGATCGAACTACCGCCCAGCCCCCCCTGTACTCCCGTCCGGCCACCAAAGCCCCCCGACCGGGCGAAGTGGATCGCGTCCACGGCCGACCAGCCCATCTGTGCGGTCATGGCATTGTTGATCTTCTTCGAAACGGTGTACGCCGCGGTGAAGTCGAGGCCCTGAGAAAGCCGCTTTTGGATCTTGAGGTTCATGCCGTGGTAAATTGTCGCTCCATCCATGGAAGCGGCATTCTGAAGAACACCTGAGATAGCGCCGTAGAACGGGTAGGGCCTGTCCATTAAAGAAATGGGGAGCACGGGGTCTGAGCCTGTGGCACCGTAAACACTCGCGAGCTCGGCCGCAGTGGTGCCAGAGAAGAATTGCGATATGGGTACCGAGGCGTTAATGCCGGTCCTATACTTGAGCACGTCAGCGGTGTGGATGTAGTTGAATTGGTGGAAGGAATTGCCCATCAAATGTGTGCCGTGGTTGCCAACATATCCGACGCTCACCATGAAGTTCTTGGGCAATTCCCGCTCCACCTGGAAGCTCCACATTTGCACGCGGGGGTCGGCATGGACGGGGCTCAAAAACTGGAGATATCCGACGCCGAGCAGCGGATCACGATGGAGGGCGGGGAAACCGCTGGCCCTGGGCGGAGTGGTGAGGGAGGACTTATCGGCGGTGGTGTCGTCTAGCGGAAACGAGACACACCCGCCGGTGAAAGTTGTGCATTGCGCTGGGAGCCAGCTTCCGTTCCAGTCGTACTCCATTTCCCAACCGGGCAAGTTGGATGGGGCCTGCCCCGGCGAAATCACGCCCTGGAAAGCATTACTGTAGAAGATGTCGTACCCGCCGCGAATCACCGTTTTGTGATCGGCGAAAGGTGTCCAGGCAAAGTTGATGCGAGGGGCAAAATCCGTCTTATTAGCCGGGAAAAAGTCATGACCCTTCGGGAGCGCCGGGTCGCCTTCGTAGACGATCTTGCCGGGGAGACCCGTGACGGAGTTTGCGCAGTCCAGGCAGAAATTGGACATCGGGTGGGCATTGGTTTTGAACATGCCATAGAGCTCGTAACGCAGGCCGATGTCCAAGGTCAGCTTCGGAGTCACCCGGAAGTCGTCCTGCCAGTAAAAACCCCAATAGCGGTTGCGCTCACGGGGCGAGACCATCAAGCCGCCGTCGCCGTCGCGGCCATTGCTGCCCACAGCGCCGAGCAGGAACTGCTCCAGACCGCCCCCTCCTGCCGCCCCAGATATAGGATCGGTGTTGTTATCACCCCAGAAGCTGAAGTTCGTGCCGTAACCACTCTCATACCAACTATGCTCGAGGCGGTAAACGAAACCGGTCTTCATGGTATGCTTGCCGATGATTTTGGTGACGTTGTCAAGAATGGTGTAGGCTTCCGCCCCGTTTATCATATTCGCCCAATTCGGCGGACCCCAGTTCATGTAGCCACCATTAGGCGAGCTTACAGTGATGTTGGGCACAGGAAAGTATGGGTCCTCGGGAATCTGCGTAGGCGCTAATTCCTGCTGCGTCGCTGTCTGGTTCGTGATGCTATCCGGGTAAGGATGCATGGGATGCGTCGTCATCGCCTGGCGGCTGAAACTGGCGCGAAAGTCGTTGACGAAGGTGGGACTGATGGTATAGGTGTTGCCGACCGCGATGATTTGATTGATCAAATTAAAGTCGTAGGTGCCACCCCAGCCGGTGCTGCCCCAGGGGAAGGTCGCTCCCGTCCACGGCACGCGGTAGTTCGCGTAATCGGTAGGATTGTACAGCCATTCCCCGAACATCTTGCTCTTGTCGCTCCACTGGTGGTCGATCTTGACCGACATGTTGGCCGGGTTCTGGCTGCTCCCCGTAGTGCCCAGGTAGTTGCTACAGATTTGGTGTCCATTCGACATGCACTGGGGATTCAAGGGATCCACATAGTTGGGCAGCGGGAAGGAGTTCATGTAAAACATGGCGACAGAGTCAAGCCGATTGTTGGGGAGCTGGGAGGCGAAAGTGCAAGTGCTCACTCCCGGATTGGCATTGATGATGGAGGCAGCGCAGCCGTTCGGGAATCCCGCCGCCGGCGTGCCGAATGCTGTCCGGTCATAGAGCCCCGTGGCGTTGTTGGGGCCCGCAGTGGTGAAGGGATCCCAGAGGCCGTACTGCGCGGTGTTTGGGTCCTCACTGAAATCACCGGCGCGCATGAGCTGGGACGGGACAGTATAGACGCCCTGACCGATCAGGTGAAGGATCGTACGGTCGTAAGAGAAGAAGAAGAAGGTTCTGTCCTTCCCATTGTAGATGTGGGGGATCGTAACCGGGCCACCTAACGTCCCACCAAAGTCATTGAAACGAAGCTGGCGGCTCTTGATAATGTTGCCCTGACTATCGATTGACGTGAAGGGATTGCGCGCATTCGTGGCATCGTTCCGGGCATATTCGTAAATATTGCCATGCAGTTTATTCGTCCCGGACTTCAGCACCACGTTGAATGCCGCTCCACCGGTGCGTCCGTATTCCGCCGAGAACGCCTCGCCGATGACCTGGAATTCGGAAACCGCGTCCGGCGAGGGATCGACGGCCATATTCTCCATCAGCCCGGAGAGGTTCAGGTTGCCGTCAAGATACCAGGCATTCGCGCCGCCTTGTCCGCCGTTGACGGATAGATCCGAACCCACAGCGTGGGTCGGATCGGGAAACGAACCGAAGGAGCTGTTGAAGCCGAAATTGCTTCCCGGCGGGCCGGCCGAGGAATTAACTCCAGGGAAGAGAAAGACGAGTTGCTGCAGGTCGCGGCCTTGCAGGGGAATTTCTTCTACCGTGCTCCCGCCGATGGTGGTGGAGAAATTGGAAGCGGCGGTTTCGACCAGGGCCGGGGCGGCGCTCACCTCAACTTGCTGCAGCATCTCCCCGACCTTCAGCGCGGCGTCTTGCCGGATAACCTGTCCGGCGGGAATCTCGATATTAGTAATGTCCAGCGCTGAGAAACCTTGTGAGACAAAATGCGCGCGGTACTTGCCGGGAATCAGCGCCTCCAGCCGGTAGTAGCCCGCGCTGTTGGTTTTCACCACTTGCGTCTCGTTCCGTTCGATCGACGTGACGGTGACCTCAACCCCGGGGATTACCGCGCTTTGGGCATCGGTGACCGTTCCTTCGAGCGATCCGCGGTTAAGCTGGGCCTGCAGATCGACCGTCGCAAACAGTAAAACAAGGACAGCAATTCCAAACTGCCAACATTTGCGATGAAGCATGGATTCCTCCCTTGCGAAGCGCGGTCGCCTTGCAAACCGCGTCCGTCTTGCGCCCCGACAGCGAGCGCGGCGCTGGTCAAAGACAATCCCGGTTCATTGTTGACTGATATGAAAGCCGATTCCGTTTCTCTCACCGCATGTAATGAGGCGCCGCTGACAGGAGTTGTGGAACACTGCCCGGCGCGCCTGTAGAAACAGAAAACCTGGGGATGGAATTGCGTCTTGGGTCTCAGATGGAACGACGAACACGGCGCCCGACGAGCATTGGGTCATTCCCAAAACGACAACAACATCCCACTTCTAGTTCCAGCGTGACTACCGAAACCTCCTGGCCGGACACCGCCCGGCGCAGAGTGTGGCCGGTAAATATCATATGTTTTTGCCGACTGTCAAGCGCTTTTGTACCCTTACGTGTCTCGGCGCCAGACGCAGCAGAGGGGGTTGGAACCGGTGCTAATGGCCGGTGAAGTCCTTCGCGACGCGGCGGCAATCCAGCAACGCTTCTCGCATCAACCGGCGCACGGCTTGGCGTGCCCCGACGGGATTACGCGACCGGATGGCGGCAAATATGGCGCGGTGCAATTCCACTCCGGGACGGAAGCTGTCGGTGAGTTTGATCTGCTGCAAAACCACCTCAATCAGCGGATCAAGCAACGTCTCGAAATACCGGTTATGCGTGGCGCGGGTAATGCCCTTGTGGAAACGCAGGTCACCGTTTACGGTTCGATTCGGCGCCAACCGTCCTTCGGCCATCTCATCCAGGGCTGCCGCGAGTTCCGCCAGATCGTCGTCATCCGCCCGCACCGCCGCGAGACTAGCGGCCGTTTCCTCGAGCACCTGGCGCACTTCCATCAACCGCTCCATCTCATCCATCGTCGGAATCGGACTGTTCCCAAACCACTGCAATAGCATGTGGCGAACCCGATCCGGCTTCGCCGCGACCGTCAGGGTGCCGCGTCCGGCACGCACTTCCACGACTCCCCGATCTTCCAGAATCTTCATCGCCTCTCGAATGACAATCCGGCTAACATGATATCTTTCCGCCAAGTCGGCTTCTTTGGGAAGCTTGGAACCGGGTTCAGGATACTCTTCGGCGACCAGACTCTCAATCTCGTGGACCACCCATTCGCTCAGCCGTTTGCCCCGGAAGGTGCGTTTCTTCAACATAGGTTCGCATCCAAGCGAGGAATCTTACACCCAAAAACAGAAATCGGAAAGCTACCGTATGTGGTCGAGGTGGCCGGCGTAGGGGACGACAAGAAGATATGATGTTTAGAGGTGCCTGATCCCGGAGGAGCGGGTCATTTTTCTTGACGTGCCGTCGGCGCGGCGCGGCCGGATAATTCCGCGGTCTTTTGCCGCACTTGCTCGTCGTCCGGGTGTAGGGCGGCGGCAGCTTTCAGATAGCCAAGTGCCGTGGCGTACTGCTGCCGGGCCGCTTCCTTGTCTGCCAGGAGCATGGCTTCCTTGAACAGCAAGTCGGCGGTGTCGTGATCGCCGGGATTCAGCGCGTGCGCGTGCTGAAGGGCTTTGTAGGCCGCGTCATCCTGACCCAAGGTGTACAGCGCGGCGCCCAGCAGAGCGTTGGAACCAAAGAAGTCCGGACGCAGTTCCACTGCTTTTTCCAAAGCGGTGCGCGCCTCCGGGTAGCGATGCAGGCGGAAATAAGTAAGGCCGAGATCATGGTAGACCTCCCAGGAGTCCGGATCGAGCCGGCTGGCCTTCTCGAGCGGCGCCACTGCCTCGCCGAAGTACCCATGCTGGCCGTAGAGCATGCCCAGCGTCATTAGCTTGGCGGAGTCGTTCGGGTCGAAAAGCTGTTCACAGGCTGGCCGAGCTTGGTCGAGCGGCTCCGTCTCCAGCAACTGGCTACAGGTCACGCTCTGTTGGGTTCCCTCATCCAAGTGGTGACGCAATTCCGACGAGATCTGGAACTGTCTCTCCGCCTCCTGCTTGCGCCCTTCCCGCTGGTACACCCGCGCTAAGTGATCAGGCACGCGTGAATCCTGGGGATCGGCTTGAGCCGCGATGCGCAACCACTTCTCGGCCGAGGGGAGTTCGTTCTTCTCCAGATAAGCGGCGCCCAGGTAATATACGGCGTCGGGAAAAGGGGGATGCGCCACGAGGGGGGAAAGCATGGCGATGGCCGCTCCCGGGTTTCCGGCGCGCAAGTCCAGCAGCGCGAGATAATACTTCACCTGCGGATTCCCGCCGGTCTCTTTCAACAAACGGTTGAATTCCGTGCGCGCCTCTTCCGCCTTTCCGAGCGCCACCCAGCAAACGCCAAGCTGATAGCGGGCGCGCGTCAGGCTTGGATCGAGCGCCAGGGCGGCTTGGAACTCATCCGCCGCTTCCTGGTATCGCTGGTCCTTTTCCGCGTCGTACCCACGGCCCACGTGCATCGCGGCTGAGTCAGCACCCTTCGCGACGCCCTTGTCCTGGGCAGGCGCCGTTTGCCACCCGCACGTCAGACACAGTAAGAGCCCCAAGGCAAGGCGGAACGTGCGTGGCACAGCGAACTCCTTCCCGTCTGTCCACATGAAAGGAACGGTAGCAGAAATCCGCGGGGTTGGGGACCTAATTTGGAGCAACGGGAAGAAGATCCGGAGTCCTCCGCGCAACCGTCACCTGGCAGTGCCAAGTTGTCTCTGAAGCTGTTGGAGACTTTGTTGATTTCTACGATGCTTCGATTTCTTGTTGACATACAATAACGGCGGACGTGGAAGCCATCGTCACAGCATTAATAGAGGGGGAGAAGCCGACGGGCAAACCAGCAAAGATCGCGGTGTTAGGGGCGGGACTGATTGGCAAGAGACACGTCCAGCACATAATGGCGGAACCGGACGCAACGCTTACTGGGATCGTCGACCCCGCGCCCATGGGCAAACGCCTGGCGGAAGAGAAGGGCGTAGCATGGTTTCCCAGCTTCGCCGCCCTGCTGACCGAGCAGAAGCCCGATGGCGTGATTGTGGCGACCCCAAACCAGCTTCACCTGCCGCACGCGATGGAAGCGATCGCCGCGGGCTTGCCAACGCTTATCGAAAAGCCCATCACCGACGACGTCGCTTCCGGAAAGAAGCTGGTGGAGGCTGCGGAATCGGCCGGGGTTCCGATCCTGGTGGGACATCACCGGCGTCACCATCCCATGATCCGGCGCGCGAAAGAGATCATCGAGTCTCGTCGGCTCGGGCGGATCATCGCGGTCCACGCATCCTGCTGGCTGATGAAGCCGGCCGATTATTTTGAGGCGGCTTGGCGGCGCGAAAAGGGTGCGGGGCCAGTCTATATAAACCTCATACATGACCTGGACCTGTTGCGCCATCTGTGTGGTGAAGTGATTTGCGTGCAGGCGTTCGAGTCCAATGCGGTGCGGGGGTATCCCGTCGAGGACAGTGCCGTGATCCTCCTGCGCTTCGCGAGTGACGCGCTGGGAACGGTCACCGTTTCCGATACTATCGTCGCCCCGTGGAGTTGGGAGCTGACGACCGGTGAGAATCCAGCATATGACCATACGGACCAGTCGTGCTACCACATCGGCGGTACCCACGGCTCATTAACGGTCCCGCAGCTTGAGGTGTGGCAAAACAAGGGGGAGCGAAGCTGGTGGGAGCCGATCCATACCGAGCGGTTTCCCGTTGTTTTTGAGGACCCGCTGCGATTGCAGATCCGTCACTTCTGCCGGGTCATTCGCGGCGAGGAACAACCGCTCGTTTCCGGACGCGAAGGGCTGAATTCGCTCACGCTCGTCGAGGCGGTTAAGGCGGCGGGCCGGACCGGTCAGCAGGTCGCCGTCGCCTAGAAGCTTATCGCTTCACCACTCGGCAAAAGGAAAGGAATGGAGTCGGCCCTCGAAAACGGGTCTCGGAACAGGTAAGAAGTCAACGGTCCATTCCGACCGAAACAGCGGCGAATTCGCCGCGTCGGCGGATCGGCTTAAAAGTAGAACTTCAGCGCAAACTCCATGTTACGGGGATCGATCTGTACATTGGTGATGAGGCCAAACGCACAGCCGGCCTGGTGGACCTTGTCCGTCGAACCATCCGGGTTGGGTGGCAAGCACCAGTTGTTGTTAGGCAGTCCAAGAGCTTGATGGTTAAACGCATTGAACAGCTCCCACCGGAACTGGAAATACCGGTTCTCGGTCAAGTGGAACTCCTTCATCAATGTGGCGTCATCTCCCCAGAAACCCGGAGCCCGAATGTTGTTTACGCGCGGGGCCATGGTGCCGTACTGGTAGGCGCGAGGATCGTTGGGGTCGTAATTTGCCCAGAAGGTTGTGTCGCTCCCGAACGATGGCTGGAAGGCGGCGGGATTAAGCCATTGCGCTTCCTGGGCAGCGCGGGAGCGGCCCCCCGAGAACTGGGGATTGCCCACCAAATCGCACCGGCTGGTCACTTGATCGCTAGGGCAGGTGATGCCCAGGGGGGCCCCGGTCTGCGCGTTGAAGTTCGTAACGATTTTCCATCCGCCGATGACATCGTTGACCAAGCCCTTCTGATTTCGAAAGCGGCGGCCCTTGCCAAAGGGTAGGTCATAGCTCAGCGCAACATTGAAAATCTGCGGGATGTCGTTGGAGGCGAGCGTGCGGTCCTCCTTGCGGTTGTCCGGGTTCTGGAAGGTGGAGTAGCCAATTCCCAACGCCCCCGCACGGCCACCTACTCCGTTGGAGCGGGCGAAGGATACGGGATTTACAAGCAGGATCGCGGGCTGTCCCACGGCGGCGTTGTCAATCTCCTTGTCCCAGGTATAAGCGAGCAGGAAGTTGAGACCGTCCGAGTACCGCTTCTGCACGGTGACGTTCAGGGCGTGGTAGATG
>Ga0335071_10008396_pt1 | contig 10615 bp, 10 predicted proteins | sample Lox_Sample_15_FD_206724 | JGI IMG/M metagenome (GOLD analysis project Ga0335071, IMG submission 206724) | Soil microbial communities from Loxahatchee National Wildlife Refuge, Florida, United States - Lox_Sample_1.5 | ecosystem: Environmental > Terrestrial > Soil > Wetlands | place: USA...
CACACCTTCTTTTTTCTATTTTTATTTGCTGTGTTGAATATGCCCTTTTAAGTCTCAGAGTGTACGGAGGCACTATTTTTCACCACAAAGGCACGAAGAGCACGGAGGCTCACAAAGACTTTTTTATAATTAAGAGACAAAGGGCACAGAGCCGCTTTTTGAACTTATAAGATACAAAGGATATGAAGGCACAGGGGCAAAAAGTGCTCTTGTTCATTCCATTGTGCCCTTGTATCCTTCGTGCCCTGATCGCCAATGAACCGGCTTTGTGTACTTTGTAACTTAATTTAAAAAGAAAACTTTGTGGGCCTCCGTGCTCTTCGTGCCTTTGTGGTGAGAAATAGTGCCCTCAGTGCTCTTATGAAGCTTAAAATACGGGAGTAATTCAACACAGCAAATATTGTTACATGCACACCGTTACATGCACACCATTTGTGCATGCGGGACACCCTGGATATACATGACGTCGCCCGGGTTCACGAAGCCGTTCTCGACGGCGGTGGCCACACTTTGCTCGCCCACGAGGTTCGCGATGGTGGCGTCGCACAGGGCCGACACGACCTCGTCCTTATCGGCGTGCTCCTCGCCATAGAATTCCTTAGTGACCTTAAGATGGACCTCGCCTTCAGAGTATTCCTTTCCGAGGCAGTTCTCGTCGGAGACGGCCACGAGGACCTCTTCGCCGATATGATAGACCTTCAGGTACACGATGACACACTCACGCGCTTCATGTATGGCTATAGAAGCCCACTTTAGGCTCGAATATCTCGCCTATTTCCTTTAATTTCTTTATCTCTTTTTCTACTTTATCCTTTGTCAGGCCATGCTCGCCCGCCTTCTCGACGATCTTGTCGAGCGGTATGCCGCCTGAGCCATACTCCCGGGCCAGGTCCATAATGATGTTCTTTAGATCCTTAATGCGCTCACGCTGGGATTTGCTCACGCCCACCGTGAGGATATCGATATCCATCTTGCCGGTCTCCTGGTCCATGCCTACCTGCTTGAGGCTGGACATCGTGATGGCTATCGTCCTGTCTACGTCTTCGATGCTGACCCGGTCGCTGAGCCGCAGGCGGGCGCTCGCTTCCGAAAGGCGCACGAGGCCTTCAAGCTGCCTGGCGGTGACCGCAATGGGGCTGTTCTCGGCTTCGCCGGGCTTACGCAACTCCAGGTAAAACTTCGTGATACGCTCCCGGGCCTCGTAGGTCATGACAGGAAAGACGTTGCGTTTAGAGTAAGCGATGTACTTTCGCAGAAGCGTTGCATCGATCTCCGGGAGGATCGGCTCCTGTGCTTCCTTGATGGCGGCCTCGGTGACAAAGCTGGATGCGCTATGCGTCCGGTGTGCGCCGAGCTCGCCCGCGTAATGCGATTTCAGGATATGCCCCGCGATGTTCGAGTCCCGCTTTTCATCGGGCTTATCCTGCAATATGAAGATCAGGTCAAAACGGGACATAAGCGACGGCGGCATGTTGATCTGCTCGGCGATATTCTCGAACGGGTCAAAGCGGCCGAGCTTCGGGTTCGCCGCGCCCAGCAGCGAGCAGCGGCACTTGAGGGTTGCCAGGATGCCCGCCTTCGCGACGCTGATCGTCTGGGATTCCATCGCCTCGTGCAGAGAGCTTCTGTCTTCCGCCTTCATCTTGTCCATCTCATCGACGGCCGCGATGCCCTTATCGGCGAGCACCAGCGCGCCGGCTTCCAGCGTCCAGCTGCCGTCGAAATCGTCCTTAACGGCCGCCGCGGTCAGGCCGGCGGACGATGCGCTCTTACCCGAAGCGTAAACCCCACGCGGAGCCAGGTTAACGACATACCGCAGGATCTGCGATTTGGCGATGCCGGGGTCACCAACGAGAAGTACGTGAATATCGCCCCTGATCCTCGTGCCGTCTGGCAGGTTCTTCACGACGCCGGAGAATAGCTGTAATGCCACGGCCTCTTTGACTTCATCGTAGCCATAGATGGACGGGGCGATGGAGCCGATGATCTTCTTGAACACGCCCTTGTCCTTCGAGAGCTTGAGGATGGCCTCCTCGTCCTCGGGCGTTATCTCCAGCTCGTCGAACTCCTGCTCCTCGAACTCCAGCGAGTTGCAATCGACGTAGATCTCGAAGTAAACGGTCTTGCCATCCTTGTTTATTTTTTGCACGGAGCGGAGGATGCCGTTCACGACGACGCGCTCGCCCGGCGTGACCACGCCGGCCAGGTCGTTGTTCACGTTGACGTCCAGTGTCTGGGGCTGCTCGCCGCCCTTGAGGTCCTCCGGCGACTCTTGTATTTTTATCCGCTGGTAGTCCTCGAAGGTGGACTCCTTGAACATCAGGCGGAAAACCCCTTTCTTCTCCTCGTTACAGCTGCAATACGACGGCTCCAGGAACTTACCCGAGCCCTCCTGGGGCAGGTAGACGACATTGCCGCACCGGGCACATTCGAAGGCAGCGACGATGATCCGCGGGCGGACGTCGGTGATCTTCCGTACCGTACCCTCGATGGACACGAACGAGTTGATATGATCGCTCCGGAGGTCCCGTATTTGTGTCTTCCTGGGTATGTGTATGACCCGTACGAAAGCGGCTACTTTACGCTTGACCGGCAGATCTACGAGAGGAATTGCGTCCTCGGCATCCTTGAGGACCTTATCCGGGTTCTTCTGGAGCTCCTCGGACAGGCGCACGTCGAATTTAACGATATCCTGGAATTCGATGGTGAGAGATTTCGACTTAGCGTCAGATACCGCAAGCTGTTGCACTTCAGCCTTGTAGTACCGTGTAAAGAACTCCTTCCACTTTTGTTTGGATGAAACGACGCTCGCCGCCATGTGCGCACTCTTCCAGGGAAATGAAAATAGATTCCCTTTAGATATATCAGTTGCGAGAGCGAGTTGAAAATAATAATTTGAAAAAAGAAAAGGGGTGGCTTTTAAGCCACCATGATGTCCCGGCGCCGGAATACATAGACGGCCAGCGCCACGAACACGATCGCCACGGCCAGCAGCACTCCGAGGTTAGCCAGGCTTAGGGTGCGGGTTATCAGCATCTCGTTGTAGGGGGCATAGTGGAAGAGCGATAAATATCGCACCGGGCCCAGCAGGTTCACGACCGCGCCGACGGTCTCCATGAAGTACATGAGGACCAGGACGCCCAGCGAGGTCAGCGCCGCCCTGCGGCCGTCGCTCATGAGGGCCGAGATGAACAGGGCGATCGCGCCGAATGCCAGCGTCATCATGCCCATATATACCAGTGTATATACTAGCCAGGGGATCGATGTCGCGATGTCGAGCGCCTTGACGGCAATGACTGTGCCGGCTAACATCGCCGCCATCATGATTATGACCGTAACGATCAGTGCGGCATAGCGCGTGAGGACGAGGCGCGTGCGGACGATGGGCTGGGCTAAGAGCAGGTCGATGGTCTTATGGTCGACCTCGCCCGAGAGGAACCCGGCCGCAAGCCATCCCGCGAAGCCGCCCGAGATCAGGCCCATGAATATGAGGCCCTTGACCGACAGGTAACTTTCGAACGAGTTATCCCAGTGCACGTTGCCCAGCAACACCTTGATCGCCGGATTCTCGAGCATCTCGTTGATGCTGGCCGTCGTCATGCTGGCCGTCGAAGGATAGAGGGCGGTATAGTAGGCCATGAACACGAAGAACAGGGAGGTGACCAGGCCGATGCTCTTCCACTTGTCCAGCAGCGTTTGTCGGAGTACTTTAAATGACATCCTATTCCTCCTATACCACGTTGATGTCCCGGCGATGGAACGTATACACCGCCAGCGCAACGAATACGACGGCCACTGCAATAAGAACGCCGAGGTTGCCCAAATTCAAGTCGTGGTATACCATGATGTTGCTATACTGGACATAGTGGAACAGGGACAGACTACGGACGATGCTCACCTTCTCCACGGACTCCCCGATGGTCTCCATGAAGTACATGACGAACAGCAGCCCGAGAGACACGATTGCCGCCGTCCGGCCGTCGCTCAACAGCGCCGAGATGAAGAGAGAAATCCCGCCGAACGCCAGCATAAAGGCCCCCGCGAAGACCAGCGCATACGCGAGCCAGCCATAGGATGCGGCGATGCCCATGTATTGGGTTCCCCCGTACAATCCGGCCATGATCGCAACCATGAGCACGATGACGATGGGTATGAGTGCGGCATACCGGTCGATGACCAGCCGGACTCGGGTGACGGGCTGCGCCAGCAGAAGGTCGATGGTCTTCATCTCGATCTCTCCCGCTAAAAACGAGGCGGCCAGGAAGGCGATGTAGCCGCAAATGACCAGTGCCGTCAGGGTGAACAATTCGAGAGTTATGAAGCCGTCGAAGGACGTGAAGTCGGGAACCTTACCTAGCAGCGCCTCGAAGGCAGGGCTCTTCATGATCTCGTCGAGGCCCGTCATCTTCTGGACCTCGGGGAACATCGCTACCATGTAGACGACGAAGATGAGGATGAGCAGCACGGCCAGGCCGGTACCCCTCGCCTTGTCCTTGAGCGTCTGTAAAAGTACTGCGAGGGACATTCACTTCACTCCGGGCGTATAATACTGCATGAAAATGTCCTCCAGCGTCATCGGGTGAATGTTCACATCCTCGACGTCATAGGATGCGAGGTCGCGGAGGATGTTCCGGATATCGCCGGCCACGGTCATCCGATAGTACCCGTTGAGCTGTGCCACGTTGCCGATGCCACTGATCGCGAAGGGCTCCGGCTTCGGACCCCGGAACTTCACCTCGACGACCTTGCCCGCCTTCCGCTTCAGGCTCTCCATATCCTCCTCGGCAACGATGGAGCCCTCCTTGATGATCGCGACGCGATTGCAGACCTTTTCGACTTCGGATAGAACGTGGGACGACATAAAGATGGTCTTACCATGGGAGGCCTCTTCTCGGACCACGTCCATGAAGATCTGCTGCACCAGCGGGTCCAGCCCCTTCGTCGGCTCGTCCATGATGACGAGGTCTGGGTCGTTCATGAGCGCCTGGATGAGGATGACCTTCTGCCGCATACCGCTGGAGTACTCCCGCATCCTGCGGTCGAGCCGGATTTCAAAGCGCTCCGCGTACTTTTTAGCCGACGCCGCATCGTACCGGCCCCGGATGCCGCCGATATACTCGAGATACTTCCAGCCGGTCATGTGGCCATAGAGGTTCGCGTCACCAGGGACGTACCCCGTACGTCTACGGATCGCGAGCGAGTCCTTCTGGCAGTCCATGCCTAAGATTGTCGCGCTGCCACTCGACGGCCGGATAAAGTCGAGCAGCGTGCGGATCGTGGTAGATTTGCCCGCACCATTGGGCCCGAGGAAGCCGAAAATATCCCCTTTTCGCACGGTGATATTCACGTCTTTAATGCCCCGGTTTTTCCCGTAGAACTTGGTCAGGTTGTTCGTCTCTATGACAGTGTCCATTGTAAAGCCTCGGATGACTTTTGCCGAATGCATGCGCCACTTTATTCGGCAAGAGAAAATCGCCTTACAGCTTATTTAAGGATTTTCTTGCCAGCTAAACTCCGGGTATATAAAACTTATCGAATGTAAATAAAAAAGAGCCCCTTCCGGGGCGATACTTACTCAGGTGACATTGATGTCCCGCTGTCGGAAGGCGACGACGGCGAGCGCCGTGAATACGATCACAGCCAGCAGCAATATTCCCATATTCGTCCAGTCCACTGTCTGCGTGTTCACGATGTCGGCGATCCGGGCGTAATGGAACAGCGAGAGCTTCCTGGCCCAGTCGATGCTCGTGACCATTGAGCCGATATTCTCCACCAGGAACATGGCCAGCAGGACCCCTAGCGATAACAGCGCCGCCCGTCGCCCGTCGCTCATGAGCGACGAGATGAGCAGGGTCATGGCGCCGACGGCCAGCGTAAAAACGCCCATGAACAGGATGGCGATGCCGAACCACTTAATGCTGGGGTCTTCGCCGATATAGCGGCCCCCAAGATAAATGCCGGCTATCTCCCCGATCATGACCAGGGCGATAAATGGCAGCAGCGTCGCGAAACGGGAGAGGATGACGTTCACCCGGCTGACGGGCAGAGAAAGGAGCAGCTCGGAGCTTTTCTGGTCTATCTCGCCGGCCACGAAGGAGGCGACCATGAAAATAAAGAAAGCGCCGACCACTAAACCCATGTAGCTGAACACCTCCAGGGTCATGAAGCCGGAGAACGTGGTCATGCTGACTACGCTGTCGCCAAAGAAAGCTTTCATCGAGGGGTTCTGGAGGAGCTGGTCATAGCCGCTGACCATGGGCTTGACCGACGGGTAGAAGGACGCCAGCCAGAAGATGTACAGGAATATCAGTACGGCCACGATGACCGTGCCCATGTATTTGTCCTTCAGGGTCTGCTTCAGGATCTCGAAGGCCATCTACTTCGCCCCCTCGTAGTAGTGCATGAACACGTCCTCGAGCGTCATCTGGTGGATGCTGATGTCGGCCAGCCGGTGTTTTGAAATTTCCTGCAGCAGCTCTTCCATATTACCCGTGACGGTCATGCGGTAACCGCCGTTGTTCCGGGAGACGTTGCTGATGCCGGGCAGATAGAATATTTCGCGGTTCAGCGGCTCGGCGAACCTCACCTCGAGCACCTTGCCCGCCTTCTGCCGGAGCGCCTCTACCTGCTCTTCCGCAACAATAGCCCCTTCCTTGATGATGGCCACCCGGTTACAGGCCTTCTCGACTTCGGAGAGGACGTGGGACGACATGAATATCGTACAGTCGCGCCCAGCTTCCTCATGCAGCATGTCCATAAAGGTCTGCTGGATCAGCGGGTCCAGGCCGGTCGTGGGCTCATCCATGATGATCAGGTCGGGGTTATTCATGAAGGCCTGTATGATAGCGACCTTCTGGCGCATGCCCCGCGAATACTCCTTCATCTTACGGTCAAGCTTGATGTCCATTTTCTTCGCATAAGCCTTAGCCGCCGCGGCATCGTATCCTCCCCGTACGCGGCCGAAGTACTCGAGGAACTTCCAGCCGGTCATGTGGCCATAAAGCCCGAAATCGCCGGGTATATAGCCGATGCGCTTTTTAATGGCCACGGAGTCCTTCCGGCAGTCCAGGCCGAAGATGGTGGCCGACCCGGCCGAAGGCCGGATGAAGTCCAGAAGAGTCCTTATGGTCGTCGATTTTCCAGCGCCGTTGGGGCCTAAAAAGCCGAAGATGTCGCCCCTGTTAACGGTGATGCTCACGTCTTTTATCCCGCGGCTCTTGCCGTAGAATTTTGTCAGGTTCATCGTCTCTATTACCGTTTCCATAGTTAAGCCTCCCGGGGCTTATTCTGGTAAAAGCCCGCCTACGTGCCTTTCTCGGCGGGCAAACGGAACATAAACTATCTACGAACAACAGGTTACGCTCCATACCGTCTTACCGGTAAGCGTGGAGGTTTATTTAAAATAATATATAAGGATTTGCCGTCCAGCTTACTTCTCCCGATATAAATATATCTATACCTGGCTATGGCATACTTTGAAAAGGTCATACACTTATCTGACATTATATGTTCGATGTCTTTTGCTACGGCGCCATCTCGCTGGACATATCTGGCCGGCTTGAGCGCCCGATGCGGGAATATGAGCAGGCCACGGCGACCGATTACATGATGTCGATAGGGGGCGACGCGGCGCTGGTCGCCCTGACGCTGTCAAGTATGGGTCTGAGTGCCGGGCTGGCCGGCAGCCCCGTGGGCGAAGACCCGATGGGCGCCTATATCCTCGACTCGCTAAAGAAGGACGGCATTAAGGCGATGATGCCCATGATTGGCAAGACTGCCATGACGTCCATCGTTATCGATAAGAATAAGCGCTCGACCATCACGTTCCACGATAATACGCCCGAGGAACAAATACCGATCCCTGAAGAAATTACCGATACAGGATGCATATACGTCGACGGCTGCTTCGGCAGGAACGGCGCCATTATCGCAGTAAAGGCAAGGGCGAAAGGCATAAAGACTGTGTTGAATTTTGACCTGCCGTCAGGGCCTCACATGGGCCTTTACGACGTCGTCATCGCGAGCGAGAAGGTCTCAAAGCTCTTTTCGGACGACCCGGTGGAAGCCGCCAGAATGATCCATGAGGCCAATAATAGCCTGGCAATAGTGACGCTTGGCGAGATGGGCTGCATATGCTGCGACGGGGCGATGATCAGCGTACCGGCTTTCGAAGTGGGATCCGTGGATACGACGGGTGCCGGTGCGGCGTTCGCGGCAGGCTTCATCCTTGCGCAGCTCAGGGATATGCCCCTCGAGGACAGCCTCGAGTTCGCAAGCGCGGCCGGGGCGCTAAAAGTGATGGCGAGGGGCAGCTACAGGAAGATGTCGGAGCAGGATGTGTTCGGGCTTATTTCAGCCCATAAGAATCAATAATACGCCTATAGCTACGGCCGCTCTCGTAGTTAAAAGAAGTTACTTATAGCTAAACCGCTTACTTTTTTCATATGAGAAGGATATTCCACTTTATCACTTTCATGACAATTTTCATATTATTCTGGGCCTGCCTGATATTGCCCTGTAACGCTCTTACACAGGGCGGCAGCATCAGCGGCAAGGTCTTTTTTAATACGGGCCAGGCCGTGCCCGAGGGGACCGTCGTGAAGCTGGTCAACGGCTCGAACGAGTCCGATTATATCGCGGGTTTCAATGTGACCCCGGACCAGAACGGCTTCTACCAGTTCGTCAATGTTTCTCATGGCTTTTACAAGGTCTACGCCTGGTCGCCTTATTACGCGGAAGGATATTCGGACGGGCTGTTCGTGACCACGAACGAAACGTATACGAGCAGCGTCGTCCTCATCGCAATGCCCTACTATGCTAACATAACGGCCAGCACCTATCATGTCACCTACGGCAACAGCGCCGACATCACGGTCCAGGTAAACGATTACTGGGGCCGCTCCGTCGGGCCCGGCTGGCAGATACTGCTGAGGACGACCGTCGGCATGCTGAACCCGGACAGCGCCTTCACCGACAACAACGGCAAAGTATATTCGAACCTGCCCTGGGAGGATAATACGACGCCGGCCGATATCACGGCTTTTGCCATCTCATCCAATGGCAGCTCCTATGGCCTGGAGGAGAACATCACGGTCGCTACGGCAACGGCCACACCGACCGTCACCGCGTCCGTGACCGTTACACCGACCGCCAGCCCCACTGTCGCCCCCAATGCTACCGTAACGATCATGCCGACCGCAACCGCTCTTCCTACGACTACAGTAACTCCGATGTCTACCCCGGGCTTCATGCTTATCGGTGCGCTCGTCGCGCTCGGCTTAGTGCTGGCATTCAAGATAAATAAATAATAGCGGGCACTGGCTTAAAACGGGTCATCCGGGCAGACAACGGCCATGGCAAAGAATTTATAACATAGGGTGTTGCATAATTGTTTTCGGAGTGCTGATAGGCATTTTCGTTTTTTCATGTATTCTCTAGCCGTAGCAGTAATGTGTTTTTTCCACTGCCCGGCTTGTTTATGAAATCAAGATTTTATCGTGCTATGATGCTGGCCAAACACATGGATATTCCAGTTTATGCCATTATGCGCCTATGAGATGCTAACTAAAGCATAATAATAAAAATACAGAGCCTCTATAAAATGGCACAACACAAAGCCTATCAAGTCGATGATAATACAAAAAGCCCTAGAGCACGCCGATGCGATTCGATTTATACAACACCCTGATTGTATCCTGATTGGCTCTGTTGTTTTAATCGGTCGACATTCTTTGCCGTTAATAGTATAGCTCTACCAGACAAGAAAATATTATATAGTAGAATCATATTAACATGAATATGCATATTAATATGAAAAATATGAGGATATCCTATGGTTGAGCTTAAAAAGGGAAAATACATTTTCGGGACAGTCAAAGTCGGCGAGCGTGGACAGATCGTCATACCGAAAGAAGCTCGGGAAATATTCGACATCGGGCCCGGAGACGAGCTACTAGTCCTGGGCGATGTGGATCAAGGCATCGCCATCGTCAAAGCAGACCTTATGAAAAAGATCGCCTTAGAGATCCTGGAAGGTGCGAGTAAAATAAAGGACGTGTTAGGAAACGATGATTGATACCTGTGGAAAAACGAGTTTTGAATTAAGGAGAGCGAAAAGTCATGGAACAAAGAGTTATCGAGACTGGCGAGGGAATACAAGGAGAATTCAATGTCCGGACCTATGACCTTATGCAAAGAGATCTCCGTGATAAGGGCTGGATCGAGACTAATGACCTAATCAAATCGGGGATTAACAGCGGTTTGGCGCTTGAGATAGGCTCGGGGCCTGGCTACTTGGGCCTGGAGTGGCTTAAAAAGACAGAAGGGACCAGCCTTAAGGCGGTCGAGATAAGCCGGGACATGATCGGCGTTGCCCGGAGAAACGCCGAGGAGTACGGCCTTGCATCACGATGCGAATTTAAACAAGGCAGGGCGGAAGAGATACCCTTTAATGATGGAACATTTGACGCCGTCTTTACCAATGGCTCTTTGCATGAGTGGAGCAAACCTAAAAAGGCATTTGATGAGATCTTTCGCGTTCTGAAACCCGGTGGTAAATATTATATAAGCGACTTAAAGAGAAATATGAATCCACTCGTTGTCTGGTTTTTAAAAA
>Ga0335071_10008397_pt1 | contig 10612 bp, 8 predicted proteins | sample Lox_Sample_15_FD_206724 | JGI IMG/M metagenome (GOLD analysis project Ga0335071, IMG submission 206724) | Soil microbial communities from Loxahatchee National Wildlife Refuge, Florida, United States - Lox_Sample_1.5 | ecosystem: Environmental > Terrestrial > Soil > Wetlands | place: USA: Florida...
CCGGGCGGCCGGATTACCCTTATGCAATTACCCCCGATGGTGACTGGACGCGCCTGACTCTCGACGCACCCGCGCCCGAGAAAGCGGCGGCGGTCAAAATCGAGCTGTTCCTCGAGAACGCGCCGCAAGCCACGCTCTGGTGGGATCACATTTCGCTCGAAGACATTCCCGATCCGGGCCCGCGCTCTGTCACGGTAGCAACGGTGAAATATCATCCGCGCAATACGCACTCCGCCGAGGAGAACGTGCGTCAGTTTGTGGAACTGGTGGACCGCGCCGTGCCGGAAAAGACCGACGTGATTCTGCTGCCGGAAGGCATGACCGTGGCCGGCACGGGAAAGGGAGACGCGGACGTTTCCGAACCCGTTCCCGGCCCGACCACCGAAAAGCTCGGCGAACTCGCGCGGCGCAAACACGCGTACATCATCGGCGGAATCTACGAACGCGAAGCCCCGGCGGTTTACAACACCGCGGTGCTGATCGATCGCGAGGGCAGGCTCGTTGGCAAGTATCGCAAGGTTTACCTGCCGCGCGAAGAGATCGAAGCTGGCCTGACTCCCGGCAACTCGTATCCGGTGTTCCGCACGGATTTCGGCAAGATCGGCATCATGATCTGCTGGGACGTGGAGTATGCCGACCCCGCGCGAGCGCTTGCTTTGAAGGGCGCCGAGATGATTCTGATGCCCATCTGGGACGGCGACAAGACCTTGACCAAGGCGCGGGCCATCGAGAACCACGTGTTCCTGATCAGCTCGACCTACGGGGACAATTCGCTGGTACTCGATCCGAACGGCGAAACGCAAGCCATCGCCACCGATAACGGCACCATCGCGCTGGCGAAGATCGATCTCAACCGCCGCTATGACGACGCCTGGCTCGGCAACATGCGCGAACGGTTCATGAAGGAGCTACGGCTGGATGTGCCGGTGAAGTAAGCGCCAGGATAGGATCCGTCCATGAAACTGTTCGCTGAGGACGGGTATTTTCAACCCGAAAGCCAGGTCAGGTTTGGAATCGGACTGGCGATTCTATCGTTATTGATCGGGATCGTGGATCTTGTAGGTCCGTCGATAATGTTCGATCAGGTCACGGGCGTCATTAGCTTGCTTGCGGTCCCGGTTTGGATTTATGCCGCCTGGTATGGCTACCGAAAAATGCTCCATCAGCAGGCAGCGCCATCGAATCCTGGCGCCAGGCTTTCCGAATCGAGGCCGCGTAAATCTCCACTCATACCCGCGGCAGCTGGCTTAGCCTCAACCCCCGTTTTTGGCTGGCTGGCCTACCGGAGCGGCGCACCTGTGTGGATGGCCGTTCTCTGCGGCTGCACGACGGCCATCATTCTCCTCGCTGTTTTGCTATTCGTTTGGCGCGCGATCAAGAAAGCTCAGGGCTCTTCGGACTAGCTTCAACGCATTGTTGCATTCCATTGGCGATATGATGTCGTCATCCGGAGGCCATCCACATGCATCCACGACGAACATTCTTGCAAGCTGCCGGCGGCGTTTTACTTCTCAAGCCTCAAACCGTTTTCGGCTCCCAGGCGAACTCGGCGGTCGAAGTCGGCATCGTCGGCTGCGGCGGGCGCGGCAATTGGATCGGCAAATTCTTCCCCGAATTCACCGGGGCGCGCGTGGTGGCGCTGGCGGACGTCATCCGCGAGCATCTCGATAAGACCCGCGACGCGTTCCAGGTGGAGGCCGGCCGCGGCTACCACGGGCCTGACGCCTACAAAGAACTGGCGCATTCGAAGCTCGACGCTGTCATCATCATGACGCCGCCTTACTTTCATCCCTTGCAAGCGCAAGAAGCGATCGATGCCGGGAAGCACGTTTATCTCGCCAAGCCCGTGGCTGTGGACGTTCCCGGCTGCCGCAGCATCGCAGAAACCGGTAAAGCCGCCGCGCAAAAGAACCTCACCTTCCTGGTAGATTTCCAAAGCCGCGCGCAGCCGGTATTTCAGGAGCTCGTCTCGCGCATCCGCCGCGGAGATCTGGGTAATCCCGCGCTAGCCCAGGTCTTTTATTACGCCGGCCGTCCCGCGAAAGACAAAGGCACGCCCGGCATGGATCCCGGCCAGCAGCGCATCATGAACTTTTACATGGACCGCGTGCTCGGCGGCGATATCATCGTCGAGCAGAACATTCACGTGATCGACATGGCCAACTGGTACATCGGCGCGCATCCGGTGAAGGCCACGGGATCCGGTGGGCGTACCACGGATTGGAAGGGTACGCCGTGGGACGCGGGCGACGCCTACGATCATTTTCTGGTGAATTACTGGTATCCGGGCGACGTTCACGCCACGTTCAGCTCGCACCAGTTGAATGGGGCATTCTCGGATTTGTGCGTGCGGCTAGTCGGTATCAAAGGCACGGCTGATACGCATTACGGCGGACTCGTGCGGATTGTCGGTGACGATCCCTGGATGGGCGCGGAGAAGGACGACACGTTCCGATCAGGCGCCATCGTCAACGTGAAGACATTCGTCCAAGCCGTTCGCACGGGCAAGCCGGTCAACAACGCCGACCAGGCCGTCGAAAGCAATCTGACCGCGATCCTTGGCCGCATGGCAGCGTATCAGGAGCGGCTCGTCACTTGGGACGAGATGATGCGGTCGGACGAGAAGCTGGAGGCGGAACTGAAGCTGCGGTGGTGAGTTAAGGAACTTCCACCACGTACACCTGCGTCGATCCCGTCCGGTCGCTCGCGAATGCCACCAGCTTCTCATCAGGGGAGAACGATGGGTGCGGATGTGTCCACTGCGGGCCATAGACGGAGTCCGTCGGCATCTCCATCCAACTGAGGGCGCGGCCGACGCTCGCGCCTGCGGCCATCGCGAAATCCTCGGCCAGCGCATAGGTCGATTTCTTCCACTGCGTGCCCTGACTGCTGGCCTCCGAGAGGCAGATGAGACGGCGCGCGCCGGCCGCCACATCAATCAAATGAATGCCCAGGTCCGGATGATTGGTATCGCACAGCACTTGTGTTCCCGCGCGGTTGGGCGTGATGTGCCACGCATTAAACTCGGCCACGGTGCGGATCACGCGCGTGGTCCAATCCATGACGCGCAGCGCGTGCGGCCAGACCGTGAACACGAGATTGCCGGTGCGGCCGAGAAAAGTTTCATGTACCACGAACTCGTCATTGCCGTGCTGGTAGAGACACTCGAGACCCGTGCCATCGCGCCGCACGCGATGCATCCGCGGCGCGGGGTCGCACGAGAATTCGATCCACTCCGGCTCGAGCGGGTGAAACTGCGGATGAATCACGGTGCGCGGGAACGGAATCACACGCCAGTCTGATCCGTCTGCGCGCCCGGTGACAAGGCCCTGTTGCGAGCCCTGCTTGATGGCGGCCGTCAGCCATTCGCCGCCCCCCGCGAGCGAGCACTCGCCCAGCTGCGCGCCGGGGAACTCGACAATCGCACGTTCCTCAAGTGTGCTGCGATCGATTTCCCAAATCCCGCCGCCGCGCACGAAGAAGATCCCGCCGCCGTCGGGGTGAATCGCCGGCGAAAACGGATGAATCGCAGGCCCATCCGTCAACTGCCGGATCTCGCCATCAGGAAACGGCGCGATCTCGCACAACTGCGCGCTGCCGGTTCGGTATGAGGTGAAGATCAGCACGCGGCCATCCGGCGTGAATGAGCTTTGCAGAAAATACGTCGGATGGTTGATGGAGGCGTGGGCCGTCATCTGGTGGACGCGGAAGCCGGTTGCGCGGTCCACGGAGATAGAGTGCTCGGAGGGAAAGCGGTCGCCCTTCACTGCACGCTCTTGCGAAATATCAGGATATGCTGGCGGGGCAGCGTTTCCAGCGTCTTCTCGAAGCGATAGCCCTCGGGTTCCACTTCGGCGCGAACCTCGGCAACGCTCATCTTATGCTCGGGCCGGATGGGAACGTTGGGATCCTCCTTGCGATATTCGAGCAGCACCAGGCGTCCATCCGGCTTGAGCGATTCACGAATCTTGCGCAGCATTTTCTCAGGCTCAGTGAACTCATGGTAGACGTCGACCAGCAACACGAGATCCATTCGGCCGGCTGGAAGCTTGGGATCGTCTACGGCTCCCAGCACAGTTTCGACATTGGTCAGATGCCGCGCTTCGATGTTCTTGCGCAGCAGAACGAGCATCTCAGGTTGAATGTCGTTGGCGTAGACTTTCCCCGCCGGCCCCACGCGCTCCGCCAGCCGCCAGGTGAAGTAGCCTGCGCCGGCGCCGATGTCCGCCACGGTCGCGCCACGTTCAATGGCGATCGCGTCGAGTGCCGCATCCGGCGCTTCTTCGGCCTCGCGCTCCGGCCGCACCAGCCAGTCCGCGCCGGCCATGCCCATGACCTGAGCGATATGCCGGCCGGTAATGGGATGCACCTGCTCCGCGCAGAGAAGCACCGAGACGCAAAGCAGGAGACACACGCGACGCATGGTTACCATGGTGCCACAAGAGAGCTGTTTTGCTGAGCCGCGAGTGAAAGGAGCGATCGGCGGCTACGTTTCGGAACTTGCTCGCGACCGGCTGTGTTTGCCGCTGTGGCGTGCGGATTTTGTCGGAGAATCCGCGGAAGTGGAAGCCGACGCCGCGGGCGTTCCATACAACCGCTTGTAAATAGCCGCGTTGCGCAACACCGCCTGCACGTACTCGCGCGTTTCGGTGAAGGGAATGGTCTCGACAAACTCCGCGGGCTCCTGGAACGAACCCCAGTTGACCCAATCATCCACGTGCGTCTTGCCGGCGTTATAGGAAGCCAGCGTTTCCTCCCACTTACCGCCCCATTGATCGAGGATGCTCCGCAGGTAGCGCGAGCCGAGCTTCAAATTGGTCGATGGCTGGAACAGCATCGACGTCCGGAAGCGCCGTACGCCGTCCTTCCGCGCCAGTTGCCTTCCGGTGGCCGGCATGATCTGCGTTAAACCGCACGCGCTTTTATGCGAGATGGCCTTGGGATTGAATTCCGATTCCTGCCGGATCAACGCCGCCACCATGTACGGATCCAGATTTTGCAGCTTCGCGTTGCGCACCAGGTCCGCCTGGTACGGCATGGGGAACAGCAGTTCCCAGAACCGTCGCGGCATCTGCTCAAACGGCGTGGCCAGGTAATCGGGAGCGTAGGCTTTCATGTAACGCAAACCCTGATAGGGCGAGTCGGCGTTTCGCGCCAACTCCATCGCCAGCAGCTCGGGCTGCCCATCGTGCCGCGCCCCGTAGCGCAATTCGCTTTCCGACAAATCTTGGAGCCCCGCTGCCGCCAGCAGATGGCCGCGCTCGATGCGGAGCCTGGTCACCGCAGTGGGTTCGCGGTCCGCCGGCGTGCGCCGCGCCGGGAATTCTACGCTCACAAGATAATCCGCGACCTTTGCCGATGGCTGCGCGGCCACGATTCGCGTATCCGCCAGTCTCTGCTTGGCAAGGGTAGCGTAGTAGTAGTTCGGGTAAATGTCGACGATCTTGCGGTAATAAGCCTTGGCGCCCGCAAAGTCGCTGTCTGACTCGTTCAACCGGCCTAAGAAATACAACGAAGCGGTGGTGCGCGCATCCCCCGGATATCGCTCGATCTGTTCGCGCAGCCGGACGGCGGCTTCACTGCGGCGGTGCAGATAATCCGAAAAAGCCACCTTCCAGTGGCATGCCGGCGCCGCGGGATCATCAGGAAAATTCTCGTAAGCCGCTTTGTAAAGCGCTTCGTATACGTCCGGCCGATTCTGCAAGAGATAACAGTTGCCGGCGGAAACCAGCGCCTTGAGGCGCCACGGCGATTTCGGATATTCGCTCGACAGCTTTTTCACCGTCGCCAGCATGTCATCGGGCGCGTTCATGTGGCGCTGGCATTCGCCGATGTAGTACAGCCGTTCGGCCTCGGCTTCGGAACGGTCGAGGTTGAGCGATTCCAGATAGCGATAAGCCGCCGGCACCTCGCCGCGCTGGTAATCGGCAATGCCTATGCCTACGCGCGCCATGTCCCGATCGGAGCCGCCAAGCTGGGAAACGAGCGACGTGAATTCCTGCTTGGCGCGCCCGTATTCATGCGCCGCCAGCCAACGGTTGCCGCGTTCCAGCCTTTGCGTGGCTGTCGGCTCGGGATAAGCAGCCCCCATGTTCGCCTTCAGCAGCGCAAGCGCCGCCGATGCCCGCTCCGCCGCCTCTGTTTCCGGATGATTGAAATACACCTGCTGGTAATAATTCGCGGCGTTCGCCGGATCCGAGGCAGCCTCGTACGCTGTCGCCAGCGTCAGGTCTACGTCGGGCTGAGGTAGCGTGTCGTAATGTTCGCGCAGCACGCGAACTGCTTCCGCCGGGTTCTTCAAATCGATAAACGCCTTGGCGGTGAGCACCGTGGCCTTCCCTGCCAACGGCGATGGCGCGATGCGATTCTGGATGCGTTCCAGCTCCTGCGGAACACTGCCTTCATCTTTCGCCTGCACCTGCGCCGCCGCCAGATAGTAGACGGCGTAATCTTCCACTTTCGCCAGGCGTGACTGAGCCGCCTTCAGATTGTGAATCGTACGCACGTAATCCTGTTGCTCGAACGACGCCACTGCCAGCGCCAGCCGTGCCAGTGCCCCATCCTGATCGTTCGGGTGCTGAGCGGCGTATCGCTCGATCGCGGCACGGCGCGCGATGCTGGGCTTTTCCCGGTACGCTTTCACCATGGCGGGCAAACTGCTCCCCGCAGCCGCAGCGGGAAGCGCACAGGCGAGCGCAACCAGCAGCGCCGCCGCGCCCTTACACGAGTGGGCCGGGATACTCCGGTCCGAGATTGTTTGGATCATCATCGGCCAAGCTGCGCACCATTTCCAGGTGCAGGTAGTCCACCATCGTGGGAGACACGTTCATATGTTTCTCCCGAAACTTCTGACGTCCTTCCTCGATCGGCTGTTTCAGCGCGCCATATATGTTGCGCGCCGCGCGGCCCGAACGGAACTGCTCGGCCGTAGCCAGCCGCATCTCCGCCACCAGCACCCGCGCAAAACGCTGCGCCGCCAGGTGCAGTTGCTGTTCCTGCCGCGAAAGGTCCCACCATTCTTTGTGCTGCCTGGGCTGATGATTCTCAGAGCCTGTTACCGGCGCCGCCTCCGGTTTTGGGGAAACGTGGTTGGAAATCGTAACCAATGGGGCCGGCTGTGCCGCCGGGATAGCTGCTGCCGCTGCGACGGCCACGACCGCCGGAACCTGCGTGAACGCCTGGAGGCGCAGCCCGGCAACCTCGCTCAGCAGCTCGAGCAGGGGCGCCTGCACGCGCGAGGCGGCGTAGAAGATCCCCACCACCGTCCCGCCCGTTTCCAGAGGAAACAAATAGACACGCTCGTCCGGCTTATGGGCGAATAGCTTAACCAGCGCGGGCGAAACTTCGGTCGAAGTGCTCATTGCCACAACCGGGTCGCGCGTTTCCAGTACGGTAGTGAACGCCGCAGCTTCCGAAACCGGGAATGCAAGAGCCGGCAAGTTAGCCGACGCCACGCCATCCCCGGCATGAACCTGGGCCGGGCGTCGCATACGTTCCGCCCGCGCTTCTTTTTCGTGAATCGAGAAAACGGCCGCCTGCTCCGAGAACGGCGCGGTCGCGTCCAACAGGACCGCGTAAAGTTCGTCGGTGTCCTTGGCTTGCCGCAAGCGCCGCACCGCCTGGTTCAACTCCTCGGCCAAAGCTCGGCGGCTCTCGCCGATGGCGTCGACAACCGCACCGCGCACTGTGGCTTCCATGGCCGCGGTGACCCGCGATTCGACTTCGGATTCGACCCCTTGCTCGAGGTCTTCGATCAGGCGCGAGAAGTATTCCTCGCAAACTCTCCGCCAAGTGGCGGTCGGCGCGGCGGGCGTCATGCAGTACTTTCTGTTTGTATTTTAACAGAGCGAAACGCAACGGAAATTTCCTCGGAGCACCTAATATGGAGGAATGAGTCAATTTCTTGCCGGAAAAGTAGCGATTGTGACAGGCGGCACCCGTGGAATCGGCCGCGCCATTGCCGAGCGGCTGCTTCGTGAGGGAGCTTCCGTGGCCATCTGTGGACGGTCCCACGACACCGTTGTACACGTGGCTGAAGAGCTAAAAACGGCCACCGGTGGAACCGTCTACGGTGAAGCCGCCGACATCTCCAAGCCCGAAGACGTGCGCCGCTTCTTCCAAAGCGTGGACGCCAACTTCGGAGCTCTCCACATATTGATCAACAACGCCGGCCTGGGTGTCTTCCGCCGCACCGCGGAACTCTCAATCGAAGATTGGCACCGCATGATCGACCTCAACCTTTCGGGCGTTTTCTACTGTTCTCGCGAGGCTTTACAAAGATTTAGGAATTGTGGCGGAGGATACATCATCAATATAAGTAGCCTGGCAGGGAAGAACGCCTTCCAGGGGGGCGCGGGCTACAACGCGTCGAAGTTCGGGCTGAACGGTTTTAGTGAGGCACTGATGCTCGATCACCGGTATGACAACGTGCGCGTGAGTTACATCATGCCGGGAAGCGTGGACACCGAGTTCGGCTCCGGCAAAGCAAGTGAGGCGGAGTGGAAGATTGCTCCGGCCGATGTCGCCGAAGTGGTGTCGGTCCTGCTGCATTTGCCGGAGCGCACGTTGGTGAGCCGAATTGAGATGAGGCCTTTAAAACCAAAGAAGTAGGAGGAGCGACCGAGTTGGCATGGTAGTTGCTCAATCCAGAGCGTGAGTATCTGGCGAACTGGGTCTGAGCGAGTGGGAGGCAATATGGTGCGGCTTAACAAAAAACTGGATCCGACGCAAACCGGTCAGGACGCCGAGAAGTTGAACAGCGATCTGCGCAAGCGTATCGTCGGGCAGGATCAGGCTATCGACCAAATTGTCAATGTCTACCAGATGTATCTGGCGGGCATGAACAGTCCCGGTCGACCGGTAGGCAACTTCCTGTTTCTCGGGCCTACTGGCTCCGGCAAAACGCGGCTCGTCGAAGCTACGGCGGAGAGTCTGGTGGGCGACGCCCGTGCCATGATCAAGGTCGACTGCGCTGAGTTCCAGCACAGCCACGAAATTGCCAAGCTGATCGGTTCACCTCCCGGATACCTCGGGCATAGGGAAACTCATCCGTTGTTGAGCCAAGAAGTGTTGAATCAGTACCATACGGATAAAATCAAGCTCAGCTTCGTGCTCTTTGACGAGATCGAAAAGGCTAGCGATTCGCTCTGGAACCTGTTGCTCGGCATTTTGGACAAAGCCACTTTGACGCTCGGCGACAACCGGCGCGTGGACTTCTCCCATGTCATGATTTTCATGACCAGCAACCTGGGCGCTTCCGAAATGGGTTCCATTCTGAGACCCAATTTGGGATTCGCGACCTCCGAGATCGAAGCCCGGCACAAATCCGGCATCCTCGACGAGGAGACTTCGGATAAGGTGTCGCGAGCGGGTGTCGAGGCCGCGCGGCGTAAGTTTACCCCGGAATTCATGAACCGGATCGACAAAGTGGTGGTGTTCAAGCCACTCGGCCAAGCCGAGCTCAAGAAGATTCTGGGCCTGGAATTGGGAATTCTACAAACACGGATCTTCAATTCCTCGATGACCACTCCGTTCGTTTTCTCGGTAACGGAACCTGCACGCGAATATTTGCTGCGTGAAGGGACGGACATGAAATACGGCGCCCGGCATCTGAAACGCGCCATCGATCGTGAGTTGGTCCATCCCATGTCCAACTTGATCGCCACCCAGCAGGTGCGCGGTGGAGACCTGATTCGCGTCGACTTCGATGAAGACGAGAACCAATTGACCTTCGCCAAGGAAGCGGAAGATATGCCGGCGTACGCGATGATGCAGATGGCGGAAGCTTCGTCCAACGTGCAACCGATCATGGCTGCCAGCGCCGTGGTCGAACCACCCCGCGTGGCCGCGCGCCAGCGCCGCACGCCGGCCGCGTAACCAAACACGTAACATCGCGCTTCGAAACACACGCGTTGCTATAATCGCGGCTGCATTTGACTCGCCCCGCCGAACAGCAGGATCCGCGCCTGATGCGCGATCTGTTCACCACGATCGCGCCCAAGTACAACTTCATCACGCGCGCTTTTTCTTTCGGCATGGATCGCGGCTGGAAGCGGATGGCCGTCATGCGTGCCAACCTGCCGTCACGTGCCAGAGTTCTGGACCTCGCCTGCGGTACCGGCGACTTTGGCAAGCTGGCGCGAGCACAATGTTCCGGCGCACAAATTGTGGCCGTCGACCTCACCGAGCCCATGCTGCGTTTGGCAAATTTTCGGGACTCGACCTGCGCCGACGCCGCTATCTTGCCGTTCCAATCGGCATGCTTCGACGCCGTGTTCATCGGCTACGGGCTTCGGAATTTTCCGCGGTTGAGCGCGGCACTTCAGGAAGTGCATCGCGTGTTGAAACCGGGCGGCGCCCTGGTCAGCCTGGATTTCTTTCTCCCGCAAAACGCGTGGCTGCGCCGGATCTACCTGGGTTACCTTTACGCGCAAGGCGCCGTCTGGGGTATCGTGCTGCATGGCCGCGCCCGCGTCTACACTTACATTCCTGATTCACTCCGAAACTTCCTGACCGTTGAAACGTTCTCTTCCATGCTGGGCGACGCGGACTTCACCAAGGTCAACGCACGCCGGTTTCTGCTGGGTGGTATTGCCGTGCACTGGGCAAAGAA
>Ga0335071_10008398_pt1 | contig 10610 bp, 6 predicted proteins | sample Lox_Sample_15_FD_206724 | JGI IMG/M metagenome (GOLD analysis project Ga0335071, IMG submission 206724) | Soil microbial communities from Loxahatchee National Wildlife Refuge, Florida, United States - Lox_Sample_1.5 | ecosystem: Environmental > Terrestrial > Soil > Wetlands | place: USA: Florida...
GCGACGGCTTTGGTCAGGCCGGGGTAGAGATAGCCGTAGTCCGTGTTCACGGTTCTGTCATCGAGCGTATTCGCGACGGCCCAGTCGAGGAACACGTCGTCGAACTGCCGCGATGAGGAGACCTGCTGGAGGCCCCAATTGATGCTGGAGATCCCGATCAGGCCCGACTTTTGCACGATGGGTGCAAAGATGGCCATGGTGTATTGATCGCGTAGATAGGTGAAATACCGCGCCGCCCTGGAATAGTCGTAGAGCACCTTGTTAATATTTGAGCTCCGCCAATCCAGGAGATAGTGGTTTGTCTCATTCACAAAAAGGGACTGGGAATAGATCGGGTAGCCACAATTAACTTCAGCAACCAGAGAACATCCCTCGTTCACGAACGAGATCTGCGACTTGTTGTAGTTCCAGTGAATCATGTGCTGAAACTCGTGGGCCGTTGTCGACATCCCGCTCTTGAGACCGCCGCTGCTCAGGAGATTCGTCGGGTTCGCATCAAGGAAATAGATCTCCGCCTTATTGCTTCCCGTGACATTGTACTCGTTCAAGCTGTAGAAATACCCCTCGATGTACCCGCCGCTGCCGCTCCAGCCATCCCGGATGTTCAGGAGCAGGATGATGATCCGTGGATCACTGTCCACATCGGGTGGATTCCCGAACGCGTCCACGTCCATCTGATACACGCCCTTCGACGAGTTCGCCGGCACGGCATTGTCGAATGCATTCATCACACTATCGACAACGGTCTGATTCACTCTCCCCGTCGTCCACATCGAATCTTCCACAAAAATGTAACAGTGCACGCCCACCCCGCGACAGGTGGAGTTGGTGAGGTATTGCGTCGATCCGACGTAGTCGTAGGCGTACCATGCGTGGGTTGCGCCCAGGGTGAACCCCCAGGCATCGGCTTTCTTGAGGCCCGGCAGGGACGCTTCGGGATGTTCGGCGAGGTACTGGAGCAGGCCCTGTTCCTTGTTGTGCAAGAGGATCGATCCGCAGAGCGGATAGGCACCGATCACGCCGGATACCGGATCAAGATTTGGTTTCTCGACCTGGGAGGCTGAGGATACCTGGCCGGGCTCGACGAGCACTTGTGCAGGAACGGTAACGGAGCACAAAGACAGAAGGAGAAGAAACATAATGCCGGCTTTCGCCGGCGGTTTCAATCGCAAAGTTCGGGAGAAGCTGCAACGGAGATTCTCCTCCCCGGCCGCAATACGCCTGTCAGACCCCGGGTTGTCCCCCATTCTATCTCGCTATTGTTATTGTACCTGCATGGACAAGTTTTCCAGCACAAGCGTGCTGAAGTTCGGGATGACCGTTCCGTCGGACTGGACGATAGTGAATGTCGACGGGTCAATAGTGAACGATGCAGTCCCTGCTGCCTTTCCCTGGCATTTGAGACGGGCAAGGACGTTGCTCCCAGTAAAGACTTTTCCGCTTCCCGCCTTGTAGGTAATTCCGAAGCTCACCTTTCCCGCGACCGAGTCAATCTGGATAACGTTGAGACTCGTTGAATCGTTCGCGATTAACGGACCCGGTGCAAGCTCAAGAATGCGCACCTTGTCTGGAGAGTAGGATACTTCAATTGCTGTGCCAAACGTTTGGGTGATGTTATAATATACGATCTTCGTGTAGAAGACCTCTCCAACCGCAACCGGAGTCTTGGAGGTGATAATTGTTGCACTGAATTTTGTGCTGTTTGCAGGAAACGTCCAATCGTCGCCGGTAGTGGTTGTCGGACCGACTCCGTTGTCGCTGCTTTTACTGCATCCGGCGAGGAGCAACGCTCCCAACCCCATCCAGATCAAAACCTGTTTCATGTGGATGCTCTCCAGGACTATTTTTCGAGAAGAAGTTGGCGCACAGCCCGGAAAGAGCCGGCAGTCATGCGGCAGAAATACACGCCGGAGCTTACCTTCTGCCCCGCGGCATCGTTGCCGTCCCATACAACTTTGTATCGTCCAGCCCCAACCCCCGTCAGCTGTTGTTCCCACACTTTTTCTCCGAGCACGGAGTAGATCACGAGCCGGACGATATCCGTCCGAACGGGGACCGCGAACTGGAGTGTTGTCGACGGGTTGAACGGGTTCGGATAGTTTTGATCAAGGGCATAGGCGAACGAGACACCCAGGTCCCTGGTCATGTACTCAACAAGGGCCTGCCGCATTTCCTTGAGGCCGGTGCTCGGCGACTGTGCGTCGATTGCATCGAGCAACTCCTGGCACACGGCCTTCGTGTCGACATTCCCCGCTTTGGGCGAAGTCCGTGTCGACGACCAGTTTTGGATGATCGCGGTGAGGTCGGTGGCATTCACGACGCCGTCGCCGTTGCAGTCGGCGTACGCGGCCGCTTCAGGCGACCAGCCGAGCGTGACAGATTGCGCTCCCCACGTTAGAGAGGCACCAGCGCGTGTGGGACCCGTTTTGCCATAGTACTGACCGAGCGGGAGAATATCGCGGACATCCACTACGCCGTCATTGTTGGCATCGCCCGGATAGACGGTGAGGGTGGACGCCACGGACCCGAAGCTCAGATACGCGCGTATCAAATACGCCCATGCGCTGTCGGCCGCTGAATTCGAAGTCAGGTAATACCAGGCTGGCGGCTCCACTTCGTTGTACAACGTGAAGCTGTGCACCCCGTTCGCCGTCGGTTGCGGTGAAACCATCACTCGTTGTTGTGTGATGGAGTCCCCGGCATACGCAAATCCCACGGCGAATTTGTTCGTTGCATCGATGTTGTACGCGCGGAGGTCGACCGTGACCCAGTTGGTCCACGGCACCGGATATGGGACCGCGGGATTCAGGAGTCCTGTCGCGGTGATCGGGGGGCACAGCGCGGGCCCGAGGACATGCGTCGCGGAGCCGTAGGACCAGACGCCCCCGGTGATCGGAAGCGCCCTTCGGAGCGCCACTCTGACGGAATCGATGTGCGCCCCGGAAACTCCATCAAACACCACGGCGACGGTATCTCCCCGCTCCAGGGCGAGAAAACCTGTAGGCTCTGCATTCTCGTACGCAAGGGTTATCGCCGCCGGAGCGCTTCCCGTCGCGGCGATCGACACTTGCTCGGAATCCGTCGTGCTCGTGTCCATCAACGCCACGGTCACCGTCTTGTAGGTCGTCCCGAAATTCGGTTCGGCAAACATCACTCCTGGGCTGAGCTGACCCACCGTGCTTGGTGTCCCGATCTCGACGATCTTTGCGACGATATTCGGAGAACTCGCCGAGACCGTCAAGGCCAGGTTGGATCCTCCCGTGAAGGATAGGTAAGAGGCTCCCAACGGCTGGATCCATCCAGTCTGGCCCTCAATGTTCGGATTCACATGCGTGTCGGCAACCGGTTTGTCCAGCCCGGTGTAGATGTAGCCGTACCGCGGATCCACGGTCCTGTCGTCAAGCGTATTCGCGATCTCCCAGTCGAGGTACACATCGGTGAAGCTCCGTGTGGAGGAGACCTGCTGCAGCCCCCAATTGATGCTGGCAATCCCCGTGCGCCCCGAGTTCTGGACGATCGGGGCGAAGATGGACATCGTGAACTGTTCGCGGAGATAATTGAAAAACCGCGCCGCCCGCGAGTAGTCGTAGAGGGTCTTGTTGATATCGTTCGACCGCCAGTCGAGAAGATAGTGATTCGGCTCGTTCGCGTAATAGTACTGCGAATAGATCGGATAGCCGCAGTTCACCTCGGCAATCAGTGAGCACCCCTCGTTCACAAACGAGATCTGCGACTTGTTGTAGTTCCAGTGAATCATGTGCTGAAATTCGTGCGCCGTCGTCGACATCCCGCTCTCCAGCCCGGCGCTGCTCCTGAGGTTTGTCGGGTACGCATCCAGGAAATAGATCTCGGCCTGATTGCTCATCGCGACATTCAACTCGTTCAGACTATAGAAATACCCTTCAATGTATCCTCCGCTCCCGGTCCATCCGTCCCGGATGTTCAGGATCAGAATGATGATTCGAGGATCATTGTCCACATCGGGCGGATTCCCGAACGCGTCCACGTCCGTCTGGTAGACCCCTTTCGACGGGTTTGCCGGGACGGCGTTGTCGAACGCGTACATGACGCTATCCACCACGGTCTGGTTCACCTTCCCGGTCGTCCACATGGAGTCTTCCACAAAGATGTAGCAGTGAACGCCGACGCCCCGGCACGTGGAGTTTGTCGAATACTGGCTGGTCGTCGAATAATCATAGGCGTACCACGCGTGGGTTGAGCCCACGGTGAATCCCCACGCATCCGTTTTCTTCACGCTCGGCAGGGACGCTTCAGGATGCCGGGCGAGGTACTGGAGAAGGGCCTGCTCTTGGTCGTGCAACAGGATCGATCCGCACATCGGGTAGGCACCGACAACGCCTGAAACCGGGTCAAGCGCCGCCTTTTGCACGGCGGGTGCAAGCGCTTCCGGCGCCGTCTGCACGTTGATTTGCGCCTTTGCCGGGAGTGAGACAAGAATAAGGAGCGCACTAATGGCGATCGCGATCTTCACGCTGACTCCAGTAGAAATGGATGGAAGACTACGCTGTAGTTAACGACCGGTCGTATCGGCAGGTCCCCCGGGTTGATGCGTTGGGAAGGTCGCTCCACTGATCACCACGATCGGTCCCTCCGGGTGTTGCTCCGTGTTCACGACGGTGACGACGGCCACCTTTCCCTGTCGTTGATAGAGGACGTTTTCCAGCTCCTTCGGGCCACGAATCCGGTGCATGGTGCCGCTGCTGTCCTGAAGGGCGAGAGACGTAAAGGGCTCGTTTCCCACAACGTATACGACGCCTCGCATGGTTCCAGCGCCTTGAGGAGGGGCCGATTCCCGCGAAGGCCCGCACGCGTACGCTGAAGCAAGCAGTGCCGCGACAATCATGAATTGCGCGATCACGGCGTGAGTCCGGTGCGGAGCTGTACTAAAGCTGCGGTTTTCAGCGAAGTCAGGCACGGTTCTTTTCCAGAGGGTTGCGGGGTTCGATGAATGCAGTAATATAACTGCTCTTGTTTTCTGTTTCAAACGAAGCTCACTCGCAGCGATTCCGGTTCATCGGCCCGCTTTCAATTCCTTTTTCAAGAATGCCCCGGTCGCCGATCCTTTCATCGCTGCCACCTGTTCCGGAGTCCCCACGGCAACGATCCGCCCGCCGGATTCCCCGCCGCCCGGACCGAGATCCACGACCCAGTCCGCCGTCTTGATCACATCCAGGTTGTGTTCGATCACGACAACGGTATTTCCTTTGTCCACCAGACGGTTGAGCACGTCGAGCAGCATCCGTATATCCTCGAAATGAAGCCCCGTCGTCGGTTCGTCCAGAATGTACAATGTCTTTCCCGTGCTTACGCGCGAGAGTTCCGTCGAGAGTTTGACCCGCTGCGCCTCGCCTCCGCTCAGGGTCGTCGCCTGCTGCCCGAGGGTGATATAGCCGAGCCCTACGTCGTGCAGTGTTCCGAGCTTGCGTTGCACCGCAGGGATTTCACTGAAAAATTCCACCGCCTCCGTCACGGTCATCCGGAGGACATCGGCAATCGATTTCCCCTTGTAGAGCACCTGCAGTGTTTCCCGGTTGTAGCGCCGACCGCGGCAGACATCGCACAGCACGAAGACATCCGGAAGGAAATTCATTTCGATTTTCTTGACGCCATCTCCTTCACACGCTTCGCACCGCCCTCCCGCCACATTGAAGCTGAACCGCCCCGGCTTGTATCCCCTGATCTTGGCTTCGGGCAGCTGGGAGAACAGATCGCGGATCATGCCAAAGACGCCCGTATACGTCGCAGGGTTCGATCGCGGTGTTCGTCCGATCGGAGACTGATCAATCTCGATGACTTTGTCGATGTGCTCGACTCCCGAGATTTCCTTGTACGGAAGGGGAACGGCCCGCGATCCGAAGAACGTTCGCGCGAGAATCCGGTACAACGTCTCGGAGATCAACGACGATTTTCCCGAGCCGCTAACGCCGGTAATGGCGACGAAGGTGCCGAGCGGCAGGTCGAGCGTGAGTTCCTGCAGATTGTTTCCGCGCGCGCCGCTGACCGTCAGGGTTTTCCCGTTTCCGGGCCTGCGCGTCGCCGGAATCGGGATCATCTTCTTCCCCCGGAGATAATGCGCCGTATACGAGATCGGTTCGAACCCGTTCCCGGACTCCGGAAGCGAAGCGTTGCGCAGGGCAAGACGGGAAGGCGCTCCGGAGGTCACCAGTCGCCCGCCATGTTCGCCGGCGCCGGGACCGAGATCGATCACGTGATCGGCGCTTTCGATCATCTCCTTGTCGTGCTCGACGACAATCACGGTGTTCCCCAGGTCGCGGAGGCGTTTCAACGACTCGATGAGCTTCAAATTATCGCGTTGGTGAAGCCCGATGCTCGGTTCATCGAGGATATAGAGCACACCGACAAGCTGCGAACCGATCTGCGTCGCAAGGCGGATCCGCTGCCCTTCCCCGCCCGACAGCGTCCGCGCGGGCCTGTCCAGCGTGAGGTAATCCAGTCCCACGTTTTCCAGGAATCCCAACCTCTGCCGGATTTCTTTCAGGATAGGTCCGGCAATCACCGCGGTGCGCTCGTTAAATCGGAAGTCATTGAAAAATCCGACGGCGGTGGTGACAGGCAGGGAAACAACTTCCTGTATGTTGAAGCGCTTCCCCGTCTTCGTGTCTTCGATACGGATGGCAAGGCTTTCCTTCTTGAGCCGTCCCCCCTTGCATGTTCCGCATGGGACCGAGTTCATGAACGCCTCGACCCACTCGCGAATGGTGTTCGACGAAGACTCAGCATAGTAATGTTTCATCATCGCCAGCACGCCGGTGAACCGGTGTTTGTATGTCACCGTCCGGCCACCTGCATACGTGTATTCCATCTCGAACCGCTCTTCCCCACCGCCGTGTAAGAGCACCTGCTTCGCCGGCTTCGACAGCTTCTTGAGCGGCGTGTCGAAATCGAAGCCGTACCGCTTCGCCACTCCCCGAAGTTGTGCGAACGCCCACGTCGACCTCGGCTTGCCGAACGGAGCAAGCCCTTCCTCATTGATGCTCTTCGAGGAATCCGGAATGATCAGGGCGACGTCAAGCTCCTTGGTCTCGCCGAGACCGTTGCAGTCCGGACAGGCGCCGAACGGAGAATTGAATGAGAAGGAATTCGGCGCGGGATCCTCATAGCTGATGCCGCAGGAGGCACAGGCAAGATGGCGGCTATACAGAACGTCTTCCCCCGTCTGCGCGCCTTTCCCCTTCTGTTTCTTCTGCGGCTGTTCTTTCCCTTCGACATTCGCGATCATCGCACCGTTCCCGAACCGGAGCGCCACCTCCACGCTGTCCGCGATTCGCGACCGTATCTTCTCTCCCGTGACCACACGGTCGACGACGATTTCGATCGTATGAACCTTGTACCGGTCGACGGTCATGCCCGGCGCAATCTCGCGAACGACGCCGTCCACCCGCACCCGGAGGAAACCATCCTTGAGAATCTCTTCGAAAAGCTCCCGGTAGTGACCTTTGCGTCCGCGCACCACCGGCGCAAGAATCTGAATCCGCGTTCCCGCGGGAAGCGTCGTGAGGCTTTCCACAATCTGATCGGAAGTCTGCTTTTGCACCTTCCTGCCGCAGTTGGCGCAGAACTGAATTCCGCATCGGGCAAAAAGGAGCCGCAGATAGTCATAGATCTCGGTCACGGTCCCCACGGTGGACCGGGGATTCGGGCTGATGGTCTTCTGTTCGATCGAGATCGCCGGACTCAAGCCCTCGATGTAATCGACATCGGGACGTTCCATCACATCGAGGAACTGCCTCGCGTATGCCGAAAGGCTTTCCACAAAGCGCCGCTGCCCTTCGGCGTAGATCGTATCGAAGGCGAGCGTGGACTTCCCCGAACCCGACAGGCCCGTGATGACAACCAGCGCGTTGCGCGGGATATCGACGTCGATGTTCTTCAGATTATGTTCGCGCGCGCCCCGAACGACAATCATGTCGTCGGTGATGCGGGCGGATTCGGCTGGCATGGGTGATGGGTGGTTGTGCTACACAATGCGGCGACGCTTGTTGAGGTACTCCGCCAGGGCGACGTCGAACGGGGTTGCAGTGTCCAGGAGAACATAATCCACGTTGTGCTCCCGGCACTCGCGTTTGTACTGATCCACAAATGACCTGAGGGCCTTCCGGTATGACGACTGGATATGCCACGGCTGGGTCGTGATGCGCTCGCCGGTTTCCAGATCCCGGAATGCGGCGTCGTTGCCGAACGCGAACGACTGTTCGAGGGGGTCGAGGATATGGAGGACGATGACTTCATTCTTCTTGTGCCGGAAATGCTTCAGGGCCGTCATCACTTCGCGGGGTTCGTCGAACAGGTCGCTGAGAATGATGACGAGCCCCCTGCGTTTGATCCTGTCCGCCACCTGATGGAGCGATGGGGCGGTGCCCGTCGTCCCGCCCGCTGAAGCCCGTTGCAGCGAGAGCAGAATCTGCCGGAGATATGTTCTCGTGGCGTGCGGGGGAAGGAACGAAGAGATCCGCTCGTCGAAGAGTGTAAGACCGACGGCATCCTGTTGCTTGATCATCAAAAAGGCGAGGGCCGCGGCGAGATACGATCCATACATCAGTTTCGTGACATTGCCGGGGGAAGCAAACCCCATGGACATGCTGGTGTCGAGAATGAGGTACGATTTGAGGTTCGTCTCTTCCTCAAATTCCTTCACAAAATACCGGCCGGTCTTTCCGAAAAGCTTCCAGTCGATCCGCCTGATCTCGTCGCCCGGCATGTATTGCCGGTGTTCTGCGAACTCAACGCTGAACCCGTGGTAGGGACTCTGGTGAAGGCCGGTAATGAAGCCTTCCACGACCATCCGTGCGCGCAGCTCCATGTTCGAGAGACGCGAGACCACTTGCGGCTGAAGATACTGCCGGTAATCGTCGGACACAGGCACTCTATGACGTTTTACATCGTTTTGCTTTGACGCGCACGTCCCCGTCCCGACGCCTCCGGTGGCTGCGCGGTCGTATCCGGCAGGGAATCCTCGGGGGATTTCCCGAGATGATCCAGCTCGTATTGGGCAGACGACGCCATTTCGTCCTGCGGAAAACGTGACAGGAACTCGTGATAGGCCGCTGCTGCGCTGTCGAGCGCATGGAGCTCATTATTGTAGATGAACCCGATCAGAAATAGCGCCGACGGGGCCTGTGCGCCCTCCGGAAAGGCCGCAAGATACCGTCGGTATGCATCGATGGCGAGCTGCGGCTCATGCGTATCGTTGTTCCGGATCGTGGCGAGAAGGTACAGAGCCCGTTCCGCCTGGGGCGTGCCGGGATATTCAGCGATCACTTTCTCGTAGGCCGCGATGGAAGGCTGGAAGAATGCTTTGATGTCTCCGCCGGCACGCACCGAATCCGCTGATGCCTCCGCCCGCGCATAGGTCGATTCCGCGTTCTGCATAAGCTCGTCTGCACTCGGCTTCCTGCATCCGGCAAGGAGAATCACCGCCGACATCATGAGCCACAATCGGAAACGCATCCGTTGTCTCTCCAAGTGATGAAACATCACAACCCGTGAATAAATAACTTACCCAAATCGACTGCGAGAATCAATCAACGTTTTCTTGCCAACACTGCTCCGAAAAATCCATCGGTTCCGTGACGATGTGGAAGGAGCTCGAGGAATTCCGATTTCATATCGACGACGATCCCCGCTGCTTGAAGAATCCCGGCCGCGGGAACAACCGCGAAGTCGGGGCGCTCGCGGAGGAACGCCTCGACCTGTCCTTCGTTCTCCCGTGAAAGCAGCGAACAGGTCGCATACACCAGTCTTCCTCCCGGCTTCACTGCTTCTGCGTACCGTCTGAGCAATCCCCTCTGCGTCTGCACCATCTGCTCGAGCATCGACTCCGTGAATGTCTGCTTGAGCCACGGGTTGCGCCGGTAGGTACCTGTCCCGCTGCAGGGGGCGTCAACAAGGACTGTGTCATAGCCGAGATCGGGCGACGGCTTCCCTTGCTCCTCCGGTTCACTCACACGAATCATTGTCGCTCCCGCACGACGCGATCGCTCTCGCAGATTATCGAGCCGACGGCGAGAGCCGTCCGTCGCAACGAGGGTCCCGGTGTTCCCCATGAGGGCGGCGAGGTGCAATGTCTTCCCTCCTGCTCCGGCGCATGCATCAAGGATTGCCTGTCCGGTTTGCGCCTGTGTGAGATAGGAGAGGATCTGACTCCCCTCATCCTGCATCTCGAAGCAGCCGCGTCGAAACGTCTGGAGCGCCTGGACGCTCGTCCGTTTGGGAAAGATGAGTCCGACCGGCGAGAGTGGAGTCGGGACTGATTCGATCCCTTCAAGGAGAAGGCTCTCACGACATTCTTGCCGCGAACAGAGAAGCGTATTGACACGAATGGCGACAGGGGGGGCGGCATTCGAGGCTTTGCAGAGACTTTCCGCATCCGCGGATCCGAGTCTGTCCACCCATTCGACTGTAACTTCGCGAGGGATTGAATACCGCAGGGCGAGCTGCTCTGCGGCGGATTCCGGCCAATGGAATGAGCTCCAAGTTGATGCCAGGGTGTCGAAGGAATCTTGGAGAGGAACGCCGCGGACATAGGAGGTCCACAGGGAGCCGGCTGGGGCTTCGATTTCTGCTTTGCC
>Ga0335071_10008399_pt1 | contig 10608 bp, 4 predicted proteins | sample Lox_Sample_15_FD_206724 | JGI IMG/M metagenome (GOLD analysis project Ga0335071, IMG submission 206724) | Soil microbial communities from Loxahatchee National Wildlife Refuge, Florida, United States - Lox_Sample_1.5 | ecosystem: Environmental > Terrestrial > Soil > Wetlands | place: USA: Florida...
CGGCCAGCGGAGGCAAAATCTTATTGCCGGGCGTCAGCAAGACGATAACAGCCAGGAAACCTGCTGAAATGAGCGGAGAGGACCATGCTTGAGCGCATACTCAAAAAGGCTGCAAACGTTGTTCTCGCCAGTTATCGTCTTATTGTTTTATTGTTTGCACTACTGACTGCTGCCTCCATTTACATAGTCTGTCATATGGAGATCAGGACGGACCTTATCGATGTCCTGCCCAAAGGTAATGCGTCCGTAGCACAATTCAGGGACTTCATGCAGAAATACAATGTCCTCGAATCTGTCACAGTTGTCGTCTCATCGCCGACGAATTCCATTTATGAATACGCCGACCTGATAGAGTCACTTGGGGCCCGGCTGAAGGAGTCTCAGCTTGTCGAACATGTTGACTATTCGGCATTCAACCTCAGGAACGATTTTTTTATGCGGAGGTTTCCGCTCTTCTTGGACGAAACAGGACTCCGGCAACTTTCCGAAAGGCTGACGTCAAAAGGGATCGAACGACAGATCAGGATGAATTACCAGGGATTGCTGTCGCCTGTTGCCTCTCCTGCAGATTCCGAACTCATAGAGCTTGATCCCCTGAACCTTCGTGAAATAATCTCGGCAAGCATGAAGCGCAGCGGTCCCGACAATCCCTTCGATCTTTCCATGGGCTATTACATGACGAAAGACCATTCGACATCTCTGATTTTCGTGAAGCCGTCGGGAAGGAGCAGGGACATGGCCTTTGTCAAGAAGTTGAGGCCTGAGCTTGATGGCATCATCCGGTCCGCTCTTGCCGAAAATGGCAACCCTGCAGGTGTTTCGGTGCAGCTTACCGGGGGGCATATTTTTTCGGACGACGTGCGCCGCGTCATAAGGCACGATATAATCAGTTCCACACTCCTATCAGTAGTGCTTATCGCGTTTATTATATGGATTGCATATCGTGTGCGCCCGGTTGTCCTGCTGATTGTGGCCTTCACGACACTGGCATCGCTTTCCATGACCCTCGCTGTGGCCTATCTCATCTTCGGCAGCCTGAACATAGTAACCAGCATCGTCTGCGGCCTTTTGATCGGAATGTATGTCGACTACTGTATCCTTACCCTCAAACGTTACGGCGACGAAATGCTACTGAGGAATGACCGTCGTGCTGCACTGGAACTCACAATGACAAAGGCCGGCGCGTCCATGGTAATGTCTGCAGTCACGACTTCAATCTCATTTTTCAGCATTATAGTTACCCGTTTCGAGGGACTTTACGAGCTTGGCATCGTATCGGGCATAGGCGTTCTCATATGTTTCTTCACGACCTTTTTTCTGATGAATGCACTGCTGGTTTGGGCCGGCTCCGGAGGTGCAAATAGCATTGTATCGCTGAAAGGTCCGTCTTCCGGCGTAGAGTTATTGTCTAAGGCAATCGAAAAATATCCGAAAATCATTGTCTGCGGCGGAGCGCTACTTATCGTTGTGCTTGTTTTCGGAATGACGCGTCTGTCGTTCGATAATGATCCTGATCATATAGGAATCAGGAACAGTCCGGCTGTGGCTGCCATGAAGTCTGTCAACCTGAAACTCGGGAATTCGGGAGAACCTCTTGAGGTTATGATCAAGGCAGGGAACGCCGACGAACTCAATGCCGCTTTCAACACACTGGAAGCTGATCTCGCGCAGTGGAAAAAGAATGCTCTGATCAGCCGGGCCGATTCTTTGGGCAGCCTGCTTCCGGCACCGCTGAAGCAAAAACGTTCGATCGAAACGATGGGCCGGCTGTTTGAGCATCATCACATCTCGGTAAAAACACTCGAAGCCGTCGTCACGGGCGAATTGGACAAATTCGGCATTGCGTATGATCGCGGGCAGCTGCATGGTTACCTGTCTTCAATTGCCGGTGCAGTTGCTGAAGCGAAACCCATCGGGATTAGTGAAATCAGCACCATTTCGGATTCCAGGATAAACCGGTTTTATAACAGGCAGGACCTGTCCATGGTGGCTTACCTTTATTCGGGGCCGCGCGGCTGGGACGCTGACACCATCGAAACCATACGGAAGAGGGTGCTCGTTGAGGGAAAAGGATGGACACTCTTAGGCAGCAAGATACTGTACGGCGAAATCAAGACTTCTATCTTGTGGGGCAGTTTTTTTGCTGCCGTCATCACGCTTGGACTTAATCTGTTATTTGTCCTTATTTTCCTTCGGGGCGACAGGGGCTACGCACTGCTGGCCATGATGCCGGTTTGCTTCGGTTTTTTGCTGACGCCTGCAATAATGGGATGGCTTGGTGCCCCGCTGAATTTTATCAACATAGGCACAATGGCCCTCATTTTCGGGTTCGGGGTCGATTACGGGATTTATATCATGCAGGCATATCTCCGGGAAGATACTCGCGACATCAACAATGCACTGCGGTTGTCCGGAAAGAATGTGATGATGTGCGCTGCCACTACCATTGCAGGTTGCGGAAGCCTCATAACTGCCGGGTTTGCCGGAATAGCTTCGGTCGGGCTCGCGCTGACTATCGGCGCCGTCTGCTGCTCTGGAATTACGATCATCCTGCTTCCGGCTCTCCTCTGGCTGAAAGCGGGAAAGGACCCCGTCAATTGAAAAAGTATGATGTGATAATCATAGGCAGCGGTATTGGAGGCCTTGTCAGCGCCGGTATACTTGCATCAAAGGGATTGCAGGTACTTGTTCTGGAAAAGCATTCGGCGGCCGGAGGGTATCTTTCATCTTTCAAACGGCAAGGCTTTACATTCGATTCGGCAGTCGATTGCATCTCCGGAGTTGCTCCCGGAGGTTTGATCTTCCGTGTACTCGAAATGCTCGGAGTAGAGGATAAGGTGAATTTTCTGCGTGTTGATCCCATAAGGGTAAGCCGGTTTCCAGACTTCGATGTCTCCGTTGATGCGAATGTGAATGAATACAGGGAGCGGCTCTGCAGGCTGTTTCCTTCCGAGGCTTCCTCCATCGGGTCATTCCTCGACAGGGTCATCAAAACCTACATGCAGCTGAATTGGTCACTTCAGGCTGTTCTTCACGGCAGCTCGGGATTGAATATACTCTCTTCGGATGTACTGCAGCTGATGGGGAGTTCATATGGCGATTTGCTGGACGATTACTTTGTGGACAACAGGCTCAAAGCTGTGCTTTCAGACAGGTGCCCGTTTATAGGGCTTCCGCCCAACAAGGTGTCATCCGCAGCTATGATCAACCTCATGATGAGCTACTTCGATCTCGGTGCATTCAGGCCTGAAGGAGGCTTTCAGCGGCTCTCCGATGTTTTTGTCGAGGGACTGAAAAAACGCGGCGGGGAGATAAAATTTCACAGCGGAGTAACGCGGATACTTATGGATGATAAAGATTGCTGCCGTGCAGTATTATGCTCAGGAGGAGAAGAATATGCAGCACAGCATATAATATCCAATGCCGATTTCACCAGCACTTTCGGTGTTCTAATCGGAGGGAAATATAAACGGATTGTGGATGAGATGATGCGCGACCCCGGCCTCTCGACATCCTTTTTTTTACTGTATGCCGGGATCGAGGGAAGGCTGGATGCCCATTCAAGTATGGGCTGTTATCCTTCCTATGATATGCAAAAATTCTTCGAAGCAGGCATGGAGTTCCGGGAGGACTCTACTATAGGGGTAACCATCGCAAGCAGGGAAGACAGGTCGCGCGCACCTTATGGTTGTGAGACGGCGGTTTTCCATGAGATGATGGAGGCCTCCGGCAGGCGGATCGATAAGGGGGATTGTACGGACACCGTCCTGAGAAAGGCCGAGAGAATCTTTCCCGGCATAAAGAATAGAATAGTGGTGCTCGATGCTGCGACTCCTTCGACATTGGAGAAATATACCGGAAACTGCAGAGGCGCGGCTTTCGGCTGGAAGCAGTTGCCTGGATTCAGGTGGCCCAAGCTGCATGGGATACGTAACCTTTATATCGCGGGGCATTGGGGCGATTTCGGCGGCGGTGCACTGGCCGCCGCATATTCCGGGGTGAAGGCTGCCGGGGAGATTCTGGCAATTGAGGGGATCAAGGATGTCATCTGATATCTGCGTCGTGATACCTGCGTTCAATGCCGCCGATACGGTCGGCAATGTCGTGCAAGGGGCATTGAAATACATCCCCAGGGTTATTGTTGCTGATGACGGTTCTTCCGACCACACGGCTGATGTTGCCGCTGAGGCAGGGGCTGAGGTCATAGTCATCGGGAACAACAGGGGCAAAGGCAATGCGCTGAAAGCTCTCTTTCAAAAGGCTGATGACGAAGGATATGCAGCGGTTATCAGCATGGATGCCGACGGCCAGCATGACCCGGAAGAGATACCACAATTCCTGGAGGCATACAAGCAGCATCCCGATCGCATCATCGTCGGCACGCGGATGCACGAAAAGGAGAAGATACCAAGGGCCCGCTACAATTCTATGCACATCGCGAGGTTCTATATTTCCCTCGTGGCTAACCAGTTTGTCGAGGATACCCAGTGCGGATTCAGACTTTATCCGCTTTCCATTATCAAGGGGCTGAAGCTGGTTACGGAAAAATATGTTACTGAGACCGAGCTGCTCATGAAGGCCGGCGATATGGGCAGACAGATAGAATTTGTAAAGATCAAAACCATATACGGAGAGATTGGGAGCCATTTCAGGCCCATCACTGATGTCACGCTTATTACCGCTTATGTGGTTTCATATGTCCATGTCAAATGGCTCATCGAAGGCGTCACATCCAACAATCCCAATACCTATTCCCCGAAGGGCCATCTTAGGGACGCGATCAGCAGGTTCAGGATCGTAGATAATCTTTTCCAGACTCTGACCGCGTTCAGCGCGCTCCCTGCAAGCATCTTCTACCTGCTCGAATACATCTTTCTGCCGCCGCTTGTGCCGAATAATTTTGCTTCCGTAAGAAAACTGGGGTGCGGCTTCGCAAAGATAACTCTGGCAACGCAGATGCTGCCTGTGACACTTCTCGTCGCTATAATTCAAAAGCTCATCGGCAAATTAGGATTCAGGAAGAACCTCGTGGATGGATTCATATTAAGGTTCTATCCTCACTTGTGGTGAAAAAGTGCGTCGGGAGAGCGGACAGATTGCTGCCTCACTCTTTTTTTTTGGTCGTAAAAACGCAGCTGCCCGAATAAACCAGTCCCGTCGAGCCGTCGATGCTAATGGCTGAGCCCTCCTTTATTAAAAAACTTCCTATTCGTGCATACCACTCTCCATTGTTATCGGCATCAATAAGCATATCCGAACATCCGATGACCGCCGTAATCCCGAACTTCTGCGCGAGGACCGCTGCATGTGATGTTGCACCTCCGGTAGAGGTAATGATGCCGTCGATGTCGGCCATCAGCGACACATCCTGTGTGCTCGATGACTTTCTGAGTAGAATTACGGGCATTCCCGTTGACTTTTTTAATTCTGCCAGCCGTTCCGGATTGCCGGAAAATGCGGCTATCCCGCTCAATGCCCCGCCGTGGACACCTATACCGCGTCCTGTTATGTTCGACTCCATTTTGCATATGTCGTCAAAATGCCTGATAAAGCCCCTGTGAAACTCCATCCTGCGGGTCTGCAGCACATATATCATCCTTCCTGCATCGGGATCTGTCACATATGTTGCTTCCACCTCCTGCGGCAGGCCGCCCATCGCCTTTTCGATTTCAGCTGCAATCCCTTCATGCATCGCAAAAAGCCCGGGATCAACCTCCTCCAGGCTTCTCAGTGCTCCGGATGCCTGCGCCTTCGCCAAAGGCCGGTTAATTAGCTTCCCGTATACGAGATCATCTCCGGTGGCGGCCTCCCTTGTTTCACCGTAAATGCCACTTTCAAGAGCGGGGAGGGTACGTGTAAAGAAGACCGAGGCCCCCGAACCTTTCCGATTACCCGGAATCATCTGCATGATAAGCACCGCAGTCCCCCAGTGTCCGGATACTTCCATAGCTCTCCTGAATTGCAGGGCTTTTTCCCCGTACCAGGATTTATAGACCGCCTTAACCGCTTCTTTCAGCTGTTCAAAAACATCCTCGGGGATTTTGAAGTCCCTTCGGGACAGTTCACTCAAATAATGATTCGCAACACATTCCATCTCCGATGAAGTCAGCTCATCCGGTGTCGTCACTTTATTCTTTTTCATGAATCCTGCAAGTACTTCAGCCAGAATATTTTCATCAACTCCGAGAACTATTGCTGCGTAATGTTCGATGAATCTCCTGTAAGAATCCCAGGCCAGCAGCTTGTCGCCGGTATTTGCAGCGAAAGCTTCGCAAGTGGTCTTATTCATGCCGCAGTAAAGTATCGATGAAAGAATGCCCGGCATCGAAATATATGCACCGCTTCTTACCGACAGGAAAAAAGGTTTTTGCGAATCACCGTAACTCAGGCCTGCGCGTTCCTCGATGCCCTGAACAGCCCGTTTGAGGTCGATCATGAAGCTTTCATCTTCTGCATATTCCCGGAGCGAGAAAGTCTTCCCGGATGGAAAAACAACTCCATTCGGCACAAGCAATTCATTTTCGAGCAGATATACCAGGTTTTTGGCCTTGCCTCCGATTGTCGGGGCGAGCCTCATTGCATCCATCAGGTGTAGTTCATCGAGTGCGAAGAAGGCTTTTTTCAGAGAAGCGGGGTCAGCGATCGACAGGCAGATGTCGGGGCCTTCTTCGATTCGAGAGTGAAATATTTTTATGAGGGCTTCAATAAGACGGTCCATTTCCGTGAAGCCTGATATGCTGCTCAGGATATCCCGGATGAGGATGTCGGAGGCTTTTTCGATGAAATCACTGCCGGCGGGATCAAGATTGCTGAGGTATTCCGGCAGGGCATGCTTGGGGAATATGCCGAGTACGTGAGCCAGGGGTGCATGCAGTTGCCGCGTCAGCGAGTCCACCATCCAGGTCAGTTCTTTCTGCCATATCCTGAGCAGATCGATGATCTGCGACAGGCGGAGTGAATTTGTCTTCAGTATTGTCAGCACTTCATCTATCTGGAAGTTTTCCATTTCGTGTATCTTTGCCAACCAGTACATGGAATCGAGGCACCCGACCCATCGCCGGTAATCATTATCCGTAAAGCCCGCAGGTGCTGTTTCGACCTCCGTGATCAACTCTTCGAACCTTACCACCAGAATGTTCTCGATCCTCAACAACTCGCCGAGCGCGTCGAATTTTGCTTCATGATAAGTACCGAGGACTGACGGAATGCCGAAGGCGATATGTCTTTTGTAGAAAAGGGATTCGTGTGGCTCCGTCTTTTCGGGCGAAAGAATTATTTCTTTAAGTTTTATGATGTGTTCAAGGTTATTGAATAGCTGAGGGTCAGGTCCACTCGGCGGTATGTCCGTGCCGGTAAAGGAATATTTTCTGAAGATCTCCCTGTAAATCCGGCATATGAGAAAAATCTTCCTGCGAATCTCGTCGGTTGCTGTGATATCAGCAAAACCTTTTTCTATTTCGCTATCGGACGCCGAGAGAAGCCTCTGCAAATGCAACCCTTCGCCATCGAGCATATTCATTGATCGAAAGAGCGGCTGCATCACGACACAATATCCGGCGATAAGGTCCAGGTTGATCGTTTTAAACACATCGGCAGGCAAAACGTCTTTTAAAAAGCCGGGATCGTTATAAACCCACGACTTTATTGTCTGTTCCAGCAACCGGATGTTGTAGTTGCTCGAATTTACGTGAATCTGCTTTCTGAGGAAATACAGGACATTGTCATTCGCCCATGAATCGATCTCGGTCGAGTCATCCCTGATCATGCCTGCGGCACCGATCTCGTTAAAATAGACGGGGAGTTTTTTCAGCAGCAGGTAGCTGAAGAGAAAATTCTTTCTGAAGGAAGGCGAATTCAGATAGACGGATACGTTTCTCTGAAACAGTCTGTCGTCGGGTACGAAGACCCCGCTTATATAAAGGTTGCAAAGCAGATGCACCAGTATATCATCCGGGTTCTTTCCATCTATGCCCTGAATGCAGAGGACCGCCATGAATTTTGTGATTCGTGCGAGATGGCGCGGATCGGCAATTTCAGACCACGTGTCCCCGGAAAAGCCCGAGATGCCGGGGCCCGGCACATACAGCTGTTTCAATAAACTTTTGTAATGCCGAATGGAACTTTTGGTATCTGAAGAGATGATCGCCGACGCAACTTCGGGATCCAGCAGAATGTATTCTTTTATTTCAATTGCGCTGTTCTCTATTTCCATCAGAAGGGAATTAAGGCAGTCGGTCATGTCAAGTTTGATCATCTTCTTTATGAAGTGGGCAGTGCCTGCCAGCGCATTCCTGAAGGCAGCATCCGACAGTGTCGGAAAGATATGGAAAAGGTCGCACGCCGCGCCGGTCAGGATTTCAGCCGTCGCTTTGCTTGCAGTTCGCTCAAGCATGGAATAAGCGATATCTATCATGTCTGTGTCGTCGAGCAGAAAGCTGCCGGCAGATCGGATGTATTCAAATATCCGCGCATACTCACTTTCAGCAACAAGTTTTTCGGCCTCCTCCAAAGAGGCTAGCATTTCATGTTTTTGCCTGTCGCTGTACCGGCTAAGTGATGCAAGATCATCTTTAGTTAAGATTGCGCCAAGCTTGTCCAGAAAGGGCTTGCTCAGCACCGGAGTCTTATGCAGACGCTTCTTCAGCGAGTCCATAAAGCACCTTACGACGGGTCTTATATCTGCATCCGGAAGGTCGTTATTGATCCTTGCGATGACGTTTGCGGATTTCTTCGGATCAGCAGAGAAATCTATCTCATTTTCTATTGCCAAGACAAGCCAGGTTCCAGTGAGTGTGCTGATGTCCCCAATGTCGCTTCGATGTTCCAAAACTATCTCTATTAAAGAAAGCAGGTTTGAAGCAGCCCTGACGGAATACTCCGCCGGTACCGACCGACAAGCTCGTGCAGACCACCCGGCCAAAGTCTTAAACCATGACGCGAAGGCCCGGCTATCGGACCAGACAAGGTCCTTTGCAAAACTGTTCATGGCTTCAGAAAGCCTGGGCCAATCTTTTTTTGAAGACAGGATCATCGATATGATGTCCTCGGCTCTTTTCATCAGTCCCGGCTTAGCTGACAGTGGGGCGGTAAGAGACCGCGCATCAAGGTCTTTGATGTCTGCGGAAAGTTCGATGGCCGAGGAGTAGAACTCATCAGGTTTTTCCCTTTTAAGCAGGAAAGTTCCAATGTGTCTGCCTTTTTGCACCAAATCGATTTGCAGATTCTTAGCCTCCATGATGAACACTTTATCGACTCTGAATTCAAATGAGCCATCTCTGAGGCCTGCCCTTGCCAGTTCCTTGCCTTCATGCATGAGCCGTGCTTCATAGTCACCCTGGGGCATAGACACAATTGCGCCTTTAAATGTAACGTGACTGTCTTCTTCGATCATGCAAAAGTCTTTTGCCGCGAGTGAAGTAATTGCGCCTTGGTAAGCAGTAGCAAGAGTGCCGTAAAGATAATCCAGCCTGCAGATTTCGTTTAATTCAGCCATGATCAGTCAGTGTTCAAATATAAATCCTTTTTTAATTAGAAGGTAGCCGTAAGGGCGTTACTTGTCAAATTTGAATAATGGATACGGGCGATACGAACGGGAACAAACCGTTCATTTTTATCATACGGATTGCATCTGAAAATAAATCTGAAAATAAATATTGCAACCTCCGGTCTGAAAAGCTATACTTTATCAGTTGCACAAATGGATGAATATGGCAACCTCAGGGCATGACGTTATCACGTTTTCTGAATAGGGAGAATCAGGCTTGAAAATGGACAACGCAAGCGAAATACCTGTCGAATGCGGCCCGATTGAGTTACTGCACGATTTGCTCAAGAAAGTTATCGATGAGCATTTCGGCTGTCTCGATAATATGCCGGATCCGGTGAGGCATTTTATCGGCAGCGTCAACATTGCCTTCTGGCAGGCTGATGCCGACAAACTGCTTATGGAAAGGGCATACGAGCTCAGTTCTCGGAAACTAATTTTTGCAAATGACAAGCTGAGGAGCGCCCATTCCGAACTGGAACGCAAAGTCTGGGAGAGGACTGAAGAGCTTCTTAGAACGAATAATGATCTCACCAAGGAGATTATCGACAGGAGAAGGGCCGAGAAGACTCTTCGGGAGAGAGAGAAGGACCTTCATCAACTGACCGTAAAGCTTAGGGGTCTTGCGTCGGAATTATCGCTGGCAGAGGAGCGCGAGCGCCGTCGTATTGCCTCCGAGCTGCATGATTCAGTTGTGCAAACACTTGTATTTTCCAAATTCAGCCTGGAAAATATTATGGCTCATGCGCCGGCGGACATCAGCGAACCTCTCCACGAAGTCCATTTTCATGTCAAAAGGAGCATCCAGGATCTTCGGTCTCTTACTATCGACATCAGCCCGCCGATTTTGTATGAACTCGGCCTTGAGCAAGCCGTTGTATCATTGTCATGCCAGATGCAGATGCGGCATGGCGTGATGTTTTCTTTTAATGATGACGGCGGTGATAAGCCCCTTCACAATAACCTCAAGGTGCTGATATACCAGGCAGTGCGTGAGCTGCTGCTGAACATAGTTAAACATGCGAAGGCGAAGAACGGCTCTATTTCACTAACGCGTGAAGGTA
>Ga0335071_10008401_pt1 | contig 10604 bp, 6 predicted proteins | sample Lox_Sample_15_FD_206724 | JGI IMG/M metagenome (GOLD analysis project Ga0335071, IMG submission 206724) | Soil microbial communities from Loxahatchee National Wildlife Refuge, Florida, United States - Lox_Sample_1.5 | ecosystem: Environmental > Terrestrial > Soil > Wetlands | place: USA: Florida...
GTCCCGGGGGCGTCACGTCGGTCCACCGGGATCCGCCGTCCGTGGAAACGTGTATCAAACCGTCGTCCGTGCCGGCCCAGAGACAGCGCCGGTCGAGAGGGGACAACCCGAGTGCGTACACAACCCCGCGGCGCGGCTGTTTAGCCAGATCCGGAGTCCGAAAAATCCCGATCGAAGCCGGAACGTCCGGCGATTCGCGCGAGAGGTCCGGGCTCACGACAGTCCACGTGTCGCCGCCGTCCGTTGTGCTGAACACCACATTGCCCGCGAGATAGAGCGTCCGCGGATCTGCGGGTGAAAAGGAGAGCGGAGCTGTCCGGAGAAAACGGTACCGCCCGCTGCGGAGGACCTCCGGCGCGACGACCTTTACCTGGCCGGTCTGCAGATCATAGCGTGTGCACTTTCCGGCGTAAATCAGGTTCGGATGGAGAGGATCGGGGGCGATCGTCGCCCACTCATCCGCTCCGACCGGATGCCAGTCGCGGAACGTGATCTCGCCGTCGCTTCCCCTGCTTGTAATGCCGACCGATCCGCTCTCCTGCTGGCCGCCGTAGATGCGATAGGGAATCTGATTGTCAGCGGCGACATGATACAGCTGGGCGGTCGGCTGATTGTACCAGGAACTCCAGGTCCGTCCTCCATTGACGCTGATCACCGCCCCCTGATCGCTTGCCAGAGCGATGATCTCGCGATGCTTCGGGTTGATCCAGATGGTGTGGTAATCGTCTCCGCCGGGGGCTCCCCGGAAGGGCAGGAATGTAACGCCCCCGTCGGTGGACCGGTACGTGCATGTGTTGGCGACATACAGAATCTGCGGATCGAGCGGATCGACCTTCACCTCCGCGAAATCGCTTCCACGACCCCAGATCCGGTCTTCAGAGTTGACGCAGGCCCAGTGTTCCCCCGCGTCGGAGGAGCGGTACAAACCTCCTCCTTTCGCCGCATCGACGAGCGTGTAGACAACGGAGGGATCGCTCGGCGCCGTGCCGATACCGATCCGGCCGATCCCCTGATCGGCGCCGGGAAGCCCGGCGGTCAGCTGGCGCCAGGTTGTTCCCCGGTCCGTCGATTTGAAGAGCCCGCTCGTTGTCCCCTGCCATTCGCCGTTCTCCCACGGACCCTGGCGGGATGACCAGAGGGAAGCATAAAGCACATCGGGATTCCGCACATCGAACGCCAGACCGATGGCGCCGGTGTTTTCGTCCCTGTAGAGAACCTTCTCCCACGATGTACCACCGTCGGTCGACCGGAACACGCCCCGCTGTTCATTCGCCCCGTAGGGATGGCCGAGCACTGCGGCATAGACACGTCCGGCATCGCGCGGATCGATGATGATCGCACCGATCTGCTGGGCGTCGGTGAGCCCGCACAGTTTCCAGTGTTTCCCGCCGTCCGTCGATCTGAACATGCCGTCTCCGACGGAGAGGTCGGGACGCTGAAGACCCTCACCACTGCCGGCGTAGATAATTTCGGGCCGGGAGGGGGCGACCGCGACAGCGCCGATCGATCCGGTCGCCTCGCTGTCAAAGAGAGGATCCCAGGTCCGGCCGCAGTCGTCCGTGCGCCAGACACCGCCGTTGTTCACGCCGATATAGAACACATTCGGCTGATCGGGAATCCCGGCCAGACCTACCGTCCGTCCGCCCCGGAACGGACCGACCATTCTCCAGTGAAGGTTGGCGTATCGATCCGGCGTCACACCGGCATTCCCGGCGGCCGGAACGGCCAGGGGTAAAAGCAAAGAACACCACAGTATTATTGTTTTCACAATACCAGAACTCCGGTGAAATGAGCGAATGTGGTAAATATCAGAAGTGCGGAGGGGAAAGTCAACCGCATCACTGCGGAGGAAGAACGGCGAGACGGCGCAGGATTTTCCTCCCCCGCGATGCCAGCCCGGGGGTGGGATGCATCAAAACCTGTTCGATTGTGCCCTGCAGTTCGTGCCGGAGAGCGGGCTTTCGTTCTGCGAGAGCGCCGAGCAGAATCATGGAATAGACCCGGACGGCGACCGGGCTGTCCGGCGAGGCGAGTTCCCTGAAGGCGATGGCGGCGGCAGTCCCCAGGAGGGGAGGCGGAATATCTGCGGAGGAGAGAGCTTTCATTACATTCCGGCGGACGGCGGGATGAACACCGGAATTTTTCACTTTCCAGAGCATTTTTTTATACCACGGCCGGAGAAGATGCGGCCGGCATTCCGATGTATAACCAATGACCCATGCCGCACGCCGGGACACGTCGGTTCGACCGTTCAGAAACAGCTCCATGAGGTCCGCCATCCGCCGTTCGGATCCGCCGATCCACGCATATATTCTGAGGACCTGCGCCTTGCTCTGCTCCCGGAGTATCTCTTCCTCAAGATTCAGGATCATCAGGGTGATAGCGCCCGGATCGTTCCGCCGGTTCTCCCGGCATCGATATCAGTTCGTTATTTCCGCTCCCGCCATGATCACTTCACCTTTGATGATCAGCAGTTTTTCTGCCGCACCGGGCACAGGATGAGTTTTATCCGAGATCCCGCCGAGAATGGGCGTTCCCTGCAGGCTGACGGTCCAATCCTGCGGCACCCTGACCGAGATACCTCCCCATACCGCAAATATCGTGATAACCGCGGGACTGCTTTTCATCGACGCCCGGCGGAGGTCGAGTTCACATCCCCCCATGACGGAGGTAAGGCTTCCTCCCCGGAATCCCTGCGAAAGACAGATCCGTTTACTGCCGCTCAGGATGCCGTTCATATCGACCATGGCATCCGGATCCTCCGCGCCCTGAGCTGTTGCTTCCGGTTGAACCGGCGGCTCATTCTTTCCCGACCGCTTGATCAGAATGTTGATTCCGATGAACACAAGGATCAGCGGCCACCAGTCCCAGATGCTGACATTGGCGATGTCCAGCTGGTCGAGAAGAAGCAGAACACCGACTGTTATCCAGAATAGCCCGAAAACCCTCGAACCCGGCCGGCATCCGCGTGAGAGGCGGAAAAAGCCGAAGAGAATGATCAGGACAGGCCAGAACCGGAAGACCTGATGAGCCTCCACAATATCCATATTGTCCAGCAGGAAAACGACCCCCACAATCGTAATAAGGAGACCGTAAAACAGCTGTATTCCCCGTCTGCGTTGATGTGTCCGATCCATAGCGGACCTCATATTTTCATCATTTTGGCGAACATCTCTTCCTTCTTTACCATATATATACGAACCCCGCTTCAAAATGATTCAGCGGTCCTTCAGCCTGCCTCATCCGGCATCATCTTCGCACATCCTGCGGCAACAGAACATCATAAATATTCGACGCCGCGGGATCGGACTTTCCGCCGCCGATCCATTCACCGGCTTCAGCGCCGACCGCGCGGAATTCCCCCACTCCGGCGCCCCCGTGATCGTCCTGTGCACCGATCAGCACGGAAAATTTCCAGCGTGCATCCGGCGCGCCGAGCAACTCTCCGGGTACCGCACAGGAAATCGTATGCGACGCAACATCGCCGAGCGGTTTTTTTTCATCCCCGGCGACCGGCCGGTATTCCGCCAGTATCGCCCCTTTTCCGTCTTCGACGCTGATCCCGCCGCCGATATAGACGATCCGGCTGAACGCAAGCGAGGAATCGAGAAAGTAGTGCGCATTCCGCCCGACCACCCTCTGTACGGACTGCCCCGCATCCCCGGTGTGGACTGCAATCGCCGCGAAGGTGAGCTGGAAACCGTATTCCGGATGCCATCCCGGATTCGACAGATTCCGGAATGTCAGCCTGAAATAAAAATACCGGCCGTCATATGCGGCGGTGAAATGGGTGATATCGAGACTGCCGGCAAGCAGGGCCGGCGTTGCGGGATATGTGTACGATCCCGGTCCCCTGTCGTCGCCTTCGGGATCCGGCGCATCATAAATGATCTTTGACTGCGGATTAACCGACGAAACCTCCTCGTGCGTCAGCGCCCGGTAGGACGGCCTCCGGAGGGCCGGAAGATCGGCGCGGACATGAGGCACCGCAAGGCGGATGCCCGCCAGGATTCCACGCACCGGTCCCGAGGCCCTGTCGTCCGGGATCGTTGCCGGGTCTCCGCAGGCAGTACCGGCAACCGACAATCCGTCCTCATCAAACGTGATCCGGAGAGGTTTCCCCGGGAGAAGCGTGCAGGATGATCTGCTGTTCCCCAGACCAAAATCGAGCCGCAACGGGACTTCACCGGTGTCGAGCGTGAACCGGACGTCACCCCGCCCTCCCATGTCATGCAGGAACATCCCGACTCGGCGGGTCCCGACCGGAATTGTGCACGACACTTCTGTAATCTCGCCGGGAAGATGAGGTGTGATGGAAATGCGATCTCCGACTGCATCGGTGCGGATCCCCAGGTATGCCTCGTAGAGCACCCTGATATATTCGGCGAGACTCCAGGCCTGTGAAAAAGTTCCCGACAGCCCCGGTTCACTTTCTCCCGGCATCGGGGCCCCGTCGAGCAGTTCCGAAATCGTGCCGACCGCTCCCCGCTCCAGGATCTGCCTTGTCATCGACGCGGTGACGGTAAAGGCGAGATCCGGGAGGCCGTATCCGGCGGCTTCGTCGATCCACCTCCCCGCGAGCCACGTCCAGACCACGCCGTTATGGTACGCGGCATCCTGAACGTAATACGGTTCATAATGATGCCATGGATGGTATCCGGGATCCTCCTGCCACAGGGAGCCGACGCCATAGGAATAGACCAGCCGCTCGGTGAGTTTCCGGAATACGGTAGCCCGGATAACCGGATCCTGAATCAATCCCAGGGCGAATATCTGATTCGGCCTGATTTGACGGTCGGGCGAATCGTCGGCGTTCAGGTGATCGTAGAGCTGGACGGAATCCGCATCGACGAACATCCGGTTGAACATCGTTCTGAGTGAATCGGCGCGCCCGTCCCATGCCGAGGCGCTTCCGGAATCCCCGACCATCCTCGCAAACCGGGCTCCCGCTCTCAATTGACGATACCAGAGCTCCTGGATATCGTCGGCCCTGTTTCCCCGGGGACTCCACGGACCCTCGGGACCGACCGCGTCCATCCAGGTTTCCGCGTCGGCATGAGTCAGAAAACCGTATCTGTCGCACCTCCGCGCAATCGAAGCGCCGATCCCAAGTCTGACCGCCGGATAAATGACGGGAACGTATCCCGTGTCGCCCGACATCCGGACATATTCTTCCGCGGCGATGGTGAACCAGGGGGTCCCGTCCGCAGTGTTGTAGGCTATCGAGACGGGGGTGACGATGTTCGGGATTCTTCCCCATGTGGGACTTTGCCGGTTCGTATCCTGCCAGCCGGCGAATGAATTGAGGATCTGCTTCGCTTCCGCAAAATCACCTGTGACCAGCGCAGTCCCCGGAAGGGAGATATACGAATCCCTTCCCCAGTAATTATCAAACCACGGCAGTCCCGCAAATATTCCCTTCTTCAGCTGATTCATGATGAGGGCGTCGGCGGAAACTTTTGCCCAGTTGACGGCACGAGTATAATTTTCATCATTGCACCGGAACATCGATCTGTTGAGCATCTGCTCGATCCGCCGCTCCCTCGCGGCGATCCGGCCGGGGTAGGACTCCGCGATCTGGCGGGCAAGCTCGGCCGTTGCCGTTGCGGAATCGCCGGCGGCAAGGACAAAGGTACACCTGTCGTGCCACGGCTCGGCGATCAGATCCGCCGGCGACCATGGCGCCGCCGTTCCGGGGGAATCGGGTTCATACCGGAGGGCGGTTATGGGAGGCGCGGCCGAAATTCCGATCCAGACAGGATAATTTTCGGATGCAGTCCGCCGGAGATGCCGCTTGAGCGCGATCAGCAGTACCCGGTGATCCCATCGGACAACATAGTCCTCCGGATGGGGCGACTCGGCAAAGAGCGGGGAAAACCGGAGCAGGGAAGCCCGGAGACTCCGGAGCTCGACGACGAGCGCGTCGACGGAATCGAGCATGGTGAATGTTTCCGTGGTTCCGCCGGGATAGAGACGGGTCATCTGATGGGGCAAAACCTCCGCGTGCGCCTGTTCCCGCCGGAGAGTATCGCCTCCGGCGACGATGCGGTAATCATCCAGGATTTTTACCGACATGATGTGCCAGCCCTGCCATCCTGTCCGGTGGGGACCGTTGGTCTCCGTATAATAGTAGCCGGCCTCCTTGTTTGTGTAGGCGATTTCCCGCGATGGTCCGTCGACGGCAATTTTCAGTTCATCGGACGAGATGCGGTTTCCGGAAAGCTCCCCTGCAGCCGGGGCGCCGGCGGCAAGGATCAGTGTCAGAAGAATGGTTTTCATGTCGTTCCCGTGCGAATGCCCGATCAAGATACGAATTTCCGGTCAGAAAAGGGGGAGAAACGCATTTCTTGGAATCTTTCCGGTGAACTGCTACCTTGGAGAATGGATCAGGAGAAACGCGTGCAGAGGCGACGCAGTTCGGTCCGGAGCGGCACCTCGGACCGGATGAGCATTTCCATGATGTTCGAGGGAACGGAGGCCCGGCCGCTTCAGCGTCTGCCGTGGTACAAGCCGCTGTCCGCATGGACATCCCGGGATGCAAACTTCATACCCGTCCGGAGCGGAATCTCGCGGCATGTCGTCCGGTTTATCAGACTGCGCCGGAGCGCCTTTGCCGTGAAAGAGACCTCCGGAGAGGCCGCCGGACGCGAGGTCGATACCTACCTCCGGCTTCGCTCGCTTGGCGTCCCGACGCTTATCCCCGTCGGAACGGTATACCGGATTGACGGCCTCGTGCCGGTGAATACCGCCGTCGGTATCCAGGCCGAGACGCACGCCACGGGCTATGTCGTGACCCGTCTGCTGGAATATTCCATCCCGAATTATTTCCTCTTCCGGCGGCAGTTTCAGAAAATCAACAGGAAACGGATATGGGATGCGATCATCACCCTCTTCGTCGGTCTGCATATCAAAAATATTTTCTGGGGGGACGCATCGCTCTCCAATATGATGATCGTCTTCGCGAAGGAACGTTTTCCTGAAATCGGCAACCGGACCGTTCTGCGGGCGGTGCTCGCCGATGCCGAAACGGTTGAATTCCATCCGACGCTTTCGGAGTCGATGCGCCTCACCGATCTCAGCAATTTTCTCGAATCCATTGCATGGGCCGAGGAGGACCTCCGGAGGAGCGGGACCAGCCCCGATCCGATGATTGCCGCCGGGGATCAGCGGTACATTCTCCAGCGGTACCGCGACCTGTTCGAGATCGAGCACGAGGAGAAATGGTTCGCGATGATCACGAACATGGATGTCGACCGTCTTCTCGGCACGTTTCAGGAACCGGGACAGTCAAGGGCGCTTCTCCAGCACATCTACGAGCACAAATGGTACCTCAGCGAGCGCCGCGGACGCGAGGTCCCGGTTGACGAGGCGGCGCGGGACTGGTATGTGCACGTCTTCAAACCGGTGCTCAAATTATTTGCGGAATACGATATCCTGCACGATTTTCCCGACAGCACGGCCGCCTCTCTTTACCTCGACATCATGCTCCATAAATATTACCTGAGCCAGCAGTTCGGCTCTGATGTCGGTCTCACTGCGGCGTTCGAAAGTTACTCCCGCAAAAGCGGCCGCAGAATCGAGTCCGCCGAAAAAATGACGGAGCTCCTCCGGTCGATGAAAAAGCTCTTCGACCGCTGACCGGACGGGCAAGTCTCGCCGGATTTTCGTATGTTATCCCTGTCCGTCTCACCATTATCGATTATCCATGCAGATCGGCATCGTCGGTCTTCCCTTTTCGGGCAAGACAACCCTGTTTCAGACCATCACGAAGACACACCTGGATCCGACGGTACTCTCCAGGAGCGAAACGCACCACGCCGTCGTCAAGGTTCCGGACGAACGACTCGACAAGTGCGACGCCATCTTCCATCCGAAACGCACCGTCTACGCGACGATTGAGTTTGTCGACGTCGTCGGCCTGCAGAAGGGAGAATCCGGATCGACCCAGTTCACGACAAACTTTCTGGCCAGCGTCAAAACCAATGACGCCCTCGTTCAGGTGGTGCGCTCGTTCGCGAATGACACGGTTCCCCACCCCGACGGCTCGGTCGATGTCCTGCGGGATATCACAGGATTTGAAACCGAATTCATCCTCTCCGACCTCGGCATTCTCGAAACCCGGATCGAACGCATCAGGAAACAACTTCAGAAAAGCAGCGATGAAACCGCCAGAAAGGAACTGCCGGTCCTCGAAAAATGCCATGCGATCCTCTCGGAAGAGCGCCCGCTCCGCGAGGCCGTGCTTTCAAAGGAAGAGCTTCTGATTCTGAAAACGTATCAGCTTCTCTCGATCAAGCCGATGCTCATCGCCCTGAATCTGGACGAGACGGAGCGCGACAGGGCTCCCGCTCTTCTCGCCGCGGTCACAAAGGCGAAGGGCGGCGCCAACACCCGGGCGATGACATTCTTCGGCAAGATTGAAATGGAAATGTCGGAACTGCCCGACGAGGAAGCCGCCGTTTTCATGGCCGAATACGGCGTCACCGAATCGGCCCTGACCTCCCTCATCCGCCAGTCGTACGACCTGCTCGGCCTCCAATCCTTCTTCACCGTCGGTGAGGATGAATGCCGTGCCTGGACGATACGGAAAGGGATGACCGCCCAGGAAGCCGCCGGTGCGATCCATTCGGACTTCGTTCAGAAGTTCATCCGTGCCGAAGTCGTCCACTACGACGATTTCATGGCGAACGACGGTTCGTTCGCAAAAGTGAAGGAAAAGGGATTGTGGCGGCTGGAAGGAAAGGAATACATCGTCCACGAGGGGGACATCATGTCGATCCGCCACAGCTGAAACCTCTCCCGGCTACAACTTCTTCATCGCCGCGGCATGCTTCGCATGCGCGGCCGCGAGGAGCAGTACCGCACCGCCGAAATACCCCGCCTGCGTCGCCGGTGTCGCAATCCCGTAACACCCGAAAAAGTCGAGCCCCGGCACTCCCTGCGCATTCAGCGCCGCGTCGAGGAGCATGAGCACGGTAACGATGAACAGTTTTCCCGCCCCCGTCAGCACTCCCATTCCCGTGGCTGCAGCCGGCAGGAGAAGCGTACCGACGGCCAGCGAAATGCACGCCGTCGCCGATCCTCCCCCCAGCCGCACCAGCGGCACCGCCGTGAACAGCAGTGTCACCGCCAGCGACGAACAGAACTTCCACAGAACGTAGCGTTCCCTGACGCGGGGAACCGAACAGAGAAGCTTCAGCATGCCCGCCGAGGGATCGCGGGAGGCGATGTCCGAAAGCGCAATCACGAGGACCACCACCATCGCCGGCAGAACTCCCGTCCGCACATCCGCCAGATCCATGAACAGCGTGAGCGGGAGAAACACCCCGACGGCCACCAGGATCAGAGGCGACTGCAGCAGGGTCATGATCACGTCGGCCCTGACCGCTCCGGAAAAGCCGGCACGGCGGCTCCCCGCTCCTGTCAGGGAAACCAGCCAGCCTGTCGCCGGTTTCAGACGAAGTTCGATCCTCCTCCTGAGATCCCAGCGATCCCGCCCCGAGAGCCGTTTGATCCTGACCGGATCAAAGCGGTGAAACGCGGCCCGGGCAATAAGGAGACAGACCGCCGCGGCGACGAGAGGACCAAGCCTGACCAGCAGGGCATCCCCGCCGAACTCCAGACCCGCAAAATGCATCGGTGCGAGCGCCCGGTTCGTCGTGGAAAATCCGATCGAGATGTTCTCCGTGTTGAATCTGCGGGTAAGTTGCGTGATCACCTCGGTCAGTCCGAGGATGTCGACCATTTCCAGCCATCGATGGGCGTGGGACGATTGAACGATGGCCACCGGCGCACCGAGCGACCCTCCCCATATGAAAAAATAAAGAACGTCCCCCACCCGGCCCGAAAGTACTGAAACACTCTCGAAAAGCAGGGCGATCGCCGCCACCACGGCGACCATCGGGAGAAGAAGCCACGTGTACGTCGCAAGGAACACCAGGGGTTCAAGGGTTCCCTCGCCCCTGAGAAGAAACATCGCCATCGCGCTCAGCATGCATCCCGCCCCTATTACGGCCAGGAACAGGACATTTCCGATGAACTTTCCGGTGAGGTACTCGAGCGACCCGACGCGCGTCGCCGCGACAACCGACGCGGTATGCGAGAGAATTTCGCGCCGAAGCGAATTGCTGACAAGATAATACCCGAAGAGGCTCAGGAGCAGGGAGCAGTTCAGACCCGTCGCAAGCGCCACCGCGGCCGAATTCTGCAGTACATGATGTCCTTCCACCTGGATCATCGAATGGCCCGAGGAGGGCTCCGGGACAATGAAATAGACACCGGCCGCAACAGCCAGGAGAATGATAATGCTCGAGGTGCGGCGGAACCGGAGAAGAAATTCGGCCCGCACGATCGCACGGAGCGCTGTCGACCGGTCAGGCATCCCCGGAAACCGTTGAATTGACTGCATGGATGAACGCCTCTTCGAGTTCGGGCCGGACCGAAGCCGCCCCGGGAAACGGCGCCGCGGGATGCACGATCCGGAGGTGAACCCCTTCCGGCTTCCGGAGAATCCGCGAGAGCCGGAATTGTCCCCGGATCTCTTCGAACTGCCGGGTGGAGACGAGGGCCTCCCATGTTTTCCCCGAAGCGGATCGGAGCAGTTC
>Ga0335071_10008402_pt1 | contig 10604 bp, 7 predicted proteins | sample Lox_Sample_15_FD_206724 | JGI IMG/M metagenome (GOLD analysis project Ga0335071, IMG submission 206724) | Soil microbial communities from Loxahatchee National Wildlife Refuge, Florida, United States - Lox_Sample_1.5 | ecosystem: Environmental > Terrestrial > Soil > Wetlands | place: USA: Florida...
GTACCGGATCTGGCGGCCGTCGCCGCTCTACCGCGCCCATCGCCTGGAGCGCCTGCTCGGCACGCCGGCCAAGATCTTCTACAAGAACGAAGCTGTATCCCCGGCCGGTTCGCACAAGCCGAACACGGCGGTGCCGCAGGCCTTCTACAACAAGCAGGCCGGCATCTTGCGGTTATCCACCGAAACCGGCGCGGGCCAGTGGGGCTGCGCGCTTTCGTTTGCCGGCCAGATGTTCGGCGTGGCGGTTCGGGTCTACATGGTCAAGGTCAGCTACAACCAGAAGCCTTTCCGCCGCTCGATGATTCAGACCTGGGGCGCCGAAGTGTTCGCGAGCCCCAGCGACATGACCCAGGCAGGTCGCAACGCGTTGGCTGCTGACCCCAACAACCAGGGCTCGTTGGGCCTCGCCATTTCCGAGGCAGTGGAAGAAGCCGCCAGCCGTGCCGACACCAACTACGCGCTCGGCTCGGTGCTCAACCACGTGCTGCTGCACCAGACGGTGATCGGGCTGGAAGCGAAGAAGCAACTCGCCAAGATCGGCGAATATCCCGACATGATCTTCGCGCCCTGCGGAGGCGGCTCCAACTTCGGCGGCATCGCCTTTCCGTTCCTCGCCGACAAGGCTGCGGGCGATCCGAAGGCGAAGGACTTGCGCCTCGTCGCTGTCGAACCCACGTCCTGCCCGACGCTGACGCGCGGCGTGTATGCCTACGACTACGGCGATGCTTCCGGCTACACGCCGATCATGAAGATGTACACGCTGGGCCACGACTTCATGCCGCCGGGCATCCACGCCGGGGGGTTGCGCTACCATGGCGATTCGCCGCTGGTCTCGCAGCTCTTCCACGAGAAGCTGATCGAGGCTGTGGCCGTGCCGCAGCTCGCGACCTTCGAAGCCGGCGCCCAGTTCGCGCGCGCCGAAGGCATCATTCCAGCGCCCGAATCCTGCCACGGCATCCGCGCCTGCATCGATGAGGCCATCCGCTGCAAGCAGACCGGCGAGGCGAAGACGCTGCTTTTCAATCTCTCCGGCCACGGCCACTTCGACATGGCGTCCTACGACCGCTACTTCGCCGGCGAACTCGAGGACTTCGATTACCCGATCGAAGCCGTCACGGCGTCGCTGCAGCATCTGCCCAAGTTCGCGTGACCCATCGCATGGCTCGCGTCGTCTTCGTCGCGCTGTTGCTTGCCAACGTCGGCTACTACGTCTGGGCCGCCGGGCTTCTGGGCGGTGGCGACGAGGGCCGCGAGCCGGAGCGCCTGAAACAGCAGATGGAGCCGGCGCGCCTCAAGGTGACGCTCGGGGACGAGCAGGCACCGCAACCTTCGGCGCCCGCCGCAGTTGCCGCGCCCGCCGACTTTTGCCGCCGTGTCGGACCGATGACTGCCACCGAAGCGGAAACGCTCAAGCAGTCGATTGCAGCCCAGGGAGGCTCCGCAACGACCACGTCGGTCGATGAGCAGAGCTACTGGGTGGTGATCCCTGCCGTGCATGGCAAGATCGCGGACAAGGAAGTCGCGCGCCTGAAGGAAGCGGGCATCAAGGACTTTTTCATCGTCAATGACGAGGGCGAGAACCACAACGCCATTTCCCTCGGCCTGTTTCACAAGGAGGATGCCGCCAAGGAACTGGTCCAGCAGTTGAAGAAGAAAGGCATCAAGTCGGCGAAGGTCGGCGCCAAGTCACGCGCCAGCGGCACGGTCCTCATGGACGTGCGCGGCGACACCACGAAGTTGTCGCCGCTGCTTGCCGCGCAGGCGTTCGCGGTAGGCGAATGCCCGAAGGAATGACGGGACTCACCATCGGTCTGACCGGCGGCATCGGCAGCGGCAAGAGCGCCGCCGCCGAATGCTTCTCCAGACTGGGCGCCGCGATCGTGGATAGCGATGCCATCGCGCATGAACTGACCGCCCCGGGCGGCGCAGCGATGCCCGTGCTCAAGTCGGCTTTCGGCAAGGCGGTCATGGCCGCGGATGGGCGCCTCGACCGCGTTCGCATGCGCCGGCAGGCGTTCGCCGACCCGGAAGTTCGCAAGCGCCTCGAAGCGATCCTGCACCCGATGATCCGGGCGCGGGCGGATGAACGTTGCCAGGAGGCGTTGGATGCGGGGGCTCCGTACGTCGTGCTCGTCGTGCCGCTGCTGGTGGAGTCCGGCGCCTATGAGGGGCGCGTGGATCGGGTGGCCGTCGTCGATTGCGACGACGAGACGCGCATTGCCCGCGTGATGGCACGCAGCGGCCTGTCGCGACTCGAAGTCGAGCGCATCATGGCCGCGCAGGCCACCCGGGAGCAACGGCTTGCGGCTGCCGACGACGTGATTGACAACAACGGCACCCATGCGGACCTGGAAGCCCAGGTGCGCGACTTGCACAGCAGATATCTGACGAAAACCCGGGCGCCAAGTTGAGATTTGCGCCCAATTAGGTAAGAATTGCACGAATTCTCTGGCGGGCGGTGCGGTGATCACATACGAATATCCTCTGAGCGAGCGCATTCGCACGCTGTTGCGCCTCGAGGATCTGTTCGACAAGGTAGCCTATTTCTCTGCGGCGGACGGCGCTCCGGAGCACCACGTCGCGCTGGTGACCCTGTTCGAAATCCTCGATGTTGCGGGCCGCGCCGACCTCAAGTTCGATCTGGTGCAGGAACTCGAAAGGCAGCGCCAGATCCTGCTGTCCTTTCGCAACAATCCCGAAGTCTCCGAGGAAGCCCTGTCGGGCGCCTTGGCCGAGATCGAGCAGGCGTCGGCGGCACTCTTGGGCATGCAGGGAAAGATCGGCCAGTACTTGCGCGAGAACGAATGGCTGATGGGCATCAAGAACCGGGCAGCCATTCCCGGCGGCGTTTGCGAATTCGACCTGCCGGGCTACCATTTCTGGCTGAATCGCGACGCTGCGTTCCGGCAGCGGGATCTCAACAGCTGGTTGACGCCGATGCTGCCCATCCGCGAGGGCATCGCGATCGTCCTGCGGCTGTTGCGGGCCTCGGGGCGACCCGAGCCGCGCGTTGCGGAGAAGGGCTCGTACCAGCTCATGCTCGCCGGGCGCACGGCGCAGCTGGTCAGGCTGCGCGTGAATCGGGACGACGCAGTGATTCCCGAGATCAGCGCGAACAAGTATGCGCTCAACATCCGCTTCACCATGCCGGGCACCGATCTTCGCGCCAAGCAGTCGGATCTGGATGTGGCGTTCGAGCTTACTTTCTGCAATCTGTAGGGACGAATGCGGGTACGGGCACTTAGCGGCGCACTGGCGATGGTTGTCGCGGCCTCGAGCGCGCCCGCGCTTGCCGCGCTTGGCGGCACGGCTGCGTCGGTCGAGTCGGACCGGATCAGCATGAAGGCGGCGCGCAGATCGACTTCGGCGCCGAATTACACCGTCCAGGACCTGCAGACTTCCGACGGTACACTCATTCGCGAGTACGTTTCCCCGGCGGGGAAAGTGTTTGGCGTTGTCTGGCGTGGCCCCCAGATGCCCGATCTGCGCCAGCTCTTCGGCGACTACTTCATTCCATTCCGGGATGCGGTTACGGCGCGGCGGTCGGAACGAGGGCCCGTCAGGATCGTGCAGCCCGGACTGGTCGTGCACTCCGCGGGCCACATGCGGGCGTTTTACGGGCGCGCCTACGTGCCCGACCTTCTGCCGCAAGGCGTAAATCCGGACGAGATCAAGTAGCGCATGGCCGCAAACCGAATCTTCCTTGCCGGCGCCGTGCTGGCCCTGGCTGTCCTGGCGACGTCGTGCGGTGGTGGCGGTGGTGGAGGCGGCGGAGGCGGCGGAGGCGGTAGTGGCGGCAGCAGTTCTACGAGTTCGAGCAGCGGCGCATCGGGCGGTGGCAGCGCCAACAACCTCATGACCGTGACAGTGGAGCGCGGCCCGGGCAATAACATCAACATTCCGTACGTCAGCGTCACGATATGCGCGCCGGGCAGCACCACCAATTGCCAGACGATCGACCACATCCTTCTCGATACGGGTTCGACCGGATTGCGAGTCGTCGCCTCGCTGCTAAGTGCCAACGTGGTCCTGCCGCAGCAAGCCGATGGCAGTGGCAACGCAATTGCCGAATGCGTGGCGTTCGTCGACGGCTACGTCTGGGGCTCCGTAAGACAGGCGGACGTGACGCTTGGCGGCCTCACTGCCAGTGCGATTCCCATCCAGCTAATTGGCGATCCGGCGCTGTCGGCGGTGCCGACCGGGTGCTCCAGCCGGGGAGCGCAAGCCGAGAACACGCCGACAACCCTGTTCGCCAATGGCGTGCTTGGTGTTTCGACCTGGCTGCAAGACTGCGGCGACTACTGCGCGCAACTCCCAACACCTGATGGCCACTATTACATCTGCCCCTCCGCCACGACATGTACCCCGACGACAGTGGCCACCGCAGACCAGATTCCGAATCCGGTTGCCAAGCTGGTTGCGGAGAACAACGGCGTCATCATCGAGTTCCCGGCGGTCGCCGCGGCGGGCGCCAGCAGCGCGACCGGAACCATGACGCTGGGTATTGATACGCAGAGCAACAATGCGCTGGGAACGCTCGTTGCGTTCGACCTCGACCCCTACAACGGCGCTGCAGGCGCCAATTACGGTGGCCAGTCTCTTGAGGCGTACTTCGATACCGGTTCCAACGGGATCTTCTTTCCCGATGGCACCATAGCAGTCTGCAGCTCGACTTCGAACGCGGCAGGTTTCTTCTGCCCGACCTCGACATTGAACCTGAACGCGATCGTGCAGGGATATGGCAGCGTGGCAAGTTCGACCGTCGACTTCAGCGTCGCCAACGCCGACCAACTGGTTTCAGCGGGCGCACGTGCCTTTTCGAACCTTGCCGCGCCTGCCGATGCCACGTTTCAGGTGTTCGATTGGGGGATGCCTTTCTTCTACGGGCGCCGTGTGGCCTTCGCGATCGAACAGACCCGGGCGGGAACGCGCACGGGGCCGTTCATCGCCTTCTGAAGACCCGGTTCAACTTTCTGGCGTCACGGACGTTATAACAATCATGGAAACGGGTGGCGCAGCCCATCCCCGGACAGCGTAACCGGGCCCCTTCCCGAAGATGACCACGGCGTTGCCCAACGAGTCGGGCAACGCCGGATACAGGCGCTTACAATATCGCCGCCCTATGACGGCCATCGACAAGGTCTAATACGGCATTGTCCCTGAACCCGCATGCAGTGCCGGAGCCATGCCGGCTATTGCGTGCTTCGTCCGACCGTCATGACCATGCCAATGGACTCTTTCAAGACGTTCTTCCGTCGGTTGACCGGCGGCCGCACGGTTCTCGTCGTTTTTCTCGTTGTGGCGCTTGCGGTCGGTGGCGTCATCTACTGGCGCTCGCAGGCGTCGGGGACCGACGCCGCTGGCGGGCGTGGCCAGCGCGGCATGGGTGACCGGCCGCAGCCCGTGTCGGTGGCGCAGGTTCGAATCGCCGACGTGCCGATCTGGATCACGGCGCTTGGCACTGCGGTACCGCGTAATCAGGTGACCGTGCATGCGCGCGTCGACGGCCAGTTGATGCAAGTCCATTTCCGCGAAGGGCAGGTCGTCAAGCAGGGCGATCTTCTCGCGGAGATCGATCCCCGTCCTTTCGCGGTCCAACTGACACAGGCGAGCGGACAACTCGTCCGGGATGTGGCCTTGTTGCAGAACGCGCGCGTCGATCTCGATCGCTACAAGGATCTCTGGGCGAAAGACTCGATCGCCAAGCAGCAACTGGACACGCAGGAGGCGCTGGTGCACCAGTACGAGGGCACCGTCGAAATCGATCGAGGCACTGTGGACAATGCGCGGCTGCAGCTGACCTACGCCAAGGTCACGGCCCCCGCGAGTGGCCTGGTCGGTTTGCGGCAGGTCGACCCGGGCAATATCGTGCACGCGGCAGACGCCAACGGCCTGGTCGTCATCGCCCAGTTGCAGCCGATGACAGCGGTCTACTCGGTGCCGGAGTCCTATCTGCCGGCTATCAGCCGCCGGATGGCAACGAGGGATCCAATTACCGTCGAAGCGTGGGACAGGGAGCAGAAGAATCGACTCGCGGTTGGCCACCTGTTGACCATCGACAACCTCGTCGACCCGACGACCGGCACGATCAAGCTGAAGGCGGAGTTTGCCAACGCGGACGGCGCGCTGTTTCCGAACCAGTTCGCCAACGTGCGCATGCTCATCGGCGTGCGCGAGAAGGCGCTCACCGTACCTGGCGCCGCGATCCAGCGCGGATCGAAGGGCGCATTCGTGTACTCGGTCGACGCGGACGGCGTCGTGAAGTCGGTGCCGGTGACGCCCGGTCCGCAGGATGCCGGCATCGTGGCGGTGGATGCCGCCCTCAAGCCGGGAGAGCAGGTCGTGACCGACGGCACGGACAAGCTGCGTGATGGCGCCAAGGTCGAGGTCATCAGTCCGGAAACGCGCGCAAAGCCGCCGGCAGGCGATCAGAAGGGCGGCCCGGGTGGCCGGCGTCGCCCGCAAGGAGCTCCCGGTCCCGGCAGCAACTGACGAGCGCGAAATTCCCACGCAATGAATCCGTCGCGCCCGTTCATCGTCCGCCCGATCGCCACGTCGCTGCTGATGGTGGCCATACTGCTCGCGGGCATCCTCGCCTATCGGCTGCTGCCGCTGTCCGCGCTGCCGGAGGTCGATTATCCGACCATCCAGGTAATGGCGCTCTATCCGGGGGCGAGCCCGGAGGTGGTGACCGCGTCGATCACGGCACCGCTGGAGCGCCAGTTCGGCCAGATGCCCGGATTGGCGCAGATGTCGTCGAGCAGCTCCGGCGGCGCCTCGGTGATCACGCTGCGCTTCAGTCTAGACCTGACGTTGGACGTCGCCGAACAGGAAGTGCAGGCAGCCATCAACGCGGCATCGAACCTGCTTCCGACCGACCTGCCCCTGCCCCCGGTCTACAGCAAGGTCAACCCCGCCGACGCCCCGATCCTCACCCTCGCCGTGACCTCGCCGGCGCTGCCGGTGCCGCGCATGCACGACCTCGTGGAAAGCCGGGTGGCCATGAAGATTTCCCAGATTCCCGGCGTCGGTCTCGTCAGCATCGCGGGCGGGCGCAGGCCGGCTGTGCGCATCCAGGTCAATCCGAAGGCGCTGGCCGGCGTTGGTATGTCCCTCGAGGATTTGCGTACCTCTATCGGCAATGCCAACGTCAATATCGCCAAGGGCAGCTTCGACGGTGCCATGCGGGCGTCGACCATCGACGCCAACGACCAGTTGAAGTCGGCGGGCGACTACGGCGCGCTGGTGGTTGCCTACAAGAACGGTGCGCCGATACGCCTCGCCGATGTCGCCGATGTCGTCGAGGATGCGGAAAACGCGCGGCTCGCCGCCTGGGCCGACAACCGGGAAGCGGTGATTCTCAACATCCAGCGCCAGCCCGGCGCCAACGTCATCCAGGTCGCCGACCGCGTCAAGAAGGCGCTGCCGGCATTGCGCGCCAGCCTGCCCGCGTCGATCGACCTGTCGGTGCTCAGCGATCGCACGGTGACGATCCGTGCTTCCGTGGCCGACGTGCAGTTCGAACTGCTGCTGGCGGTTGCACTCGTCGTGATGGTCATCTTCCTGTTCCTGCGCAACCTGCCGGCCACGATCATCCCGAGCCTCGCCGTGCCGCTGTCGCTGGTCGGCACATTCGGCATCATGTATCTCGCGGGTTTCTCGATCAACAACCTGACGCTGATGGCGCTGACCATCGCCACCGGTTTCGTCGTCGACGACGCAATCGTGATGATCGAAAACGTCGCGCGCTACGTCGAGGCCGGCGACAGCCCGCTGGACGCTGCGCTCAAGGGCTCGAAGCAGATCGGCTTCACGATCATTTCGCTGACCTTCTCGCTGATTGCCGTGCTGATCCCGCTTCTGTTCATGGGTGACGTGGTCGGCCGCCTGTTCCATGAGTTCGCCATCACGCTGGCCGTGTCGATCCTGATCTCGGCCATCGTCTCGCTGACCCTGACGCCCATGCTTTGCGCCCGGCTGCTGCGACATGTCCCGGAAACGGAGCAGGGAAAGCTCTTTCGCGAGACGGGGCGGCTGTTCGACGCTGCCATTGCCGCCTATGGTCGTGCGCTCGAATGGGTGCTCGATCGGCAGCGCGCGACACTCATTGTCGCGATCGCGACGCTGCTGCTGACGGTCGTCCTGTACATCTGGATTCCGAAGGGCTTCTTCCCGATCCAGGACACAGGGCTGATCCAGGCAATCACCGAGGCGCCGCAATCGGTTTCGTTCTCGGCGATGGCAGAGCGCCAGCAGGCGCTGGCGGCGGCCATCCTTGAAGATCCGGCCGTGGCGAGCCTTTCTTCGTACATCGGCGTCGACGGGACCAACACGACCCTGAACAGCGGCCGCATGCTGATCGCGCTGAAGCCGCTCGAGGAACGGGACGGCTCGGCATCCGAAGTGATTCGCCGGTTGGCGGAGGAGACACGGCGCGTGCCGGGCATCACGCCGTACATGCAGCCCGTCCAGGACCTGACGGTGGAGGACCGCGTCTCGCGCACGCAATATCAGTTCATGCTCGAGTCCCCCGATACGGATGCGCTGGGGCTCTGGGTGCCGAAACTGGTCGATCGCCTGCGTGAACTGCCGCAGCTGGCCGACGTTACGTCCGATCTGCAGGATCGCGGGTTGCAAGCCTACGTGCAGATCGACCGCGATGCGGCCGGACGCCTGGGCGTCACCACCGGCGCGATCGACAATGCGCTCTACGACGCGTTCGGCCAGCGGCTGATCTCGACGATCTTCACGCAGTCGAACCAGTATCGCGTGGTGCTGGAAGTCAAACCCGAATACCAGGTCGGCCCGAGTGCGCTCGACGGCATCTACGTGCCGACCACGGGCGGCCAGCAGGTGCCCCTGGCGTCCGTGGCGCGCGTCGCGGAGCGGGCCACTGCGCTGGCGATCAACCATGTCGGCCAGTTTCCGGCCGCCACGGTCTCGTTCAACCTGGCGCCGGGCGCCTCGCTCGGCGCGGCGGTCGAGGCGATCAAGGCCGCCGAGCGGCAGCTCGAGATTCCGGCCAGCGTCGAGACCAGTTTCCAGGGCGCGGCGCTGGCGTTCCAGGCGTCCCTCACCAACACGCTGCTGCTCATCATCGCCGCCGTCGTTACCATGTACATCGTGCTCGGCGTCCTGTACGAGAGCTACATCCATCCGGTGACGATCCTGTCGACGCTGCCGTCGGCAGGCGTCGGCGCGCTGCTGTCGCTGTGGCTCGTCGGGGCCGGCCTCGACGTCATCGGCATCATCGGCGTTATCCTGCTGATCGGCATCGTCAAGAAGAACGCGATCATGATGATCGACTTCGCCCTTGATGCCGAGCGCAACGAGGGACTGCCGCCACGCCAGGCGATCTACCAGGCCTGTTTGCTGCGCTTCCGGCCGATCCTGATGACGACCATGTCGGCGCTGCTGGCGGCGCTGCCGCTCATGCTCGGTAGCGGCATCGGCGCCGAACTGCGGCGTCCGCTCGGCGTCGCGATGGTCGGCGGATTGCTGGTGAGCCAGGTCCTGACCCTGTTCACGACGCCCGTGATCTACCTCGCGTTCGATCGACTGGCGGCGCGCCTGAAGCAGCGATGAACATTTCACGTCCGTTCATCGACAGGCCGGTCGCCACCACGCTGGTGACGATCGGCGTGCTGCTGGCGGGGGCGATCGCCTTCTTCCTCCTGCCCGTGTCGCCGCTGCCGCAGGTCGACTTTCCGACCATTGCCGTGCAGGCCTCGTTACCGGGCGCAAGTCCAGAGACCATGGCTGCGACGGTCGCGACGCCGCTGGAGCGGGCGCTGGGCCGCATCGCCGGCATTACGGAAATCACGTCGTCGAGCTCGCTTGGCAACACGCGCGTCATTCTCCAGTTCGATCTCGACCGCGACATCGACGGCGCGGCGCGGGACGTCCAGGCCGCCATCAATGCCGCGCGCACGCTGCTGCCGACCGGATTGCCCAGCAACCCTTCGTATCGCAAGGTGAATCCGGCCGATGCGCCGATCATGATCCTCTCGCTGACGTCGGATACCTTGAACCGGGGCCAGATGTACGACGCGGCATCGACCGTGCTCGCGCAGCGGCTGTCGCAGGTGCAGGGCATCGGCCAGGTCAACATCGGCGGCGGCGCGCTGCCGGCCGTGCGCGTCGAACTTGATCCGAACCGGCTGGCCAAGAGCGGGATCGCGCTTGAAAATGTGCGCCTGGCGATCGTCACCACCAATGCGAATCGGCCGCTGGGCGCGGTCGAGCAGGACGATCGCCACTGGCAACTCGGCGCCAACGACCAGGCCAAGACCGCTGCGGAATACCAGCCCGTCATCGTCCGCTACCAGAACGGTGCCGCCGTGCGGATCGGCGACGTCGCCGACGTGCAGGACAGCGTGCAGGACGTGCGCAACTACGGCGCCTCCAACGGCCGGCCGGCGGTGCTGCTGATCCTGTACCGGCAGCCCGGCGCCAACATCATCGAAACCGTCGACCGCGTGCGCGACCTGCTGCCGCACCTGCGGGCGATGATTCCGGCCGCCATCGACCTCAATGTCGTGCTGGACCGCACGCCGACGATCCGTGGTTCCCTGCGGGAAGTCGAACGTACGCTGACGATCTCG
>Ga0335071_10008403_pt1 | contig 10604 bp, 9 predicted proteins | sample Lox_Sample_15_FD_206724 | JGI IMG/M metagenome (GOLD analysis project Ga0335071, IMG submission 206724) | Soil microbial communities from Loxahatchee National Wildlife Refuge, Florida, United States - Lox_Sample_1.5 | ecosystem: Environmental > Terrestrial > Soil > Wetlands | place: USA: Florida...
TAAGACAAGTCGTGCAGCTGGCCGAAATTATGGGGCGGGAAGTGGCAACGCCTAAACAGGCAAGGCAGATGCTGGGCATTTCGGAAAAGCCAAGCTCTTACTGAAACAAGAACCACGGCCGGATGACACTCGAAAAAGACACAGAAATTTCTTGCATAGAAATAAAGGTCAGTGTGGATCGTTTGATTCTGATTGAAACGCATTTACAGATAGGAGGAAGATATTATGTCTGACAAGAAAGGAAATGGAGGCACGACCCCAATGGTTCGTTTCGGCATGGTGGTCGCGGATTGGTGTGAAAAATGGTTCCCCGACGCACTGGTTTTTGCCATTCTTGCAGTATTCATCGTCTTTGTTGTGGGTCTTTTCCTCGGAAACAGTCCCGTCAAACTCGCGGGTCTGTTTGGTACCGGTTTCTGGAGCATCATACCCTTTACGATGCAGATGGCCCTGATTATTGTGGGCGGCTATGTGGTTGCCAGTGCCCCCCCGGTTTACCGCTTGGTTGAATGGTTGGCGGGTTTCCCAAAAACGCCGCGCGGCGCCATCACGTATGTGGCTCTTCTGTCGATGTTAAGCTCAATGATTCACTGGGGGTTCTGTCTGATATTCAGCGGTTTTCTGGTCACTGAAATCTGCCGTCGCATCAAGGGCATCGATTATCGGGCCATGGGCGCGGCGGCATTTCTGGGTGGTGGAACGATTTGGACGCTGGGACTTTCGTCTTCGGCGGCGCTTCTGATGGCGACCAAAGGATCTATCCCGGCCGACCTTTATAAAATCACCGGTTTTATCCCCCTTACCCACACTATATTTACCTGGCAGGGCGCCGCCACTGCGGTCGTCATTCTGATCGTTTCTCTCGTGGTTGCCTACTACACGGCGCCGACCGATGGGAAAGGTCATACGGCGGAAGATTACGGCATCGAATTAAAACCGCTCACCGTTCCGCTGGAGCCAAGAAAGATGCCGGGCGAATGGTTTGAGTACAGCCCTATCGTGGCAGTGCTGATTAGCGCCATAGGATTTGTTTACCTGGTCAATTTGTTCGGTACCAAGGGAGTCATGGCCGCACTGGATTTGAACACGATTAACTTCTTCTTCATCATGCTGGCTATTCTTCTCCACTGGCGTATTCGTTCCTTTCTGAAAGCAGTTGTGGGAGGTGTGACAGCCACTGCCGGCGTTCTGATCCAGTTCCCGTTCTATGGAGGCATCCTGGTCCTGATCGCGAAATCGGGTATTTCCGATGAGCTGGCAAGACTTTTCGTTTCTGTATCGTCGCCGGATTCATTCCCAGTCCTGGTAGGTGCCTACTCTGCCGTACTCGGATTATTCGTTCCTTCGGCGGGTGGGAAATGGCTGATCGAAGCGCCCTATATCATGGCCGCCGCAAACACCCTTCAGATTCATCTGGGATGGGTCGTTCAGATCTACAATGCCGCCGAGGCATTGCCCAATCTGATCAATCCTTTTTGGATGCTTCCCCTTCTGGGATTGCTGAAGATGAGGGCGAGGGAGATGGTGGGGTATTCCGCTGTACAGTGCATGTTCCACGTGCCCGTCGTTCTCTTTCTATGCTGGCTGTTCTCCAAGACCTTCACCTATGTGCCGCCTATTTTTCCATGAGAGGGGTGCGGGAAGTCTGCGAGGCATGGAGAATTGAGGTTCCAGGAGAACGGAAACCAAAAGAGACGCATGTAATCTTGCCGAGCTGAACGGAAAGAAGGGGCGTCAGGCTTTGTGATGCTGCCCAATGGCGTCCCCTTCTTTGTGCTTCGTAGGTCTATGCTTCAGGGTAAACGTTCCCACACCAGGGTATTGACAGACTCCACTCCGCCGCGGAGCATGGGTGGCGTACGCAAAACGAGCCGCTCACCCTCAAACCGATAATAGCGCACCTGATCGGTGCCTACCCAGTTCGGGATACTGGCAGCCTCGACGTGATTTACTATCGTGCTGTTTTCTGGATGAATCGACAACGATCCGTAGTAGGCGAGATAACCTTCAAACGCCTCTCGCGTTTCGGCATCGGATGCAGAGCGAGGGTCGACCGACGGAAATCTGCTCCGGTCAGGGTTTAGGACTTGAAAGGCAAAACGGTTCGATTCGAGATTTGCTCGGCCTTGCGCGTTCTTGCCAAAAGGGTAGCTTACTTGTCCATCAGTGGTCTGTGCTGTGCAGGAGACGAGTCGCCAGGTGCCGATAATCTTCGATGTAATGTCAGTGCTCATGTCGTGCGTCCCTTCTCTAAAGTTAAGATGACTTTATTTTTGCTTTAGACCTTTCGTAATGTATTCATAAATCTGTTTCATCTCCTGATCAGAAATCTTCTCTTTTGGGAAAGCAGGCATAACACCCTTCGATCCATCGGCCTTCAATGGATTTCTATTGAATTTCGTGAAGGCATCCAGATTTTTGACCTGCGGCGAGCCGACGACGGGAAGCGCAGAATTAATAACATTCCCCCCATTGGGATGGCAGCCCCCACAATTTGCGGTGTAGAGTTTTTCTCCTTGCCCGATATCGCCGGAAGAAGCAGCATCGCTCTGGCAGAAGACCAACTGGCCGCCGTAATGCCCTATTCCAACGACTGCAACGAAGCATAGTAAATAAATTATAAATTTAATCATAGGACCTCCTATTTTTTTTATTTCCACAATGACGGCGGCGGCGAGAAAGACCAGCAGCGCACCGGTCAGTAGGATCTTCATCTTAATCGGAAATATTAATACCCCGGCATAGAAGTGATACCAGTCAGTGAAACCCAGAAATACCGCCGGAAAGAAAAAAATCAGGGCAAGAACAATGCAGTAATGTGCCGCCTTCAGAAAGGCGCCGCGCTTAAGTATCAGAGCTACGAGGAGAAATACGAATGCGCCGACGCTAAGTCCTGTCGGCATGTGGGTAAGCGGAGGATGAAGCGGGAGATCATATCCATGGTTGTGTAAGAACTGGTAGAGGAATTCCATTTTGCATTACCGCCTTTCTTCTATTGAGCTGCCATTTCAGAATCGGTAGGAGACAGTCACAAATACAACGTGGGATTCGTAAGATGGATCACTGTAAGCTCCCGTCAGATACGCCCCGTTTGTCCCCGACGTCCCCGGGACATATTGATATCCGTTATATTGGGCATCGTCATAAATATATTTTTCGTAGGCATAACCTACCGCAACAGACGAATCCTTAGTGACATTATAGGTCAGCTTGATGAGATAATAGCGAAGCTTGTAATCATCCAGATTGGAGATGTCAATATTATCCTGGGTTCTCCCTGCCGGAAGCGGATTGCCGCCGAGGAGATAAGTATAATCTACAGAGCCATTGGATTCAAGGTAACTGTGCTGGAGCCGGAGTGTGAGTTTACCCTTGATGATAAAGATATCCGCCCCGATAGTGTAACCGTACGATTCGTCTTTTTGAAATGCAGTCCAATTGAAGCTCGTTGAAGTCGGTGGAAGTGTGGGGTCAACAGTCGATGCCGTCTGCCTCTGGAACTGATCTTGCCGGATACGCTCATAATCGAAGAAGGCGAAGAGCCTGATCCATTCCCCTATCAGGTAGTCCGCATCAACATAGAATTCATCATGCCTCTCTCCGGTCAAACCCAGGGTCGTGTCGGGATAATTCGTTTCTTTGTATCTGTAGCCCAGGCTGAAATTGAGGTTTTCCATGAGGAAGAAATCCAGACTGGCCTTGTAAGTGTCCTGGTATTTTCTTGCCGCGTCGAAACGCCTGATGAAGTATTCGATGTCGCTCGTCCCGCCGCCCGGGGTATTGAAATCCGCCTTCCTGTCCAGTCTTTCATACCCGATTCGCGCTGCCATGAAATCAAGCCCCTTCCATTTCAACTCAGCACCGTATGTGTAGTCCCTGTTCTCCGGTATGTCATCCCTTTTTCTGTTTATTGTCCCATAGCTGTAAGTAGTATTGAGATAGAATTTAGCCGGCAGCCGGAAACCAAGCTCTCCTCCTATTTTCACTTTCCTGTAATCAAAGAGGGGATTTGTAAAAGCGGAAGGCGACTGCGTCGGGTCCGTTATGGTAATCTGATCCGATTTATTTTCCGTTTCGTCATACTTGACAAAAAGCCTGCCGTCAAGGAAAGTGAAAGGCTTCGAAGTCAGCGACATGGCAAGATTACGTGAGTCAATCTGGCCATTAAAGTTTGGCTTGCTCAATGCGATGTTCCTCAGCCCGCCGGGAACATCGGCGACGTACGAAGTGAGCAGATTTGCATCCGACTTGGAGCTCCCCGTGGCAAGTTTCATGTCGAGCTTGCTGTTATAAGGAAGTCTGAGTGAGCCCAACAAATTGACCTTGTAGTAGTGGTTATCCGGCGGCATCGTGAAAGTATCCGTAGCTGATGCCGTATTGGCCGTTGCGGGGTTTCGGAAATTCAGGTTAAGGTTACTATTACTGAAGCTGCCATACGTGTAGCCCAGTGAAAGGCGCAGGGGATTCCGGATATAACCGGCCGCCATATTCACACTGTCCGTCCTGTAGTCGATCGGCGCCGGCAGTTCTATGTCGATTCCCCCCGGGGTCGTCCCGGCGACGCCCAGAGGATAGATTCCTGCCTTCTTTTCACTTGATGCCGAAACATCGAAGAAGAAAGGCTTAAGCGTGTCGACCTGGAACCCTCCGCTTAAATTCTTCCTCTTCGTTGAATAGTCGAAGGTATTCCAGGTATTGGTGTCGGTGCTGGGTGGATGTGTGGGATAGGTAAGGTTCGCAGAACCGGCTCCCGAATAGAAGGTTTTAGCATCATAGGTGATGTTGTGCGGGAGCTCATCGTAATTGAGATCGAACTTGAAGTCTCCCCACATACCACCTCTAATGCTGTAACGTTGTGTATCGTAGCCCATGTCCTGGGCGTTTAGATCGACGTAATTCTGTTCAGATTCATACTTGAGCTTGACGTCACCATAGACGCCATCTCTGACATCCCGGTATTCATTGAACTTGGCCTTGTTGCCGCCGACACTCGTGAGCGTACCAGTAGCGGAAACCTCACCCGATAATTTATCATCCTCTGCGAGAGCCACCGAAAATGAGGCTATGCTGAATATCAGTATTGATGAGATTATCAGTCTTTTCATATACGCTCTTTGTTATCTTACAAAGTGTTGCCCCCTTGTTGACGGTCCCATACCCCCGTGTATATTCGAATGACAGTTCAGACAGCCGCGGGCAAACATACGATTCTTCCCAGAGATCGCTGATCCTTTAAAAGTTTCGAAGTTGGTGCAAATGTTGCCGGGGTGCTGGGTGGCATCATGGCACTTCTGGCAGAGAAGCGGCGGCCTGGAGGTTAGGAGCTTCGTATGGTTGCTGCCATGAGGTACATGGCAGGTCAGACAATTCTCTTCTACAGGGGGATGCTGCCACATGAATGGCCCGCGCTTTTCCGCATGGCATTTATAGCAGAGTTCATTTACAGTATCCGCCTTGATCATCTTCGACCCAAACTCGCCGTGCTGGGCATGGCACTGGGTACATTTCATGAGACCCTCTTTCAGCGGGTGATGTGATTGTTTGTTTAGCTGTGCCCTTATGCTTAGATGACAGGCGCTGCAAAGTGCAGGTTCTCTGGCCCTGAGATTTTTTGTCATTCCTGAATGGATGCTATGGCATTTGTCGCAGGAAATGCCGTTTACCTTATGCCTGCTCATGTTCCAGAAAGATATGGCCCTTGAGTCCTGATGGCAGGAGAGGCATCTTGATGATTTTTGATCGGCATCGGGTTGATTGACAAATGAAAACATGCCTGTCCCCCTCCCTCCTCCTTTCTGTACGTGCGCCATACCGGGGCCATGGCAGGTCTCACAGGCATATTTGTTTGCGGGGCTGCCGGGAATTGCCTTCTTTGCGTGGTTCGATATCAGGTAGCTTTCATAGCGATCTTTATGACAGCCCCTGCAGGTTTCAGCGCCTACATAACCATCATTACTCCCCGCGTCCCGCAGGGAAATTACGACCGAAGGTATGACGAGCGATAAGAGGAAAAGAAAAGCAAGAAGGAGGGTTCGATTTTTCTTCATCTTCGGCAACGATAGATTATGAAAGTTCGATGTGACCGGAATAATCGATTAAGTCATCGAATAAAATATAGTTATCGTGCTGTGAGGTGGACTCTTAAAAAGCTGTTATTATTGTTTACTATATCCGATGTAGGTTAGTGAAAAATCAATCAGGAAAAACCTTAAGTTCAATCATCCTTTGGATTAAAAGAACCAAAAAGCACAGCGTGCCCGTAATCATACTTCCGCAATGCCTCCGGCCCTGGCAATTTTTCAAATTCAACTAAATGCGAAAACCATCCTGCGGCTCCGTGGATCTCTCCAAAATGAAAATAGGAGAACTCGTGAAATTGGCTGTCAGGTGAGGTGGCAGACCGGCAGAAACTCTTCATGAAAAGACCCCCGTTGCCAGGTATCCTACGATGAGACAAGATAGTGTGAGTGCGTGGACTTTTATTGTGGCAAGATTTGCGGGGGCCATTTTTATTCTATCCGTGTAATTTTTATTCAGTATCCGAAACGAATCGTACGCAACCGGCAAGGTAACTAGTGCGAGGAGGACGCCGAATGTGGTGACCCCGAAGGAAGCGGACAGGAACACGGTGGCGTAAGCGCAAACCAGTCCCGCAACATATAGTATGACACCCTGCCTTTTTCCCAGACGGGCAACAAGATTTAGCTTCCCGGCCTCGCGATCTTCATCATAATCGGGTATCTCATTAATGACGATCATGGACCACATGAGGAATCCGGGGACAAAGGAAATGACAAAGGGTTCCAAGGCAATTGTTTGCGTCTGCACATAGAATGCGCCCAGGCAGATAACGGGGCCGAAATTGATGAGCAGGCTCAGTTCGCCGAAGCCCCGATAGCCGTATCTGATGGGCGGCATAGTGTAAAAGACGGAAGAGAAAACGCCGATGGCGGCGAATATGAGCACAGGCCAGCCGACAAGAACGGTGAGGCAGATAGCTATGGCAATCCCTATGAGATAACAAACAATCGCTGCCGCCAGCACGTATTCGGCGGAAAGAAGTCCACCCGTCAAAACCCCGCTTCCACCTGTATAGGGATTCTTCTCTTCGCCGTGTGAACGATCTACAGCGTGGAGATAATCAAAGACATCATCGATCATGTTGAGGCCGATGTGGTGCATTGTCACACCGATGATGACCATGACAAAATACAACAAATTAAATTTATCATATGCCGCCCACGCAATGACGCTTCCCAGGAGGGCAGGGAAGATGCTGGTAGGCACGTAATGCAGGCGGAATGCCTGAATCCATGTGCCGAAGCTGCCCAAGGGCTTCCCGTCCTTCCTTATCAATTTCATCTTCAGCGGCATTGCAGCGTGACCCCCCAAAGCAGGACGTGCTCAGTATATGCTCGTCTCTTATAATCAATGTTAGAGCAGTTTTGTATTTTATCAATATATATTTTACGAAAACATCTATTAAGGCACTATGAAGGTATAAATCAGATGTTTCCCGGTTGCTGATTTTTCTATTTTTAATAAAAATAATTTGCTACATAATAGTAAGCTTCATCAATGCTTTCAGGAACGCTTACTGTTCCTGCGTGCCGCTTCGCGTTTTCAGGTAAATTAAATTTCGTACATAGGATTCCTATATTTTCATGATTCTCAAACCGGGATAGCATCTAACTGTGAGGAAAACTACGATGACGAAAAAAAGAGCACCGGCTGCAAAAACCTTGACGAGACGCCCGGCATGGAGGGCCCTAGCGAGGCATTACAAAAAGATAGGGGATATGCATCTGCGGTCGCTATTTGCCGCAGACCGTAGCCGCGGCAGGCGCCTCGCTGCCGAAGGCGCCGGCCTTTATCTGGACTACTCAAAGAACCGCATCACCGCTGAGACGAAGAAGCTCCTCGTGGATCTCGCCCACGAGTGCGGCCTCCGCGAGTGCATAGAGACCATGTTCCAGGGCGGGAAGATCAACGTCACAGAGAACCGGGCGGTTCTTCACATTGCCTTGAGGGCGCCCAGGAGTGAAAAGATTTTGGTCGATGGCGTCGATGTGGTGCCGCAAGTGCACGCGGTTCTTGACAAGATGGCCGTCTTTTCGGAGCGGGTGAGAAGCGGCGATTGGCTGGGATACACCGGGAAACCCCTCCACTGCATTGTCAACATCGGCATTGGAGGGTCTGACCTTGGCCCTGTCATGGCCTACGAGGCGCTGAAGCATTACAGCATGAGGGCGCTTACCTTCCGTTTCGTCTCCAATGTGGACGGCACGGACTTCGAAGAGGCTACACGCGATCTCGATCCTGAGCAGACGCTATTTATTATTTCTTCAAAGACCTTCACAACCCTGGAAACGATGGCCAACGCGCACACGGCGCGCGCATGGGCTCTGAAGGCCCTGCACCACGAGGGGGCTGTGGCTCGCCACTTCGTGGCTGTTTCCACCAACGCCTCCGAGGTGGCGAAGTTCGGCATCGACACGGCGAACATGTTCGGGTTCTGGGACTGGGTGGGCGGCCGCTACTCCATGGACTCGGCTATAGGCCTTTCGACTATGATTGCCATCGGCCCGGAAAACTTCAGAGCCATGCTCGCTGGCTTCCGCGCGATGGATGAGCACTTCCGCACCGCGCCATTCGAGAAGAACCTGCCGGTGCTTTTGGCGCTCCTCTCTGTGTGGTACAATAATTTCTTTGGTGCAGAGACCATTGCTGTCCTTCCGTATGACCAGTATCTCAAGCGCTTCCCCGCCTACCTTCAACAGTTGGCTATGGAGAGCAACGGTAAGAGGGTGACGGTGGGAGGCGCCGCCGTCGACTACCAGACGGGACCCATCTACTGGGGCGAGCCGGGCACGAACGGCCAGCATTCGTTCTACCAGCTTATCCATCAAGGTACGAAACTGATACCGTGCGATTTCATCGGATTCCCCCGGGCGTTGAACCCGATCGGCCGTCATCACGAAGTGCTCATGGCGAATATGTTTGCTCAAGCCGAAGCCCTGGCCTTTGGCAAGACTGAGGACGAGGTCAGAAAAGAAGGCACGCCGGAGAGGCTGGTGCCGCATCGCGTCTTTCCCGGCAACCGCCCGAGCAATACCATTCTTGCGGAAAGGCTTGATCCGGAGACCCTTGGCAAGCTGGTTGCGCTTTATGAACACAGCGTCTTCGTCCAGGGCGCTATCTGGAGTATTGATTCCTTCGATCAATGGGGTGTCGAACTCGGCAAGGTTCTGGCAACGAGGATCATCCCTGAGCTGGAAAGCGACGAGGAGGCACAACTCAAGCATGACAGTTCGACGAACGCGCTCATCCGTCGCTACCGCAGGATCAAAAGGGGGAAATCATGACGGTCAAAGTGAATCCTAGGGCTGGAAAGCCTGCCGAGCCGTCCATGCTCGTCAATATCACCGAGCTCATTACGGCATACTATAAGGGAAATCCCGACCCGTCCATCCCCTCACAGCGGGTCGCCTTTGGCACCTCGGGGCATCGCGGGTCCCCTTTTGAAAATTCCTTCAATGAAGCGCATATCCTGGCCGTTACACAGGCCATCTGTTTGTACAGGAAACAGCACAAAATCAACGGCCCGCTCTTTATCGGCATAGACACGCACGCGATATCCGTGCCGGCCTTTCAGACTGCCCTGGAGGTGTTTGCGGCAAACAGGGTGGATGTCATGATCGCCGACCGAAATGACTATACTCCGACGCCGACCATTTCCCATGCGATTCTCACATACAACCGCGGGCGGAAGAAAGGTTTCGCGGACGGCGTTGTGATCACGCCCTCACATAATCCCCCGGAAGACGGCGGCTTCAAGTACAATCCTCCGGAAGGGGGGCCGGCGGAGCCCACCGTCACAGGGTGGATAGAGACAAAGGCGAACGAGTTTCTTGCAAGCGGCCTCGCGGGTGTGAAACGAATCCCTTTTGAGAAGGCATTTCGCGCTTCCACGACACACCGGCACGATTATAAACGCGCATATGTTGACGATCTCGGGAATGTCATTGATATGGACGCCATTCGCGGCGCCAAAATCAAGTTGGGGGTGGACCCCTTGGGCGGCGCCGGGGTCAATTACTGGATGCCGATTGCGGAACGCTATGGCCTGAACCTCGCCATAGTTAATGACGCAGTTGATCCTACATTCCGCTTCATGACGCTTGATTGGGACGGCCGCATCCGCATGGACCCGTCGTCTCACTATGCCATGCAGCGTTTGATCGGCTTGAAGGATCGCTTCGACGTTGCCTTCGCGTGCGATACGGACCATGACCGGCACGGGGTTGTTACGCGGAGCGCAGGACTGCTTCCCGCCAACCATTTTCTTTCGGTAATGATCCACTACCTCTTTCAGCACCGGCCCGGATGGCGGGCGGATGCGGCGGTGGGGAAGACTCTGGTGAGCAGTGAGATGATCGATCGTGTCACTGCTAAGCTGGGGAGAAAGATCTACGAGACACCCGTCGGCTTCAAGTGGTTCGTGGACGGGCTGCTCGCTGGTTCCCTCGGCTTTGGGGGGGAGGAAAGTGCTGGTGCGTCATTTCTCAGACGTGACGGCACGGTGTGGGCTACGGACAAAGATG
>Ga0335071_10008405_pt1 | contig 10603 bp, 10 predicted proteins | sample Lox_Sample_15_FD_206724 | JGI IMG/M metagenome (GOLD analysis project Ga0335071, IMG submission 206724) | Soil microbial communities from Loxahatchee National Wildlife Refuge, Florida, United States - Lox_Sample_1.5 | ecosystem: Environmental > Terrestrial > Soil > Wetlands | place: USA...
AGTCCGCCACCCAGTAGTTCCAGGAGAGCATGCCGGGACGGAACTGGCGCCCGGTCGAGCGCGTTTTGTACTGCCAGGTCTCCTCGGACCACAACTCCATCACCCGGCGGGCCAGGTCGTCGGCGGCATCCTCGTCGCGCCCGTACTTGGGCGCCTTGTGCAGGGCGCGCGCCTGCAGCACCTCGTGACCGGCCCAGTTGTCCTTCAGGGCCTGGATCAGCTCGGCCATCGTGCAGACCTTCTCGTCGTAGACCAGGTACTTGACCGCCAGCAGCGAGTCGACCGTCGTGGCGTAGGTGACCGCCTCGACCGTCACGTAGCCCAGCTCCGCCCCGCCCTGGGTCACGTCCTTCCCCTTCTGGGCGCAGCCGCGCACCAGGCAGGAGAGATACGGCGTGGGGTGGAAGCGGGCGCGGATCGCCTCGGAGGTCTCGTAGAGCTCGATGATGCGCCGGATGAGCGCCCGCGTCTGGGCGGCATAGGCGTTCCAGAACTCGTCGAAGGTCTTGAAGCGTGTCGGGTCGCCGGTGTCGGCGCCGTCACGCCGCGGCGGGTCGGTTTTCCCGGTCATCGGGTCGGTGAAGGGGATCAGGTCGAAGCCGCCGGCCAGGGCCAGCTCGACCGCCTTGAGCAGGTTCAGGTTGGCGTCGACCGTGCCGGAGCGGTCGTTGCCCGCCATGGTGTTCTCCAGGCAGCCGACCGGGGCGTAGTCGAAGACGTTGTCGGCGTTGATCTTAGACTGCACGCCGGAGCGGCGCGCCTGCAGCATCATCCCGGCCATCGAGCGCTCGTCGAAGTTGAGCAGGAAGGGCGAGCCCTGCGAGGAGGCGATCATGTCGACCAGCTTGTCGAGCAGCAACTCGGGCGAGCCGCGGTGCAACCGCACGTTGGGCTTGGGCTCCAGAATGGGCGACATCTCGTCGATGACTTCCAGGATGGCGTAGGTCAGGTCGTTGGACAGGTCCTCGCCGCCCGCCCCCATCCCGGAGACAGTCAGCAGCTGGCCGTAACCGGCGGTGATGCCCTGGTTGCCGCCCGTGCGGATCATCGAGTCGTAGGCGGTGTTGCAGTGCACCCAGAAGCACTTGAGGATCTCCTTGCCGAAATCCCGCTCCATGCCCTGCAGCACGGACTGCTCCCACAGCGGGCCCAGGTACTGGTCGATGCGCCCGAAGGAAACGCCCGGGCCAGGGTAGTTCTCGTCGGACATGACCAGCATGTGCGTCAGCCACAGCGACTGGACCGCCTCCCAGAAATTGCGCGCCGGCTCCCACGGGACGCGCTCCAGGTTCTCGGTCATCTTCACCAGCTCCTCCCGGCGGAGCGGGTCGGGCTCGGCCGCCGCCAGGTCGTGGCAGGCCTGGGCGTAGGCATAGCCCAGGTCACGCGGCATGGCCGCGGCGGTGCGCATGGCGCGCAGCTGGGCGCCCCTCGGCCCCTTCTTTTCCTTGTCCGTCAGTGCCACGTAGGCCAGGTTGATCTCGTCGTAGACCGCCTTCCAGCCTTCCCGGACGATGCGGGCGTAGTCGGGGATCAGGTGGCCGGAGGTGGCGCCGGCGTTGCCGTAGCCGTGGTCGTGGAACCACAGCATCGCCGCCCGGGCGCCCTTCTTCCCGTAGATCAGCCGGTCGCGTTCTTTGGTCTCTTGCTCGGTGAAGCAGGCCGAGGTCTCGACGTTGAAGCGCGCCCCCGCCAGCAGGTCGCCGGGCAGGATCTCTCTGGGCAGGTACTTCACCATCACCTCGCGGTTGAACCAGGCGCGCCGCTCGGCGATCGACCACTTCCAGAAGTCCGGGTCGAGGGCCACGGGGCGGGCCACCTGGTTGAAGGAGGCGCGGAAGGTCTGCAGGAAGGCGTAGGTCTCGGGGACGATGTAGAAGGTCAGCTCGTTGTACTGGAAGTCCCAGGGCGTGCCGGTGGTCCAGGAGGTGTACTCGTTGTTCCAGGCGCGGCTGACGCCCTGGAAGTAGTAGTCGCGCAGTCCCTGGATGCGCGGCGAGAGGCCGGTGGGGGCCTTGATGGCGTAGCGCGGTTTGTCGACGGTCGGGGTGGCCATGAGGTGCTCCTTTCGGGAAGACGAACGATAGGGCTGTATCAAGTATAGGGCAAATTCCCCCGCCGGGCAATTGCCATCCGTCCCGGCGGGGGATTATTTACGTCCCGCTCCCCCCAATAAAGACACCTCATCCATGCGTTCCAAGAACCACAAGCCGGCGTTGGGCAGATCGCCGCTAATGTAAACGCGCATCGCCCCAGATGGCCCAATCGCAATCGTTGTCCTTAAGAGGGTCCACGATCAACTTCAGCTCAGTTCCGTTCGCGACCGTGAGCTGAATTTCGACCGGATCAGTCTCATCGGTCGTGATCGGACTCTTGTATATTTCCTTGCCGTCCAGCTGGACAATGAAGACCACGCCATCCTTCAGGCCGCCGGTGCAATTGATCGAGTCTTGCAAGCCTATTGTAGAAATAAAGGCAGTGTATTTTTTCCCGAGCTTATATACGAACACGGACGGTGCATGGGCAAATATGCCTTGAGGGTATTTTTCCCCGTGCATGACCATCGGATCTCCGGGGTTGATATGGTCCGTGCTGGATGGAAACTCGTAGGTTCCTACAGAGAACTTTCCCCATCCAATCGTCTTTTCCGTTGTTTGGAGGCTGGACAGATAAATATATACCGGGGTCTCGGTTGGTGACGGGGTCGATGTGGGCACAGGTGTGAAGGTTGACGATGGCAAAGGGGTCAATGTCGGGCTGGGGGTAATGGTGGGCCCAAGGAATTGTCCCTGACCGCAACCGGTGAGGAACAGGCTGAATAATAGGACATGCACGGCAGTGATTGTTCTTGAGGTTCTCATGGTCTCCCCGCGCGGTTACGGGCGCTCCCGGCGACATCTTGCGTGTATCGCATACTCTGGTTAAGAATTCAATACGCCAGAAAGAATGGCTCATTGCAGCGGCGTGACGATCGAGACGATACGGCCGGATCCCATCCCGGACACTCAGGTGGAAAATCCGCATTCGTGTCGAGGCCGTTATTGCGGGATGCACTTCTTGCAATAACTAAATTTCCCTCCGGTCGCCTGCGCGGCAGGGACGGCTTGCTTCAAGTCTTGATAAGGGCCGTGCCAGCATCCGTGCTCCACGCTCGCATTGGGATGGATGCCCTTGCCCTGATTGCAGAAAGGGCAGCTTCCTCGATGCATACGTGCCTTGTGTCCTTCCGCCTGCCGTTTTCGTAAGCGAGGAGGTACCGTGTTTCTGAAGGATCCGTTTTCCTTATAACCACAAAGTGGCAACGCAAGAGGAAAAATAATCCCCGGGCGTCCACCACGGTACGCCGGAGGATGGAATTCAATCCCACGGGGAGGCGGACCGGCAGGTCGGACGCAGTCCGACCTAATGGCGGTAGAACTGTCGCACTGGCGGGAGCAGGGCGAAGAGCAGGATGAGCAGCCCGATGGCCGCGGTCACGTATTGGATCGGCCAGCGGAAGCCGATCAGCAGGCCTTCGACGCCCAGCCAGACCCCCAGCAACACCGCCAGGGCGACCGTGCCGGTCCAGGCCCATGCGTGCCTCGACCAGCGGAAGAGACCCTCCAGCCAGCCCCAGCCCGGGCGGGCCAACAGGCCGTAGACCAGGAACAGCGGGGCCAGGCCCATGACGACCAGCAGGAACAGGCCCGGCAGGACGAAGTCCGGCACGTGCAGCGACGGCAGCACCTCCGCCATCTGCAGCAGGCGCCCGGACGGGTCGGCGAGCATGGCGATGCCGCCGTACAGCCCGCCCAGGGCCAGGCAGACCAGCCAGGCGACCAGGAACCAGAGAGCCATGGGGCGTTTCGATTTCATGGAGCAATCCTTTCCTGCCGAGTATAGATGGATTCTCTCCCACGGACAACGTGTCGATCGTCCCGGCAGGGGATTATTTCCGTCCCGGTAGGCAGCCTCAGAGCCGCAGGGCGATCGCGGCGACCACGATCAACCAGATGACGTAGGTCACCACCATGAACCGGTTCGGCCAGCCCTGGAGGACGTGCGGGCCGTATTTTTCAGCCGAAGAACTTCCGACCGCTGCAGGATGAAAGAACCCGGAGACAATGATGGAGCCAAAATAGGACACCACGCCGATCCAGGCCAGAAGCGTGGCAGAGATCAGCAGGCCCCGGCTGGCTGACCACAGGAGGTTATGGAGCAAACTTCGAACCACCAGCGTGGCAGCGACCGGGAAGGTGAGAATGACGATCGCCCCGCAGATCGTGTGCAGGGTGTGGACCCAGGATGAGGCTTTTTCGGTGATCGGCTGCGTCTTGAATATTCCCGCGCCGAACAGGGCGATGACGATCAAGACCAGCCACCAGCGGCTGATCGTCCCGCTGATCGGCAGTAAGAATGGCCAGATGGCGATCAGCAGGGCGAGAACGCTGGCGCCCCAGCAGAAGAAAGCCAGCCTCATCATCCAGCCGAAACGGCCGATCTCGTATTCACTGATCATGCGCCAGGAGGGGTCGAGCTCCCGTTTCAGGAAATGAAGCAGGAAAAGAAGGGAAAGGAAGATCGCGGCAAAAACGATGGTTGTATATGCGGATACCATTTTATCTGTTCCTTGCTTATCCAGGGCTGCCTGACGGTTGGGCCTGCCTGTGTGTGGGCGGAGTGTGGATTCGCCCGGCGAGCAGGAAAAACCTGCAGCCAGAAAGATGCTTGAAATGTCGCAGAAACCCGCACGTCAGGTGCACGCTGTGTTGGGCGGACGCCTTTACTGCTCTTGTTTTTTTGGTAAGAGAGCACCCGGTCGCTGGCAGCTCAGCCAAAATAGTGGAAATTTTTCCAGAACTGCTCCCAGGGTTGGCGCAGATGGCGGCAAAGCAGGATATCGGGGTGATCCTGGGTTTCTCCGTTTTTTATGCCATACGGGTTAGCGTTGGTGCCGACAATGGAGCAGGTTTCGAAGAGCGAGCTGACATCGGATGGCGCCAGACCAAGGACGATGACGGTTTCGGGCGGAGGATCGCCGTACCCCCATAACCAGAAGGAATCAATGCCGCTGATGGCGCGCGGCAGGTCGTATGCAGGACCAAAGACATCGATCGCGCCGGCTTCGCCATAGTTGCCTGCCAGGATGCCCAGCCCAGGACGCTCTTCCAGCGGAACGGTATCGCGGATGCCCGCCACGGTCTTGACCAGCTCGGGCCAGCCGATTTCATCACGGTACACTCCGTTCATGCCATCAGCAAATTTCCACCAATCCGAATTCAAAGGAGCCACAGGAATGGTCACTAAGGCCGCGCACAACCCACCGATGACCAGGCTGTAATAGAGCCAGGAATACTTGGCATTGCGTTCGGCTGCAGTCAGATTGCGCACATGCTCGCCGATGTAGTAAGCGCCTCCGGCGATCAACATGGGGTAGGCGGGGGCCAGGTAATACCCACGTCCCTGCAAGGCCAGGAACCCCGCCAGAGGCACGGCATACATCCAGACCAGGGGACGGTAGTTGGGTTCGCCGGAGCTGCGCCAGAAGAAATATAATCCCAAAACCCACAGGTAAATGGCCATGGGATGGGCGGCTGAATAGAACTGGTCGGGAAGGAACCATTTGTAGTACCCATTCACTACGTCACGAGCATGGATGAAGGACAGTTTTTGCAGTGATATGAAGTCATGCTGCGCCATCCAGAGCAGGTTGGGCAGAAAGATCAGCAGCGCCACGGCCGCACCCGCCCATAACCAGGGACTCTTCAGGGAACGGCGCTCCGGCGTGAAAAACACCCCAGCGACCAGGCCGGCGACCAGGAAACCCATGGTCAGCTTGGTCAGCATGCCCAGGCCGATCGCCGCGCCAATCGCCAGCCACCAGCGGGCGTTACCGGTTTTCAGGAGGCTGATCACGCCATAAGCCACCACGACCCACCAGAGGAAGTCGAAAGTTTCGTACATGAAGATGCTGCCATGGCTCAGGGCGACGGGGGAGATGGCAGCGCCACCCGCCGCGACCACCTGCGCCCAGCGATTCCCGCCCATGCGCTGGACCATCAGCCCGGTCAGGGCCAGGACCAATCCCTGCGCCACTGCCGGGAAGAAGCGGAGGCCCACCAGCGATGTGCCGAAGAGCATCTCGGCGATGTGAGCGATAAAGGGGGTGAACGGGGGGCAATCGACATATCCCCAGGCCAGGTGGCGCCCGTCTTCGATAAAGTTGAGCTCATCCCAGTGGAAGCCATACTGGTTGTTGGTCAGGCAATGGAGGGTGATCATTGCCACCGCCATCCAGACCAGGATGGCGGTGTCGGTAAACAGGTGGTCTTTCCAGGTGCGAGAATGCATATTGGTATCCGAGGTTTTGATCAAATCCTTTATGAAAGATCGATCCTCAGACTAAACGAAAGTCTCGATTGCATTAGAGAGTGCTGCCGCTTGACCAATTCGAAAGCCGGAATTCTTATTCATGGTCTTTTCCTCTGCAAAAGAATGTACACTCAACGGCTCGCGTTGCCTGCGCGTGGGCGGGCGTGGACTCTACTTGGGGGCAGAAAAATACCTGAAAATGCCGCAGAATCCCACACGTCAGGTGCCTGCATTGTTGGGCAGTGCCCCTTCTCTTCAGATTTCCTATGGGTCATTTCCTTCACTCACTATGTTCTAGCCGTTCTCCCGTTTTTAGATAGTGATTAATGGCTCCTTCCCAGTCTTTCAGATCTTGATGATATATCGCCTCCAGTGCTCTCGCATTGGTCTCATTGCCCCTCTCTGTTAACCCCGTATATGTGTAGGTAATCTCTGCGTCAGTTGTATCTGCCATTCGACCTTCGCGACACTGAATCGTTATCCCCCACAGTCGTTCAGGTGTGAAAATTGTATACTCGATGAACGAGCGATCGGGACTGTATCCCGTCATGATCCACGTATAGTCAGGTTCATGCTCGTGATGGGACTGTGTCCTGAAGACCATTTGTTCTTCCGCCAGGCCTGTGATCGAATAGATCAATTGCGGATTCCAGCCAGAAGCCCACTCCTTTTCTCGAATGGGACCGAATAAAGGGAACACGTTGCTCAACGGGGCGTTCAAGGTGATGACACTTGTTTTTGAGATTCTTCGCGACTCGAAAGTCGGTTTTATCATTTCTTCCTACCAAATTAATCTGGAACGAAGACCCATTTTAAACCGCCCAATACCCGGTTAGGTGGTCCGCCTAACCGCATTTGGACTTTTCACCTGACTCGCGATCTCTCTGGCGTTTTGGCCGCCCCGATTTGATGTCCAATCCATTTATCAGTATAGCATGCCCGTCAAGATAAGCGCATCGAACCAGCCGTTATCTGCCGCTGCTGAGGGACTTCAGCCGGTTGTTCATGTTCCGGAGAATGGAGGCGGTCAGGGAATCGATCGTCGATTTGGAAATGGGGAGGATGTCGAAAGACCGGGTACCGGGCGCTGTATCCCTATCGGTCGTCGCAGCAATATGTCCGGTTAAGAATTGGGAGTGCGATGCTCGAACAACAGAAAGGAACGACGGAGCAACAGGCAGGTAGGAACGTCAGGTCAACAGGAAGCAATGACAGAGCAACCGGAAGCAGGCTCAGGGCAACACGAAGCAGGGCGCGAACGATCGTGCCCTTACAGAATTCACGCCTGCCGGATGTGATTGCTGGTATTGTAGCCGCGCTCACCGAAGGGCTGCAGCTTCTCGAGCCAGATCTGCTCGAGCAGGGTCAGCTCGTCGTCCAGGTTGAAGTTCGGGTCGTCGCGCACCTTAACCGTCTCCAGGATCTCGAAATCGAAGGCTTCGGCGCCGAATTCGTTCCAGTCCGCCTGGAGTGCCTTGTTGGTGTGGCTGCCGATGCGCAGCATGAAGCGGTGACCGTTCAGCGGCCCCTCCAGGTTCTTGCTGCTGCCCAGCAGCACCTTGCCGTTGGTGCGGTTTCTGATCTGGAAGACGCCGGCGGGCTTCGGCCGCTGCAGGTATTCCTTCTGAAGCTCTTTCCTCGACTTGGGTTCGGTCATGCAGGATCCTTTATCCGGTGGTTTGATTTCCCTCCGGTCCGGACCCCTTTTTACCACATTTTCCCGATTGCCGCGGCGGGTGGGACCACGCCGGAGCGTGCAGTGCCCGCCCCAGCCATGCGGCCGCCGCCGCGACCGCCTGCCGCTGCATGGCCGGTTCCATAAAGACGTGGTCGCCGCCCGTGATGGGGACGACTTCGATCTTCACGCCGGCCGCGCCCACGCGCCGCCGCAGGTTCTCCAGCGCTGCGACCCCGACCAGGCGGTCTTTGGTGCCGGAAATATACGCCACCGGGCCGCGGGCATGCGTCAGGTCTTCGACCGGGTGCAGCCGGTCCATCCCGGCGAAGAACTGCTCGCCGACCAGGTTGCCGGCGAACTTGTAGACCCGCCGCCCGTCGATCTTCTGCAGCCGGGGCTTCCAGTCGACGCGCTCGTACAGCGGGATCGAGAGCAGCGCCCTCGCTGTCACCGCGGCCGGGCAGGTCGATGCGCAGGGACACGATCTCGAGACGGGCGAGCGCCTCCGCCAGCTGCACGAACAGGCGGTGGGGCGGCTGGCATTTCGACGCCAGGACGCCGTGGAGCATGACCACGCCCGGGCACGTCCGGCCCGGCGGGTTGACCGGCCGGTGGAGGGCGGCGAAGATCTTGAGCCCTCTACTGGCGTAAACGATGGAGTCACGCGTGGTGGCAAATGTCATGGCTCCTCCCCTGCAACGGCGCCCGGGCGGGTCCGGTCGCCCCTAGAGCGACATGGCCCAGATCGCCAGGCCGAGGACCACCGCCCAGACCAACAGGCTGCCAGCCCGCCAAAAGACCTTCTGCCAGACCGGAAGCCGGGAGGGCGAGCGCGGCTCGGCACCGGGGACGAACCGGTCCACGGCAGACTGCGCCAGAGGGATCCCCAGCAGGATGAATGGGCCCAGGAATTTGCGCGGGAACAGGTATTCCAGGAGGATCGAGAGCAGGAACATGACCGGCACGACCGTCTGACGGACGCTGATGTAGCGGCCTTGCTGCGCGGACATTTCCGGGTCGACCAGCCGGTGGCTGAGCGCGTAATTCCACGTCAGCTGGAGCATGGCCCCGGCCAGGACCAGGTTACCGGCGTACAGGGCCCAGGCATTGGTGATGTAGGCGGGCTTGCTGGCGGACGGGACGGCGCTCGAAAAGCCCCCCAGGCTGATGGCCGCGGTGGTGAAGGGCAGCAGACCGATGAAGAGCAGGAACAGCAGGTTGTATCCCATCAGCCCGCGGTCGTAGCGGACGACGTGATCGAAGTCCCGGTGATGGCCGATCCAGTACATCCCGGCGACCAGGAAGGTCAGCAGGTAGCTGAAGAGGTGCGGGCCGAGCCATCTGAAGAAGCCCGCCATGCTCCCGCCGCTGGCATCGACCGCCTCGGGGATGCGCAGGTCCAGGACCAGCAGGGTCAGGACGGTGGCGAACAGACCGTCGCTCAGGGCGAGCAGGCGCAGGGGCTCTTTGCCCGGTGCAGGGTCAGGTTTTCTTTCCTGGTTGGATTTCATCCCATAATTCCTCCTCTGGCAGGGGCGGCATTTTGCCCGATATTACCACAGAGTTTTGAGATCCTCCAACCGGTGGCCTGACCGACGCCTTTATTTCGCCGCCGCCACGAACGCCTCGGCGATCTTGAGAGCCTCGCGCAGCCCCACCCGGGGGGCGAGGTCGCGAATCTTCATGGCGGCCGGGTTGACCTTGCCCTGCACCGCCAGGACCCACAGCTCGTCGTTGTGCAGCAGGTCCTTCAATAACTCGATGTTCACGTCCGTGTCCACGCTGAGGCGGTGCAGCAGGGCTTGCTCGTCCATCCACTCCTCCTTCCCGGGAAACGCAGGGAAATGCCAAGACCGATTTCAGTATAGGCCGAACGGACCGGCTTGACAAGCGTTCCTCGACGGGCGGGGTCAGGCTGGAAAGGGGCGGCCTGCCCGCCAAAAAGCACCCGGGAGATTCCCCTTTTTCTTCCCTCTCTCTGCTATACTATAATCATCGAAGGGAATCCGAAGCAAGCCGATTCTGGTTCCACCATCCTCATCAGGAGAAGAACAATGGCAGGCAAATTCGAACTCAAAAAAGTCTCGGGCGGCAAGTTCAAGTTCAGTCTCAAGGCAAGCAACGGCCGCGTCATCCTTTCCAGCGAGAGCTATTCCGACAAGCGCGCCGCGCTGGACGGGATCGCCTCGGTCAAGAAGGCCGCCGGCAGGGACGGCAACTACGAGCGCAAGACCTCCAAGAAGGGCGAGGCCTACTTCGCCCTCAAGGCCGCCAATGGCGAGGTGATCGGCTCGAGCGAGATGTACTCCTCCAAGTCCTCCATGGAGAGCGGCATCGCCTCGGTCAAGGCGAACGCCGGAGCCAAGATCTTCGACACGACCGCCTAGGACCGCAGCTCCCTTCACGCGGCCGTCGCAACGAATTCGTTAGCCCGCTTATCTTCCGGAACGAATGCCGGAGGCGAAGTTCGCCTCCGGCGTTTGCCATCCGCTCCCGAAGCGCCCCACCTGGGGTAAAATACGCTGCGATCGCGAGGCTGATCCATGGAAAACACCGGCAAATCTTCCTGGCTGT
>Ga0335071_10008406_pt1 | contig 10603 bp, 9 predicted proteins | sample Lox_Sample_15_FD_206724 | JGI IMG/M metagenome (GOLD analysis project Ga0335071, IMG submission 206724) | Soil microbial communities from Loxahatchee National Wildlife Refuge, Florida, United States - Lox_Sample_1.5 | ecosystem: Environmental > Terrestrial > Soil > Wetlands | place: USA: Florida...
GCCGCCGAAGGACGGCATCAACTATAGAGGTCAGCGCGCCGGGCTTCCTTCGTTTGTCAGTCCTCGCAGCTGCATAACTATGAAAATCGCCTTGGGCGTTACCGGCGGAATCGCCGCTTACAAAGCGGCAGAGATCGTCCGCATGTTGCAAGATCGCGGCATTCGCGTGCAGGTCGTCATGACCCGCGCCGCCCAGGAGTTTATCCGGCCCCTTACCTTCGCCGCGCTTTCCGGAGAAAAAGTCATCACCGATCTTTTCGGATCGGAAGATCATCCGGCCAATGTGGAATCCGCGATTGAGCACATCGCGGTAGCCCAGGCGATCGACGCGCTGCTCGTGGCGCCGGCTACGGCCGACGTGCTCGCGAAGTTCGCGCAAGGAATTGCCAACGATTTTCTGAGCACACTGTACCTGGCGACTACCGCGCCTGTGATTCTTGCTCCCGCGATGAACGTCAACATGTGGAATCATGCGGCGACCCAGGCGAATCTAGAGATCCTGCGGAAGCGGGGCGTAAAGATCGTCGAGCCGGGTACCGGATACCTGGCCTGCGGCATGACGGGCGCGGGACGGCTTGCGGAAAACGAAGCGATCGTCGCAGCTACGCTCGAGGCACTTGGCGCCTCGCGGGATCTTGCCGGAGAGACGGTGCTGGTGACGGCTGGGCCGACGCGCGAGAAGATCGATCCGGTTCGCTACATCACCAACCGTTCCAGCGGCCGCATGGGATACGCGATTGCGGAAGCGGCTTTGCGACGCGGTGCGCGCGTCTTGCTGGTGAGCGGGCCAACCGCGATTGCGGCTCCGGGTGCTGCCGAGGTCACTTCCATCGAGACCGCGGACGAAATGCGGTCCGCGGTGCTGAAGCTCTTGCCCGAAAGCACGGTCGTCATCAAGACCGCTGCGGTGGCAGACTTCCGCCCGAAAGATGCTGCCGGACAGAAGATCAAGCGCAAAGGGCCCATGACGCTGGAACTCGAGCCCACGGCCGATATTCTTACAGAACTCGCGCGACAGAAGGGCTCGCAAATCATCGTGGGTTTTGCGGCGGAAACGGAAAACGTCCTCGAAAACGCCCGCAGGAAATTGGTTTCCAAGTCGCTCGACGCGATCGTCGTCAACGACGTTTCGCGCGAGGGCTTAGGCTTCGAGTCCGACCGCAACGCAGTGACCATCATCGCGCATGACGAAGTGGTCGAGGTTCCCGAGACCTCGAAGTGGGAAGTCGCACAGCGCGTACTCGACCAGGTGGTCAAGCTGCGCAAACGCAATGCTGTGACATCCAGATAGGAGGCAGTTCTTGCGCGCCTATACTCTTAGCGCCCTCCTGGCGCTGGCCGGGACCGCTGTCGCCCAGCAAGCGCCGGTGCCGGTCGAAGAAGAACCCCATCATCACGTCGTGTTGAGGAACGATTCGATCCTTGTGATGCACGTGACGATTCCTGCCGGGGAGAGCACGCTCTATCACACCCATTCTCACGACCGCGCGGCTGTTCATCTAACCGCCAACTCGCTGACTTTTCAGTTGTCTGGCAAGCCCGAGAGCGCTCCCGAGAACTCGAGTGTTGGCGAAATCTCCGCGTCCGAGCAGCGCGAGGGTGGCTATACGCACCGCGTCCACAATCTCGGACCGGGCACATTCGAAGTGATGGACGTTGAATTCCTGCAGCGTCCGAAGGAGAAATCGGAGCCTGCCGCCCCCGTAGCCGCCGAAAACCCCAGTGCCCGCGTCTACAACTGGGTCCTCGCGCCCGGCGCGAGTTCGGCGCAGCACAGCCACAACCGGCCCTACTTGATCCTGGCGGTTACGCCATTTGCCCTCAAGATGACAGCGCCAGATGGACGATCGCTGTGCGAACAAGTGAAGGCGGGCGACTTTCATTGGGTCGATTCCAAAGTCACGCACATCCTCACGAATGAAGGCACGACCGACGGGCAGATTGTCGAGATCGAACTGAAATAGGAGACTGTCACCAGAGGAATTCTGACGTTTCGATCCAGATTCGTCGGTTTGTGAATGCCGAACGCGGTGATGGATCTGCAGGGGTCGCGTCGTCACGATTAAAAACTCGTCCCGACTCGATTGAAAACCGCATTTTGGTTTCCTCCGTTCCCCGGCGACTCGCGGTGAAAAGGTATTTTCACTTCGCAGTTTGTTATCCTTATCCGCAATGCCCCGCACGCTGGACCCGGAATTGCGCCGTACTCTTGCCGACCGTATCCGCTTCTACAACGAACTCGGGATTTACGATTTCTACCGGCGCGAATCCGCGGAGTCGTGCGTTGCTGTCGCCAAGCCGGAACCCCAGCCAGAATTGAGGGAAGAGATGAGCCCAAGGAAATCCGCGGCGGTTGCGGTGCCGCCTCTCGCAGAAGAAAATATCTTCGAGGTGCTCTCACCCAAGCCCGAGCAGAAAATCATAGATCCGGTGAGGGCGCTGAGGGTCATCCGCGAAGACCTGGGCGACTGCACGCGCTGCGTGCTGCACAAGCAGGGGCGGAAGCAGATCGTTTTCGGCGTGGGTAATCCGAAAGCGGAGTTGATGTTCATCGGCGAAGGCCCCGGTGCCGATGAAGACGAACAGGGCGAACCATTTGTCGGCCGTGCCGGACAGTTGCTCAACAACATGATCAAGGCGATGGGAATCACGCGAGAGAGTGTCTACATCGCAAACATCGTGAAGTGCCGGCCGCCGGGAAACCGAACCCCCGAACGAGAAGAGTGTGAGACCTGCTCGCCATTCCTGATGCGCCAAATCGCGGTCATCAAGCCGAAGGTGGTTGTGGCGCTCGGCGCAGTCGCGGCGAAGACGCTGCTGGCCATGAATTCGTCGATGGCGCAGCTGCGCGGGCGCTTCTATGATTTCAAACCCGCGGGCGTCCGCAGCAACGATCCCAACTGGCAGGGATGCAAGCTGGCGGTGACTTATCACCCGGCGTTCTTGTTGCGCGATCCGCGCCAGAAGGGCGAAGCGTGGAAGGACCTGCAGATGGTGATGAAAGAGCTGGGGCTGAAAGCACCAGCAAAATAGTCTCGATTAGTAGTGTGTGCTCCCCGTCGAGCCTGAGGGAGGCGTACAGATGAGTTACGATCTTGTGCTATTTGGCCTGCCTAAGCCAGCCAATCCCGCGCAGTTTTGCGAGCAGTTGCAGGAGCAGGAAGAGCAGAGGATTCTAGATGAAGAAGGGAGTTCTGCACGTCCGCTTGATGAACGGGTGCGGGCACGTATGCAGAAGCTCGCCGATTCGCCTAGATCCCTCAGCTCCGGTTTCGAGCAGTTTGAGCCGCCGTCGCCCGCGCCATGGATCGAGTTGACAGATGAAAAGCATGAAGTACAGGTGACAATTTCGGAACAGGCGGTACACATCACACTTCCGTATTTCCGTTCCGAACTAAGAGAGAAGTTAAGCCTGGTGGCGCGCTGCGTTGAGACGCTCCATCGCGACGCCGGACTTGTGGCATTCGATCCCCAGCTCGGCAGAGTCGTTACCGCCGATGACATGGGCTTGCTTGAGAAGCAGTATCGCGACATGGACCGGCATCTGCCCGAGATCACCGCGCGGAAGGAAGAGGCAAGTCAGAAGAAGTCCTGGTGGAAGCTGTGGTAGCTCCCTCGGTCCTTCGCCGGCAAGTACCGCGATAGAATCTCGCTTCGATGGCCATTTTCTGCGATGTAGCTCTCCCCGTGCCGCTCGACATGGCGTTCACCTATGCCATACCTCCGGGCATGGAGCCAGTCATCGGCGGGCGCGTGCTCGTGCCCTTTCGCGAAAAGCGCCTGCCGGGAATTGTCGTCGAGCTGCACGATCGCGAGCCCAAGGTCAAAACGAAGAAAGTCATCGAAGCGCTCGACGCCGCGCCGGTGCTCGATGGGCAACTGCTGAAACTCGGCCAGTGGATTGCTGATTACTATCTCGCGCCACTTGGAGAGGTGTTCCGTACCATGCTGCCGCTGTCGGCAGAGTTCAAACGCTCGGTTGTCTACCGAATTACCGATGCTGGACAGATGGCGCTGCATCTCGCCGGCATGGAGGGGTCGCCGGGACGCTCGAAACGCACGCCCGAAGAGCTGCTCATTGAATTTCGCGTGCTCGACTACCTGGCCGAGCGCGAAAACGTGCGGGAAGAGAGCCTGCGAAATGCGACCGGCGTCTCCAGGGCCCTACTCAGCAGCATGATCCGCAAGAAGTGGATCGCGCGCGAGGATGTGTCGGCAGCGCGGGAATCGTCGCGATGGGTGAATGTGGCGGTGCTGATGAGGGCCGAGACGGAGACGCAGCGCGCTGCGTCTCCGGAGACCGGGCAAGCGCCGTCTCTACCCGCGGCCCCGTCTCTACCTAAGAGCCGGGCACTCAACGCCAACCAGCGCACGCTGATTGAGGCGCTGGCGGCGGCAGGCGGACGGGTTCCGGTGGAAACGCTGCGCGGACTCGACATCCCGCGCACGACGCTCGGTACGCTGGTGCGCCGCGGAATGATCGAACTGGCCGATGAGCCGCAGGCGCTTACGACATCGAAGCTCAAGCCGCGACGGTCGCCCTTCGAATTCGAGTTCAGCGCGGCGCAGAAACAGGCGCTCGCGAACATTCGTGACGGTGTCGCGTCCCGCAAGTTCAGCGGAATGCTGCTGCACGGGGTCACCGGTTCGGGTAAGACTGCGGTCTACCTGGCGGGTATGCGCGAAGTGCTCGAGCAGGGGCGCTCAGCTATCCTGCTTGTCCCCGAGATCGGCCTGACGCCCGCAGTTGCCGCCGACCTGCACCAGGTTTTCGGAGATGAGGTTGCGATCCTGCACTCGGCGCTCACGGATGCCGAGCGCGCCGAGCAGTGGCACCGCATCAAGCGCGGGGAAGCGCGGGTGGTGGTCGGAACGCGGTCGGCGGTATTCGCCCCGGTCAGCGATCTGGCGCTGCTGATTGTCGACGAAGAGCAGGATTCCTCGTACAAACAGGAGGAATCGCCCCGTTACCACGCGCGCGACGTGGCGGTGATGCGCGCGAAGATGGCGGACGCAGTGGTGGTGCTGGGGTCGGCGACACCCTCGCTCGAGTCGTACTACAACGCACGCAAGAACAAATATGCGCTGGTCGAGTTGCCCGACCGCGTGGAGCAACGGCCGCTGCCCGAAGTCGAGATTCTCGACATGCGGCAGGAGTTCCAGGAGACCGGGCAAGAGCAGGTGATCTCGCGCAAGCTGGCGGCGGAGATCCGCGAACGGCTCGAAAAAAAAGAACAGGTCATGGTGCTGCTCAACCGCCGCGGATATTCGCCGGTCGTCCTTTGCCGGACGTGCGGCAAATCGCTCGAATGCAAGAACTGCGCGATCGCGCTCACGCATCACAAGCGCGAACACAAAATGGAATGTCACTACTGCGGGTTCATCGCGCCCGTGCCAAAAAAGTGCGTGCACTGCGGCAGCGAGTACGTGTATTTCGTCGGGACAGGATCCGAGAAACTGGAAGAGCTGTTGCACGGCATGTTTCCCCAGGCACGCATCGGTCGGCTCGACCGCGACACCGTGCGGGGCCGCGAAGACTTCGAGCGGGCTCTCAATGCGCTGAACGAAGGCGAACTCGACATGCTGGTCGGCACGCAGATGATCGCCAAGGGCCACGATATTCACGGGGTTACTCTGGTGGGCGTGGTGGGGGCCGACATCGCGCTCGGTCTTCCCGACTTTCGTGCCGCGGAGCGAACATTTCAGTTGCTCACGCAAGTTGCAGGCCGCGCCGGGCGCGGCAACTCGCCCGGCAAGGTCGTGCTGCAAACGTATTTTCCGGATCATTATGCGGTGCAATTTGCAGCCCGTCACGATTTTGCCGGTTTTTACGACAAGGAACTGCAGTTCCGCGCGTGGATGCATTACCCACCCTACAGCGCGATTGCGAACGTGCTGGTACGGAGCGAAAAACTCGACGATGCGCTCACTTGGTCGGGCGAGCTTGGGCGGTGGTTTGAGACGACGCGCCACGAGGGAATTCGCGTGCTCGGGCCCGCCGCCGCTCCTATCATTCGCCTGAAGCGCGACTACCGATATCACTTCATTCTGAAGTCGCCGAGCCGCCAGAAGATGAACGCCTTGCTGCGGGCTATGCTGACCGAAGCGGCGGCGCGTAAAATTTCGCGCACGCAGATCATCGTGGACGTGGATGCGCTGTGGCTAATGTGAGAAAAGTACGAGCCGCCCAGGGCGGAGAAAGTCTCTGACACTTGGCGGGCAGTGAGAAGCTTGCAGGAATCCGTCGACGCCGCAGGAACTTCACCTTGCGAACTTCTGCCTCGCTCAGGATGGCAGTAAGCAAGCGCTGCTTACCTCCGGTGCAGGAGGTGCCTGGCTTCGTCGGCGAGTTCATGCATCATCCCTCTCGCGTCGCTCTTCAATTGCGGCCAGACGTCCTGGGCTGCTGCATGGCTAAACGGGGCGGGAGTAAAGCTCAGTGCCAGCATGAACAGGGCAAACGCCGCGACCCACCGGCGTCCCCCCGTGACCGCAGGGCGCGGGTCAACCCGCGGATGCCGCATGGTCATGGCCAGCAAAACCGACCATAATAGCCAACCAGTCCAGCGAAACTTGGCCAGCGGAATGAGCGCCAGCACAGTGAGAATCGACACCGCGCGGTGCAGCTTCGGCGAAACCGAGTACAGGATGTGTCCGCCGTCGAGTTGACCGCCGGGGAGCAGATTCAAAGCAGTCGCAAACATTCCCACCCACGCGGCCGCCGCGATCGGGTGCAAGGAAAGGCTCTCCAGAGGCGTGCCCAGATGCATGAAACGCGCGCACCACTGGAATGCCAGTGGAAAGCCCAATTGAAGATCGGAGGGCGCGCCCGGCGCCAGGGGACGCGAGAGCGACAACCCGAGCAGCAGAGCGCCACAGGCAGGAATAAAACCGGCAATCGGTCCCGCCACGCCGATGTCGAACAGCGCAGCGCGCGATGGAATCGGGCTCTTGATCCGGATGAAGGCGCCCAGCGTCCCAATCAAGCTCGGAAACGGGACGAAGTAGGGCAGCGTCGCGTAAACACGATAGTGACGTGAATACAGGTAGTGTCCCATCTCGTGCGCAAGCAGAATGAACATCAGCGTGAACGAGAAAGGAAATCCGAGGAGAAGGTTCGACGGCTGCCCCAGAATCCAACCGATCGGGAACAGCGAGTGGCTGCCGTCTGCCAGCGAGAACACCGGCTGGCTATGGAGGAAGTTATCCTGCATGCCTGCGCCTACGATCATCGTGGTGAGGAAGGTGGAGAGCAGCAGAACGACATGCAGCCACAAGCGCTGGCGGGGCTGGATCACCCAGACCGCGGCCGGTTCCTCGGGAGCTATAGATGGGAAAGGCGGTGAGATATCAGACATGCGGGACGACATCAGCTACTAGCTTCCCGCCGCTAGCTTCTGGAGCCGCGGCGTTCGCGGGCGGCCATAATCAACGATCGACAATTGTTGCTCAGTCGATCGACTGCAGCTCCTTGCCCGGCTTGAAGCGTACGGCTTTGCCAGGCGGAATCGAGACCTCGGCGCCCGTGCGCGGATTGCGTCCGATGCCGGTCTTGCGTGGACGCACGTTGAATACGCCGAAGCCGCGCAGTTCGATGCGATCGCCGGTGGCGAGCGCCTTCTTCATGCTTTCAAAGACGGTCTCGACCGCCAGTTCGGCCTTGGTCTTGGTGATGCCGGTGCGATTGACTACTTCGTTGATGATGTCGAGCTTGATCACGGGCGTCTCCCGTCTTCGGAATGCGAACTGTGCCTCAAGTGATTGATGCTATGGGAGATAGGCTGGATTGTCAACGGGGTGACCATTCTCGTAATATGGCAGCAAACCCAGCCAGTAAAAATCTGTAATTTGCGTTGGTAATTGGCAATTTTCAAACCCTGCTCCCAGCCGCCGGTTTTCAATTGCAAATTACAAATAACCAATTACAAATTTCCCGATGCTGATGACCAAGGAGAACAATGATTAAATCCGACCGCTGGATCCGCCGCATGGCGCAAGAACACGACATGATCAACCCTTACTCTGAAAAGCAGGTCAGTCAGGGAGTGATCTCTTATGGCGTCTCCAGCTATGGATACGACCTGCGCGTGTCGGACGAATTCAAGATCTTCACCAACGTCAACAGCACCATCGTCGATCCGAAACATTTCGACGAGCGCTCGTTCGTGACCGTGAACGCTGACGTGGCGATCATCCCGCCCAATTCTTTCGCGCTGGCCCGCTCGGTCGAATACTTCAAAATTCCGCGCAGTATTCTGACGATATGCGTCGGCAAGTCGACCTACGCGCGCTGCGGGATCATCGTCAACGTAACCCCCTTCGAGCCCGAGTGGGAAGGCTTCGTCACGCTCGAGATTTCGAATACCACGCCTCTGCCCGCGAAGATCTACGCCAACGAGGGACTGTGCCAGATTCTCTTCTTCGAATCAGACGAGATCTGCGAGACCAGCTACGCCGATCGTAAGGGGAAATACCAGGCGCAGAAGGGAATCGTGCTGCCAAAGCTTTAGAAGCAGGCTCTGGGCTTTGGGCGCTGGACTTTGGGAAAGTGCGCTGGGCCGTCAGTCATCAGTAGTCAGTCAAAGAGAAGCGGGACCGCCCTCGCTCCCGGGAGACCTGCCAGTAGCGGTGTGCTGTACATCACAGCGCCTTGCTCTTCCGGGCGGCGATGATACTTGTATCGCAGAGGAGAACTATGAAAGGCGATCCAAAGGTAATCGAAGAACTCAATGACGCGCTTAGCGCCGAGCTGACCGCCATCGTGCAGTACATGACTCAGTCCGAGATGTGCCAGAACTGGGGCTATTCGGGGCTGGCTGCCCGTACTCGCATGCGAGCGATAGAAGAGATGCATCATGCGGAAGGACTGATCGAGCGCATCATCTTCCTCGACAGCATTCCCAGCGTTGACGTCGCTCTGAAGCCGCAGTTGGGCAAGAACGTCCAACAGCAAATGGAAATCAATCTGAAGGATGAGATCGACGCGCGCCGCCAATACAACAATGCCGCGCGGGTCTGCGTGGAATCGAAAGACGACGGTACGCGTGCTCTCTTCGAGCGCATGATTCTCGACGAGGAGCGGCATATCGATTACCTGGAAGCACAGCTTCACTCGATCAAGGAGATGGGGATCGCGAATTATCTGTTGACGCAGATGGGCGGGAAGAGAGAAGAGTAGCGGCAGTCAACCGCGTCCAACAGCAGCCCTGTCGATTGATTTGCGCGACTGGTGTGCTCGCCAACCATTGGAGCGCTCTGTGCTCGAAGTGCGGTTTGCGCGTGAATCGCGGGGTCCAAAGTCTAGCCCAGGGCCTGTCTTCTAGTGCCTGTCCTTACCGTTCTCGCCCTCTTTGAACATGTACTTGATGGCGGGCTTGTAGATCATCAGGTTGGGCGCTCCGTTGCGGTTCAGCTTGATGCAGTTCTTGTCATACCACTCGATGAACCCCTGCACGATTTCTCCGTCGCGGAGCACGACGACCATCGCGGTTTTGGTCTGCATCTGCTTCTGATAGTAGAAATTTTCGGCGTTGGTCTGCTCGACAGGGGCTGTTTTCTTGGCGGCAGGCGCCGCTGGCCGCTCTCTCCGCTCGGAATTCTGATGGTTGTGTCCGTGGTTGGAATGCTCGTTGCGGTTAAGTGAGGGCCGGATCAGCTTGCGATTGGCGAATCCCTCTTGTTCGGAGGTCGACTGACCGGCTGGCATCGAATCGAGCGTGTCTTTCATACGCACCACCTGCGCGCACGGCGGCGAATTGTGCCACACCACGGGAACGAGTGTTTGCGGAGACTGAGGTGTGAACTTGTGTTAACGGTACCACACTCCCAAAAGATATGACAATCTTTTGACAATTGGGAGGGGTTACTGGCGTGCGATTTCGAGGACATCTAGCGAATTGCCGCCGCATCGGGACAATTCCTCGCGGGCGTCTATGTCCTTTCGAGAGCCGTTGCGAACGCATCGAGCGATAAGGATCGCAACAGGTTCCGCCGCATGCCGCGCTCGACTTCGGCCAAGCCCTCGGCCGCGCGCTGGATCCATCCAAAGTCCGTCGCCTCGGCCATCTTCCTGAGTTCCCCCTGCACGTCAGTGTTTCGAACCAGCTGCGGCGTTCCGCCCTGCAGAAACATCAGGTCCTGGAGCAGCGAGTAGAGCGTTCGCAACAGTGCTTCTATTTTCACCCGGCCCTCGGCTCCCGGACGGTAACTTTCTGTCATTTTGAACAGCTCGCTGTGATCTCCGCCGCGCAGCGCCGAGTTCAGCAGAATAAGTGCGTGCGACCGTGCTGTGGTGTAGCTTTCCAGGTCGAACGATGCGGCGCGGCCAACTGCCCCTTCCGAGAGCCGCGCCACCAACGAGCGTTGACGCGGATTCCAATCCGGCCGTCGCTGGGCCAGAAATTTTTCGATCTCCTCGGTGCTGAGGGCGCCGAGCGAGAAGGTCATGGAGCGCGACCGAATGGTGGGGAGCAACTCGCCGGGATTTTCGGCGAGAAGAAAAATCGTCGCGAATTCGGGCGGCTCTTCCAGCACTTTCAGCAGAGAGTTTGCCGCTTCTTTCATGAAGGCGGAGTCGGTGAATATGTACACGCGCTCTCGTCCC
>Ga0335071_10008408_pt1 | contig 10602 bp, 10 predicted proteins | sample Lox_Sample_15_FD_206724 | JGI IMG/M metagenome (GOLD analysis project Ga0335071, IMG submission 206724) | Soil microbial communities from Loxahatchee National Wildlife Refuge, Florida, United States - Lox_Sample_1.5 | ecosystem: Environmental > Terrestrial > Soil > Wetlands | place: USA...
CTGCTACAGTAAACACCAGTACCAAACCGAGCGGACCCATGATCCAGTGCGCAATGTGGCGCGTGCGCATGAGGATGATCAGCGCCGCAATCCATCCTCCTAAAATGGGGAAGAAAGCCCTAAGCCCATGAATCAAATCGACCCAACTGATGGGAAAATATGGACTTTCCACATACCATGGCCCCGTGTTATAGCCTGCCCAGAGCAAGGCCCACAATGCCAATGCTGGTAACAGATGCACCACTTTCCACTGTTGCCGGGGTTCGGACGGCGCGGCGGATTCAGCCTTGGCGGGCACCGAGCGGCGAAGGGTCAGTTGGGCTGCGTTCATCTCCGGCTTGACCTCGAATGAGGAGAAGCGATCTTCCACACTTCCTCATATATGTTTAGCAATTGTTCCCCTAATCGATCCCAGGCATAGCTCTGTTCGGCGCGGGCCCGGGCTTCCTGCCCCATGCGGGCGCAGAGTGCACGGTCCTGATAGAGGCGTTCAAGCGCCTGATCTATCAGCGCCATCGTCTCTGGCCGAGAACGCGCGGGGACCTTGATGCCGCAGGCGTCGGTAATGTGCAAGGCGGGTCCGGCCAGATCGAGGCACACCACGGGCTTGCCCGCCGCCATGGCTTCCACTACCACGGCGCCGCCTCCGTCGCGAAGACTCGGGAACAGGAACACGTCCGCAGAGCACATCGCCGCGAGTAACTCATCGCGATCCAGCCACCCCGGAAATACGACCTGTGAATACAGATTCAACGACCGGACGATCTTTCGCAGTCGCGGGAGGTCGGGTCCCTCGCCAGCGATGATCAGCTTGGCATCCGGATGCCGATCGGCAAAGGGCTTGAAGGCGTGGATGGCCAGCCCGTAGCCCTTCAGCGCGATCAACCTTGCCGCCGATAGTGCGCGAAAGCCCGTGCCACTGGCCCGCGGCGTGGACGGCGCCGTGGTGGCAGTTCGAACTTGGCCGATCAAATCTAGATCCTCCTGCGAAATACCATTGACGGGAAAGGGAACAGCCTTGCCGCGGAAACGTGCGGGCAGCGCCTCCAGCGACTCGCGGTTACAGACCAAGATTTTCGACGCGCGCGCCTGTCCACGCAAAAAGAAGGGATCGTGACGCAACACCCATCCCATCATCGCCCGTACCCTCTCCCAAAAGCGGCTCGGCCAAGTGTATTCGGTGAGGAACTGTCGGGGCGTTCGCTGCGCGCCGCCGCAGGGTCCGCGTAGGTACGGAACGGGGAGAAAAGCTCCGACGAAGCTTGCCGCCCAGTCGTTGGCATAGGTAGCGTGGTGAAATAGATCGAAATGGAACAGCTGATGCAGCCGGCGGGCAACAAAATACGCCTGGATTTGCCAGAGGTAGGAGTAAATCTGAAAGCAGCCTTGGACTCTTCGCAGTATCCCCACCCAGGGCGGTAAATCGAAGTAATGGAACTCCACCCCAGGACATTTTCGGTCTGTTAGCCCCTTTTCGATTCCCTTGCGGTTCGACGGGTGGGTGAGGACCCTAACGTCGTGGACCCTCGCCAATTGCAGGATCAGGTTCCACCCCAGCACCGCCTCGCCGTGGCCGAGTTGGTTATTCCCGGACGGACTGCACGCAAAAGCACATACGAGGACGCGATGTTTGGGTACGGCTGAGAGCTGGCCCAGTGCAGGTCGGGATGCCAATTCGGTGGCTTTCATACTGTAGCTGCGGTTTCCGACCGCGGGAAGGTCGCTCGGAGATCGAAGTCACACGCCCGAGTTCCCCCCTGCCTGACGCGCCCCAATCGGGGTGTCCGTGCCATGCTCTTACCAGAATGGCACATAGTGCGGCACCCCGGTGATATTGACCACCAAGCAGCCCGCTGACTTGGTCAGACTGCCGCAATTGCTGGCCGCAACCGTAACTCCCGTGAACGTTACAGAGCTGGGCGTCGCAATTTTCGAGAGACTCGATTCACTGGTCAGCAGCGCCACGGCCCAGCCAGTTCCCTTCGAGCCGGGAGGAGCCGGCACAGCACCTTCGGTGTAATCGGTTACCTCGATGGTTTGTCCAGGCCAAGTTGAAGTGGTCGTGCCCAACAACACCACATAGTCATTTAATTTCGTGTCGAATGCCAGCCTGACCAGTGGCGGATTGCCCGACGCCACCACGGTCCCATAGCTCCATCCCTGGACATTGCCGAAGTTCTCCATCCCCCCCACTGTCACCTGCCAGTTGGGAGAGCTGATCGTCATGGTTACCGAACTGGAGTCGGTTGCCGAATTCGGGATGGGAATCTCATACTCCCCGGTGAGCCCTCCGGTATAGAATCCGACCAAGTCCCGATAATGATTGATAGGACCGCTGGCCGCCGCTGGAACCGCGCCGGCAACGGAGGTGCGAACCGGCACGGCCAGCGACGCTCCTCCAAACACCTCGAAACTAACCGAGGAGTCTGAGCCATCGCCGCTGCTGGTGGGGCCCTCTCCGGAAATTGCGCCAATCGCCAGGCGATTAGCCGCATTATGGACGGTGTTAACATATTGAATACCGGCTTCGCTGGTCAGCGTCCGGATGGACCATCCCGTTCCCAGTCCAATTGGTGCGGAGTTCTCGTTGTTGGACAAAACATCGGTCACTTCAACCGTGGGGTCGTCCCAGTACGTGTTCGTGGCTCCCAACAACACGACGAAGCGGGTTATTGAAGAGTCGTACGCTAGCCGCACATAAGAATATGGGAAAGCTCCCGTAATCGACGCTCCTGCTCCGCACCACGCGTAGGTTTGATAACCGCTCGACGTGGTGCACTGATTAAATCCCGCAAAGCCACCCACCTGAATGGTCCACGGCCCCCATGGCCAGGCGTATCCCTTGATGGTTATGTTAAGTTCGGAGACTTTGTTGGGCGCAATGGCGGCGGGAAGGACTACCTCCATCGTGCCGGTGACCCCGGGGATGGTATAGCTTGTGAGGTGCGAATAGTGGTAGGTCACCCCATTTGAAGGAATAGGTACGGCAAGTTCCGCCCCTCCTTGCACCTCGAACGCCACCGTGGGATCGGCGCTGTTGGGCACGTTGGAACTGCCTACCGTCGGTCCGACGATCACCTCGCTGGCCGCGCTGGTAATGGTCTTCACGAATTGCACTGACGACTCGCTACTCAGCGTCGCGATCGCCCAGCCCTTGCCTACGCCGCTGTAGACCGGTCCCACATTGTTCACCGTGGCATCGGTCACTTCAATCGTGGGCTCATACCAGGTGCTGGAGGTTGTCCCCAGCAAGACCACGAACCGGTTGATGACGGTATCGTAGCCCAGCCGCACGTACGTGTAAGGGAATCCGCCTGAGATTGAGACGCCGGCGCCACACCACTCATTGGACTGGTAATTACCGCCGGTAGGGCATGCAGTATATCCGGGCAGACCGCCAATACGGATCTGCCAAGGTGCATTCGGCCACGAATAGCCTTCAATCGTCATATTGACTTCGTTCAGCGTAGTGGAGTCTAGGGCCCCGGTCAGAATGACTTCGATGGTGCCGGTGACACTCGGTGCGGTATAAGTTGCCAAGTGGGTGTAGTGGTATACGATTCCACTCGAAGATGCCGGTGCGAACAGTTGTGATCCACCCATGACCTCCAACAACGAAGAAGCTTCCGGAGTTGTCGTTCCAATGGCGACCGGTGGTGTTAGAAGGGTGGGTCCTGTCTGTGCTGCGAGATCGCACGGAATCAGAAACAAGGAGATAACCAAGCATGCGAACGAGATCAATTTGCGGTTCATCTTTGTGGCTCCACGGTTATTTAGCGCAACCTGCGTGCCCAGGTAACGGGCTCAGTACGGCCTTGCCTAGCACTTATGTCAAACATGCACCAGTTCGTGCTCTTGGCTTTCGATTTCGCTCAGTTAGTATCGGTCTTGTAAGCGTCGAGCTTCTGATCCAGTCCACAGTTTCGAATGTCGAAACGACAGAATCCGTATGACCGGAGTAGATCGGTGATGCTTTTCACCGTCAGCCCGTCGGGTAGCAGATGGGGGTGTACTTCGCAACCTACGAATTGGCAGTGGGGGTCGCCCAGAGTCTGGGCAAGTCCACGCATCACCGCGTACTCAAACCCTTCCACATCGATCTTCACGGCACGCGGCAGCGGCAGTTCGTGCACCCGCCGAAAGGCGTCGCCGACTTCCACTTCCACATATTCGACTCCCAGATTCTTTCTCCGAGCGATGTCAGGCTCTTGGATGAGGCTGGAGCGCCAGGGTTCATCGGGAAGGGTATATATCGGGACCCTCGCTGCTTCCTCACCTAAGGCTTTTTGGAAGGAACGGACGTGCTTTAGCTTGTTCAATTCGATGTTAGCCTTCAACCTCTCGAAAGTGCTGGCGCGCGGCTCGAAGCAGACGACTTCCCCCTCCGCCCCAACGCGTTCGGCGAGCGCGACAGAGTATAATCCAAGGTTGGCGCCCACGTCATAAACAACATCGCCGGGTTGGACAAAACGCAACATGGTTTCGAGCGCGTGCCTCTCCGACCAATCCCGGTTCGTTACCACCGCCCCCTCCAGCCAAATCAGCTCGTGTCCCGTCCGGGCATGAAGTCTGAAGGCAACTCCTGCTATCTCTGCCCTGAAAATACCGTCGGGAGCTGCCGTCCGATGGTAAGCTCTTCTGGCCCACGAGGCGAGACCGATCCCCCGCACCACGGCCCGAACCGGAGCGATTTCCGTCAACCCTCTCAACAGACTTCGCATTCCCAAGGGCTACTCCTCTACGCACGAGGGGCGGCATCGTAGGCATGACGCCAACCTCGCACGTTCCAATAACCGGCGGTACAGTGAACTCCGTCATGAAAACTGATTCCCTCAAATTTCGTCAGCTCCCAGGCGATACTCATCGTTTATAACAAGCAAGCTGCTGTTCCTCTCCCCGCGAACTGACGACGATTTTCGTGAATCCACACGTCTTCAGCAGATCCATGATCTGTGCTGGCGTAAATCCCGTCGGCAGCCGCTTGGTATGGATCTCGCAGCCCAGAAATTCGCAGGCAACGTCGCTGAGCGTCTCGCGCAGGCCGTAAATCACCTCGTGCTCATATCCTTCAACATCAATCTTGATGGCGCGCGGGATCGGCAAGCCGTGCTGGCGCCGAAACGAATCCCCCTGCACCACCTCCACGGGCTGAATACTCTGTACCCGGCTAATCGATTTATCCGCAATCTCGATGAAACTCGAACACCAAGGTTCATCCGGATAGACGTGCATATTGACGGTATCGCCGCGTTCCCCCAACGCCTTTTGAAAGCAGGTCACGTTGTGCAGGCCGTTGAGCTGAACGTTAGCGAGCAGGCGTTGGAATGTTCCCGGTACAGGCTCAAACGCAATTACGCATCCGCCTTCGCCGACCCACTTGGCCAGGGCGACCGTGTAGATTCCAAAGTTTGCTCCCACATCGTACGCCACGTCCCCGGGCCGCAGGAACGCCAAATAGCCCTCCAGGATCGCCCGTTCGGACCACCCCCGGTTTGTGACCAACAAGCCTTCCAGCGAGAGTAACTCTTTCCCCGTCTTGGCAGTGAACTGCATGGGCACACCCGCGACTTCCACCCTGAAGATCCCGTCGGATGCGGCCATATGGTGATAGGCCTTCCGCATCAGGGGTGCCAGACCCAGCGCGTGCACCAGAAAACGGACCGGGGAAAGCGCCGTCAGCCAGCGCAGAAAGTCCCTCATTAAGAACTCCCCCTCATGTGGCGGCTCGTCCTGCATAAAGGCCGTGCCGCCAACCCGCATACTTCCGGAAGAGCCAGCGATAGCTTTCCCGGCCCAGTAACGAGGCGGCGAGACTGGCGTAGACTCTGGGCTGAAGAGGTCGCAGCCGCAGCGATGCCATCGCAATCTTCCTGCCGCCCGGCATATCGTAGTTCATACGCATGGCAGCGAGACTGGCCCAGTGCCGGCTCAGCGCTGCCGCGTCGAATTCCTTGTAGTATTTTTCCACGACCTTCGCGTGGCCGTCGCAAATCCGCTTCAGCGAACCGGAGATTTGTTCATGGCCCAGGTGGCGCCGGACCAGGCATTTACGGACGCAGCCCACCTTCCCTAATTTGGCGGCGCGCACCCACAGATCCCAATCCTGGCGGGCAGGCAGATTTTCATCGAAGCCGCCAATCGCTTCGAGAATGTCCCTGCGTACCGCCACGCGTGAACACGAGCCGATAAAATCGTGGGCGAGAAGTTGCCGGTAAAGCTCTCCCTCGAGTGACGGAATCCGGCGCAGGAGCACCCGCCCATCGGGATCCACCAGCTCTTTCCCGCAGTACACCAAGCCGACTCCGGGGCGCGAAAACGCCGCCACGTCTTCGGCCAGTTTCTCCGGAAACCACTCGTCATCGGAGTCGAGGAAAGCGACGTACTCCCCGCGCGCGCGGCTTATACCACTGTTTCGGGCTGCACTACCGCCGCGGTTTTCGGTATGACGGACATAGAGAATCCGCGGATCGCTGAACGGCCACAGCGCCTCCTCGGTATTATCAGTTGAACCATCGTCAACAACGATTAACTCCCACTGAGCCCAACTCTGCGCCACCACGCTGCTGACGGCCCGGGCCAGCGCCTCCTTCCGATTGTAAGTCGGTATTACAACGCTGATAATGGGATTATCGCGTTTTATCATCTTCGGACTCTCGCAGCCAACGAGCGCGTCCTTCCCGGGGGCAACTCGTGAATTGTATTTGCTGCGCCCCCCGGTAAATAGAGGGCAGAACGCTTACCAAAAAGGCATCATTATGCCACAAAGCGAGATCGACATGCGAAACAACAACACGCCTAGGCGCCCCGGCGGGTCCTGGCCCGTAATTACGTTGACTGGGCTTGCTGTTATACCCTCGCTCCATCGTGCGGCTCGGCCAATTTGCGGAGTTCAGGCTCGAGGTTGTCGACGATTTTCTTCCACGTGTATTTCTGCTCAACCAGCTTGCGGGCGGCACTCGCCAGTTTTGCGCGCCGCGGCGCATCATGGAAAAGAGCGATGACGCGCGCCGCAAAATCTTCTTCGGTATTAGCAATCAGCACGTGCTCGCCGTCCACTACATCGAGACCCTGGCAGCCGATCGAAGTCGAGATAATGGGGACTCCACATGCCATTGCCTCGAGTACCTTCAGCTTGGTTCCCTCGCCGAAGCGATACGGTGCGACGGATACTACGGCTTTCTGGTAATAGGGCCGCACGTCGTCCACCGTTCCTGTTACGTGCACACCCGGGTTGGATCCAAGCGCCCGTACCTCCTCTGTGGGGCCCGCGCCTACCAGCCATAGCTCAGCATCAGGCACTTCCTCCCGGACCCTGGGGAAAATGCTGCGCGTGAACCACAGCGCTGCTTGCGCGTTGCGATAAACCCCCATCACACCGCAGAGAATGATCGCCTTTGTAGCGGGGCGCAAGTTCAGCAGTGAACTATACGCATCGGCATCGACACCGTTGGGGACGGTCCAGGCGGCAACGTGCTTCGGCACAAAACCTCTGGCATACTTCTTTTCGCGCTCGGAGACGCAGAGAATGGCGGCAATTCGTGTCCCCAGCCTCTTCTGAAACCAGACGAGTTTTAGCAGGTTCAGAAGGGCGAACCCTTTCATGAGGACATTGCCTTGCCGCACGTACTGGCGCCACAGTAAACCTTCGGACTCAAGCTCGTCCACCACCACTGGCAGCTTGGCCGAGAATTCCGGCGGAATAGAATCCGCCATGAAGGTTACTACCGCGAAGATCAGATCGAACGTGTCGTTGTTCAACTCCCGTCGAATTGCCCGTCGGACCTCCGTGCTGCGATACTTCGCGACTACGAAAGGGAAGGGAGACAACAGGGTGCGGAGCCCCGCGACGACTGGGTGAGCACGGTAGGAACTGGAGGGTGGCCGATAGAACTCGATCCGCTTGCAGAGCTTCGCTAAGGGACTATCCGGCGCGAGCGCCGGCCCGTCGTGTCCCGCCAGCAATACTACTTCGTGCCCACGAGTGGAGAGTTCCTTGAGGATACCGAAAATGCGGAGGGTTGGTCCGCCGCCGGGCGGCCACGGCAGATACGGGGAAAGGAAGAGAATTTTCATTGGGCAACCAAGCTGATATTATCCATCTGTAGCTACTTGTTTCTTGGTGCGAGGCGTCAGCTCAGAATAACCTCCCTCATTTGCTGCGCGACTCTTTTCCAGGTGAAGCCCTGAACGCGTTGGAGGCCTTTTTCGATCAGCCTTCGGCGGATTGCCTCGTTGTTAACCTTATGCAACGCCTCGATAAGCGCTTCGGGTCGCCTGGGGTCGATGGTCAGTGCGGCGTCGCCCACGACCTCTGGCAGCGCCGAGCAATTCGAAGTCACTACCGGAATGCCGCAGGCCATTGCTTCCAAAGGCGGAATTCCGAATCCTTCATGTAGGGAGGGATAGAGTAGCGCTTGGGCGGCTCCATAAAGCAAGGGGAGGTCGTTATCCGGAATAAATCCGAGAAACCGGAATGAATCGCGGAGCCCCTTTTGCTCAAGGTGCTGAGCGACGGAGTAAGTGTTTCCCGGCTGGGGAGGAGGTAAGGTAATGGCCACGGGGATACAGAGATCCTTATTTCCACTGGAAGCGTAGGCGTCTACGATCAACCGGAGGTTCTTGTGCTCGGCCAGGTTCCCCACAAAAAGATGGTAGCGCTCCGGCAGGCCGTAACGCCGCCGAACATCGGCCAATTGTCCAGGCGCTGGTTGGGGATGGAAGCGCTGCAGATCAACTCCGCAGGGAATTACTGAAATCCGCTCCTTCTCCACTTGCAGGTGTTGCTTGAGTCCCTCCGCGACAAATTCTGACAACGTGATGATACTGCTCGCCGCGCGCAATGTCCGGCCCATGCTGAAATTGATATAGCGAAGTCTCGCCGCGCTGCATCGCCAGGGATAAAGGTCCGGTTCAATCTGGGACATGACGTGCAAGATGTCTTGAATTACGACCAGCTTGCGCCGGGACCGCACGGGAGTGAAAGGGAAAACGCTCATCAGCGAGAGGTAGACCTCCGCCGACCAACTCACTGCCGGCACGTACAGGTGTTCCAAAAAGACGCGTTCCAACCTCTTCGTACGTGCGATGGGAAGGGGAACCAAGCGCGCCACGCCGTCGAATGCGGACACGTCAGCATCTGGAGAGACGAGAAGCAGAACCTTACATCCGTCCCTTACCAGGAGCGGCACTAACTCGGTCAACAGGTGAGCAATGTATTGCCCGACGCCGGTGTTCTTCCGGGTCATGCCAGTTGCATGGATGGCTATTCTCATGATCGCAATAGACTTACCATGTCTTAGAGCCTTGCATGGGTCGAACTTCAAGCTCGCGCTGAATACCCCGCGCTTTTGTTCCTGAACGCTTGGTCGTGGTCTTTCCACTTCCCGGACACCCCTCTGTACCCGTCCAAAGCGCCGCGGAAAATAGCCTTCGCCGCATCCCGCCGTCCGCGGGCCAGGTTCACCGCCACCCTTCCGAGACACTGGGGAATGTTGAATCCATGGAACAACAAGCGCAGCGGCCAGGGGAGCAGATGGCGGGCAACACGGGTGCGGTTCCGGCTTGTGTAATAGTAAGCGATGGGATTATAGCGGCCCCCGCTGCTGGAGGCTTCGCCATGATAGACCACCGCTTGCGCCGCCATCACGCAATCGTAACCCAATTGGCGCGCCCGTCCACAGAAGTCAACTTCTTCGAAATAGAGGAACAGATCGTCATCCAGGAAGTGGCCCGTGCGGCGCCGCACGCTTTCGAGAACGTCGCGGTGGATCATCATGGCTCCGCCACATGCCGAAAAGGAAGAGTAAAACGTGTCCGCCGGATCGGGCGCCGGGTCGCGAAACTTCAAGAGCGGGCGGAAAAACAACCGCAATAGTGGCAGGGAGCCAGCAAGGCCAGCGAATTGGACCCGGCCATTGGCGCGTTCCTTCATCACCGCGCCCACAATTCCTGCGCCGCTTTTCGCTGCTACCTCCACCAGCCGCGTCAGACAGTCCTCGGCCACCGTCGCATCGTTGTTTAGGAGAAAAACATAATCGGCCGGGTGTGGACGCTGCAGTGCGTACTGAATGGCTACGTTGTTCCCACCGGCGAATCCCAGATTATCGTGGCTTCGGACCAGTACCAAGCGGCGGCGCGGCGCTCGAGCATCGGCAGCCTCTTCTCTCGCGTGTTCCCTTCCTTGTGCGGCCTCCTCCGTGGTGCACTCCACTAACTCTTGTGACTCGGGCAGATTCTTGGCCGCCCACGCACGCAACCGCCCAGCCGAATCGTCGCTCGATCCGTTGTCCACGACGACCGCGATGTGGTTCGGGTAATCCAGCCGTCGAACCGATTCAAGGCACTCGACTGTATCGCGCCAACCATTCCAGTTGAGGATACTGATCAATATGCTGGGCGACGGTGCTTGTGCTTGCCACGAGGTTGGGTTCAATTCATCGCTCTCGGACATCCTGAGAAATTCCTGGCTCGATTACCCTTTCTGCGCCTGCCTCCATTCCGGTACCGGAAGACTCATGGTTTATCCGTGCGGTGTGAAAAGACGGCGGCGGGCGCGAGATGCTTGCGCAGATTCAGTCCAGCTCTCGCCAGCCGCGGAGTTAG